>Ga0209598_10003298_pt1 | contig 12262 bp, 9 predicted proteins | sample M_140807_EF_Meta_FD_187317 | JGI IMG/M metagenome (GOLD analysis project Ga0209598, IMG submission 187317) | Freshwater microbial communities from Lake Montjoie, Canada to study carbon cycling - M_140807_EF_MetaG (SPAdes) (version 2) | ecosystem: Environmental > Aquatic > Freshwater > Lake... | reverse complement strand
GGATCGCACGGAGCATCAAACTCCGATCGGGTGCGTCCGCCTGGAATGCAGGCCCTGAGTCCCCGCCTCTCAAAATCGCTTCACGATAATCCAAACGAAGCCCACCATTGGCCTCCGCGCCGCTGTGACACTCGTAACAATTTTCGACCAAAATCGGTCGGACCTTGGCTTCGAAAAACTCCTTCTGCTGGGCACTCAATGCGACGCTTTCGAACGTACCGTCAGAAGCGGTTTGCTGCGCAAATCCAGGCAACGCACTGATCAAGACCCAAATCGACAAGCCCCAGACGGGCAAACAAAAGATCGACCATCGTGGATTTTCGTGCATGCTCGATAGACATCAGGCAATTAGGAATGGATTGCTAAAAGGGTCAGCGCAAAATCCGCACCAAGAACCCTCGCGGGGAATCTCCTCAGTATACCACACACGACCGGCTGAAGCGAAATCAGCGGATTCACGCCAGGCCTGAGGCTATCCTCCCCCCCCCTGACGTCCTTCGAGCGATTCAAGCCTTGCATAGGCTTCCAACAATTGCTTCTCGAACAACTCCATTCTCTTGGCGTCTGCCGCCAATTCCGACGCAGGACGCTTAAAGTACTCCGACTCAGACATCCGCTCGTGCAACTCAGACTGCTGAGCCTCCAATGACTCAATCTTGCTCGGAAGAGACTCAAGCTCGAGTTTCTCTTTGTAACTGAATTTCACCGCTGCAGATTTGTCCACCACTGGTTTCGCTCCCTGTGCCGAATTACCAGCAACAGGATTAGAAACCTTCGATGTGGCCTTGGTCGTATTGCGATTTTCCCGTTCGACCTTTGTCTGACGTTTCCAGTCGTCATAACCGCCGACGTATTCGCGTATCCCGCCAGGTTCAAACACGATCATGCTTGTAACGACATTGTTCAAAAACGCCCGATCGTGACTGACTACCAACAAGGTTCCTTCATAGTCGACCAAACGATCCTCAAGAATCTCCAGCGACTCGGCATCCAAGTCGTTGGTGGGCTCATCCATTACCAACATATTCGCTGGCTGAGCAAATAGCTTGGCCAATAGCAATCGGTTGCGTTGCCCGCCAGAAAAAAATTGGACCTTGGATCGCGCCTCTTCGGGCGTGAACAAAAACTCCTGCAAGTATCCGATCACATGCTTGCTACGTCCATTGACCATGACACTCGTGCGTCCAACCCCGACATTCTCCTCGGCAGTTAAATTTGGGTCCAATACATCGCGGTTCTGGTCAAAGTAAGCGATCTGCAAATTGGTCCCCAATCTCAAACTACCACTCAAAGGGGCAAGCTCTCCGAGGATCCCCTTGAGCAGAGTCGATTTACCAGCCCCGTTTCGCCCTAGAATCCCGATTTTGTCTCCCCGCATGATGGTTAAGTCCAAACGGGACACGATCGGCTCAGAACCATAACCAAACGAAGCTTCTTGCAAATCGCATACGAGCATTCCGCTTCGCTCTCCAGCATCGATGGCCAATCGCATCGATCCGGTCTTGCGAGGACGAGTCGCACGCTCGCTCCGCATCGCTTCGAGCCGACGAACTCGCCCCTCATTGCGAGTCCGCCTCGCTTTAACCCCAGTACGAATCCAGGTTTCCTCGATCGCAAGCTTTTTGTCGAACAAGGCGTCCTGTTTCTCCTGCGCCAAAAGGGCTTGTTCTTTGCGTTTGAGAAACGTTGCGTAATCGCACTCCCAATCAAAAAGCTGACCGCGATCAATCTCCAGAATTCGAGTGGCGATCTTCGTAAGAAACGCACGATCGTGCGTAACGAAAATCAGCGTCTGCGAGAATCCTGCCAGAAATGTCTCTAGCCAAAGAATCGAATCGATGTCCAAATGGTTCGTGGGTTCGTCTAACAACAATACATCCGGTGAGCCTACAACGGCTTTCCCCAAAAGCGTCCGTCGCTTGAGTCCAATCGATAAACTCCCAAAATCTGCTCCCCCATCGAGCCCGAGCTGTTCGAAAACACGCTCGAGCGATTGATCTTTTTTCCAGTGGTTTTCCGGAAGTGAAAACTCATCCGGCAAACCACTCGACACGATCTCTAAAACGCTACCAACGGTTCCCGGAGGAACATCCTGAGGAACCCATGCGACCCTAAGCCCTGGCTCCAATTCGATACGGCCTGCTTCAGGACGCTCTAACCCCAGTAGCATCCGCATCAAGGTGGTTTTTCCAGATCCATTTCGCCCAAGTAAACCGATCTTATCTCCCCTCTCGATCCGAGCCTGGACCTGATCGAGCAACAGGGGCCCTCGGAATCCAACCGAGACGTTCTCTAGAGCGATTTGAGACATGCGTATTCCTAAAAGTGATGGACTTGCTACGAACCTGAATCAGCAAGCAAAGAACTGTGATCATGCACGATCTTCCACTGTCCGTCGATCTTCTTCCATACCAAAGAGAAGTTTCCTCGCACAGGATTTTCCCGATCAAGTTTCCAATTTCCTAACGTCATTGCCGCATTCTCATCGAGCCGGACCGTCTCAAGTGCCTCGAAACTCAACGTTCCCATCGTGGCACGGTCGGGATACTTGGACTTGTAGCGATCCAATGTCGCCTGCCACCCCCGAGTGGTTTTTCCCCCCGACGAGAACGTCAAAGACTCATGGTGCCAATAAGCTTCCATGAACTGTCCAATATCCCCCCGATTCCATGCCGTCTGCTGGTCAGACAAAACGCCATGAAGTTGCTTATCGATTTTCAAAGACTCGGATTCATCCCCAAAGGCCCAAGCAACCGCAAAAAACAAACCCACAAGAACGATTGCCGTTTTCGAAAATGCTCCAAAATGCTCGGTTTTCATGCCGCCCCACCTTTTTTTACCAATGATCCAAGGCTCTGGGCCCCGGGGGAAATTCCAGGGGAAATCCCAAGGGAAATCCGCTGCGCCCCGCCAACCCAATGTAACCTTGGCAGACGCATGCAGGAAGGGCGGGACCTCATGGCGCTCCACCAAGAACTCTCCCTCTTGAGCCTTCCGAATTCCAAGCAATGCAGATACACTATCGGTCCTTCACACCTGGCATCACCCCCTGACAAAGGCGTACAGCACCTGAACCGATGTCAGAAATTCAAAATCAGTAAGTTCCGTTGAGTATCAGTTGTTTGTCTAACTCGGAGAATTTTTCAGTGGCATCTGGCAAGTACGTATTTACCAGCGAGTCGGTCTCGATGGGACACCCGGATAAGTTGGCCGACCGAATTTCGGATAGTGTTTTGGACGCTCTTTTGGCGCAAGACAAAATGAGCCGTGTCGCTTGCGAAACGGTTGTGACAACAGGTTTGGCCTTGATCGTTGGTGAAATCACCACCAAGGCGATTGTCAACTATGCAGACATCGTTCGCCAAGCAATCGTCGATGTCGGTTACACCGACGACGAATGGGGGATCAATGGCAGATCCTGCAATGTCATGGTCGCCCTCGATCGCCAAAGTCCAGACATCGCTCAAGGTGTCGACGACGATGCAACCGCAGGAAAAGATATCGGCGCCGGTGACCAGGGCCTAATGTTCGGATACGCTTGCAACGATACCCCAGAACTGATGCCTCTGCCCATCGCCTTGGCTCACCGAATCACCAATCGACTCACCGAAGCCCGCTTCAACAAAGAAGTCAATTGGTTGCGCCCTGATTCCAAGAGCCAAGTGTCGATCGTCTACGACGAATACCAGCCCATCGGGATCAACAATGTTGTGGTCTCGACACAGCATTCTCCAGATGTGTCTGCCTCCGAGATCAAAGAATTCGTCATCGAAAAAATCATCAAGCCGTGCTTGCCACCCAAGATGATTACTCCCGATATCGTCTACCACATCAACCCCACAGGCAACTTTGTCGTCGGTGGCCCGCACGGCGATAGCGGTTTGACCGGACGCAAAATCATCGTCGACACCTACGGCGGATGGGGTCGACACGGCGGTGGTGCTTTCTCGGGCAAGGACCCCACCAAGGTGGATCGCAGCGCAGCGTACATGGCTCGCCACGTCGCCAAAAATATCGTCGCTTCTGGACTTGCAGATCGATGCGAAGTCCAACTCGCCTACGCGATCGGTGTTAGCGAACCGGTGAGCGTTCGCGTCGACACCCAAGGCTCTGGCAAAGTAAGCGACGAAAAAATCTGCAACGTCGTCAAGGAGTTTTTCAAATTGACGCCTCGTGGAATCATCGAATACCTCGACCTGCGTCGACCGATCTACGTGAAGACCTCCTCCGGTGGACACTTCGGCCGCAACGAACCGGAATTTAGTTGGGAAAGCACCAAGCGTGCCTCGGAACTTGCCAAGGCCGTGCTGGGCTAATTCAAACCTCCCAAATCCCTCCACAAGCCTCAGTTTCCCTTTTCGGAACTGAGGCTTTTTTACATTGCACATGACCTCACAAAAAGCCTCGGCTCTCAACAAGGCCATCGAAGGGATTAAATGGCTTTTGCTTTGCGCCATAGTCGCCTGGGTTGTTCTGAGGTTCCCAAAAAAAGACTGGGATTTGCTAGTTCAACAACCCAAAAATGGGTGGCTCCTTCTGCTGGCTCTGGCTCTAGTCCTCTTGGCAAATATCATCAGTTTCTGGCGCTGGCAACGATTGCTACTTGCCATGAAGGTCTCAATTTCCTTCTTTGAAACTCTCAGGCTTGGGTTCCTAGGCGTGGCCCTCAATATGGTCAGTGCCGGCAGTGTCGGAGGAGACCTTTTCAAAGCCATAGCCGCAGCTCGAAGATGCAAAGACCGGAAAACAGAAGTCGTCACCAGTGTGCTGGTTGATCGCGCAATCGGACTTCTGGGACTCGTGATGGTCGCAGCCATCAGCACAAGCCTAGCCAGCAATCTTTCAACTCAACTAATAGGGATCAGGAACGTCGCATGGGTCCTTTCCGCAATAGGCTTGACAGGCATCCTTGGAATTGTATTTTTCGGCAAGTCATTGCCGCTTGATCTGCTCAATGGCATCCCCTGGGTAGGTCCTAAACTTCTTAAAGTGGCCAGCGCCTGCCTGGTGTTCCAGAACCAGCCTCAGCTCGCACTTGCCATGATCGCCCAGTCCCTGTGTGTCCACGCTACGCTAACCTCCGCTCTGTGGCTCGTCTCCTCGGCGCTCTATTCCGACCCATCCATCAAACCCAACTTGCTCGAACACTTTCTTGCCGTCCCTCCAGCTCTCCTTGCCGGAACCCTTCCAATCACACCAGGCGGACTGGGACTTCAAGAGGTATGGATCGACCTGCTCTTTAAACAGATCCCCAGTGTTTCTAGCGAATTCTCAGGCCTCATCGTGGCCACCATGTACCGCGCACTACTCTTGGTTGTGGCCCTAATCGGTGGCCTAGTTTACCTTGTAAGTCGCACCAAAGACGAATCCCCCAGATTGAATTCCAACTTAGCCGGCCCCGTGTACGACCACCCTGAAGGCCTCTAGATTACTACCCTTTCGTCGACCGACCAACAGTTCTATAAGCGGCAATATCAACAACAAAGCATCGAGGACTTTTTAATGCTCAAGCACATCCTGGCGCTCAGTACTCTTCTCGTAGGATCCCTCGCGATGGCCCAGCAATCTTCACAGGACAACATGAAAGCCTATCCACCAGCGGAAGAAGGGATGAAACGCGTAGTCGTTCACCTGGAACCCAAACAGGAAGAAGACGACTATCGAATCGAACTGATCGTCGGTAAAGCAGTCGAAGTCGATACGGTCAATCGTTTCTTTTTCTCTGGTTCCCTCGAAGAGGAAACCATTCAAGGCTGGGGCTTTCCCAAGTACATCGTCAAGCAACTAGGGCCTATGGCAGGAACACGCATCGGTACCGATGCAGATCACCCCAAAGCCAAACGTTTCGTTCGGCTTGGAGGGGAACCCAAACTTCTGCGCTACAACAGCAAACTTCCAGTGATCGTCTACGTGCCCAAAGATGCCGAAGTCCGCCTGCGGGTTTGGGTCGCCACCCCACAACCCTTGACGATGAACGAGGGCTGAGTGGGACGTCCCTAAGCCGCCTTGACCATCCGCGAATGCTTGGACCACTCGATCCACGAGTGGATCCTGTCGCGGTCAGGCGGATTGCCCCCACGCAAATAACGAAGCCCTTGCTTGGTGCTCGCAACCCTTGCTATCGACTCGTAAAGACTTTCTCCCGATGCATCGGCAATCGACTCTGCTGTCGAATACCCCGCAGCAACAAGCAACTGCGCATCTTGCCCACGTAAATTAGGGATGCGGCAAACAAGCATCGATTGACTCTTCCACATATCGACCGTGGCAGGCGTAACGGCCTTCTCCCCTATCGCCCTAGCAATGTCTCCTGACTCCGCAGCGAGCATGTCACCAATCGTTTTAACACGGATCGATTCGAGCTTCTCGGCCATCTTTGGACCGATGGTCGGTGCATCGACCACAGGACTGCTCAGGTCGAGGTAGAACTTCCAGGTCGCATCGGCTTTGCCCGCATAAATATTGAACTTTGCAACAGCCTGCCCAGCGTCCTCACGAATATCAGGATCATCCTCAACTTCGTAATCCTCTCGGACCTTCGCAGAACCGCTCGATCTCGATTTGCGCTGAATCCCATCCCAATCAAAATCCGAGCTGCTGGCATTCGAATCAGCAACCATACCGCGCTGCTGAAGAACTCCCTGGATCCATCGACGCAACCGAACCAACTCCCCACGCTGGGCCGTTTTCCCAAGCGCCATCCCAGCATCAGTCCCTAGAAACTTATGTACCTTTTGGGCGATCACCAATGGATCCGTTCCCGAAAGCACCTGCGAAGAGTGCACACCGCAGGAGACCAAAACGCGAGCATCAAATACTCGCATCTGGGGCACGTTACTCATCAACTCGATTACCCCAAGTGTGTTTTGTAACCACTCCGCGCGCAACCCGGTGATACTAGCAAGGCGATGAACACTCGTGCCTGACATGTCCCCGACACGATGAATACCCACCGACTTAAGCCGACGAATCGTCTCTGCACCTAAACCAGGAACCGCATCTATCAGGCTTTCTCGCGACAGATAAAAGGTCTTTCCCTGACGATGATAGACCATCGGCTCGACACTCTTGGCAACTTGCGATTCTTCCTGTTGAGCCAACAACTCCAACTGACGATTGATCTCGCTGTAGTCGCTCGAAACCACGCCCGAATACTGAACCACTGGCGCTCGATCCAAAATCGGATGCAAACCAAGGTCGGTATCGGAATCAATCACATACTGAGGCTTGGCATACCGTAAATTCTCATGGACTCTGGCCACGGTCCCTCCGTGACCTGCAATCCGGCGAGCTACAAACTCATCTGCAGTCGTTAGCAACACCTGCCAGCCATCTCTCGAAAAATTCGAAACCACATGCAGGATCTGCTCCAATGGCTCTCCCCGGAATCCATCGAGCGAATTCTCAAGCAAAAACGGTATTCGACCAACCCTAGACCTCGCAGCTTGTGCGATCGCCAATCGAATCGCAAGATCTACAAGCCGCCTTTGCCGAGTCTCGGACGGCGGAACTTGCGCATCCACCACGTCATTTCGCAAACCTGCATTGTAAGCTTCCGAATGCAGGTATGAAGCTTCGACCGCCCAAGTCGGAAGCTGACGAACAGCACCCGATGTCAACTCAGACAAAATTCTTTCCGAAACAGGTATCAATGATCCTGTCGATGTTCTGCGATACACCGAACGTGTCAGAAGCGATGACTGAACCTGCCCTAGTCGTTGATGCCACCCACCCCGCTGATTCCAACGCTGTATCATCGCTTCGGCATGCGCTAGCTGCTGGTTGATCTGCGAATCATCCCATACACCCTTGGTCGCTCCTGCCGGATTAACCGATACTGGTTCGGTGCTACTGCCGACTCCAAGATTCTGCTGAAAATTGTGCTGCTGCACCTGCTGCAGTTGTCCTCGGAGACGATCGCGCTCCGCAATCCACCACGCTCGATCGTGATCCACCGGATCGGAATCTCTGAGTCGCTCAAGCAACTGTGACTCCTCATCCTTGAGCGCCTTGTACCCATCGTCCAACTCCATCTTGGCCGGACAATGTACCCCCAAACGACCCGCCGCCCACCATAACTTCTCTGGTGATACCGTTCCCAATGGAGAACAAAATACCATCCCTAAGATGTCGGCTCGAAGCTCATCCCAACGGCCATCGCTGGACTCCCCCTCCCAAAACATGTTCCCAACTCCACGTACTCGCTCGTCATCCTCCTGATAAATCATCCCCTCAGTGCGGGACGATTGTGCTGAAAGCTGAGCAAATAACGGCTTGCCCCCAACGCAATCGAGCATCCGAAGATGTCCAGAGGCATCCACCCAAGTCACAGAGCCATCGATCGAAGCAAACTCCGAATCGTCTAACTCTCCAAGCGTCTGGCCACGAAAAAGCAAACTCTTCGTGAATCGAGTCAATAACGTGCTGTTTGCCACCAACGGCGTATATACAGCATTCAAGCCCGCTCCCAACGGACCAACATGGTACTGCGAAGCTGCGTTTTTCTTGTCGATATCCAAACGAACCAAATGCATGGCCTAGACTCCTCCGTGAATCCCTCTTGCCAATCAATTACAACAAGTAGGAACCATAGCACAGGTAGTCAATTTGGGTAAATAGCAGAATCTCAACTTGCAAAACCTAAGAACAACCAAACTAGCGAAAATGCTAGCATCGCTCTAGTGCTACCCAACAAATCAAGTCTCATCCCAAACAGCCTTCTGATACCGATAAGCAGGCTTGATGGACACATCGCGAAACGGCTCCTGATACAGCGGAGTCGCGGATGACGAAAAGGGTGGAACCAGCCACATCCACTTGCCGTATGGCTCCCTGCCTGCAACCTGCTCGTTTCGACAAAACTCCAAAAACTCGTGGCACACATTGTGATGATCGGCCATCTTAACCCCAGCCCGATCGTACGAGTGCAAAACCGCTTCGTGAAGCATCAGCATGGCTTTGTCCCGCCAAAGCGTCCGGTCATTCGATATGTCCAAACCCATCGCTTCGGCAATCTCCGGCAACAAATTGTAGCGATTCGTGTCGGTTAGATTCCTCGCAGCAATCTCGCAATCCAGATACCAACCATTGAAGGGAGCAAACCTATAGTGCATCCCTCCGGCATCCAACGCCATGTCGGATACCGCTGGCAATGCATACCATTTCAATCCCCGCCTAGACAACCAGGGATGCTGTGGATGACTCAATCCAACCTCGCGCCGACAATCCTCGGGCAATTCATAAAGCTTGGTACCATGCTCAGGAGTCTGTATGACCAAAGGAAGCAGGTCAAAATGGGTACCCTTGGGCTCCCAACCCAATGCCATGATCCTCTGCGTCAACGCATTCTGGGCAGGATCCCCTATCTGCTTGCCCGATCGAAGCCTCACCCCTGCATAGCGTAGCAACTGAGGATTCCAAATACGCGGCCCCGGGCAATCCCGCGTGCCAGGCGAAAAAACGGTGATCGCAGGCCTTAAATCTCCTCCGTTCCACGCAAATCGCATGTGCTCAAATAGCGACTGCGCAATCTCTTCCGGGTCCACCAAGTCCCGGCAATCCCGCAGATGCAAACCCTTCCAGTACAACCGCCCCACGCAACGAGCAGCGTTTCGCCAAGCTAATCTAGCAGCGAATCCGAGCTCCTCGGACGTCTTGACCCATGCACCTTGTTCATGCATCTGCTGCGTCGCAGTCTCGATGCGAACCTTCAAATCACAGCGCCCAGGCTGCTCGGAATCAAATTCCTTCAAAAATTCAATCGCCTGATCGAGCCCCGTCAACGATGTCTTGAGTTGCACCTGCTTGTCCATCGGACACTTCGGCACAAAGTCCTTCTGTCGCCATGCACCAGGCGTCGCTCCGCTCCCCTGGCCCCTCTGCGCATGGAGAAAACTATCGGCCCGAACCCTCACCCCACCTAGCCCATGAAGACACTCCACATAGGTTCGATTGAAATCTCCCGGTCCGCAGACAATCACCTCGCATGCCCCGAGTCCTGATATCCGCTGCCGCAGTATCTCCGGCGTAAGCCTTCGACTCTGACTCGAACAGTACTCCTCCAACCGAAGCCTCCCGCCCTGATTTCCATCGCGCAGCTCTTGCAAGTAAGGAGCGGTATCTTCCGTTCGGTAACCATACAAAATTGTGATCGAACGCAGATCCGAAATCCTCCGAGCCGCAGCAACCGCAGGCGTGACACCTATCCCAGCCACAACATACACAAGTGGTACTTCATCAGCGGGATTCGGACAGACGTCTCCCTCGGGCGCAAATACCCTTAGCAATGTCCCCTCCGCAGCTTGATTGAGCCAATTGGAAAAAAAACCACCGTCCTCAATCTTCACTCCAATCTCATACTGACTGTCTTTGCTGTCTGTCAGTGTATAAGGCCGACCGATCCAAACACCATCGATCAATGCCTCGATTCGGATGAACTGACCTACCTTGGCCGGAGCAAGCCGCTCTTGAGCTACCGACTCCAATCGAACTTTAAACGCTCCTCTGGTAAGCGGAATCTTGCTGAGCCGACAAAGATGCATGTCCTGCTTGCCCAAGAACATCGGCAAACGACCCCGGCACCCCCCACACACAGTGCCAGCACCTGTAAGCTTCATAAGCTCCTCGACGGTCTTGGCCCGTTTGGCCGCAACCGATAATGTCGCACAGGTAGCATTCGTGCAGGCGCAAACCACCTCGGCGCTAGATGCCGTTCGGAGCGATGAGGACTCGAGCAACAACTCTCCCGTGCTGCTAAAAGCTCGACGTTGAAGCTCGCTCAGCCGGCCACTTCGCAATACCAGCCCCATGGCATTGGCCAAGCCGCTCCAATCCGAGGAACTCCGTATACCCACCAGTTCAGCAGTAGGCGAAACCAACAAAACCACCTTACCATCCGAGGATACTAACGTCGAAGCATCGCTCAATGATACCTGCTTTGCAACCTCCAAACTCGATCGACTCGGAAACATCCTGACTCGAACTCGTGCTCCATTGAGCAATCGATAATCGCTCACAATACACGGTTCCCCATCCACTTGCGCCATACTGCGGAAAACAGTCCCAAATTGCGGCAACTCGTGCGCCGACTCCAATGCCGTTAGGATTGTTCCAGCCCCACCCTTCCGCTCGATGTAGCTTCTCAAAACCTCCCTATCGACCTCAAGAACCTCGACGTTGTTAGCAGTCACTGCAGTTTCCGCCCTAAAGCCACCGGACATCACTTCTCTAACTCCAAGCATCAAACCAGCTCGGATCGTCTCATGGGAGTAATTGGAACCCGGACCAAATAAACTCACACTTCCGGAAAGTACGACATATGCACATTGCGATCTTTCGCCAAAAGAATAAAGCGTGGTGCCTGGTGGATATTGGCGAACTTTCGCCAAGCCAGCTGGATGCAATTGTGAGAAATCACCTATCTCCTCGGCCAGAGCAACCAATTTGTTCCGCGCATTGCGAGCGGCCCAAACCCCCAACGTCTCACCTGCCGATGGGTCTTGGAGCAAAAGTTCTCGAAAACGCTCTCCAGAAATCGCTCCAATCTCGCAGTCAGACAACGTCAGAATCGTCGCGCTGCGAAACCTGCGATCCTGCCGGAAAACTTGCTCTCCCAACAACATTCCGACCTGATCGACCGAGTCGATCAATCGCAACCTACCATCCGACTCCTGCGTGTAGATGCCACATCGACCACTGCACAAGACATACACATCCTGCGCAGTCTCCCCCTCCGAACAAAGGACTCCACCGGGTCGGTATGCTCGAAGCTCCAAGGTCTCCATAAGCCAATCGAGCTGATCGCGATTCGATCGCTCAAATAGACCCGCCATCGCTCTGAGCACCGTCTTGGATAATGGACCTGATCTTCCAGCCTCGAGCTCTTCCCAAGATTTGGATCGACTCATTGATTCACCGTTATTCTTCTAGCCATCTCTTCAATGGACATCAGAACTTACCCCCTTGTGACGACAGCCGCAATAATCACCATTAGGATGACCGCAATAAGAAGGAACAGGAAAATCCAAACGATGATCGAAGTCTTGTACTTGATGTGCGGAGTCGCCTGAATGATCTCCTTGTAGCGATCCGAAAAGACCATCTCGCCCTTGGCAGAAAGCAAGAGATATAAAAGATACCCAAATATGGGTATTCCACATGGGTTCAGCAACCCAATCGCCGTAACGATGACTGCCAACACCTTGCCCTTGGGATTCAGCGTTCGAAGCGATCTGCCCGCCAATAATTGTACGACGCTAATGGC
>Ga0209598_10003296_pt1 | contig 12264 bp, 9 predicted proteins | sample M_140807_EF_Meta_FD_187317 | JGI IMG/M metagenome (GOLD analysis project Ga0209598, IMG submission 187317) | Freshwater microbial communities from Lake Montjoie, Canada to study carbon cycling - M_140807_EF_MetaG (SPAdes) (version 2) | ecosystem: Environmental > Aquatic > Freshwater > Lake... | reverse complement strand
TTCCTTTCTTTTGCCAGTGTCATCCTTTTTGAGTCAACGACCTTCTCCAGCCCCTCCTTGCCAACCCTCTCCGGTGTCAAAACTTTTGAGGCAACACGACACAAAATTTTCATCCCGAGAAAACTTGCGCGACGTTTTTGCTCCAAGACTGACGTGATGATTGGACGCTACGGTCCACCAATATTTCAGATTCTTAGAGGTCTGGAAGGAGCATACAACGTCGCCTTGATGAAGGCGCAGCCCAAGGACTCACGATTGGATTTGGATTATCTCTACCGCTGGCTCCAGCAAGACGTCCTTCTTCGGTATATTGAATCGGGATCTGATCGAACCGCAGGCCAAGATGGGATAAGAAAAGAGCTTGTTGAGAGCTACCCATTCTTTCTTCCCCCATTCCCCGAACAACAAGAAATCGTCCGCCGTGTCGAAGACCTGTTCGCCTTCGCCGACCGGATCGAAGCCCGCCTCGCCACCGCGCAAAAGACCGTCGAGCGCCTCACCCCCGCCACCCTCGCCAAAGCCTTCCGCGGCGAACTAGTCCCCCAAGATCCCAACGACGAACCGGCGAGAGTGCTGCTAGAACAACTGAAGACAATCGAGTCAGCTCCATCCTCAAAGGCAAAAAGAAGGCAAACAACCTGCCCGTAAGCAGCACATCAACTGGATCGAAGAACTGAAACCTGCCATTTGAAAAATCGCCTAGCTTCCGCTCCTTTGATTTGCCAAACTACATTCGTTACGCATGAACTTTCCTATTCCTCAGCTCGAAAAGTTACCGACCCGCATTTCACCATGCCCGATTCTTGAAGCAGTGATGGAAATCCGCTTTGTAACTGGCGTGGACTGGGCGCTTCTTCCCGGATTGCTCTACACCCAGATCAAAGACCGATACCCCCGATCCGAGAATCTCCTCATCGCCGAAATGCCTGAAGATTTTTTTCGGAACGATCCAACTCTGACGTATTTGCCAAGGATGCGTTTCATCGGACAGGGCTTTATCGTCCAGTTCGGCCCACGCGTGGTATCGCTGCTGACCAGTGGTGAGTATCCCGGCTGGCAGCAGATCCATGATGAGCTTTCGTGGCTCCTTGAGCGACTCCAGCTCGCGGGTTTCGTCCATGAGGGAGAACGCCTTGGTATGCGCTATATCGATTTTTTCGAGGAGGACATTTTCTCCCACTTGGTACTTGATGTCCGTTCCGGCGGGGAAAGTATCACAGGAGTGGAAATGAATTTTTCCACCGTTTTCCGCCGGGGGGATCTTACCGCGCGCTTGATCCTGAATAACGGTGCGATGATCACGCGAGACAACGTCGTCATTTGTGGCAGTATTCTCGATCTCGATGTATGGTTGGAAGCTTCTGGATTCGACATTTTCGTTGATGCTGTTGAGAAATTCGAGGAGGCTCATCGCTGCAACAAAGAGATCTTTTTCGGGCTCTTAAAGACGAATTTCCTCGACAGACTCGCTCCCCAATACGAATAACTCTTGACACATGACATTCAGTAAATCCGTTCTTCCTTACAAAACGGCATCATGGCTGTCCTCCCGCACGGAGGAATCCCTTCTGCCCCGTCATCGCATTGCCGCTCCAGGCGACGTGGCACGGGAGCAACTCGTGGCACGCAAGCTCGGAGTCAATGGCTGGAAGCGTTGGCAGTATTTTCGTCAGCATTTTTCCGGCAGGTGGGGTGACGAGGGGCAGTGTCCCGTTTCTCCCCGCTCACAGCAATCTTTGTTGATGGCTCTCGAATCGCTTAATTTCCCGCCCGAAGTAAAGCCCAGCTTGTTTCTTACCGACGACGGCCACTTTGAGTTGGCATGGCGCGATGAGGAGGGCAAGTCCGTCCAGATGGAATTCGGTCCAACAGAGTTTGAACTTTTTATGGAGGAGTCGGGTATCGAGGAAACTCACCCGAATGGTTTGCTGGGTGAAGTGATTGCCAAGCATTTTTCTTCAAAATGACCATGCCAATCGACGCCACGGAGGACATCGCCAAGGCCATTTGTTCGGACAAATTTGACGCTGTCAGCGGTGAAGTATCTGCCAGTCTTTTTAAAGGAAGTGGTTCATCAGTAAGCCGATTGTCCCTTTGTCCTCTGGAAGAAACATGGGAAATGTTTCGACAGCGTGTCGAAAAGCCACCACTGCGCATCTTGGAGCGGATTGGCGTGATCAATGTCGGGCACTTGGTGGAAGTTGGCCAGAATTTTGAGAACAATCCAACAACGCTTACTGTCGAAGCCGTGCCGTTGGAAGGCTACCTCTCCCATGCAGAGATTCCCCAGAAGATATCACGAGGCTTATCGAACGAGATCGTCAAGCATCTGAATTTAAAACAGGAGAGCTAATTTCCGGTATACGTCGCTGGGGTCAGTCCTCTTGACTAACTTGTTGCTACATCAAGGACTGGGACGAGTTTGATGAGTAGTTTTCGCTGTTTTTTCTCGGTGTTGAGGTTGAGTTTGAAGGCGACTTCTTCTTGATAGGGTTGCCCACTTGATCCTATAGTTCGCAGTTGGAATTGCAGAATTTCTCTTTAAGCCTTGTAGAACATGGGCTAGAGAGGAAATATGATTCGTTTTTCGTTTCACCTAATGGGTGAAAGCGTGGCAAAAATCCAATTTGCATGCTGGTAACCCTTCATCATTGGTTTGAAGACGAAATCAATCGCATTTGCGCGTATTTTGGCTTTGTAACAGCGGTTTCTAGGATCATGCAAGTGTCGTAGTGAATTGTGGAACGAATGATAAAAAATCGCAGCCTGGCACAATGCCATTTGCGACGGTAGGAAAACTAAACAATACCCCCCAGTTGCCAATCAGAAATGCCATAGAACTTCCCAGGTTGATCAAGCCAGGGAGATGCTCAAAGGCAGGGATCGCTGTCCCTAGCGATCCGGTGGGGGCAGGGTGCTTGACGTGCAACCATCCTTCCTGGCTCACTCGCTTTGTTGACGAACGATAGCGTGGGGTGAAGGTAGATCACGTAAGGGTGATCCGCGACCGTCCCCCACCGGAACGCTCGGAGATCGTTCCCTGCCTTTTGATTGCGACATTCATTGTCAATCATTTCCCTAACTTGATCGCCGTGCAGAACTTCCCAAGCTCCAAAAAAACATTTTTCCACGAAACGAGAAAGTTGCGATGACACAAAAAAGTTTTTTTATGATATCGGGGAAAGTTTTGAACGCACAAAAATATTTTTTTGCACCACCGCAGAAAATTGGGATGGCATAAAAATGTTTTTTTATGCACCCGAAGAAAGTTGTGGTGTCACAAAAAAGTTTTTTTGTAGGTCCCCAGAAAGTTGCGATGGCATAAAAAGGTTTTTTTCAATGGCACCTGAATTAAAGCGTCACTGCATTCACCCTGGAAACTCCGCACCGAGTTCGCCAGCAAAGGCCCCGATCAAGCAGCCCTGCCTTTTTCCCCGGCCCGATGGATCGGGCGGCTTTCGTGACCATGGATGGTGTCGTCGAATGGAGCACGGCGGCTTTTGGAACCGGTGAGAGGAACCGGCTGTCTTTCCTCCGGCAAATGCGCTTCCCGCATTCGCTGGGTCTGCCCTACTCGGCATTCACCTACGATTGCGGATTCAAGGATGAACATGCGAAATCGGGCAACCCCCTATTTTCCCCCTCTCCGGGCCGCTCATGCGCTTTCTTAACAGCCTTCGCCTCAAAGGCATTTCCTGGCAATGTACCCATGCGGAAACTCAAAATGACAAAAACCGGTCCTGTTTGCGCTGCCGGGCAAGTTGTGAGGCGTTAGAGCGTAATGACTGCCTGGGAGTCAATCACCCGGCGCATCGCTCGGCGATGTAGGCGAGTGATTCATCGATACGGTCAATGAGAATTAGACAGAGGTCGCCGGGTTTGAGGCGCGACAGTGCGGCGTCGATCGCGACAAATTCACCGCGGATTTCTTCAATGTGGGTGGTGCGGCTGGCGTGGGTGAGTCCGTCACGCAGGAGGGCGGTGATCTCGCCATCGGCCCTGCCTCGCTGGCAGTCGTCTTGATAAAGAATAACCTCGTCGAAGGCGTGGCCGAGTATTTCGGTTTGCATGCGGATGTCGCAATCCCGTCGGTCACCCGCACCACTGATGACCACGATGCGGCGTTGTGCCGACATGCTCTCGATGGCCTGGATTAGTGCGCGGATGGCATCGGGATTGTGGCCGTAATCCGCTATGAGGGTAGCCCCGTGGTAGTTGAAGAGGTTGAATCGGCCGGGCGCGGTTTCGGCGTCGTTCACAAAGGTGGCCATGCCTTGGCGAATATGTTCCCAGGTTAGATTGAGGCCCCATGCGGCGGCGGTGGCGGCCATGGCGTTTTCCACCTGAAAACGGATGCTGCCATTGCGGGTGATAGGAATGTCCTTGAGGGCGATCTTGAATCGGAGCTTGCCCTTGGCGGCGACAATGTGTCCGTCTTCGACGAAGACGCCGCGTTTGCCCTGGGCGAGGTGTTTGGCGAGGACGCGTTCGTGCCGGTCGAATGCAAAATAGGTGACAGAGCCGGGGCAGACATTCGCCATGGCGACGACGACGGGATCTGCGGCGTTGAGCACAGCGACACCGTTGCGGGTCACGCTGTGGACGATGACGCGCTTGACGGCAGCGAGATCCTCGAGGCTGGTGATGTAATTGATTCCGAGGTGATCTCCCATGCCGATATTGGTGACAACGGCGACGTTGCAGCGATCAAAGCCCAGGCCTTCGCGCAGAAGACCTCCGCGGGCGGTTTCGAACACTGCGGCATCCACATCGGGATGAAAGAGAACGTTGCGGGCGCTGCGGGGACCGCTGCAATCGCCGGTATCGATGCGTTGGCCGGTGATGTAAACGCCATCGGAATTGGCCATGCCGACACGCTTGCCCGTCTGATGGAGCAAATGGGCAATAAGACGGACTGTGGTGGTTTTGCCATTGGTGCCTGTCACGGCGACGACGGGAATGCGACCGTCTTCCGACTTGGGAAAGAGGGAGGAAATGATTGTTTCGCCGACAGGGCGACCTTTGCCGAACGAGGGCTGGAGATGCATGCGCAGGCCGGGCGCGGCATTGACCTCGATCACCCCACCGGATTGGCTTTCCAGAGGTTTCAGCACGCATTCGCAAACGACATCGACACCGCAGAGGTCGAGGCCGACGATTTGTGCCGCAGCCGCGGCGCTGGCGACGATATCTTGGTGGACATCATCGGTGACATCGGTGGCGGTGCCTCCGGTACTGAGATTGGCGTTGTTGCGCAGAATCACCCATGCCCCTTTGCGCGGCACCGAATCGGCATCGAAGCCTTGTTTCGCAAGTGCGGCCATGGCAATCTCATCAAAGTGGATCTTGGAAAGGAAGTTGCAGTGTCCCTCGCTGCGCCGGGGGTCGCTGTTGACCTGTTGGACAAGGTCGCGGATGCAATGTTCACCATCGCCGATGATATGCGGGGGATCGCGGCGCGCGGCGGCTACGAGCTTGCCGTCAATCATGAGCAGTCGGAAATCATGGCCCGGAAGGTATTTTTCAACCATCACATCGGCGCTGATTTCACGCGCTGCGGCGTACGAGGCAAGGACGAGTTCGCGGGTTTCAATGTTGGATGCCACACCCTTGCCTTGATTTCCATCGCGTGGCTTGATGACCACGAGGCCTCCTAGCTCGCAGGCTGCCTTCCACGCGTCCTCGGCATCGGTCACGGAGCGGCCCTTGGGGGTGGGGACTCCGGCGGCCTCAAGTAGTTGTTTGGTGAGTTCTTTGTCTTGTGCGATCGACTCCGCGATGGCGCTGGTGCTGTCCATTTCCGCCGCTTGGATGCGCCGCTGTTTGCTACCCCAACCGAACTGGACGAGGCTCCCTTCGGTAAGGCGTCGATAGGGAATGCCACGGGCGACAGCGGCGGCGACGATCGCGCCGGTGCTGGGTCCGAGGCGCAGTTCTTCGTCGAGCTCGCGCAGGCGGCTCAGGGCGGCGGACAAATCGAAGGATTTGTCCTCGAGTGCGGCGACACAGAGTTCCTGTGCCAATTCGACAGCATGCCTGCCCACGTCTTCCTCCGTGTATTCGACGACGATTTGATAGATATCCGGTTCGCTGGTGGCGACCGAGCGGCTGAAGGCGACTTGGCAGCCCGCCTTTGCCTGCAATCCAAGGGCGGCCAGCTCCAGTGCGGAAATCATCGTGGCACCCGGTTCGAACGGTTCGATTTCAGGAAAGCGTTCGCGCAGGCGCTGTTCAAAGCCAGGGAGCTTGTCAAAGTGGATATCCTTTTCTACGCATTGCACGACTACTTGGATTGAAGTGTGCAGGCTCCAGATATTGGGTCCACGAAGCGCCCTGATGCTAAGAATATTCATGTTGTAAATCGAATCAATTAGTTGAAAACAGGGGACTGATCGCAAGCTTGTGTGGCCTCATCCGCATCGTAGGAGAAAGTCATGATGCCGGTTTGGATGACGTGATGGGGAATTCCCAACGCCCAGGCGGCACCCACTGCCGCCAATATGTTTTCCAAAATTTCGTGGCTTGGGTTATCCATCATGAGCGGAATCGCGGACAGAGCCATCAGCGTTGATTCATTGCCGCCGGTGGCCAGAATCAACTCGTCATCGCGGACAAACACCACGCGAGCACCACTTGCACGGTGCAGGGTGACAACTGGCGAGGAAGGATCAATGGCGAAGAATATCACCTCGCCATCACAATAGCGGGACAGTTCAGCGACCATCGGGTCCGCGGCATGGAGAACCGCCACTCCGTCCGGCAGGACGACATCCACTTGCGTGCGGAAAATTTGGGAAACCTTCTCGGGCTCTTCGATGTGGAATCGCCCGTAATGGCTCGCGGGATTGATTCGGGTCACCACCCCGACCTCGCAGCGATCGTAGGCCAAGCCTTGTCCGAGAATCACATCCGCTCCGTTTTCCAATACTGCGGCTTCAACCGCGCGGTTCATCAGCACCCGTGTTGCGTACTTCCAATTGCCGCAGTCACCGATTTCGATTTTCCGTCGATCGAGAAACATGCCGTCACCGCAAGCCAAGCCGATGAATTTCCCCGAAAGTCGCAAGAGTTCCGCCACCAGTTGTGCGACTTCGGACGTGCCGCTCGATCCGCTGATGCCGACTACGGGAATTCGCCCGGTATCGTGATTGGGAAACAAATGATCGACGATCGCCCTGCCGACAGGACGGGGTTCCCCTTTGCTGGATTGCAAGTGAAGCGTTAAACCGGGGTCCGCATGCATCGCGGTGATCACACCGTCCTGTTTGGCAAGAGGGATGCGGATGTCATCGGCCAGCACGTCGACCCCGACAATGTCGAGGTCAAGCACCCGGGCAGCCAGGCGAACAGCGTTTGCGGTTTCAGGGTGGACCTCGTCCGTGACATCAACGGGAGCGAGTCCGGCATCGATGCGAGCGGCAGCCACCATTTGTCCCCCAATCACCAGCAGGCGGTGATTTCCCGAAACATCATGAGAGTGGCTCTCATCCGGTTCTGCTACTGGCAACCCGCATGACTTCAATAGCGTCCTTGTCAGTTCGGGATATCGGGCAATTCCATGTGCGATGGCTCCGGTGCGGTCGGTCTGTGTCGACCAGATCCTGCGTTGACGGGCACCGTAACCGAGTTGCACCAGATTACCGGTGGATAATCGGATCGCTGGAATACCTCGATCTTTGGCGGTGGCCGCCGCAACGATGCATGCGGCATCGGGATCCAACAGGTGCTGACTTGCCAAGGCACGCAGGTCCAGCAGAGTGGCTTCCACATCGAAGCTCGAACCCGCGATGGCCGCGAGAACCAGCAATCGCGCTGCCTCCATGCTCGCACGAGTGGCCACTTCATTCGGAGCGCTGACGACGACCTTGTAAACACCCCGCGGCCCTGCTTCACGGGCCTTGCCGAATCCACCCGGTATTCCCGCCAGGTTCTGGAGTTCCAACGTGATGTGTTCCAGAATGTGCCCCGTCCATGTGCCTTCGTGCAAGCGCTTGATAAAACCTCCAGGTTCGCCATAGCTGCAACGGTGCTCGGCCAGGGATGGCAGCCAGGCGCAGAGTCGATCCACGAAGCCGGGGAGGGTGTTGGAAGGGCTGTCTTCCAGTTCTCCGATGTCCACCCACGCTTCCAGCACGGAGTGATAGGTCCAGATGTTAGGTCCGCGAAGGTAAAGAAAATTGAGGAACCGAATATCGCGGTGTTTCATGTCGTTGAAGTCCCGCCGTGCGGTGACGAAGGGTTTTATTTCTGGTTCCTGCATTCAAATCAAGTAAAGTGTCTTAAATTTTTCAATAAGTAGGGCAACATTGCTGATAATTTGATTGCAAGCGCGATGAAATCGGGCGAAACCCGCTGTGCCTCACCGCCGCGCCTGGCGCGAACGATTTCAAATCCGTGGCCATTCCCGATGACGTCAGCTGATCTCTCGCGCCCTCAAAACGCCATCACGGCCCTGCCCGAATCCTGGCGCAGCGGAGTCGTCGCCGCGACCGCGGATCAAGAAACCGTCACCGGCTGGCTCGAACTGGACCTCAACCGACAACTGCGCTTCGAGCCGGGCATCGTCGTTCTAACCGATCGCCAATTGCTGGCCAAGGCCTTGAGTGACTCCCAATGGCAAAGCTGGGACATACAGGCCAGGATGGTTTTGGAACACCGCGACCGCGCGGGTGTCGGGACTCTGGACCTGCTGCACGAAAACGGCTTGCTTGCCCGCTGGCGGCATACGCTGGGCAGTGACTTGGCGGTCAGACGATTCCTCGAACAATTTCAGGAACAGGTAGATGCCTTGGTCGGAAAGCGCGAAGTGATCCGAGCCGGGGATCTCATTTGCCCGATTTGTGATTCCCCGATTGCCGGGGGCGGCGACGACTGTCCGGCATGCGCGAAAACCATCAATGCATCGCCTTCGGCATGGACATTGTTCCGATTGTGGCGCTTTGCCAAACCCCACAAGGGGCGCTTGTTGGCGGGTTTTCTGCTGACTTTGTTAGCCACCGCCGCGACCCTGGTGCCCCCTTATCTGTCGATGCCATTGATGGACAAGGTTCTGATCCCATTCCAGAACGGCGTGCCCATTGACTCCGCCAAAGTGATGCTGCTGCTCGGTGGCCTGCTCGGCGCGGCGTTCCTGGCATGGATTCTCGATTGGGCGAAAACCTACATTCTCGCCCTGGTCAGCGAGCGCATCGGCTCCGACCTTCGCACCACCACCTACGAGAAACTGCAAGGCCTCTCGCTCGAATACTTCGGCGGCAAACGCACGGGCGACCTCATGACCCGCATTTCCTCGGGCAGCGACCGTTTGTGCGTATTCCTCTCATCGCATCTGCTGGATTTCCTGACTGACCTGCTGATGATCCTGATGACTTCGGCGATCCTGATTTCGATCAACCTGAAGTTGGCACTGGTGACATTGGTTCCTCTGCCTTTCATTGCGTGGCTGATTCATGTGGTTCGGGATAAGCTTCACCACGGTTTTGATCAGGTCTATCGGATTTGGGCGGAGGTCACCAGCGTATTGGCCGATACCATTCCCGGAATCCGGGTGGTCAAGGCGTTCTCACAGGAAAATCGCGAGGCGCAGAGGTTTCGCGATGCCAACGCACGCAACCTCGCCGTCAACGACCGCGTCAATAAAGTCTGGTCGCTCTTTACGCCGACGGTAACGGCGCTCACTGAAATCGGACTTCTGGTTGTCTGGGGATTCGGAATCTGGCAGGTTTCCAAACATGAAATCTCGGTGGGCGTGCTGGTGGCATTCCTCGCCTACATCAACCGGTTTTACTCCAAGCTCGGTTCGATGAGTCGAATTGTTTCCGTTACCCAAAAAGCGGCGGTCGGTGCCAAGCGGATTTTTGACATCCTCGATCATGTTTCGAGTGTGCCGGAGCCGGCCCATCCGCTACGATTGGAAAAAGTGAGTGGTGCGATCGAACTTCGTGATGTGGGTTTCCGATACGGAACAAGGACCATCCTGCGGGACATCAATCTAACGATCAATCCCGGCGAGATGATTGGTCTCGTGGGACACAGCGGCTCGGGCAAGAGCACCTTGGTGAACTTGATATGTCGGTTTTACGATGTCGCGGAAGGCTCGATCCGCATTGATGGTGTTGATATCCGTTCGTTGCCGGTCTCCGAATATCGTCGCAACATTGGCCTGGTGCTGCAGGAGCCGTTTCTGTTTTTCGGCACGATCGCGGAAAACATCGCCTACGGCAAGCCCGAGGCGACGCGCGACGAGATCGTGGCTGCGTCCCGCGCGGCCCACGCCCATGAATTCATCCTGCGCCAGCCGCTGGGCTACGATTCACTCGTCGGCGAGCGTGGACAAGCACTGTCCGGTGGAGAACGACAGCGGATCTCGATCGCCCGCGCCCTGCTCATCGATCCCCGCATCCTGATCCTTGACGAGGCCACTTCATCGGTCGACACCGAGACCGAACTGGAAATCCAGGCAGCGCTCGACAACTTGATCCGCGGTCGCACCACGCTGGCCATCGCCCACCGCCTTTCCACCTTGCGGCGTGCCGACCGCCTGGTGGTAATGGATCGCGGTCAGATCGTGGAAGAGGGAATCCACGAGGACCTGCTTGCCAACAAAGGCGCCTACTACCGGCTCGACCGGGCTCAGACCGAGTTTTTCAATGGTGGTCCGGCTGCGGGTTCCGGCGATGATGACGCTGTCGAAATGACCACCATGAAACAAATCTAACGATCAATGGCCGGAGATATACAACTTCATCGCAACGCATTCGGGCAGCTCGTGTTCATGGATTCCGAAGGCAGGGAACATGTGAACGTCGAACTGGCGAGGGCTTTTCCGATCTCCGCGCCGCTGGATGGGATTTCAATGTTGGATCAGAATGGCCGCGAACTCTTATGGATTCCGCGACTGGAGGATTCAAGCCGGGAAATCAGGCGCTTGTTGGAAGAAGAGCTGCAAAGCCGGGAGTTCATGCCGGAAATCAAGAGGATTCGCGGTGTTTCCGGATATGCGACGCCATGCACATGGCAGGTGGAAACGGATCGGGGGGATACGGAATTCGTGCTGAAAGCCGAGGAGGACATACGACGCTTGTCTACGTCGGCGTTATTGATAGTGGACAGCCGTGGCATTCAGTTCCTGATTCGCGACCCGCGAACATTGGACAAGGCCAGCCGCAGGATGCTCGACCGCTTTATGTGATCGACAGGGGCAAAGCCATGACCCGGCGGGCACCGGGCCACAAGGCATGGGGGAATTTATGGGTTGCCGACGCAACAAAGCCGCTGTTGAATTCCAAGCAAGACATTGCAACAAATGCATTCTCAGCAGAACCCATGGGGGGCACATGATCCGCATGGCCCTTGGTCTGATGACGGTTTACGGCGGCCCCGACACAGCACAAGAGCGAGCCTTCCCTGCACATCAAGCCCAAAAGCAAATTCCTAACAATCAGCTGCGAATCATTACCTGAGGTTCGCCAGGAAATCATCCGCGATTTTCCGGTGACCTTCTTGTTTTTCGGGGGACTGCTTTTCCCAGCTTCGAGCCATCATCGAGAGTCGTGGGTTTTTACGAAAAAACGGCGTATAGTCGCCGATGAATTTCCAAAAAAGTCCATCCCAGATCCGACACCACGGGCCTTTCGGCTCATCCGACATTTTCAAAACATAGTTGGATCCAGAAATGTATGGCTTGGTGGTGAAGGTGCCGCCATCGGCGAATTGCGACATTCCATAGACATTCGGAACCATCACCCAGTCATAGGAATCCACAAACATTTCCATGAACCAACGATACACTTCGTCCGGCTTGATCCGGCAAAGAACCATGAAATTCCCGAGCACCATCAGTCGCTCGATGTGATGGCAGTAACCGTCATCGAGCAACTGTCGGATCACCCGGTCGACCGGCGGGATGCCAGTGCTGCCATCGTAAAATGACTGCGGCAGCGGGCGGATGAAATTCCAGAAGTTGCCGTTGCGAATCTCGGTGCCGCGATTGCGGTAGATGCCGTGCATGAACTCGCGCCAGCCGATGACCTGGCGGATGAAACCTTCTAACGAATTCATCGGAATCTCGCATTGAGAGGCCTTGTGGAGCACCCGGTCGATCACGTCTTGAGGATCGAGCAGGCCGATGTTCAACATGGGAGTGATGGCGGAGTGATAGATATAGGCGTGCTGGGTGGATATGGAATCTTCGTAGAGGCCGAAGTTGGCCAGCCGCTCGTCGATGAACTGATCGAGCCAGGCCTCGGAATCCTTGCGGGTTAC
>Ga0209598_10003295_pt1 | contig 12265 bp, 11 predicted proteins | sample M_140807_EF_Meta_FD_187317 | JGI IMG/M metagenome (GOLD analysis project Ga0209598, IMG submission 187317) | Freshwater microbial communities from Lake Montjoie, Canada to study carbon cycling - M_140807_EF_MetaG (SPAdes) (version 2) | ecosystem: Environmental > Aquatic > Freshwater > Lake... | reverse complement strand
ACCCGTTAGGTTATGTTTTTGTAAATAAACCAATAAACGCTTACGCTGACCCACTAATTGCATTAAACCTCTTTGAGTTGAATGGTCTTTGTGGTTTGCTTTCAGGTGACCTGAAATATGCGCAATACGCTCGGTTAATAAAGCAACTTGTCCTTCAATTGAACCAGTGTTTGTTGCTTTTCCGCCAAATTCAGCAAAAATGTTTGCTTTCTTTTCTGATGTTAATATAGCCATTGTAAAACTTCTTTTTTTGTAGTTAACTTTTAACTACGGTTTTATTTTTTTATTTCGGCTGCAAAGATACGTGTAAAAAGGCGTAAATCAATCAAAAATTTCTACGTTTTTTGGGTATTTAGCTCTGTTAAATAGGAATAAATTATCGGCTAAAACAGCTAAATAACTAATAGAAAGCACTTTTACAAGGGTACTATTATTGCTTTTATCTAAGATGGAAGCCGATGAAAGGGCCGATTTTTTCTTGTCTACTACAAGGGTAACTTTTTGAAAACTTTTACGCTTATCTAATGGAATAAGCACAATAGTAGCATTTGATGCTGTTTGACTTAAAAGGCTGTAATTGAAGTCTTTATCATAGTTACCTGCTAATAATTTTTGAGGACTTAGGGTTTGATCGGCTTCGTCTACACTGGACTTTGAAATGGTATTTGTTCCATCAAAATTATAAATTATTTTACCGTCACAAAGTATTTCCATCAACCCTTGTTTTAGATAATATCTATCCCCCTTCATCTTCAAACTTATTTGCTTGGTACCTAGTGCCTTACCTTGGCTGTTTTTGGAAACTAATTGTAAACTAACCACTATCCCTTTAGAATTTTTCACTTTTAAGCCCATTTGGTCTAATATAGCCTTGGCTGATGGGTCCTTTTGGGCAAAAGACGAAAAACAGATCAAAAACGCGAGGAAAATGAAGGGAAATCTCATAGTAAGTATATTATTAATACATTAGGATTAGGCAAAAGTAAAGAATGGTTTTTTAAGTGTATAATATCTTTATACTAACTTTTAAACATATAATCAAGGCAATCAGGCATAGGATTTACTTTTTAGTCGAGATTCTTTAAAAAAGTGTTTAAATCGGCCTCTGTCTTATATAAAACCTCTCTAGGCTTAGACCCTTGGCTAGGACCCACCAAACCTGCCGACTCTAGTTGATCCATTACCCTGCCGGCTCTATTATAGCCCAATTTCATTCTACGTTGTATTAAGGAAGTGGAGCCCATTTGAGCACTTACAATTAGTCTGGCCGCTTCTTCAAATAAGACATCTCTTGCACCGGAGTCAAAATTACCTGCATCCATTTCTTTTTCATCCACATACTCTGGTAATAAAAATGCTTGAGGATAGCCTTTTTGATCGGCAATAAAAGAACAAACACGGTCTACTTCAGGGGTATCTACGAAAGCGCATTGCAAACGCGTAATTTCTCCATTATAACTTACCAGCATATCTCCTTTACCAATTAATTGCTCTGCACCACCCGCATCTAAAATAGTTCTACTATCTATTTTACTTGAAACTTTAAAGGCAATACGTGCGGGGAAGTTGGCTTTAATGGTTCCTGTAATAATATTTACACTTGGTCTTTGTGTAGCAATAATTAAATGTATACCCACCGCTCTTGCCAACTGTGCTAAACGTGCAATAGGCATTTCCACTTCTTTACCCGCTGTCATGATTAAATCGGCAAACTCATCTACCACTAAAACAATAAAAGGTAAAAACTGATGCCCCTTTTCAGGATTTAATCGACGTTCGGTAAATTTATCGTTGTATTCTTTAATATTTCTACAACCTGCCTCTTTTAATAAATCGTATCTGTTGTCCATTTCAATACATAAAGCATTCAATGTATTGATTACTTTTTTTGTATCTGTAATAATGGCATCTTGTTCTCCAGGTAGTTTTGCTAAGAAATGTTTTTCTATGACACGGTATAAACTCAATTCCACTTTCTTAGGATCTACTAAAACAAATTTTAATTGGGAAGGATGTTTCTTATATAATAAGGATACTAAAATTGCATTTAAGCCCACTGATTTACCTTGACCTGTTGCCCCTGCCATTAATAAGTGCGGCATGCTAGCCAAGTCAACAATAAAGTTTTCATTATCAATTTTTTTACCAATGGCAATAGGTAAAGAGAATTTACTATTTTGAAATTTTTCACTAGCGAGTAAGGTTTTCATACTCACCACCGACTTTCTAATATTGGGCACTTCAATTCCAATAGTGCCTTTACCAGGAATAGGTGCAATAATACGAATACCTAATGCAGCTAAGCTTAAAGCAATATCGTCTTCTAAATTTTTAATTCTACTAATACGCACACCCGGTGCTGGTACAATTTCATATAATGTAACGGTAGGCCCTACTGTGGCTGCTATGCGCTGAATAGCAATATCGTAATTTTTGAGTGTCGCAATAATTTGGTTTTTATGCGTCTCTAATTCCTCTGGGTCTTGAACAATTTTTTCAGAGCCATGCGTCTCTAATAAATTAATAGTAGGATACTTGTAATTTTTTAAATCTAAAGTGGCATCATAGGCAGACCCAATACTTCCCACTGGTACTATTACTTCTTTAGCGACTGGTTTAATTTCTAAATCAAGGTCTTCTAATAATTCACCGTTAAAATCTTCAATATTTATTTTTTCAACAGCAGGTGCAGGTTCTTCCATTACATCATTCACTATAGCGGACTCCTCTGTATCAATAAGTTTGGGTGTTAATGATGCTGCTAATTCTTGAGGATCTTCTAATTCTTCAGATGCTAAACTTAATTCATCAAAAGATTCGTTGTTTAATTTATTGCCTCCTAGATTCGGCAACTCAGTTGCATTTAAATCCCATTCTTGTTTGACTGCGGTTTCATCTGTATCAACTATATCGCCACCGTCGAAACTATCTTGCTTTTTTTTAGGCACTAAAAAATGAAAACTAGGTACCTTAAAAATGGGGTTAAACCTCCAAATAAAATAACTAAAACCCACCACCAATAATAATGCACCCGTCCCAAAACTGCCAATCCATTTTATTAACCAACTACTACTGTATTCACCTAGTGCTCCTCCCCAAGAAAAATGAGCACCTGCTGTAACAAAGGCCAAGCAAGTACTTATTACAAGTAAGCCCAAGATTACGTATCTAATATTGCGCCATAAACTAAAAATAGGCTTGGTAAAAAATAAATTCACTCCTAACACAAAAAATATGGAACAAAATAAATAAGCAGCTAACCCAAAACCATTGAACATCATTTGATAGGCAACAAAAGCACCTATATAGCCCATTAGATTATTGGCTTTTATATCATTAATTGAAAACAAATGGGTACGCCATAATTGCACCATGTCTTGGTCCTCCTGCCAAGTAAATAAATAGGAAGTGAAAGCCACAAAAAGAAATAAGGTAATTAATAAACTTATCCCCCCCATAATCTTGGAGGTTCTTTCATCTTTCACTACATCCGTCACCGTTACATCTGCTTCTTTATCAGGATTTAAATTCTCCTCACTAATTTTGGGTTGTTTTTTACTTTTTAGGGTATTTGCCATGATAACAAATATAAGTTATCTGTATAGGACGAAAAAGGAATTTGAACAAATGTGTAAAATTGAAAATAGCGGGGCCTACTTATCCACTTTATCTAGATAAACAGCCCTTAGCCAAAATGTCCAACCCATTATAAAACAAAGTCCGCCCAAGGGTGTAATAGGACCCAGCAAACGCGCCCATGAATAGGTGGTTAAAGAAAGAAAAGTTAATGCGTATAAGGAGCCACTAAAAAGGAAAACGCCCACTATAAAAAAATGAGCAGACCATCCTATCCCTATGGGTGCTTTTTGGTTTGCTGTTTGCAAACTACCATAAAGTGATAAACCTATTAATGCCAATGCATGCATGAATTGATACCTCACCCCTGTTTCAAATATTTGTAATTTATCTTGACTGACAAATGCTTTTAAGGCATGTGCGCCAAAAGCCCCCAATACCACAGCTAATATCGAAAATAACAAACCCCAGATTAATATTTTACGATGCATGTTTTGCAATTAGTTTTTTCAAGCTGGCTTCATTAATTTGATCGCTGGTTAATCGGTAATGGGCTTGCACATAAAAAGCATGTCTTTCCACTAATTTATCTTCAATAAAACGAGCCATTTCGGTATCACTTAAATGAGCAATTAAGGGGCGATGTTGTTTTTCAGGCGATAACCTTTTTACTAATACCTCTACCGATTCATCTAGCCAAATAACAATACCCTCTTTTTTCATCCAATGCATATTATCCTGAAAACAAGGCGCACCGCCACCAGTGGCAATGATAAATTTTTTCTTTTCCTTAAACCATCTTAAAATTTTCGCTTCTGCTTTTCTAAAATAATCCTCTCCGTCTTCATTAAAAATTTCGGCAATTGTTTTTTCTTCATTCATCTCAATCAACTGGTCTAAATCGTAGCCCACGCATTTATTCCATTTAGCCATTTTTTGTGCCCAATAAGACTTGCCTGAACCCATCATCCCAATTAAAAATATTTTATCGGCAGCCATTACCCAGTTTTTCTTTATTGAACAATACTATGTAAATGCGTTGAATCCTGTTATATCCATTCCTGTAATTAATAAATGAATGTCATGTGTTCCTTCATAGGTGATTACACTCTCTAAGTTCATCATATGTCGCATCACTGAATATTCTCCTGTGATACCCATGCCGCCTAACATTTGTCTTGCATCTCTAGCAATATTAGTGGCCATTTCACAACTATTTCTTTTTGCCATACTAATTTGTGCAGCAGTAGCACGACCTTCATTCATTAATACGCCTAAACGCCAAACCATTAATTGCGCTTTGGTGATTTCAGTAATCATTTCTGCCAATTTCTTTTGTTGTAATTGGAAGCCACCAATGGGTCTACCAAATTGAACACGCTCCTTACTATATCTTAGTGCAGTATCATAACAATCCATGGCAGCACCAATTGTCCCCCATGCGATACCAAATCTTGCCTTATTCAAACAACTCAGTGGTCCTTTTAATCCTTTCACATTGGGTAAAATATTTTCCTTAGGTACTTTCACATTATCAAAAACCAATTCTCCAGTTGCACTTGCACGTAAACTCCATTTATTATGTGTGGTAGGTGTGGTAAAACCTTCCATTCCTCTTTCAACAATGACACCTACTATTTCTCCTGCTTCATTCTTAGCCCATACAACAGCTACTTGCGCAAAGGGGGAATTACTAATCCACATTTTGGCACCATTCAATATGTAATGATCACCAGCATCTTTAATATTGGTTAACATACCTGATGGGTTAGACCCATGATCTGGTTCTGTTAATCCAAAACAACCCAACCATTCTCCAGATGCTAATTTGGGTAAATACTTTTTCTTTTGCGCTTCACTTCCATAGGCATGAATTGGGAACATTACTAATGAACCTTGCACACTTGCAGTACTTCTCACTCCACTATCCCCTCTTTCTAATTCCTGCATCATGATACCATAACTAATATAGTCCAAACCACCCCCTCCATATTCAGCCGGCACAGTAGGACCAAAGCAACCCATATCTCCTAATTGTTTTATAATTTGAGAAGGGAATTCAGCACGTTGTGCATAGTCCTCTATGATGGGTGAAATTTCTTTTTTCACATAATCTCTCACCGCTTTTCTCACCATTAAATGTTCCTCAGATAATAATTCATCTAATTGAAAATAATCGGGAGACTCAAATAAATCGGTTCTTACTGCCATAAATAATTAGTTTATTGTTAAAACAATCAAGTGCAAAGATAACTGAAACAGTAGTAAAAAAGTATATTTACAATAACAATAAATAATATGCGAAAAATAGTTACCCATTTAAGTTTTTACGTATTCATCGCCATTATTTTGGGTGTATTAGTGGGGCTTTTTTCACCTAGCCTTGCCCTCCAACTTGAACCCCTTTCTAAGTACTTTATAAACATTATAAAAATATTTACTTTCCCCATCATTTTTCTAACCGTCACATTAGGTATAGCCAGCATGGGGGATTTAAAAAAAGTGGGGCGCATAGGTTTAAAGTCATTGATTTATTTTGAAATAGTCAGTACACTATCACTAGCCATTGGGGTGATGGTGGCCCTTTGGTTAAAACCAGGTTCTATCAATAAAGAAGGAATTCAAATGCAAGATCCTTCAAAATACACTGCCTCTCCTGATTTTCATATTTGGAGCATTATAAAAACCAATGCTAATTTGCAGATTTTAGTGTTTGCTATTATCATGGGATTATTGCTGAATTTCTTAAACAAAAAAGAAAGCTACATACATTTACTAGGCAGGTTAACACACTATGTTTTTATAGGTTTAAAGTATGTAATGTATTTAGCCCCCATTGCCGCTTTTGGTGGGATGGCCTTTGCGGTAGGCAAGTATGGTTTAGCTAGTTTAATTCCACTAGGTAAATTAATGGGTACCATGTATTTAACTATGGCCCTATTTATTTTTGTAATACTGGGTTTATTATTAAAGTATTATAATTTATCAATTTGGCAACTTATTAAAAATATTAAAGAAGAATTATTAATTGTATTTGCTACTTCCTCTTCAGAACCTGCAATGCCATCGTTAATGAATAAACTTGAAAAAATGGGTTGTTCTAAATCGGTAGTAGGTTTAGTAGTTCCCACAGGTTACTCTTTTAATTTAGATGGTACATCTATTTACTTATCCATGGCCGTAATTTTTATTGCTCAATTGTATAATGTTCAGTTAAGTACAGCAGAACTCGTCACCATGATATTTATTTTAATGCTCACTTCTAAAGGTGCTGCGGGTGTTACGGGAAGCGGTTTTATTGTACTTGCTTCTACCCTAGCTACCTTACAAAAAATTCCTATTGAAGGCTTGGCCTTTCTATTAGGCATTGATAAGTTTATGAGTGAGGCAAGAGCCATTACCAATATCATTGGCAATAGTGCAGCAACTTTATTTATTGCGAAAACGGAAAAAGAAAATATAGTCTTATAAAAATATAATAATTATTAAAATAGGTCTTTTAAAGTAGCCCTTTCATTTCAAAAGCATAGGCCTCGGCAGCGCTACTTGCTTTTTGAGCAAAATCATTTTCAGTACTTGCAAAAATAATAGCTCTACTTGCATTCACTAATAAACCCACCGATTCGTTTTTACCATATTTAGTCACATCGGCTAAACTACCTCCTTGTGCACCTACTCCTGGCACTAATAAAAAATGATGCGGAATAATGGATCGAATATTTTCAAGCTCTTGGGCCTTGGTAGCACCCACTACAAACATAATTTGTTCAGGACTTCCCCAAGTAGCTACTTGTGCTAATACCGACTCGTATAAATATTCACCGCTACTTAATTTTTGTTGTTGAAAATTTTGACTGCCTTCATTGGAAGTAAGCCCCAAGACAATAGTAAATTTATTAGTATAGGCCAAGAAGGCATCTAAACTATCCTTACCCATATAAGGGGCTACTGTAATAGCGTCAAAGGGTAAGACGTCAAAAAAAGTTTTAGCATAATGCGCCGATGTATTTCCAATATCTCCCCTTTTTGCATCTGCAATGGTGAAGTGATGGCTGGGTATATGCGCTAAAGTTTCTTCCATGGCCTGCCAACCTTTTACACCCATTGATTCATAAAAGGCGGTATTTATTTTATACCCCACGCAATGTTCAGCAGTGGCATCAATGATAGCTTTATTAAATTCAAGCACCCCTTTGGCGTCCTTAGAAAAGCCCTTTGGTAGTTTCTCGCAATCAGAATCTAAGCCTACACATAAATAAGACTGCTTTTTAATAATTTCCTCTACCAATTTTGATTTTGTCATGCTACATTTTTAAGCTCCTGCAAATTTAGCCAAAAGCATGCAAGATGCCAATTATGGATTAACTTTGGCTATGATTAAGAATACAAAAGCAAGCCTTGTTCTATTTATAGGAATTTTAGCTTTAGTCATTGCCTGCAATAACGGCACCGATGAAATGAAAGCAGATAATGCCCTAGACGGGGGTAGGTATTTTATTGAATATTGCATGCAGGGCGATTTTAGCAAGGCCAAAAACTACTTCTTAGCCAGCCCCCAAAATCAAGCTATTTTCGATAGCCTTTCTGCCCACTATTTTTTATTAGACAAGGAAGGAAGACAGCAATTAAGACTGGCTTCTATTCAAATTAATGAAATACGCAGTATTGACGCTACCCATAGTAGTTTTGATTATCAAAATTCATTAGACAAAATTGCACAAAAAATGATGGTCGTATCTACTCCAGAAGGATGGAAAGTAGACTTGCAATATTCTTTTCCCCAAAAAACTAAATAAAAAATAAAATGGTATATTTGCAATGGCAAAAAAGCCAAACACATAAACTTATAAACTCTTAGAATGGAAGCGCAAAAAAACACAAAAAAATACTGGGTACTTTTCTTTACATGGTTTGTAATTCTTATTGCCTTATTTATTGTTTACAGAGAGTTCTTTTGGCTAGCCCTTCCTGGTACGATCACTTATTTCGCAAAAGCAATGGACCTTTTCTAGATCATTAAATTAGTTCATTCAATTGATATACAAAAAAGACCCGCTCTTAGTTCAGAGCGGGTCTTTTTTGTAGCTTGTATTATTTATTTTATTATTCTTTTTTAAGAGTTAGTTCTTTATTTTAAAATGGAAAGTGCCGCTACTGCATAAGAATGTATTTCTGGTTGAAAATGATGTACATGCTTCACTACTTTAGATTCCCCTAAACGAACTACCACTGCATTTTTATCGCGAATAATATACACATACTGACCAAATAAACCATTTTGTGCTACAATATCATGGCCTTGTTCTTTAAACATCCAATATTGATATCCATAGAAATCAACTGGGCTTTCATTTTCATAAGCATCTTTTAAATAAGAAGCAGGTCTTGTAGCTGCTTGAACATAATCGCTAGAAACAATTTGTTTATTCCCCCATTTGCCATTCTGTAATACGAGTTGTCCAAATCTTGCATAGTCACGCGCTACACCATTGAAACAACAAAAAGCTTTTTCATGTTTTTGAGACCCGTCTAAAAGCCAAAGAGCATCTGCCTCAGCACCCATGGGTTGCATAAATCTTTCTGAAACAAGTGTTGAAATATTTTGACCAAATACTTTTTCAACAATTAAACCCAACACTTGCGTATCTCCACTACGATAGTCCCAATGCACACCAGCGGGTTCTTGGAATTTCATTTTACTAACCATATACTCTTCATCATTCCCGTAATAACTATAGGCATTCATACTAAAATAACTTTTATCCAATTCATTATAATTGGTACCAGAGCTCATGGTTAATAAATCTTTAATGCGTACTTTTTCTAAGCCATTTGTTTTAAAATGAGGAACATAATTGCCCACTGGCTCTTCTATCGATTTTATTTTTCCTTCATCTACCGCTATACCAATTAATAAAGAGATCATACTTTTAGCAGCAGAAAATGAACCACTTAAAGTAGTAGGTGTATATCCATCCCAATACTTTTCATAAATAAGTTTCCCATCTTGAATGACTAAAAAAGCATGTGTGTCATTGGAGTCCATGATGGCCAAAAGTGAATCTGAAATAACCATTTTATTATAACTAGAGTCTAATGGCCAATATTGAGGCTTGCCCCCACTTGGTACCAAACGCGTTGGATGGGTTTTATAATCATGAATAGTATGCACACCCCATGAGGCAAAGTTTTTCAAGTGTGAAAACTGAGGGGTAAAAGATAGGCCGCCTAATACAATAATAATTAGAGCAAGGCCAATGGCAATTTTTTTTAGCATTGTTTGAAAAAGTTTGGTTTATTTGCAATCCGCTTCTCAAGAAGCACCGCTGTAAATTTAAATCAATTAACTCTAATAATTAACACTAATAAAATGTATTCAAACGAATTTCAAGCAATAATTGACCGCCGTAGATCGAACCGAAGGTTTGACCCCCTTGTAGAAGTGCCAGACGAGGTCATAAAAAGAAGTATAGAGCGTGCTATTTTATCGCCTAATAGTAGCAATATGCAACTTTGGGAATTTTATTGGATTAAAAATGAGGAAGAAAGAAAAAAATATGAGGCTCTATGCTTAGGCCAGTCTGCTGCAAAAACAGCCAAACAAATTGTAGTTTTTGTAACTAGAAAAGATTTATGGCCTAAAAGAGCAAAATGGAATTATGATAGATTAAAAGCGGGCATCAAAGGAGAGCCTTCCAAACTAGAAAAAAGAGGATTGGATTATTATGCTAAACTAATGCCACTTGCCTATCGTAGTGATATTTTTGGAATTTTTGCTTTAGTAAGAAGATGTATTAGTTTTTTTATGGGCATTTCAAAACCATTTATGCGTTTTGGTGGCAAAGCCGATCAAAGAATTACAGTGCATAAATCTTGTGCCTTAGCCGCTCAAACATTTATGTTATCCATAGCTGCTGAAGGATTTGAATCTTGCCCTATGGAAGGATTTGATCAAATAAGAGTCAAAAAAGCATTAAACCTTCCAGCAGGTGCTGAAATTAATATGATTATTAGCGTAGGTAAAGGAACAGAACAAGGTATATGGGGCCCTCGTTTCAGAGTCCCTTATGAAGAAGTCGTTTTCGAACGATAATCAATGAACTTCACAAAAAAATAATTAGCTTTAAACTGCAAAAATTAAACGCAATGAATACAAAAAGAATCCTTTCTTGGTTACTTATTTTAGTAGTCCCTCTATTAACAGTTGCTCAACAAACTACTCAGTACCCTTCCGATTATTTAAGTCCTGCATTTCATGCTGGTCGCCGTGCTGCTTTTAAAGAAAAACTATCTGCAAATGGTATAGGTATTTTCTTTGCTTCTCAAGTGCGTGTAAGATCTAACGATACCGAATTTCAATTTGCACAAAATAAAAACTTCTACTACTTAACAGGTTTGGAAGAATCTGATGCGTTATTATTATTATTCAAAACTCCAGTAACTATTTTAAATAAGACAGGTACAGAATTTATTTTTGTAAAAAATAGAGATCCGCAAAAAGAATTATGGACAGGAAAAATTCTAGGTGCAGAAGGTGTAAAGGCAAAATATAAAATAGAAAACGTTTTTATTAATGATCAGTTTACAGCTAGTACAATTGATTTTAGTAAAATCGATTCTGTTTTCTCTACTTATCGTGGTGAAGAAATTTTTTCAAAATATAAAAGAGCAGAAGACCCACTTTCGCGTATGGCTAATATTGTAGATAGCTTTATCAATTCACAAAATAAGCCCATTGCTGCAAGAAGCACCCAAATGATATTAAGTAATCTTCGTGGCATTAAACAAGCAGAAGAAATTGCCTTAATTGCAAAGGCGGCTGCTATTAGCGCGGAAGGACATAACGATGTAATGCGTGCCATTAAGCATGGTATGAGTGAATACCAAGCACAGGCCATTATGGAATATCATTTTAAAGCCAATGGCTCTGAATATCCAGGCTACCCAAGTATTAATGGAGCTGCAGAAAATGCATGTGTGCTGCATTATATTACTAATTTAAAAACCATCAATGATGGTGAAATGTTATTAAGCGATTGTGCTGCAGAATACCACGGTTATAGTGCAGATGTTACAAGAACAGTGCCTGCTAATGGAAAATTCACTGCTGCTCAAAAAATAATTTATGAATTAGTATTAAAAGCACAAGATGCAGGTATTGCTGCCTGTGTTCCTGGGGCTTCTTTTGGCAATGCAGATGCTGCTGCTAGAAAAGTAGTCTATGATGGTTTAATAAAATTAGGCATTGCTGCTAATGAGGCTGAGGCAAGAAAATATTTTCCGCATGGTACATCACATCATTTAGGATTAGATGTGCATGATATGGGACCTCGCACCTTATTACCAGGTGTAGTCTTAACAGTGGAGCCAGGTATTTACATTCCGCCAGGAAGTAACTGCGATAAAAAATGGTGGAGTATTGGTGTAAGAATTGAAGATGATATTTTAATTACTGAAACAGGTAATAAAAACTTATCTGCAGGTGCACCTCGTAGCGTGGAGGCGATTGAAAAAATGGCTAAAGAGAAAAGTATTTTTAAAAAATAAACTTTTATTTAAAGAAATACAATAAAAAACCTCACCGAATAGTTGGTGAGGTTTTTTTGTGGAGTCGAGGGGAGTCGAACCCCTGTCCAAACAATGTTACCATTGGTCTTCTACATGCTTATTGTTTTATTACTTGTCGGCG
>Ga0209598_10003292_pt1 | contig 12269 bp, 10 predicted proteins | sample M_140807_EF_Meta_FD_187317 | JGI IMG/M metagenome (GOLD analysis project Ga0209598, IMG submission 187317) | Freshwater microbial communities from Lake Montjoie, Canada to study carbon cycling - M_140807_EF_MetaG (SPAdes) (version 2) | ecosystem: Environmental > Aquatic > Freshwater > Lake... | reverse complement strand
ATTTTATTCCGCCTGATTGCATTGTTTATTTTCATTTTAGCTTTAGCGAGACCTCAACTAGCCCTTCAAGAGGAAAAAGTCAATGCGGAAGGTATAGATATCATGTTAACCGTAGATCTTTCAAGTAGTATGCTTGCTCAAGACTTTAAACCAAACCGTTTGGAAGTTTGTAAACGAGTAGCTGCTCGTTTTATTGACAAGAGAAAGTATGACCGTTTTGGATTAGTAAGTTTTTCGGGTGAAGCTTTTACTCCTTGCCCCTTAACTAGTGATCACGATATTTTAAAGGAATATTTAGCTAATTTGCAATGTGGCCTTTTAGAAGACGGTACGGCCATTGGCATGGGATTAGGAACAGCAGTTAACAGAATTAAAGATAGCGATGCTAAAAGTAAAATTGTTATTTTACTTACTGATGGGGTCAATAATGCAGGATATTTAAAACCAATAACTGCTGCTGAAATAGCCCTAAAATATAATATCAAAGTTTATACTATTGGGGTGGGAACTTCAGGTGCTGCTTTAACGCCAGTAAGTAGAAGAAGTGATGGAGAATATATATTTGGTCTGGCACAAGTGGAAATTGATGAACGATTATTGCAACAAATGGCAACGCTCACAGGTGGTAAATACTATAGGGCAACCAATGAGCGCTCTTTAGAAAATATATATACTGAAATTGATAAATTAGAGAAAACTACGTTAGAAGTAACCCGATTTAAAAGATTTAAAGATCTTTATGTTTGGTTTACCGGTTTTGCACTCCTTCTTTTATTCATAGAAAGATTGCTGAAAATAACCGTGTTTCGAAGTATTCCATAAATATTTTTTATGTTTAGATTCGAACATCCTGCTTTTTTATTTGGTCTATGCCTATTACCAATATTAGGTTTGATTCGTTATTTTTTCTTACGAAAGAAGAAAAAAGAATTATTACGACTAGGTAACGCTTCTCTTTTGTTGTCTGGGATGGATATGGTTAACAGCTTGAATAAGAGGAAAGCAGCCTTTTTTACCTTAGGAATATTCTTTGTCCTCATCTCCCTTGCGAATCCTCAAATGGGTACCAAATCAGAAGTTGTAAAAACAAATGGTTTTGATGTATTCCTTGCCCTCGATATTTCTAAATCTATGCTCGCAGCTGACATGCCGCCTAGCCGTCTTGACCGTTTAAGAAGATTTTCAGAGGAACTCATTCGTTCCTTGGCAGGAAATAGAATTGGACTCATCGTTTTTGCTGGTAACGCTTACCTTCAAACACCTTTAACCACAGATTACCGAGCTCTTCTTCTTTTTCTTCAAACCCTTTCTCCAGATATTGTAAGCAATCAGGGAACCAATTTTTCCTCCGCAATATCTGTTGCTCTTCGCTATTTTTCTTATGAAAAATCAAATGGAAAAGCACTGATTATTTTAAGTGATGGTGAAAATCATGAACCTGGTTTAGAAGATGCCGCAAGACAGGCCGCTCAAAAAGGAATTTCTGCTTTTACAATAGGTATTGGCACGAGCTCAGGTGCAAAAATACCTGATTATTCTACTGGATTAAATGCTTACAAAACAGATGAAAATGGTCGTCCCATCATTTCTAAACTAGAAGAAGAAAATTTACAGCTGCTGGCAAAAATTACAAGGGGAAATTATTATGCCTTAAATATGGATCAATCTTCAACGTTGAAAAGTCTTTTGTCCGATTTAAATAGTTTTGAAAAAACTGGTTTAGAAACACGTGTTTATTCCGAATATCGCTCTTATTACCAGTTTTTTTTGGCATTCGCCTGTTTATTTTTCCTTATTGAGTTTTTTTATTCTTATAAAAAAATGAGATTAATAATGCTTTTAGCCCTTTTTTCTACCCCTCTTTTTTCTCAAAATGACCATAAATTTTTAAGAGAAGGTGATCGGTTATATAGACAAAAAGAAACGGTAGCAGCAGAGGAAGCTTACAGAAAAGCATTAGAAAAAAGCGCTTCTCCAAAAGCATGGTACAATCTTGGAAATGCTGTTTATAATCAAGGGCGATTTGAAGAATCGGCAAATAATTTTCAACAATCCATTGATAAAACAAATAATACCAGCCAAAAAGCAAATGCTTACTATAATTTAGGGAATGCTCTCTATCAAAAAGGAAACTTTAAAGGCAGTATAGATGCCTACAAACAAGCGCTAAGGATTAAACCCGGAGATCCGGAAACACAACATAATTTGTCTGTTGCCTTAAAAAAACAGCAACAACAACAACAGCAGCAGGAACAAGAACAAAGGCAGCAAGATAATAAGCAAGACCAGCAACAACAGCAACAGCAACAGTCAGGTAACCAAAATAAAAGCCAACAGGGCCAAGGTAAAAGCACCAAAAAAAACCTGTCAAAAGAAGAAGCCGAAGCCCTTTTAAATATTATGGACGAAGAGGAAAAAAAAGTACAATCCAAACTAAGGCAGGCTGGAAAACCAAATAGTCAAGTCAAAAAAGATTGGTAAAATGCGTCCATTCCTATATAGCTTAATTTTTTTATTCAGTGGCTCTCTCATGGGGCAGACTTCCTTCATTGCCGTTGCCGAAAGTGAAAGCATACGTCCGGGAAATCTGGTGGAAGTTTCTTTTATTTTGAAAAATGGGGAAGGGGAAGACTTTACTTCTCCCGATTTTTCTAAAGATTTTTTTGTTCTTTCAGGTCCAAACAGAGGAATAAGCACCGTTATTCAAAATGGTCAAATGCAGAGAGAGATGAGTTTTTCCTACACTTTACAGCCCAAAAGAAATGGAAAGCTGACTATAGCTCCTGCGAGAATTAAAGTTGGGGGAAAAGGAATGAGAAGTAATGCCTTGGTTATTTTAGTAACCAATGAGGGCAAACAGGAAAATAATGATCAAGACTTTTTTATACGTGCCGAAATAGCTCAAAAAAATATATACCTGGGTCAACAAATCAGGCTTGATTATAAAATCTATACCAGAAAAGAAATTCAAAATTATAGTATCCTTCAGGAAAGTGATTATGGTGGCTTTTATGCTGCCGATATTCAAAGAATGGATAATTTAGTACAAACTACCAATATAAAGGGAAAAACATATTATACAAAAATCCTTAGAAGTGTTGCCTTATTTCCACAACAAACTGGAAAACAAAGCATTTCACCCCTCATCTTGCAAGTAGGACTCCTCGAAGAAGATCCTCAAAGACCTAGCTCTCTCTTTTTTAACGGCGATATTAATTATGTTAATCTGGAAAGTAATATTTTAAATGTTACTGTTAAAGATTTACCAAAGCCTATGCCAGCTAATTTCAATGGTGGCGTGGGAAATTTTTCTGTTTCTGCCTCAATAGATAAAACGATTGCATCAACAAATGAAACCATTTATTTGACTATTTCTATTTTAGGTGACGGAGATGCTAAAAGAATAAAAAGTCCAGATCTTAATTTACCTCCTTCTTTTCAACTTTATGACACGAAGTCTGAAGAAGAGGAAAGAGGTGAAAATGAGGGGAAAAAGTTTAGCCAAAAATCATTTACCTATATCATTCAGCCTCAAAAAGAAGGTGAATTCTCCTTCCAACCTACTTTTACCTACTTTTATCCCTTAAGCGATAAATATGAAACCAAATTATTAGATCCTATTCTATTGAAAATTAGTGCCGGACAAGCTGTTGTTAATGTTAAAAAAGAAGAAAATGGAAATTTTATACCCTTAACTAAAAACGATTTCCAAACAACGTCTTCCTTAAATAACATTTTATGGATCCTGGGCTTTACCCTTCCTTTTCTGAGTACGGCTTTATTGTATTTAAATAATTATCGTAACAAAAAGGAAAAAATTCAATCTCCTTTTGAAATTACCATGAATCATTTCCTGCAAGCAAAGATTTATGGAACTAATGGCAATTATGAAAACTGTTTTATTGAACTAAGCTTTGGGCTTAGAACTTTCTTGTTTCATCATTTTGATATACCAAAAGAAAATATTTCAAACGATCAAATTATAAATATACTTAAAGAAAAAGGTTTTTCAAATCAGAACACAATCCATTCCTTAAGCCTGTTGTTAAACCGTTTTGAAATGGTTTTATATGCCCCATCAATGAAGAAAGACCATTGGGAATCAACATGGAAAGAGGTCACAGAGCTAGTAAACCAGTTAAAATAAGGATTCTTTAGTTATTTAGCCAATAGTTAATTTTAAGAACTATCGCTCTGTTTTTATTACTAAAAGATTCAGGGTAATAATTATCGGTATATACTAAAAATATATCCGAAACTGGTTTAAACCTCCATTGAAGTCGTGAATTTATATTCAAATTTTCAATTTGAGAATTATACTGAATAAACGTAGTCCAGAATAAGTTTTTGGTGAAAGTTATATCTAATCTAGGGCCAATTAGAAATAGGTTTGCGTCTTTGTAAGGCTCTGGAAAACGCAATATATTGATGCTGCCCACCATTGATAAAAGCGCATAAGGCTGCATTCTCAAATTTACAGCTCCATCCAGATTCCATCTGTTCCCATTGAAATATTGCCCTGACCTGGAGCTAAAATAATAGTTAATCTTCTTTCTGGTATTGGATGTATAGCGTAAAATAAATAAATTGTAGGCATACCCTTTTCCCTCTTCCAGGCTCAGACCACCTCCGCCACTTGGATTAAAAGGGCTAAATAAATACACAAACTCCCTTCTCAACCTGAATTCTAAATTGGCTGTATTTCTAAATAATATACGATACATCAGATTGACATCAAAATCGGTCAGTCCATATTTTTCATTTCCAAGATTATCAAAATCAATACCGGGACCATGTTTATTGAGTAACCCTCCCTTGGGATAAAAATTATACCATAGAGAAGAAGCAATCCTTCTGTAATCAGTCCTCCTTGCATAACCAACTTCTGGATTATAATTTTCGCCTACCGATTGACCAGTAAAGGAGAAATCCCAACGAAAGGTATTATAGGCAATATCTCCGCCAAAAACACCCGAATTACCTTTTTTCTCCTCATCAAAGGAATAATGATAAAAGGCTTTTCCAGCCCATTTGTTATCTGCTGTAGCTAAATTATAATCGAAACCTATGACGCGATTGTAGTTTTGCCCGTTCAGTCCAATTATTTTTTCGTCATAGAAAGGTTCCTTATTTACAAAAATAACGCCCACGTTAGATCTGCTAAATATTTTTCTTTGAACAGCTGCAACGCTATAATTTACAGAAGGCTGATTAATGGAGAAATCTCTTGCCGTTTGCATGCTTAACAAACCTATTCTCCAGTTATTATCTAATTTACCGCTTAATCTTGCACCAAAATAAATAGGATTTTGAATATTCTGTCCCGTTTCCTGATCTCGGGCAATCCCTATTCTTCTGGAGAAGAAAGGCCTTAATCGTTCCTGACCAAATGAGGCAAACAAATCAGCATTTTCTAAAAAGAATTGTCTCCTTTCAGGAAAAAATATTTCAAATCTATCCAAATTAGTAACCTGCTCATCGACCTCCACCTGGGAAAAATCAGGGTTTATGGTTAGATCCAGATTTAAAGCTGGACCAACACTAATTTTAGCATCTCCTCCAATATTCACCTGATTAGAAACGGGCGTATTATTAATTTTATTTACTTGGGAATTGGCTAATGTATAGGGAATAATAGCAATATTAGTATTTTTTTTCGATAAGGGTTCGTCCCATACACCTCTGCACATACTCACCAGGTTTAATATCTGAAACTGTCGGGGCAGCCTTGGATAAACGACCCTTTCTGAAGATTCACTATCTATCCTGTAAAACTTAAAATTCCAATATTTTGATCCCGGTTTAAATCTTAGGGTGCTAAATGGTATGGCACCTTCTGCCACCCAGTAACCTTCAAATTGTTTTGCATCAGCATACCATTTATTATCCCAGCTTAAACTTAAATCAGTACCTTCTGAACCTCCATTGGATACCAAACCTTCTCTTTGCACACCAAAAGGATTCACACCAAATTGAAAACCATTGGTCTGATCCTGAAATGGATCTATAATTAGAGAAAATCCATCATTTGCTTCTCCACGAAAATCCCTTCTTAAGGAAGGGGTAATATACGTTCTGTCAACCTTCCTGTTTTTCATAACAGCTAAGAAATAAATATGCTGATTATCATAACATATTTTAACGGAAATACCCTGCTGTGCGGGTACTGTGTCGGTTGGAAAATATTGCCAAAAATCTGTAATTTCCTCTATATTTTTCCAGGCTTCATCATCGGGAAGTCCATCAATCTTTATAGTAGAAGTAACTTTTTTAATATTAAATTCTCCCTCTTGTTGTGCATTAACAAGACATGGAGATAGTAGAGCCAAAAGCCCTAAAATAAGTTTTTGAAGCATTTTCAGTTAAATAGATTTTGTTTAGGTGCTATTACCTTAAATTTAGGAAATCCAAAATAGACAATTTTTTGAAATATTATCGTTAGATTTAGGATTGGTTTTATTTTTTACTTGTTTTTAACCTATTTAATATACTTCTTATGAAGCCCTATTTTTTTCTGATTTCTCTTGTATTATTTGGATCTTCTTGTGTAACAAAAAAGAAATACTTAGCCTATCAAGGGGAACAACAGGCACTGCTTAAAGCTGCTGAACAAAATTTAGCAGATTGTCAGTTTCAGTTGAGCCAGTTAAAAAACCAGCTTCAAATAAAAGAAACAGAATTACAAAGTCGTTTGCGTGAAATGCAAAATAAGGATGGCGAACTGGCTGATAAAAGAAATCAGATACGTCTCTTGGAAGACCAGATTGCCCTCCTGAAAGGCACAAACGCCAGTTTACTGGATCGCCTTTCTGACCTTTCTGTGATCAGTAAAAGTGGTGCTGAAAGTATCAATAAATCGCTACAGGCCATAAGCGAACAGAGCAAATATATACAGGATCTTACAGGTCAGATGCAAAGAAAAGATTCTTTAAGTCTTTCTTTAGTAAATACCTTAAAAAGGTCTTTATCTGATATCAATGATCAGGATTTGACCATAGAGGTAAAAAAGGGCGTTGTTTATGTATCCATTTCTGATAAATTACTCTTCAGAAGTGGAAGTCATGACATCAACGACAGAGCTCAAAGTGTTTTAGGTAAGGTTGCATCGGTTCTAAATGATCATAATGATATTGACGTTTTAGTTGAAGGTCATACCGATAATTTATCCATTTCTAATTCTTGTACCATCGATAACTGGGACCTAAGTGTTCGAAGGGCTACCTCCGTTGTTCGCTACCTGCAACAAAAACATCAAGTAGACCCTAAAAGAATGACCGCTGGAGGAAGAGGTGAATTTTCTCCTAAAGTGGATAATGATTCCGCAACAGGAAGACAAGCAAATAGAAGAACTGAAATTATTATAACCCCTAAATTAGATCAGTTTTTCAATTTACTATCTTCGCCTGAAAGTAAAAATTAAGCATCATTGAATAGCTTAATTTATGATTCTCCTTTTGGATTATTACAAATAATTACAAAAGACGAAAAGTTGGTATCCCTAAAATTAGTGGACGCACTACCCGTAGATGATGCATTTTCTCCCCCGGATGATATTGCCTTTGAAACGGCAAATCAACTAAAGCAATATTTTGAAAAAACGCGGATTGATTTCGATTTGCCCATTTCATTTGGAAATGCATCCCCTTTTCAAATAGCAGTATGGGAATCTTTAAAGCGTATTCCTTACGGAGAAACCGTCAGTTATAGTGAATTAGCACACATGGCAGGCAGCGATAAAGCATTTCGGGCTGTTGGAAATGCCAATAGGAATAATCCCATTGCTATCGTTATTCCCTGCCATAGATGCATCGCAAAAAACGGGAATCTTCATGGTTATTTTTACGGTCTGGAAAAGAAGAAATTCCTTTTAGATTTAGAGCAATTAAGGTAAGAAGGAATCTCCTTTAACTTGTCGCACTTATCCAAATGGATACGTGGATATCGTTAATTTGGTTTACCCTAAAATGTCAAGTTTTTTACGTAAAAAACTTGACATTTTATTAAAAATCTCTTATTTTTGTCCAATGAAAGTAGCTGAGCAAATACGAAAAACTATTATAATGCTTCCTAATGATAAAATCTTTGGGTATGCTGATTTAAGTATTAGGAAAAAAGACTACCAAACTTCTGCCAAAGCCTTGGAGAGACTACAAAAGCAAGGTTTAATAAAAAAAATTTCAAAAGGTATTTTTTACAAACCTATAAAGACAGTATTTGGTGATTTAGAACCGGATGATAGTGAGAAACTAAAACCTTATTTATTTAAAAATGGAAAAAGAATTGCTTATATAACGGGGGAATCTCTTTATAATCAGATGAATCTAACTACCCAAATGGCATTTAGAATTAAAATCGCCAGTGATAGAAGAATAAATATTGAAAAAGGTGCAATAAAAGCAAAATCTGTAAAGAGCTATGCTAAAGTAACAGAAACTAATTATATGTTTTTAGGATTTTTAGATGCTATAAAAGATATTAAACAGATACCTGATTGCACAGTAGCAAGTGCAGTTAAATTTTTAAGTAAACGGTTAGAGGAATTTAATGATAAAAAAGTAGACGAATTAATAAAATATGCCCTTTTATATCCTCCAAGAGTAAGAGCATTATTAGGAGCTCTGCTTGAGAACATAGGTAAAAAAAAGAAAATATCCCCTTTAAAAGAAAGCCTAAACCCAATTACCATATTTCGTATAGGATTAAAAGAAACAGATTTACCAAATATTAAAAATTGGTATATTCTATGAAATTACACTTAAATAAAAAGCTTTTCGTAAAATATATAAGGGTTACATCACAGCAAATGAAAATCCCAGCCGTATATATAGAAAAAGATTATTGGGTTACTTACGCATTATTCTCTATTTTCAACGATAAAATCGGAAAAGACACCGTATTTAAGGGCGGAACGGCGCTTTCCAAATGTTACAATATGATAGAACGCTTTTCGGAAGATATTGATTTGGTGGTTTTAAGGCGTGATAGTGAAACAGACAGCAAATTAAAATCAAAATTAAAGGCAATAAGTACGGTTGTAGAAACTCTCTTGCCAGAAGTAAACATTGAAGGTATTACCCATAAAATGGGAATGAACCGAAAAACAGCACACTCTTACAACAAAGAATTTAAGGGCGATTATGGGCAAGTAAGAGATGTCATCATTCTGGAATCAAGCTGGTTGGGTTATTACGAACCTTTCACCACCAAAAATATTATTTCGTTTGTTGGTGATATGATGCTTAAAAATGAACAAACTAATATGGCAACAGAATACGGATTAATTCCTTTCCAATTACAGGTTTTAGAACCAATAAGAACCATTTGTGAAAAAATAATGAGTTTAGTTCGCTTTTCTTACGGCGAAAATCCTGTGGATGATTTAAAAAAAAAGATAAGGCACACTTATGATTTACATCAGCTTCTTAAACAAGATGAATATTTAAAATTCCTTCATTCGGAGGCTTTTGATGAAATGCTTTTAAAAGTTGCAAATGATGATGTAAAAAGTTTTAGAAATAACAATAGGTGGTTAATTCATCATCCTAATGAAGCACTTATTTTTAAGCATCTGGAAAATGTCTGGAATGAGTTAAAATCAATTTATACTGGAACCTTTAAAAACTTAGTGTATGGAGAATTACCAAAAGAAGAAGCTATTTTAGAAACATTGAAAATGATTAATGAAAGATTAAAAACAATTATTTGGACGATAAAAATTGAACCCATAAAATGATATTCTCTTATGTAAATTCAGAAAGGGCATTAACTAAATTATTTTGTAAGTTTCCTTTTCCTCAACAATCAGAAATTTTGTAAATAGTAAATTGTTACATAATGCAACTGCTTACAAAACCAGGTTTTGTTACTTTTATCATCATTGTGAGGTGTTAATCTAATATTTGTATAAGACAAAAATTTGATTTTAGCCCCCACTAACAGGAGGGATAATAACAATCTCCGCATCTTCTGTTAAGAGCATCTCATCAGATGCGTACGATTGATTTACAGCAATGGCCATTGTTTTCAGTTTAACCATTTCTGGATAATTTTCAAACAAATAGTCTTTCAATTGACCAACTGTTAAAACCTTATCTGGTTCAATATTAATACTTGAATTTCCTAAAATTTCTTTAGCTATCCCAAATGCTTTCACCTTCATTTTTCGCTTTTCTTTTTCAACAACTAAATTTAACTTTTTTTTATCTTAACTTTCGCCATTAAAGTTAAATATCTTGATAGTACAGACAGACGCAGATTTATTGGGCATGAAAGCAGCTGGAGAAGCAGTGGCTCTGACCCTAAAGTCAATGATTAATTTTGCCAAACCAGGCATGAATACCTTAGAATTAGATGAATATGGCGCACAATTACTAAAAAATTATGGCGCCATTTCTGCACCCATAAAGGATTACAAATTTCCAGGCTACACCTGCATTTCCCTAAATAAAGAAGCTGCACATGGTATCCCTTCAAAAGCTAAGATACTAAAAGAAGGTGACTTAATAAATATTGACGTGTCGGCAGAACTAAACGGTTATTATGGAGATAATGGGTTCTCATTCATTCTTGGAAATGACCTGACAGGATTACAACCACTGGTTTCAGCCTCCAGAGAAATACTACTGGCAGCCATAAAAGAAATTAAAGCTGGTGTGAGAATCGCTGTAGTCGGCAGATTTATACAGCAAAAAGCTGCTGAAAGAGGTTTTAAAGTGATTAAAAATTTAGTAGGTCACGGCATTGGTAGAAAATTACACGAAGATCCAGACGAGATTCCCTGTTTTTACGACCCTTATAATAAAGCCGTTTTTAAAAAAAATAGTGTCATCGCTTTAGAAACCTTTATTTCTACCAAAGCTTCTTTTGTTAAGGAAGATACCGATGGCTGGACAATGATTACCCGCGATGGCAGTTATGTGGCACAACACGAACATACCCTTATCGTTACCAATGAGGAGCCTACCATCCTAACCTGGCAAAATGGAATCTGATATGCACTATGTCGACTTTACAACTATTGTGAACCATGCCTGGGATGCTTATGACAGCAGCAGACCCATTAAGTCTATCTCTGATATAAGTGCACGGGTTTCTACCAATCATGTTTATAAAATTATTTTCCCAGAAGGTGATTTTGTTATAGCTAAGCTTTCCTATTTTGGAAAATATGATCATTTTGTTGAGGATCATTCCATCATAAATGTCCTCGCCAATAATCTAAATACGCCTTTTAATCATTTCCTGGCTCGCTCTCTTATAAAAGGAAATCAACTTTTTGTGCACAGGTATAAAGATTCTTTGATAGATGCCTGGGTTGTTTTTTATAATCCAGTCACCATTGACCAAAAATTACCAGCACGATTAAATCATACGCAAATAGAACGACTGGGAGAAGAATTTGCTGCCTTTCATAAAGCTTGTTCCAGGGTATCGAATACCTTACCGCCCTCCTCAAAAACGCTTAAATCAGATCTTTATCATTTGCTGGATATCTTATCAACTGATTTCGGCCAATTTGAGCACAGATTGTATGCTTCCGTCATTCAAGAACAATGTGACCGATTTTTTACAAACAGCGATTTATTAAGAATTGATAAATTACAAAAATTGCCTGTTTTTGTGGACTGGAATATTGGAAATTTTTCCGTTACGAATCAAACCAGTCTATTTTCTCGTTGGGACTACGATTGGTTTAGAATGGCTTCACGAATTTTAGATTTTTATTTCCTTAGCAGAATTGTATCTGATGCAGGTGACAGAACCGTATTCAGCTATAATATTTCCCCATTAATGGAAGACCGTTTTATCGTATTTCTTAAAGCCTACCATCGCGTTTATCCGTTAACTGAAACGGAAATAAGGTTTATACCAGAGGTTTATCGGTTTTTTATTCTTAACTATGTTATCAAAGATGGCCGATATTTCTTCCACGAAATATATGCTACTAAATTACAAAAGGAAGCTTACAGCACCTATTTACCAAGCATTGAAAAAGAATTTAATGCCGATAAATTACTTCGGGCACTAGCACTATAATTTAAATGTATATTCGGTTATAATTTCAAAAACGTTTTTGCATTATCATAAAAAATCATTCGCTTTTCTTTATCGCTCAGGTAGGACTGCGCATGGAGAAATTCGACAGATTTCGATAATGCGCCTAGCCATACTGGATATTCCTTACTAAACTGAACACCCCATTCCGGGACAAAGTGAACAGGTCATTCCGGGGCAAACTGTACACCTCAATCCGGAGCAAACTGAACAGG
>Ga0209598_10003291_pt1 | contig 12272 bp, 10 predicted proteins | sample M_140807_EF_Meta_FD_187317 | JGI IMG/M metagenome (GOLD analysis project Ga0209598, IMG submission 187317) | Freshwater microbial communities from Lake Montjoie, Canada to study carbon cycling - M_140807_EF_MetaG (SPAdes) (version 2) | ecosystem: Environmental > Aquatic > Freshwater > Lake... | reverse complement strand
ATGTGATGCGCTTCTTCGGTGAGCATGAACTTGGTGGTACGTGCCAGCGGGTCGAAGCCGCTTTCGGCCAGCGCGCACAACTGGAACTTGCCGTCGCGATCGGTGAAGTAGGTGAACATGAAAAAGGCCAGCCAATCCGGCGTCTTCTCATTGAAGGCGCCCAGGATGCGCGGGTTGTCTTCATCGCCCGAGCGGCGCTCGAGCAGGGCCTCGGCTTCCTCGCGGCCATCGCGACCAAAATGCTTGTGCAGCAGATAGACCATCGCCCACAGGTGGCGGCCCTCCTCCACATTGACCTGGAACAGATTGCGCAGGTCGTACTGGCTCGGGGCGGTGAGACCAAGATGGCGCTGCTGCTCGACCGAGGCCGGCTCGGTGTCTCCCTGGGTCACGATGATGCGGCGCAGGTTGGCGCGGTGCTCACCCGGCACGTCCTGCCAGGCGGCTTCGCCCTTGTGCTCGCCGAAATGAATCTGGCGGCCTTCCTCCCGGGGGTTCATGAAGATGCCCCAGCGGTAATCGGGCATCTTCACATGGCCGAAATGCGCCCAACCCTGCGGGTCGACGCTCACTGCGGTGCGCAGGTAGACATCGAAATCATTGGAGCCATCAGGCCCCATGTCCTTCCACCAGTTCAGGTAGTTCGGCTGCCAGTGCTCGAGCGCACGCTGCAGGGTCTTGTCTTCCGACAGGTTCACGTTGTTGGGAATGGTGTCGGTGTAGTCGATCGATGCCATGACGAGACTCCGGTTGGGATTCGATGCAAAAAAAAGGTGATTCGTAAATCGTGGTCAGACGCGATTGCGGTCGAAATGCGGCTTTTCGCCCTTGCCATAGAGCTTGAGCGCGCCTTTGTCGCCGACTGCATTGGGCCGATTGAAGATCCAGTTCTGCCAGGCGGTGAGCCGCCCGAAGACCCGGGTGAACATCGTCTCGGGACCGTTGAATCGCAGGTTGGCTTCCAGGCCGGTGAGTGCATCCGGCGACATGGCGGCGCGCTCTTCGATCACGATCCGGACCTCATCGGACCAGTCGATGTCGTCGGGTGCGCTGGTCACCAAGCCCAGAGCCAGTGCAGCATCGGCATCCAGGGGCTCACCCAGGCGGGCACGCACCGCATCGAGTGCAGGCGCTTCTTCGTAGAAGCGCCGAGCCAGTCGGGACTGGTCGGTGGCCATGGTGTAGAAGCCGAAGTTGACCTCGCCCACGCTGATGCGCGGTGCACGCTCGGGCTCGTCAGGCAGCGCCAGCATATAGCTGCGATCGCAGGCCAGCGCCAGCTCAAGCAGCGTGCCGGTGAAGCACGAGCCGGGTTCGATCAGGGCAAACAGCGTGCGCGACGACACATCCAGACGCGAGAAAGCCCGGCGAAGCAGGCCGATGGTCTCGCGCACGAACCAGTGCGAACGGTGGGCGCACAGCACGGCATCGATTGCCTCGACTGCCTTCGCATCCCCTTCGGTGCGGATGAGCCAGGTGCCGATCTCGAGTTCGTTGGTGCGCATCTGCAAAATCGCGTCGTCGAGTTCTCGCCCCATGGCCAGCGGCCACCAGTTCGCGCCCGTAGCAAGGATCGCCTCGAGTGTCTGCGGCTGTTCGTCTGAAGGCGCCCTGACGGTCAAGGTGGCGGTGCGCCTTGCACGGTCGATTTCGACGCTGACATGCCGATAGCGCAGCGCATCCAGTTCATGCGAGCACTCAAGCGGCGTGAGCTCGATGCCGCGGGCATCAGCCGGCCGATCGCTGCCTTGCGCCATCTGAAGCGCGCGCTCGCGCACCGCAGCCGCAAAACCGGCCGGCTTGGCGAGTGCATCGACCAGTCGCCAGTCGACGGCCTTCTGGCCGCGAACGCCTTCGGTGGTCGTGCAAAAAATGTCGGCCAGGTCGTGGCGCACATGGCGCTTGTCGGTCAGACGGGTCAGGCCGCCGGTGCCAGGCAACACACCGAGCAGCGGCACCTCGGGGAGCGAAACCGACGAGGAGCGGTCATCGACCAGCAGGATCTGGTCGCAGGCCAGGGCCAGCTCATAGCCGCCGCCGGCGCAGGCGCCATTGACGGCCGCCAGGAACTTCAGGCCGGAATGCCGGCTGCTGTCTTCCAGACCGTTGCGGGTCTCATTGGTGAACTTGCAGAAATTCACTTTCCAGGCATGGCCCGAGACACCGAGCATGAAGATATTCGCACCCGAGCAGAAGATGCGGTCCTTGAGGCTGGTGATCACGACCGTGCGCACGCCGGGATGCTCGAAGCGCACCCGATTGACCGCGTCGTGCAGCTCGATGTCGACACCGAGGTCATAGCTATTGAGCTTGAGCTGATAGCCCGGTCGCAGGCCTGCGGTTTCGTCGACATTCATCGACAGCGTGGCCACCACGCCCTCGACACTCAATGACCAGTGGCGGTAGCGGGCGGGCTCGGTGCGGTAATCGACACGGCTGAGTTCCGGCGCAGTCGGTGCGTTCAAAAGGCTCTCCTCGTTGAATGTCGGCAGGCTAGTCTGAGGGCGTGTGTGCAGGGTTGCATGCACGATCGTACATTTTTCCGCCCCGAGCGTTGATGCATCATACTGCCATCTCAGGCCATGTCAAGCATGTTGTATGTATTTTATTGCATCAATCAGCATGTTGACCCCGCAGCGGTTTCAGCCCCTCGCACAGCGCGGAAAAGGCTTCATCCAGTGATCGGCCGCTGGTCTCGACCTGCAGGTCGGCGCGGGCATAAAACGCCGATCGCCCGTCCAGGATGCGGCGCAGATCGTCCATGGCCTCGCGGTTGCCGGCCATCGGGCGCATGTCGCCCTGCGCCATCACCCGCTGCATGTGCTCCTGCGGCGCGGCTTTGACCCAGACGGTCAGACACTGCGACAGCAGCAGGTTGAAGGTGGTCGGGTCCGACACGATGCCGCCTGGCGTGGCGATCACGGCGCGCGGACACTGCTCGATGACCTCCTCGAGCGCCCGACGCTCATAGCGGCGATAGGCGCCTGCGCCCAGCAGGCTGTGGATTTCGTCCAGGCCACAACCAGCCAGGCGCTCGACCTCCCGGGTGAGTTCGATAAACGGCAGGTCGAGTTCATCGGCCAGCATCAGGCCCAGGCTGGATTTTCCGGCGCCGCGCAGGCCGATCAACGCGATCCGTTCGGTGCGCGCCCGGGGATGAACCACCGTGCCGAACAGTTCGCCCAGTGCCTGCCGTGCGCGCTGCAGATCGTCTTCGCTGCGCCCCTGCAGCAGGCCCCGGATCAGCAGCCATTCGGGTGTCGCGGTCGTCTGGTCACCGATCAGCTCGGCCAGGGGCGCGCCCAGCGCCTGGGCCACCTGACGTAACACCAGGATCGATGCATTGCCCACGCCGAGTTCCAGATTCGCCAGATGCCGCTCCGACACGCCCGAGGCATCCGACAAGGCGCGGCGCGTCATGCCCCGGCGCGCGCGCAGCGAGCGAGCCCGCTCGCCCAAGGCCAGCAAAAAGGGATCGCGCACCGCATCCTCGCGACGCCCGGCGATCTCCACCGCGCCCTCGGTCGCCGGCCCCGGCGGAATTGAAGCTGTGTTCATGGGCATCCTCACGGGCTAAACGCCTTCCATTCATGCACTATACTGCTTGACAGCCTGAACGACCATCTATAACTTTGCTTCATGAAATGGATTGCAACAAGCTATCCGTTCCAAGGAGACGCCCCTTGACTGCTGCTGACCAGCACGCCCTGCCCCCGGCACCGCCTGCCCGCTTCAATTTCGCCCGCCACCTGGCCGACCTGAATCGCGACCGGGGCGATCGCATCGCCTACATCGACGACACCGCCACGCTGAGTTATGCCGGGCTGGCGGATGCGGTGGCGCGTTTTGCCGGCGGCCTGGCCGCACTCGGCCTGCGCCGCGAAGAACGGGTGCTGCTGCTGATGCAAGACTGCATCGACTGGCCGATCGCCTTCCTGGCTTGCCTGCAGGCTGGCGTCGTCCCGGTGGCGGTCAACACCCTGCTCACAGCCGATGACTATGCCTACATGGTGGCGCACAGCCAGGCGCGTGCCGCCATTGTTTCGGCCGGCCTGATGCCCACGCTGGCCCAGGCGCTCAATCAGCAGCCGCACCCGGTGGCGCACCTGCTGGTCTCGACCCGCGGCGCATCGATGCCCGACAGCGCCGTCTTCAATGGCCTGCCCGCAAATGATCTGTCGACCTGGATCAAGGCGCAGCCTGCGGCGCAAGCCGTCGACACCGCAGCTGACGACATCGCGTTCTGGCTCTATTCATCGGGGTCCACCGGCCGGCCCAAGGGCACGGTCCACACCCACGGCAACCTGTACTGGACCGCCGCACTCTATGCACAACCGGTGCTCGGGCTGACCGAACAGGATGTGTGTTTTTCGGCCGCCAAACTCTTTTTTGCCTACGGCCTGGGCAATGGCCTGAGCTTTCCGCTATCAGTGGGCGCAACGACCGTGCTGATGGCCGAGCGCCCGACGCCGGATGCCGTGTTCAAGCGCTGGACCGATCATCAGCCGACAGTGTTTTTCGGCGCCCCCACCGGCTATGCCGGCATGCTGGCTTCGCCCAAGCGCCCGGCTCGTGAAGCGGTGTCATTGCGACTGTGCTCTTCAGCCGGCGAGGCCCTGCCGCGCGAAATCGGCGAGCGCTTCACCGCGCACTACGGCTGCGAGATCATCGACGGCATCGGCTCGACCGAGATGCTGCACATCTTCTTGTCGAACCGTCCGGGCGATGTCCGCTACGGCACCACCGGCAAGCCGGTGGCAGGCTATCGAGTGGAATTGCGCACCGAGCAGGGCCATGCGATCGAGGCTGCCGGCGAGATCGGAGACCTGTTCATCGACGGCCCTTCCGCGGCGCTGATGTACTGGGCCGATCGGGCGCGCTCACGCGCCACCTTCCAGGGATCCTGGACGCGCAGTGGCGACAAATACCTTCGCGATGCCGACGGCTACTACATCTACGCCGGGCGCGGCGACGACATGCTCAAGGTCAGCGGCCAGTATGTCTCGCCCTTCGAGGTCGAGTCGGCCCTGATGCAGCACGATGCAGTGCTTGAAGCCGCTGTCATCGGGGTCGACGATGACAATGGCCTGACCCGAGCCAAAGCCTTCGTGGTGCTCAAGAATTCTTCGCAGGCCAGCGAAGCGCTGTTGTCAGAGCTGCAGACCTTCGTCAAATCACGCCTTGCGCCCCACAAGTATCCGCGCCTGATCGAGTTCGTCGATGAGCTGCCCAAGACCGCCACCGGCAAGATCCAACGATTCCGGCTGCGCGACGCCCAGAGGCAAAGCGGCACATGACCGAAGAGGCACAGTTCGCTGCGCTGCCCGGGCTGCGGCTGGAATACGCCTGGATCAGTCCGGATGCCGAGAGACATCCCGACGCAGCCTCAGCGGCCCAGCAAGCGGTCATGGTCTTTCTGCATGAGGGCCTGGGGTCGCTTGAGCTCTGGAAAGACTTTCCGAAGCAACTGTGCGAGGCATGCGGCCTGCGCGGGCTGGTCTACTCACGGCCCGGCTATGGACGCTCCACACCCCGCGCAGCGGGCGAACGCTGGTCGTCTGATTTCATGCACCGGCAGGCCCTCGAGGTCTTGCCTGCCCTGCTGCAAGCGCTCGGCATCGACACCCAGCGCCAGCCGCCCTGGCTCTTTGCACACAGCGATGGCGCCTCGATCGCCCTGATTCATGCGGCGCACTTTCCGGATCGTGTGGCGGGCGTGGTCGCGATGGCACCACATGTGATGGTCGAGGACATCTCGATTCGCAGCATTCGCGCGGCACAGCAGGCCTATCGCGAAGGCGGCCTGCGCGAGCGTCTGGCGCGCTGGCATGAGGATGTCGATTCTGCGTTTTACGGTTGGAGCAACGCCTGGCTGGATGAGTCCTTCCTGAACTGGTCGCTGGAGCAGGAGATTGCAGCCATCACCTGCCCGCTGTTGCTGATCCAGGGGCATCAGGACGAGTACGGCACAATGGCTCAGCTCGATGCGATCGTTCGGGCCGTGCCGCACGCCAGCCGGCTTGCGCTCGATGCCTGCGGGCACTCGCCGCATCGTGACCATCCGGGCGCGGTGATCGAGTCGGTGACCCACTGGATGGCCCAGGCCACAGCACACCGCAGCAGCCCATAGAACCCGATCCACCACCGTGCCCACCTGCCCCACCACAAGACCTGAACGGAGACACCCGATGAACCCGATCGACACACAGCACACCACCCCATCTGGCCGGCGCAACTTCATCAGCCGCACCGCTGGCGCAGCCGCCGCAATCGCCCTGCCCGCACCCTTCGTGCACGCCCAGCCGGCCAAACTGAAGGTCGGCATGATGCTTCCCGCCACCGGCACTTTTGCATCACTGGGCACCGCGATCACCAACGGCTTTCGCATGGCGGTTGCCGAGCGCGGCGGCAAGGTCGGCGGTCGCGAAATCGAGTACTTCACGATCGACGACGAATCGAACCCGGCCAAGGCGCCCGAAAACACCAATCGCCTCGTGCAGCGCGACAAGGTTGATGTGCTGGTCGGCTCGGTGCATTCGGGCGTGGCGCTGGGCATGGCCAAAATCGCCCGCGAAACAGGCACTCTGATGCTGATCCCGAATGCCGGTGCCGACGACATCACCGGCCCGATGTGCGCGTCCAACATCTTTCGCACTTCGTTTTCGAACTGGCAGCCGGTGCATCCGCTGGGCAAGGTGATGGCCGAGCGCGGCCACAAGACCGTGGTCTGGATTTCCTGGAAATACGCAGCTGGCGACGAAAGCGCACGCTCCTTCAAGGAAGGCTTCGAGAAAACCGGCGGCAAGGTGGTGAAGGAACTCGGTCTGCCCTTTCCCAATGTCGAATTCCAGCCGCTGCTGGCCGAGATCGCCTCGATCAAACCGGATGCGGTCGCCTGCTTTTTTGCCGGTGCGGGTGCCGCCAAGTTCATCGCCGACTACGCAGCAGCCGGCCTGAAGGACAAAATCCCGCTGTATGGCTCGGGCTTCATCACCGACGGCATCCTGCAGGCGGTTCAGCCTCAGGCACAGGGCCTGCTGACCACGCTGCACTACGCCGACTCCCTGCCTCTGGCGCGCGACAAGGAATTCCGCACGAAGTACGCCACGCAATACAAGCTGCAGCCGGACGTCTATGCCGTGCAGGGCTATGACACCGGACTGGTCCTTGCGCAGGCGATGGAATCAGTCAAGGGCGACTTCGGCAACAAACAGGCCCTGGCACGCGCCATGGAGGGCATGAAGGTCGACAGCCCACGCGGCACCTGGACGATGTCCAAGCAGCACAACCCGATCCAGGACATTTACCTGCGCCGCGTCGAAGGCGAGCAGAACAAGTACGTGTCGGTGGCCTGGAAGGCACTGGCCGACCCGGCCCGCGGCTGCCGCATGGCCTGATCAAAGCAACACGTGGACAGCGTCGCCTCGATCCTCATCCAGGTCCTCAACGGGCTGCAGTACGGCCTGTTGCTGTTTCTGGTCGCATCGGGGCTGACGCTGATCTTCGGAATCATGGGCGTGATCAATCTCGCTCACGGCAGCTTCTACATGATCGGTGCTTACCTGGCCTTCTCGCTGACCTCGGCCTTCGGCAACCTGTTCCTCGCCCTCATCGCCGGAATCGTCCTGTCAGTGCTGCTGGGCCTGCTGCTGGAGCGGCTGCTGATCCGGCACTTCTACCACCGTGATCACCTGTATCAGGTGCTGCTCACCTATGGCCTGATCCTGATCTTCGAGCAACTGCGCTCGCTGCTGTGGGGCGATGATGTACAGGGCGTGAAGGTGCCGGAACTCTTCAATCATTCGATTCCGCTGACCGAAACCCTGTCGTATCCGGTCTACCGGCTGGTGATCTCGGCGGTCTGCATCGCGGTGGCACTGGGTCTGCACGGGCTGATCCGTCACACCCGCCTGGGCATGATGATCCGCGCAGGCGCCCACAATCGTGAAATGACCGAGGCCATGGGCATCAATATCCGCCTGCTGTTTGCGCTGGTCTTTTCGCTCGGCGTGGCGCTGGCAGCGCTGGCCGGCATGCTGGCCGCACCGGTCTCATCGGTCTATCCGAACATGGGCAGCCAGGTGCTGATCATCTGCTTCGTGGTGGTGGTGATCGGTGGAATCGGCTCGGTCAAGGGGGCACTGGTGGCCGCCTTGCTGATCGGTCTGGCCGACACATTCGGTCAGGTCTATCTGCCGCAAATATCCGGCATGGTGGTCTATCTGCTGATGGCCCTGGTGCTGATCTTCCGGCCCGAAGGCCTGTTCAAGAAAACCTGACCAGATCCGATGCACCCCCATTCCCGCACCCTGGGTGTCGTGTTGCTGCTGGCGCTGGCGGCGCTTGCGCTGTTTCCGCTGGTCGGCGGCACCTTCTACGTGCAACTGATCACCAAAGTGATGATCCTGGCCATCTTCGCGATGAGCCTGGATCTGCTGGTCGGCTACACCGGACTGGTGAGCCTGGGGCATGCGGCCTTTTTCGGGCTGGCCGGCTATGCGCTGGCGCTCCTCCAGCCTAAATACGAGCCGATGTCGATCTTCATCACGCTGCCAGCCGCATTGGCTCTGTGCGCGGTCTTTGCACTGCTCACCGGTGCGCTGGTGCTGCGCACCCGTGGCATCTACTTCATCATGGTGACCCTGGCCTTTGCGCAGATGGTGTACTTCGTCTTTCACGACACCGCGCTCGGTGGCGGGTCGGATGGCCTGTACATCAACAACAAGCCGCTGGTGGGCTGGGGCGAGCTGACCCTGTTCGATCTGGAAAACCGCACGAGCTTTTACTACCTCGTGCTGGTGCTGCTGGTGGCGGTCTATCTGTTGCTGCGCCGGGTGCTGGCCTCTAATTTCGGCCATGCGCTGCAGGGCATCCGCGTCAACGAGCACCGCATGCGCGCCATTGGTTTTCCGGTGATGCGCTATCAGCTCGGTGTCTATGTGCTGGCCGGTGTGCTGGCGGGCTTATCCGGCTATTTGTCCGCCGCACAGTTCGGTTTCGTGAACCCGGAAATCATCTCCTGGCATCAATCGGGCGCGGTGCTGATGATGGTGATCCTGGGCGGTATGGGCACCTTGTCAGGTTCGATGGTCGGTGCATTCGTCTTCGTGCTGCTCGAGGAGTTCTTCAAGGACGACACCGTGTTCGGCGCGGTTGCCAAGCACTGGCAACTGCTCATGGGGCTGATCATCGTCGCAGTGGCGTGCTTTTTGCCGCGCGGGCTGATCGGCCTGCTGACGCGACGCAAGCGGGATGCAGGCGATGCTTGAAGTCAGCCAGCTGAGCAAACATTTCGGGGGCCTCAGGGCCAACTCCAATGTGGCCTTGAGTGTGCGCGTCGGGCAGATCCATGTGGTGATCGGCCCCAATGGCGCGGGCAAGAGCACGCTGATCAACATGCTCTCGGGCGATCTGCCACCCACCTCCGGCTCGATCAAGCTCGATGGCCGCGAAATCGCAGGCCTGCGCCCGGATGAAATCTCGCGCCTGGGCGTGGGCCGCAGCTATCAGAAGACCAATATTTTTTCGAGCTTCACCGTGCTGGAGAACTGCAGGCTTGCAGCGCAGTCGCGCGCACCGCAGGCATGGCGGCTCTTCACGCCAGCCGATCGCCATGCGCCTGCCATCGCGCTGGCCCGCCATGCGATTGCGCAGGCCGAACTCGACGGCCGGGAACATCGCGTGGCCAGCACGCTGTCACATGGCGAGCAGCGCCAGCTCGAAATCGCGCTGTCACTGGCCACCGCACCCCGGGTGCTGCTGCTCGACGAACCGCTGGCCGGCATGGGCGCTGAAGAATCCATGCGCATGGTCGCACTGATCGGCAAGCTCAGGTCCGATCACGCCATTGTGCTGGTCGAGCACGACATCGATGCGGTGTTCGCGCTGGCCGATGTGCTGACCGTGATGGTCGAGGGCCAGGTGCTCGCCAGTGGCAGCCCCGCCGAGATCCGCGCCAACCCTCAGGTGCAGGCGGCCTATCTCGGCACGGAGCATGGCCATGTCTGAATGGCTGATCGAGGCCACTGGCCTGCACACCTACTATGGCGCAAGCCACATCCTGCACGGCGTCGATTTTCGCGTGGCACGCGGCGAGGCGATCGGACTGATGGGCCGCAACGGCATGGGCAAGACCACGCTGATCAAGTCATTGCTCGGCCTGGTGCCGGTACAATCCGGGCAGATCCAGATCGCCGGACAATCGATGCGCGGTGCACCGCCTTATCGCATTGCGCGCGCGGGGATCGGCTATGTACCTGAGGGTCGAGGCATCTTTCCGACCCTGTCGGTGATCGAAAATCTGCAGATGGCCGCACGACCCGGCATCGATGGCCGACGACACTGGACGCTCGAGCGTGTGCTGCAGACCTTCCCCAGGCTTGCCGAGCGACGCCATCACGGCGGCACACAATTGTCGGGTGGTGAGCAGCAGATGCTGTCAATCGGACGCGCGCTCATGACGCATCCGGACATTCTGTTTCTGGACGAGGCCACCGAAGGCCTGGCGCCGCTAATCGTGGCCGAGATCTGGCAGATCATCGCCACGATCCGCTCAGAGGGCATCGCCACCGTGGTGGTCGACAAGAACTTCCGCTCGGTGCTGCAGGCCAGCGATCGTGTGGTGGTGCTGGTCAAGGGCGAAGTCGCGCTGGACGCACCCTCAGCCAGTCTGGCGCGCGACCCGGGTCAGTTGAATCGATTACTCGGCGTTTGAAACCGGTCGGGCAGCACACACTGCCACCCGACCGGCGCCTCAGGCAATCGATTTACTTGGTGTTGAAGAAATCGCGCACCGACTTCAAACACAAAGGCGGCACCGCTGTGCCATGGTAGCTGTCAAGCGGGGTTCCAGCGGGCACGAAGGGATCCACGTCAACCACCGACACCGTGCCGCCAAGCGACGTGATGCTCTGAGCCGACACCGTGGTGTTCACCGCAAACAGCACCACCGGATCCTTGGAGCCACCGCACAGCAGCACCGGTGCAGCCGGCTTCCAGCCCAGCAGCGTGTTGGCATCGAGTGCCTTGCGCAGTCCGCTGTTGGTGTCGCTCACATCGCCGATGGCCTTGGGTGTAAGCAGATCGCCCAGGGCGACCGGCAGTTTGCCGGTGGTGAACAGCTGATTGAAGCTCAGCGTGCCCGGCAGCAGGTTTTCAATACCCGTGGCGTAGGGCGCCTTGTAGAGGTCGGTGGTCGCGGAATAGAGATTGCGGTAGATCTTCTGATAGCCGCCGGTGAGGTAGGGCGTGAAGACGGTGGAGCCCCCCGTACCCGAGGGCAGGAAGGACAGACCGGCCACGAACGCGCCAGACAGGTTGTAGGGCCCGGACATATGACCCGCGGCCGTGACCTTCACACCCAGAGCGGGGCTGGCCTCGAGCACCTTTTGCGTGGCCATGGAGGCATGGCCACCCTGAGAATAGCCCGTGAGGAAGTACTTGCCACTGGTGCCCACACCCAGCTTGCTCAGCACGGCATTGGCCGCAATCACCGCATCGATGGTGGTGCTGGCCTGCGACTCGGCATGCAGGTAAGGGTGATATTCGTGATTGGACTTGGCAAAGCCCAGATAGTCGGTGGCAACCACCACGTAGCCCTGCGCAGCCAGCATGCCCATGAGCAGGCCAGTTTCCGGATCGGTGGCACTGGCCATGGTTCGCGCCTTGACCACTTCGGTGCCGCGGTTGTAGGACACGACGCTGTAGGGGCCGGCACAGCCCGTGCCGCCCGGCACCAGCACAGCCGACGACACCTGATACATCTTGCCGTCAGGGCCGGCGGTGTTGTAGACGACTTCGCGCAGGGTGACATCGCACTTGGCGGCGCCGGTGAGCACCGATGCGCCGGCGGCGGTCATGGCCGCGTCGATTTGGGACTTGGTGAGCGTTGTGATGGCGGTGTCGGTGACGATGGAACCACGGTTGACTTCATCGTCGTTGCCGCAGGCGCTGAGCACCAGGGCAATAGCCGTCAGGGGCAGGGTCAGGCGAAGGCGCTGACCGGCAAGAAACTTAGCCATCGAGTAATGTCTCCTTGATTGATTTATTGGGTGCGCAACCGATCATCCTGTAGGAGTCTGGCGCGAACCATCGACAATCAGACACGCTGTGGCGGTCCCCGTCAACAGGCCTAAGCGGCCTCAGGCTCATTTTTCAAGCGATCTACCGATTCCGATGCGGTGTCGGCGCGGTGAGTCGAATCGATTCAACCCGGCTCGCCGCGGGCAAGACCGTCTGCACCACCCCCAGCCGCCGCGGCCCGCAGCAGCCGG
>Ga0209598_10003290_pt1 | contig 12276 bp, 10 predicted proteins | sample M_140807_EF_Meta_FD_187317 | JGI IMG/M metagenome (GOLD analysis project Ga0209598, IMG submission 187317) | Freshwater microbial communities from Lake Montjoie, Canada to study carbon cycling - M_140807_EF_MetaG (SPAdes) (version 2) | ecosystem: Environmental > Aquatic > Freshwater > Lake... | reverse complement strand
CTGCGACATGATCGTAGCGGCCCGTGACAGTGTGTTTGTGATAGCCAACAGCAACATGGCCTTGTCACCTGACGGCGGTGGCACATGGAATTTGACGCGCACCTTGCCCCGCCAATTGGCCACCGAAGTGCTCATGTGTGGTGATCATATTTCAGCCGAAAGGCTTTGCACACTTGGGGTGGTCAACCGTTTGAGTGAGCCCGGGCAAGCCATGTCATTGGCATTGGCTTTGGCCGATAATTTGAATGACCGCGCACCCAATACATTGACCAGCATCAAGGAATTAATAAGTGAAGCCGATGGCAGCAACCTCAATCAACAACTCGCCCGAGAACGTGACCATTTTGTCAAGAACCTGCACCATCCAAATGCAGGTATAGGCATTGGCGCTTTTTTGAATAAACACAAACCCACTTTCGAATAAATCGCTTGGTCCCCCAGGCGACAATTTTCACTTCGACAGTCACTCAAAAGACAGACCATGGACGAACCCATTCTGACAATGGAAGAAAGAGAAGCGGTCAACCAAGGCCGCTGGTTTTCAACCCTTTCACCTTCCCTTAGACACGACATTCTTCGATGTGCTTACGTCAAACGTTACAAAGACGGCGAACTGATCTGTGCCCGGGGCGATCCGCCCGAGCAGTGGATCGCCTGCGTCAAAGGTGCCGTGCGCGTCAGCTCAACCTCGGTGTCGGGCAAACTGATCACACTGACCTATGTGGAGCCAGGCATTTGGTTTGGCGATGTGTCGATTTTCGACGGGGATCGGCGTACGCACGATGCCTACGCGCATGGCGAGACCACCACATTGAATGTAGCCAAAGCGGACTTCAAAAAAATTCTGGCCCAACACGTCGAGTTTTACGAAGCCATGCTGCGCTTGCATGCGCGTCGTATTCGCCAGCTTTACGGCTTGGTCGAGGACCTGAACACCCTGCCCCTGCGCGCACGACTGGCCAAACAACTCAACCACTTGCTGCGCAGCTACGGTGTGCCAAGCCTGTCGGATGCAAAAGCCATTCGCATCAGCCTGCAACTGGCGCAAGAAGAATTGGCGCAACTGCTGGGTGCATCACGCCAGCGCGTCAACCAAGAATTGAAACAAATGGAGCGCGAACAGGTCATCAAAATCGAACCCGGTGGTTTGCTGATTTTGGACCGCGTCGCTTTGTTGAAAATTGTGGACGCCGACCACTAGACCTTTCCTTTTCTTTTCACGGCGGTACCCACCCATGAGCCAATTTGATCATTTCGTGGGCACCCGCCCTGTCTCTGGACAGCACCTCTTTGATGTGCCCGATCTGCAGGCGTGGTTAACCTCAAACTTGCCCGGCTTTGAGGGGCCTTTGTCTGTTGAATTGTTCAAAGGCGGTCAATCCAATCCCACCTACAAACTCCTGACGCCCGGCAAAAATTATGTCATGCGGGCCAAACCAGGACCGGTTGCCAAGTTACTGCCCTCCGCCCATGCCATTGAACGCGAGTTCACTGTCATGAAAGGTTTGGCTGGCACAGGTGTACCTGTCCCTCAAATGCATGTGTTGTGTGAAGACGAGTCCATCATCGGTCGTGCCTTTTACGTCATGCAGTACATGGAAGGCCGGGTGTTGTGGGACCAGTCACTGCCAGGCATGACCCCCACGCAGCGAGGCGAAATTTATGTTGAGATGAACCGCGTCATTGCCGCACTGCATTCTGTCAGTGCAGAGGCGCAAGGTCTGTCGGGTTTCGGCAAACCGGGTAATTACATCGAGCGCCAAATTGGCCGGTGGAGCAAGCAGTTTTTGGCCTCCGTCACCCAGCCCATCCCTGAGATGGACAAACTGATGGCGTGGTTGCCTGAACACATTCCCGCAAGCGCCAAAGACACCCGTTTGGTGGGCGTTGTCCATGGCGACTATCGATTGGACAACCTCATGTTCCACGCCACGGAACCCCGCGTGATTGCGGTACTCGATTGGGAACTGTCCACACTCGGCCATCCTTTGGCCGACTTCAGCTACCACTGCATGGCTTGGCACATCTCACCCGGGACATTCAGAGGCATTGGCGGTCTGGATCACAAGTTGCTCGGCATACCCGAAGAGGCTGAATATATTCGCCTTTATTGCGAGCGCACAGGATTTACCACCCCTGAAATTTTGGCCAAAGACTGGAACTTCTACCTCGCCTACAACATGTTCCGCATTGCGGCCATTTTGCAAGGCATCGCCAAACGCGTGGAAGACGGGACAGCCTCGAGTGATCAAGCACGCGCATCTGGCGCAGGCGCTCGACCCATGGCCGAATTGGCTTGGCAATTTGCCAGCAAAGCCTGAACCCTTTTCATCACTACCATCGGTTACACCACAGGAAATAATCCATGAACTTCGAATACACCCCCAAAGTCAAAGAGATGGAGGCCCGTTTACTGGCTTTCATGAATGAGCACATCTATCCCAATGAAGCGCGCTTCTTTGCCGAAATTGCCGAAAATCGCTCCAAAGGGAATGCATGGGTACCCACACAAATTGTTGAAGAACTGAAACCCAAGGCCTTGGCTGCAGGCTTGTGGAATCTGTTCCTACCCAAGTCATCGCGCGCACCCCAAGGTTTGTCGAACTTGGAATACGCCCCCATGTGCGAAATCATGGGTCGCGTCCCCTTTGCCGCTGAAATCTTCAACTGTTCGGCGCCAGATACCGGCAACATGGAAACTCTAGAACGGTATGCCAGCGAGGCCATCAAAGACGAATGGCTCGAACCTTTACTCAGAGGCGAGATCCGCTCTGCCTTCTTGATGACCGAACCTGATGTAGCGTCCTCTGATGCGACCAACATCCAGTGCGAAATTCGACGCGAAGGCGATGAATACGTCATCAACGGTCGCAAATGGTGGTCGTCCGGCGCAGGGGACCCCCGCTGCGCCGTCTACATCGTCATGGGCAAAACCAACCCCGAAGCGGGACGCCATGAACAACAGTCCATGATTGTGGTTCCAGCCAGCACCAAAGGCATCACCGTGCTGCGTGCGTTGAGCGTCTTTGGCTATGACGACGCTCCGCATGGCCACATGGAAGTCTTGCTGGAAAACGTTCGCGTCCCCGTCGGCAACTTGTTACTGGGTGAAGGCCGTGGATTTGAAATCGCCCAAGGCCGCCTTGGACCTGGCCGTATCCACCATTGCATGCGCAGCATCGGCATTGCTGAACGTGCCCTTGAATTGATGTGCAAACGCTTGAACACCCGCGTTGCCTTTGGCCGCGAAGTTGCCAAACAAACCGTTTGGCAAGAGCGGGTGGCGGATGCACGTTGCATGATCGAGCAAGCCCGTTTACTCACTCTCAAAGCAGCCAACATGATGGACACCGTGGGCAACAAAGTCGCCAAAGCGGAAATTGCCATGATCAAAATCGTGGCCCCCAACATGGCTTGCCAAATCATCGACTGGGCCATTCAGGCGCATGGCGGTGGTGGCGTGTCGCAAGACTTTCCGTTGGCATATGCCTATGCGCATCAACGCACTTTGCGCCTGGCCGACGGCCCCGATGAAGTCCACCGCAACTCGTTGGCCAAATTGGAACTGGCCAAACACTTGCTCATGCCAGGCAACGTCGAAATGGCTGTTACACGAGGCAGTTAACGTTCGGTCCGACAGAAAAATTAACGCGTGACTGAGGATCTGTCTGATCACGCGTTACAATAAACGCATGTCGGAGCGTAGCGCAGCCTGGTAGCGCATCTGCTTTGGGAGCAGAGGGTCGCGAGTTCGAATCCCGCCGCTCCGACCACCCTTTAAAAAAGCCCACTCGTGGGCTTTTTTTCTTGGTATCCTTACTTCCATCTGCCCGTAGCTCAACTGGATAGAGCAGTTGCCTTCTAAGCAACAGGTCGGGGGTTCGAGCCCCTCCGGGCAGACCATCTTCTCCCCATCCGTATCGCCCTCATGCAAGCTTTGCTGAACGCCATTGCCACCATGGCCATGCCCATTGACGCCGAACGCATTTTCCATGGCCGCGGCGGCCTCTACCCAGGGTGCGAGCATTGGGTCTTGGACGCCTTCCCTCCGGTACTGGTGTTGACCAGTTTCAAGCCCGTAACGCAAGAAGAATTGGAAACCGTACAGGCATCACTGAGCCAAAGGTGGGCACAGATTGCGCCCAATGCACCCCTTAACTGGGTGTTCCAAAACCGGCATGATGGAGAGCCAGACACTCGGCTGATGGCAGGCCAAGTGCCCGAGCCCCATGACGTGACCGAAGAAGGTGCTCGCTTTCGGGTGCACGTGCTCAAGGGGCAGAACCATGGCCTCTTCCTTGACATGGCAGCAGGTCGCCGTTGGGTCCGTGAACAAGCAACGGTCAATCCAAAATTGAGAGTTCTTAATCTTTTTGCATACACCTGTGCTTTTTCAGTGGTCGCCCTGAAAGCAGGCGCCCTACAGGTGGTCAATGTCGATATGAGCCAAGGGGCAATGACGATTGGACAAAAAAACCACCAACTCAATGGTCTGACTCAGGGTGCAAGCTTCCTGGTCCATGACATTTTTAAAACATGGGGCAAAATCAGCCGCAGTGGGCCCTATGACCTGATCATCGTGGACCCGCCCAGTTTCCAAAAAGGCAGCTTCATTGCCACAAAAGACTATGCCAAGCTGATGAGAAGGCTGCCTGATCTGCTGATGCCAGGTGGACAGGCACTGTTGTGTCTGAACGCGCCTGAATTGGGCACCGCCTTCTTGCAAGAACAAATGAAAGAATTCGCGGGTGAGTTGGACTTTGTCCAAAGACTTGCGAATCCCATCACGTTTGGCGATGTGTCCACCGATCGATCACTCAAGGTGCTGATTTACAGGGCGCCTGGCTGATCCATCAGCGCTCAAGTCCATTCAATACATCCATAAATGTACAAGTCCTGCCGCGCACATCAGCGTGCAGCATGACAAGAGGAACATGATGATGGTTTCAAAGAAATTTTCGGACATACACAAGCCTCAATTGATCAACTGACGCATGTCTTGAATGGCATCCAATGCACGGCGGGTATTGGCCATGGCGCGAAGCAAATTGCCATCACTGGCGCGAACATGATGCAGTGCCGTAACCAAGGCATTTTGTGCAATGGCAAAAGCTTGGATTTTTTCGCGCTCAAGCGTTTGCTGGTAAAGAAAATGAACTTTAGGTGCCGAAGAGGCTTTGGGTATGGCTTGGCTCATGCTTTGAACTCCTGATAATGAATTGAATGTCCATTTGTCAATTCAAGTATCGGCATTGTTTCCGTTTCCTGAAGGACGATCACAACTTAAATACAGATACTTTCGAATTTAACAAGGCCATCCTACTAAAAATAACAATACCAAAACAAGTGCTAAAACTAATAAAGTGAAACTATTTGTATCAATTAAAAAGTGTTTAAATCTAACCCAAAGAATGTGCAAGCAAGTCATGCAAACGCCTTCTGAAGGCATGTGGCGCGTGTTGAGCGCGACCCGCATAGACGCCGTTGGTTAAGCATGCGACCACACATTGCCGATCAGGATCAACCCACAGCGTCGTCCCCGTAAAACCCGTATGACCGAAGGTTTGAGGGCTGAAATGATCCCCTGCCGACGCATTGTGTTCTGACTTGATCGCAAAGCCCAGACCCCGACGTACATCGTCCGTGCAGGCCAACGCCGATGTGGCCAATGCCGCCAGAGTGGCATCAACACCCATTCTTTGGGGATGACTCAACCAAGCTTGGCCGAATACTGCGACATCCATGGCGGTCGAAAAAAGGCCTGCATGACCTGCCACACCGCCCAAGGCACAGGCATTTTCGTCGTGAACCTCTCCCCACACTCGGCGCTGTCGCCAGCGCATGTCGAACTCGGTTGGTGCAGTTTGATCCCGGCTCGCCCATCCTTTTTGAACCGGATTGAACAGTGTGCGATTTAAGCCCAAGGGATCCAAAACCTGTGCTTGTATGGCCTGCTCCAGGGTCACACCCGATATCACTTCCAAGGCATGCCCAAGCAACATCAACCCGATGTCGCTGTAAACCACGCGGCGGCCTGGCCTGTCGATGAAGGGGTAGTGGTACAAAACCGGCAACGCATTTGCCCAACGTGCCTGACCATCCAAGGGCTGATGCATCTGCGGTGGCAGAGGCACGGGGCCTGCAACAGCATAGACATCACGCCATGCAGGCAGTCCAGATGTGTGGGTCAGCAAGTGACGAAAGGTCACGCACGAAGGGTCCACGGTTTGGCCCTGCAAAGCAACGTCCAGGTCCAGCCGTTGCAAACTGTGTGGATCTTGTCCGCCCTCAATCGCCCGCGAACCCGTCAACCCGAAGCCAGGCAAAACAGACACCAAGGGATCGTCCAGTCCAAGCTTGCCACGACTGACATAGGCCAGAAAGGCCGTCGTGGTGAACAATTTGGACAGGGACGCAATGTCAAACAAAGTCTCCGTTGAAGCGCTCAGGTTTTCGCATTGACCCCAAGCCTGATGCACGACAACCTGGCCCTGATGCAAAACCGCCAAGGCGCACAGTGGAAATGTCACGCCTGCATGCGCCTCAAAGAGCGCTGAAAGATCTTTGCCGAGTTCAGGAGACGTCTTCATTTCAAAATTTCAACACCACGGTTTTTTCAGACGACGGGTTCCACTGTTGCGAAGGCTTGTAATGAACCACCATCAGGGGTTGCCAGCTCGGGGGCATTTGTAAGCCTACAGACCGCAAACTCGCACTAGCGGTGACCTCACCTGCAACGGCAGTCAACGCCGTGTGCGCATGGGCTGTTCCGGTCAAATTGGCCATCATTTGCAATTTGATTTGATTTTGCACCGTGGCCCCATCAGGCCAGCGCCAAACGGGCGAAGAAAGAGCAATGCCCGCAGAATTTTTGAGCTGCCATTGTTCAAGCCACAGACTGATGCATTGTCCCCAGGCTTTTTCAAACAAGGGCAAGGGCATCGCCGAATACTTCATTTCAAAAGACGCACTGCTCGAGCTTGGCTCCAAGGTTTTCCTCATCGCATGGGGTATGTCTAGCCATAAGCTGAGTGATAAATGACGATCATCACGAAGCACTAATTGCAATTTATGCGCTTGCAATTCATGCGCCTGAAGACTTGCCACCGCAAATACCCAAAGCACACACACCAGTGCACTTAAACGTCTCATCGGCAGTAAATTTGAGCGGGCTGTGAGGTCGCACCCGCAGTCGTGAAAAATTCAAAACGCCAGCAACTTGATTTGCCTTTGTTGGCATTCAAGGCCAAAGCGGCCACCAGATCCACGCCACTCAAGGGCGCGTAGCGAATTTGATAAGAGCCGGCTTTATTGACCACACTGTCCGAACCGGTGGCGGTGGTCGTAAAACTTTGGCTCGAAGTGAACTGCAGGGTTTGCATGCCATCCACAGCGCCAGTCAAGGACATGCCAGACACGGCAAATGGCGTGACAGGGGGCTGCCGAATAGGCGAGTACTTGGCCCCCTGCCCTGCCAAATCAGGACTGGGGGTACCCCTGAAACAAGACAGCACATAAGGAGATTTGTCGGTCACATGGTAGCTGTAGCCGGCAGGCACGTTGGGTGTTGAGACCGTGTTGCCGCCGCAAACCGCATCGCGCGTGGCTGTTGTGCCGTCTGGATTGTTGTAGCCCATGATGGCAAATCCATCCAACGCCCAGCCCACAGGGTGGGTATCCCAATAATTGCTGGCTTTACCGGCCATCATGCAAACAGGTGCAGCATGGTAGTGGTAATCGTCCGCACGGCCCGCATGACCGTTGCAAGAGTCCAACTCACCCAGTACTTTGGTGTCACCATTCTGGCACCCACCTTGCTTACAAGGGTTGAAAATAGGCACGCCATTGATGGCCACGCCAATGGGCCCGTCCACAGCCGATGTGGTCGTACTGGCGATGGCTGGATTCAAAGGGATACGCCATGCATTGCTGGCCCAGAAATTTTGGGCAATCGGTACTTGTAAATTGGACGCAGTGATGCCGTTCATCATCGTGTGCGAAGGCAAAGCGCTGGAAGCCATGTAGGCATAACTTGCATCGCAACTGATGGCCGGCGTCCCCGTAGTTGACCCTGCGACAGAATTTCTGACATGGGTGCAATGGCTGGCAGCGCTCACGGGCGTGGTGCGGGTGGCGCTCACGTTCAAAGAAGCTTGCGACAGCGTTGATGCACTGATCGCGCTCAATACTTCAGCGCCGCCAATACTGCTTCCCGACAGCGAGACAGGCTTGGACAAGGCATACAACGTGAAAGTGTAGGTTTTGGCCCCCGGCCCTTGAGAACATGGCGCTTGGTAGCCCAGCAAGGGGCCATCACTGCCCAAGCCTGCGGTGCCAACGGCGTAATTGTCTTTTGCCAAATCAGTCACAGAGGAGGCGATTTTGTAGAGCACCCAGTTGTATTTGACAGTTCCAGGGCTCGGAATGGTGCTCATCACCAGGGCAAACTCTTGCGTGCCCGCCGGCGCATTGCGCCAAGACAGCGCAGGCGACGCGCTGAAGCCATCGCAGGTGTAATCGACAGGCAAGCTTCCCCCCTCTCCTGCCGCCGGGCTCGTTAACGTCAAGCCGCTCACGGGTAAAGAAGCTGCGACAGGGGTCACGTTCAAAGCAGAGGACGCATTGCCCGTGCCTTGTGCATTGGTGGCAACAACACTGCATGCATAGGTTGAGCCATTGGTCAAAGCGGCCACAAGCAAAGGACTGGTTGTGCCTTGCTGGGTCCCCTTGGCCGAACCATTGATACAAGTTGCTGTGTAAGACGTTATGGCTGAGCCCCCATCAGAGCTTGGGGCAGAAAAATTGATTGTTGCCAAGGCATCGCCTGCAGAAACAGTGACGTTCAAGGGCGTACCTGGAAAGGTCAAGGGAGAAACTGGGATGCTCGGTCCACTGCTGCTGCTGCTGCTGCCACCGCCACCGCCACCGCCACCGCATGCAGTCAAAAGAACCACAGCGGCACAAAAGATCCAAGGCAATTTGTTCATGTTCATCAAGTTACTGGAGTTCGATGCAGCATTATCCCGTCAGTTGGATTTGATATCTTATAAACGTTGCACTTCATCATCCCGCAAAGGCATGAGTGATATCCCTAGTCAATTCGCACTGAAAGATGCAACATAATGCATGCACTAAAAGGAGTCCTCACATGAACCGAATCCCTTCATCACGCCGGTCAATTCTCAAAGGTGCCGCCTTGGCGGGAGTGACTTCCACCAGCATGATTTTGCCCGAATGGGCTTTGGCGCAGACCGGCAAAGTTCGCGTCGGCCTGATGCTGCCCTACTCTGGTGCCTTTGCCCCTTTGGGCGTGGCCATTGAAAACGGCGTGCGCATGGCCATCAATGAGCAAGGTGGAAAATTAGGCGGGCGTGAAATTGAATGGTTCAAAGTCGACGACGAGTCCGATCCCTCCAAAGGTATTGAAAATGCCAACAAACTGGTGCTGCGCGACAAAGTCGATGTGCTGATCGGTACTGTTCACTCGGGTGTCCAAATGGGCATCCAAAAAGTCGCCCGTGATTCCGGTGTTCTTACACTCATTCCCAACGCCGGCGTGCACGCTGCCACGCGTGCTTTGTGTGCGCCTAACGTGTTCCGCACCAGTTTTTCCAACAGCCAACCGACCTTGGCTTTGGGGGAGGCCATGGTCAAACGAGGTCATACAAAAGCGGTCTGGATTACCTGGAAGTACGCCGCAGGCGACGAAGCCTTTGAAGGCTTCAAGGAAAGCTACACCAAGGCCGGCGGCACCATTGTCAAAGAACTGGGATTGCCATTCCCTAACGTCGAGTTTCAGGCCTTACTGACCGAAATTGCCGCCCTCAAACCTGATGCGGTGGCCTGCTTCTTTGCCGGCCCATCGGGTGCCAAGTTCATGAAAGATTTTGCAGCGGCAGGCCTGAAAGGCAAGATTGCCCTGTATGGCTCCGGCTTCCTGACCGAAGGTGTGCTCGAGGCTGCCGGTCCTGCAGCAGAAGGCGTGATGACCACATTGCATTACAGCGACTCTTTGGACACCCCCCGCAACAAGGCATTTCGCTTGGCCTACGCCAAAACCTTCCGCGCCCAACCTGACGTGTATGCCGTTCAAGGCTACGACACCGGCCTGTTGTTGGCGCAAGGTATGAAAGCCGTCAACGGCGATGTGAATTCAAAACCTGCACTCTATAAAGCCATGGAAACTGCTGTGATTGACAGCCCACGCGGGAAATGGACGATGAGTAAATCCCATAACCCAGTGCAAGACATCTATTTGCGTGTCGCCGAAAATGGCGAAAACAAAGTCATCGGTGTGGCTGCAAAAGCCTTGGCCGATCCGGGCACAGGTTGCCGCATGGGCTAATGCCCGGTATTTTCACAGTATCGAAAGGCGGACTGGCTCCGCCTTTGTTCATTCCGTCGTTTTTTTGGTCATTGAAATTTCGGTATGGATATCGTTAATTTTTTAATTCAACTGCTCAACAGCGTGCAATACGGCTTGCTGTTATTCATGCTGGCGGCGGGTCTGACTTTGATATTCGGCATCATGGGTGTGGTTAATTTGGCCCATGGCAGTTTTTACATGCTGGGCGCTTACCTGGCCTGGTCGCTTGCCAGCCTGACCGGCAGTTTCACGCTGGCCATCATTTTGGGCACGGCACTGTCCGTTCTGTTCGGCTTGCTGCTGGAGTGGCTGCTCTTCAGACATTTTTACCAGCGCGATCACCTCGACCAGGTGCTGCTGACTTTTGGCCTGATTTATGTTTTTGAAGAAATGCGTTCCATTCTGTGGGGTGACGACGTGCATGGAGTCACCATTCCTGATCTGCTGAGTGCGTCTATCCCTATGACAGACACATTGTCCTACCCGGTCTACCGTCTTTTCATGTCGGGGGTTTGTCTGGTGTTGGCACTTGGACTTTATGTGCTGATCTCCAAAACCAGGTTGGGCATGAAGATTCGCGCTGGTGCGTTTAACCACGAAATGACCGAAGCCTTGGGGGTTAACATCAAATTGATTCATGCTGTCGTCTTCGCACTGGGCGTAGGCTTGGCCACTGTCGCTGGCATGGTGGCAGCGCCCGTGTCCAGTGTGTACCCGAACATGGGCTCACAAGTGCTCATCATGTGTTTTGTGGTGGTGGTGATTGGCGGCATTGGCTCTGTCAGGGGCGCACTCATTGCGGCCTTGTTGGTTGGGCTGGTCGATACGTTTGGCAAAGTACTGCTGCCCCAAGTGGCGGGCATGTTGGTCTATGTTTTGATGGCAGCGGTGCTGCTTTGGAAGCCTGAAGGCTTGTTTAAACATTAATGAATGGCCTGAATTTTTTTTCCTATGAGCGCCCCTCAATCCCATCTCGAAACCCTGCCACGCAGCCTGAATGTTCTGCTCGCCTTGTGCCTTATCGCACTCCTTCTTTTCCCTTTTGTGGGCACAGATTTTTACATTCAAATGGTGTCACGCATGATGATTCTGGCCATCTTTGCGATGAGCCTCGATTTGCTGCAAGGCGTCACAGGCTTGGTCTCGCTCGGGCATGCCGCTTATTTTGGTGTGGCAGGCTATGCACTGGCCTTTCTCACACCCGCAGGCGAGCCCATCAGCTTGTACACCTCATTACCCCTTGCCGTCGCCGCCTCAGCGCTGCTGGCCCTGGTGATCGGTTTTCTGGTGGTGCGCACCCACGGCATTTACTTCATCATGGTCACCATGGCCTTTGCGCAAATGGTCTTTTATCTCTTTTTTGACAACAAAGCCTTGGGCGGCTCGGACGGCATTTACATCAACTTCAAACCCGATGCAAAACTGTTTGACCTGGAAAACAAACATGTCTTTTACTACTTCACCCTGGCTTGTCTGTTGGGCGTTTACATTTTCTTGCGCCGTCTGCTGTGGAGCCCCTTTGGGCGCGCATTGGCGGGCATTCGCGTGAATGAACACCGCATGCGGGCCCTGGGCTTTGGCACCTTCGCGCACAAGCTTTCGGCCTTCACACTGGCCGGCGCCTTGGCCGGGCTGGCCGGTTATTTGTGGGGGGCTCAAACAGGCTATATCAATCCGGAACTGATGGGATTTCACATGAGCGCTCACGCCATCATGATGGTGATCCTCGGCGGCATGGGTAATTTTGCAGGCGCCATCATCGGTGCGTTTTCGTTCGAATATTTGCTGCACGTTTTCAAAGATTTACCCGAAGTTGCAGGCTTTAACCTCGGCAAACATTGGCAGTTGTGGATGGGCTTGTTCATCGTTGCACTGGTCGTATTTGCGCCCCGTGGCATTCTGGGTTTGTT
>Ga0209598_10003289_pt1 | contig 12277 bp, 6 predicted proteins | sample M_140807_EF_Meta_FD_187317 | JGI IMG/M metagenome (GOLD analysis project Ga0209598, IMG submission 187317) | Freshwater microbial communities from Lake Montjoie, Canada to study carbon cycling - M_140807_EF_MetaG (SPAdes) (version 2) | ecosystem: Environmental > Aquatic > Freshwater > Lake... | reverse complement strand
GTGGGCCTCCTGCACCTGGCCCTCCTCGTCCTGCAGCAGCAGGCTCATGGCGCCGTGCAGCACCCCCACCCGGCCCTCGGTGATCGTGGCGGCATGGCGGCCGCTGGCCACCCCCTCGCCGGCGGCCTCCACGCCGATCATCCGTACCGATGTGTCCTCCACAAAGGCATGGAACAGTCCCATGGCGTTGGAGCCACCACCCACGCAGGCCACCAGCACATCGGGCAGCCGACCGAAGGCCTCGGCGCACTGCTGTTTGGCCTCCTCGCCGATCACGGCGTGGAAGTCGCGCACCAGCATCGGGTAGGGGTGGGGGCCGGCCACCGAGCCGAGGATGTAGTGGGTGCTTTCCACATTGGTCACCCAGTCGCGGATGGCTTCGCTGGTGGCGTCTTTGAGGGTGGCGGTACCGGCGGTGACCGGCTGCACCGTGGCGCCAAGCAGGCGCATGCGGAACACGTTCAGGGCCTGGCGCCGCATGTCCTCGGCGCCCATGTAGATCACGCACTCCAGGCCGAAGCGGGCACACACGGTGGCGGTGGCCACGCCGTGCTGTCCGGCACCCGTCTCGGCGATCACCCGCTTCTTGCCCATCCGCAAGGCCAGCAGCGCTTGGCCGAGGGCGTTGTTGATTTTGTGAGCGCCGGTGTGGTTGAGATCCTCGCGCTTCAGCCAGATGCGGGGGCCGCCTTCGGCGCGGCGGTAGTGCTCCGTGAGGCGCTCGGCTTCATAGAGGGGGCTCGGCCGGCCCACGTAAGTGCGCAGTAGGTGGTTCAGGCGCTCGGTAAAGGCCGGATCGGCCCAGGCCTGGGCGGCGGCGGCTTCCAGCTCCGCCAGAGCCGGCATCAGGGTTTCCGGCACGTATTGGCCGCCGTAGGGCCCGAAGCGACCCAGGGGATCGGGCCGCACCGCCGGCGCCAGGCTGGCGAGATCGGGGGCAGAGCCCTGAAGGGGGGGAACGGTGGTGGTCACCGGCGGCGGCATGCAGTGGGGGCAGCCTAGGGAGGCGAGCCCCAGGGCCGATTCAGCGGCAGGCCGGGAAGACCTGGCGGTCGGGGGGCGCCCTTCTCGCCCGAGGAGCCCGGTGGCCTCGAAAAGTGCGTGAGCACTCCCGAGGCCTCTCACCAGCGCTTCGATCGGGCCGGGGAGCGGCCCATTTCTAGGCTGCGACCGCAAAATTATTTGCGGCGAACGTTGCGGGATGGGTCGCTGAGCCGAGGGTCGCAAAGACCCCTCCATTCCCCAAACCAAGCGCAGCCCGATTGGAATTATACATCAAATGCCCGGTCCCCTGATTATAAATAATTGGAGCGGCCGCGGAGGTCAGGAGCTCCGTAATACCCGCCAAGGCACCGGTGACATTAATAATGCCAATCTCGGTCGCGGCAAGTGAATTGGCGCCCACGGCGCTCGTGAGCGCCGCGAATGTCGCCTTGCTGAGAACAATCTTGTCTCCCTCAGTGACATTGAAGTCAGTGATTGTATCGTTGCCTAGGCTCGATACACTCCCTCCAGCGAAAACAAACTGATCTGCACCAGCACCACCGGTGAGACTGTCGTTCCCAAAACCACCGGTCAGGCTGTCATTCCCAACTCCACCAATGAGGGTGTCGGAGCCATCACCACCCAAAAGCGCATCAGCGGCCGAGCTGCCCACGAGCGAATCATTGCCGCCGTAGCCGACCAAGACGGACGAGCCGGTAGCAGAAAGACCGTTGTTTGCTGAGGCTCCCGTGGCTGCTGAGTTTGCAGCAATCACGGTGGTAGCCGAAGAAGGGAGACTCGTGACACCCGCAATCGCCGCCTTCGCCGTGATGCTGAGGGTTGCATTGGAAAGCGCAGTTGTGGCAAAACTCCACGTGTTGCCGCTATATGTGTAGGATCCCAATAGGGCTGTATTACTGTTGCCATTAAAGAGAGAAACCGTACTAGCCCCATCCCTGGATCCAGTGATGGTCAGCGTGGTACCTGTAACATTGTTGAATCCGGTGATGACAGGCGCATTGGGCGCAGGGGGCGCGATGGTGGCGATGGCAAAGCTCTTGGCAGCAGACGTGCCAAGATTACCGGCGGCATCGGTAGCCGTTGCCGCGAGGGATTTGCCGGCACCTTGCCCGAGGCTAACAATGTCGGCAGGAGTCAGGATGTAAGCAAAATTGCCAGCATCGTTAGCAACAGAAGTGCCAAGAATCGTCGTACCTGACTTGATGGTCACTGTGAGACCTGCCTCGGTCGTACCCAGCACGGTGTTATCACCCGCCTGAGCAGAAACGATGCCATCCGCACCACCAATAGAGCTGATCGTTAGCACTGGAGCAACCGTATCAATACCAAAAGTTATGGCACTAGAAGTGCCTAGATTTCCAGCTACGTCAGTCGCCGAAGCCGTGATGGATTTACCAGCACCTTGGCCGAGAATGGCGATATTGGCTGAAGTCAGGCTGTAGCTGAAGTTGCCTGTGCCATCAGTAATGACAGTTCCCAGTGTTGTTGAGCCAGACTTGATGGTGACATTAAGCCCAGCATCATCAGCGCCAACCTTACCGATCACCGTGCTATCGCCCGCCAGGGATGAAACCGTATTATCGAGGCCACCAATACCGTTGATTGTGATGACTGGAGCAAAGGTGTCGATCTTGACAACGTATGGATTGGATGAATAAGTCTGGCCCTCCAAAACAACTTGAGCCGAGAAGCTGTAAACGCCATCAGCCAACACCGTCCCAGTGGAATCAACTATCCATTGGCCAGAGCTATTCGCAAGAGCAGAGCCAATTGGCGTACCATTCCTCAAGACCTGGACGGGGCTGTTTGCCAAGGCAGTCCCTGAAAGGATCAAGGTGTTGTCATTGGTAATCCCATCACTGGCAGAATTCCCGGCATCAGCACTGACCCCCGTAATCACTGGAGCAACGAGTTGTGCTAGCGAGAAGGTTTGGACAGAAAACTTGAAGTTCTCAACGCCCAGCACGATATCGCCAGTAACGCCAGTCTCAGCGCCAGTTTGATCCTTGATCTTAAGAGAACGAGCAATGGTGGAGTTGCTGGGATCAACAATCATGCTGATCATAAAGTTGCTTCGAGCGCCTTTGTAGAGGGCTGTATCAGCGGCGCCATTCATCGCTTGATGAGAATAAACGAGATCATCAGCAGTGATTTGAACCGTATCGCCAAAGGTGAAGCCAGGAACAGACTTCAGAAGATCGACAAAGTGCTTGCTGGAAGAGGCTCCCGCCCAATCCAGGATGCCATTGCCCTGGAGAACATAAGCACTCTGATCTGTGGTGATCTGACCGTTGCTATTGAGGTAGTGGCCAAGCCCATCCTGCAGATAAGAGCCGATCAAACCATCAAGACGTACCGAATCTCCAATCATCACGTCGTCGCCAATACCCGATGTGATCGTGTCGCTGCCGCCACCCCCGATCAGCCAGTTGTTCAGCAAGGTTGCATCGACAGTCAACAGCGCCCCGGTTGCCAGATCCTTATTGGCGACATAGCCAAGTATTGTGTCGTTGTACTGGGAGCCCTCAACCCCTTGAATGTTGACCCAGAGTTGGCCAAACGGCGTGACCTGGGGAACGAGGTTGTTGACGTTCTGATAGCCCAGATCAGCGGCACGGTTGAGGGGAATCGTGAGATCACTAAAGGAGACAATGTTGAAGCCGAAGTCCCCGATCGCTTCGTCAACATTGGCACTTTGGACTTGTCCCCCACTCCCCGCATTCAAGATGTCATCGCCGTAGCCGCCAAACAATTGATCCGGACCAGCCCCACCAAACATACGATCATCGCCAGACTGAGCACTTTCGGTATCGAGACCCTCGCCACCTATCACAACATCTTGCCCAGTTCCACCAAAAAAGACATCGGCTTCGGCACCGCCGTCAAGGTAATCGTCACCAGCACCGCCATGGAGTTCGTCAGTGAAGTTTTCTCCATAGAGCCTGTCATTACCGGCGTCGCCGATCAGCACGTCGGCATCATCGCCACCATGAATGATGTCATTACCAATACCACCGTCTAGAAAGTCGGGCAGGGTGCCGCCATAGAGCAGATCATTGCCAGCTTCGCCGTAGAGATGATCGGCACCAGCGTTGCCAATCAGGGTGTCGTCGCCGGCATCACCGTATTCGGTGTCGTCACCATCCCCTGCATCGAGGAAGTCGTTGAACGGGGTACCAGCAATCACCTCATGGGCATTAAAGCCAGCTGCGGCAGTACCATCCGGATTGACTCCCGTATCGGGTCGCACATCGAGAATAAACTTTTGCCGAATGCTTTGGCTAGTCCCTTGTATCGTGAGCGTCTGCAACGCAACAGTACCATTCTTGGCATCGCCAACACCCAGGCTTGATCCAATCGATGCCACGCCGATATGTGCGCCATCTGCATTCAACAGAGTCGAAGCATTACTCAGCAGGAGGTCGCCATACTTGTGGTCTCGGGCCACCCCTGATGCTACCGATCGTGGGGTTTCGCTCAGCTCGATGTGGCTGTCTGCATAGAAGAACACATCGCCGGTAAGGTGGGTGGCACCGGTGTTGCGCTCGATAACATCCTTGAACTGTTCCGTGGTGATGGAATCGTTGAGATCGAGGGTCAACGGCAAGCCCGCATCAAACCGCCAGAGGTAGTAGAAGCGATCGCCGTTGATCAGTCGGGTCATCTGATCGGCAAAGATAGTATCAAAGGTGGAGCCCAGTTGTCCTAGAAAAACGTGCTTCTCCGCTAGGCCACCATTCCAAGCATCAATGGCTTCATAGCCCTGATCAGCACCGGTCAAGAAGTCGAAGGCGGCGTTGCTGTAGAAGTCGTTATCGCTCAACAAGCCACTAGGATCATTTGCGCCTAAACCGCCCTCTGAAACTGGGTTGGTGAAGAGTGCTTGCTGTTCAGATGTGAGATCGCCGAAAAGAATTGAGCCCTCTGACAGCTTGATCAATAGGCCGGCTTTCTCGAGATTACCATCAAAGGAATAGGCAGCAATAAAATTAACCAGTGCTTCGGGATGCTGGATGGCATTGCCAAAGTCTGTCCAGCTGCTGTAGGCCTGCAAACCTGCCTGGAGGGCGATGGTTTTATCAATCGTCTCCCTCAGCGTGACATCACCTGGATGGGAAGCCAGCTTCTGATTTAAGCTATTTAGCTGTGCCGTCAGTCCGGCAGAGAGTTCTCGGCGCAGGTTGTTCAGGGTCGGCATGCCTAGGTCACGTCCCCTGGCAATGTTGATAGCCGCGAGATCTGTCGCTTGACCCAGCAAATTTTGTTGCAATGCAGGGGTCACAATCTCATCAATTTCGTTGGAAACTTGACGAGTCATGCCAAGAGCAATCTCGGTAGGCCCTGTTTTGGCGAAGCCGGATGGATTCAGGAATGCCTGCTCGAGGGCATAGCGCGTCACGGCGCCGGTGAGACTGCCATTGGGGTCGAGGGTGTCAATCGTTTCCCGCAATTGGGAGTGGCCAAAGCGGAATGCCACCTGGCTGTAATCAAGAGTGACATCCGAATTAACTGCGGCATCGTACTGGATGAAGAGTGGAATATTGGGTGTCAGGCCCCGGGCATATTGGTCGATTGCTACGTGCTGATACTCACCTTGGTTGATTAAGGTTGCTGCTTGGAAGAGCTTCTCTTGATCCCAGGCGATAGCAGAACCACCTGATGCATCGATGTAATTACCGTTGGCATCCTTGAAGCCTGTAGCGACCTGGAAAGCATGCGCAATGGTATGCGTAGGGTCAGCAGCCTGCTGCTGACTCATGATATTCAGCAAGTTATCAATCTGCCAATTGTGGTTTTCGTGCCATACATGGTGTATCGCCGTTAAGCCAAAATTCTCGTTCGCGCGACCATCGCCAGCCACGTAATGGTCGCCAATACTACGCAACAGGATCTCATTCACAATGGCAGCACCAGCAGGGCTAGCGGCTAATGCCGTTGGCTGACCGCTGGCAAGATTGATGTAGTCGCTGATGAACGTTCCAGCTGGATCCGTGTTTCCATCCGGGCGCTGAAGATGATCAGGATCAAACGCACTCAAAACATCCACAAAGCCAGCCGTGCTCTTCAGAGCAGCGACAGTTGCTGACTGGAAAAGATGGTCCGCATCAAGGCGGGGTAACGAATCGGCAATCAGGGTGTGCCCCGTGTACGCAGCCTGAATCCCTGGAGTATTCGGGTCAATATCGAGGACATTTCCTTTCGCATCCCGCACCCGCAGATTGTCGAGGTCGCCCCAGGTCAGGTCATCCCGGCCCGTCGCTTTTAGATGGGCCCGCAACTCGTTGAGAGTTGGCAGGGTTTGGAATGTGCTTGAGGTTGTGCCATCTGGATTTTGACGGGTCCAGGGATTCGCCAAGGTGTGACCATCAAACAGATACAGACCAGGGACGTATTTGCCACTGAGAGGATCGAGAACCCACTCCCGCAACAGATTGGTGGTGGTGTCATCGGAGCCATAGGTCTGACTCTGATCGATATAGGGAGACGTGTGATTGACGTAATTAGGGTTAGCAACACCCTTGATGTCGTCGGCCGTGCCGTAGATGCCATCAGCGCCTGGGCTCTGGATGTCATCGGCAGTGCGGAACATGCCATCGGCACCAGCAGCTTCGGGGTTGGCGACCGTGGCACGGGAAATGGAGAGCTTGGTGTTACCAGGATCGCTAGGGCCGTAGGTACCCGGTGCGCGGTATAGGGGATCGGTGCTAGCGAGAGGGATATAGATCTTAGAACTGACGTTGGCGTCATCGGATGTTCCAAAAACACCATCCAAACCAGGTTGAAGTGTTGTATTGCCACCTTTGCCGATGAAGTCCAGCCCGTGATCGAAGAACTGTCCAAACAACGTGTTCCAGCCCGTCAGCGATGGGTCACCACCCAGGGTGTTGAGATTGCGCTGGAAACTTTCCGAAACAGTCTTTGTTGGTTCGTCGTTAATATCGGCGAGCTGATAGGTAATGCTGTCGGTAATATATGCTCCGTTAGAGGCGACATCTACGCGCTCCAGCGCAGCCTGCGAATCCACCAGTTGAGAAATCATCCGGGGCGTATAGTCATACACCGACAGGAATGGGTTGGCGTAGCGCTCCGCCAAATTCACACTGCCATTTACATCAATCTGAATGCCATAGTTTGAGTTTTGAACCAGGGCCTTCTCAGCCGTGGACATTTGCTCCCAAAGATGCGCGGCTCCAGGCGTTCCAGTGCTCGCATACGTCGCCAAAGACGCACTCAAAGCATCCACGAGAACTTGCTCAGCCGGATCTGCTTTAATCCGAGCTAGAAAATTAGGGTCAAGGGCACGCTGCTGTAAATAGTTGCCATAGGCGGCATCGCTGGTGCGGGCAAAGGAATAGAACGCCGCACCCCAAATAGCAGAACTGGAGAGGGAAATATTGTTGAACAAACCCTGAACGTTGCGCAAACCGAAGGGCTCACCCACCCCTGCTGGGGTTGTGCCGGTGGCTGTGACGACGGGCGGCAGGAACAACGACCACGCCGTGTTGAAAACATCAAAGCTGCCGACTTTGCCCAGCTCCACGACCGAACCTGCCGCTGACAGTTGACCGCCGGTGAAGGGGTCGACATTGCCAGGGACGGGGAGACTCGTGAGTGGATCGATGAAGCCAGAGGCAGGCACCGTGTAGCCGTAGATCGGTGTGCCATCAAGCAGGTATCGCACGACCTCGATGATCGGCACATTGACCTGATCGGCAAGAAAGGAGAGGTCGGAAGAGGTTATTTGGAAAGACTTCATGCCAGTTATTATCAAGGATTTTGCATTACTTGGGAACCCTAGGCTTGCGATTGCCCCATGTTCTATCTCTGGAGATGCGCTCTACATCGATCATTGATTTACTGCTGCCACCACGCATCACAGCGGCGCGTTGTGATCACGAGCTCCGCCCGAGATTGCCTGTATGGCAACCCTTTTACTCGCCGCAGCGCTCAATGCCATGTGCTGAAATCATGGTTTTAAAAATTATTGAAGCAGCTCACATTGGCGCATAGGTCTTTTTATTCGCCCTGGATTGCCCCGCATTTACGCAAGGACGCATTGCATCGCTGAGCCACTGCAGTGATTTTGCGGCTAACGTGATTTTTATTACTCCTTGGTGCGGCTTTCTGAGCTGTTGACGGAATGGATTCTTTGCTTTTTTGATGCAGGTTGAATCATCATTCCAGCTTCAGCGATCCGTTCAGAGACTCCGCAGCACCGCCAGATCCTCGGCATCAAGGGGGGTGGGGATGCCGTGGCGCAGGGTGTCGGCGAAACCGTCGTCGGTGCTCACGATGGTGAGCAGGTAGACGCGATCCGGGCCGGGGTTCTCGAAATCGTGCAGGCCGCCCTCGGGCACCACCACGCTGTCGCCGGTGCTGGCCTCGATCATGGTGCCGTCCACATGGAAACAGACACGACCGCGCAGCACGAAGAACATTTCCACGGCATGGGCGTGGCGGTGGGGTGGCACTCGATCGCTGGGGTCGTGGATCTCCAGGAGCAGAGTGGGGCCACCGCTGTGGTGGGCCGGATCGCAGATCAGGGCGAGGCGGCAGTGGTCACTCTCACCGAAGCGCCAGGCTTGGAGCTGCTCGGGGCGGAGCAGTTGGGGGAGGAGCGGCATGGTCGCTGCGGATCGCTGGGATCTGGCTTCATGCTGCTGGGGTTGATGGATCCCGTCAGCGGTTGAGCGGCGGCCATGGCGGAGTGCACACCGCGGACCCGCAGCTCCCGAGCCCGAGCCACCGGAGCCCGGCCGGTGGGAAGGATCACCGTGAGCTGACGTGCGAGACCCGCGAGGCACACAATGGAAACAGTGCTTTTTCAGCCCCGGCCATGACGGCATCCCCCGCTGTTTCCCTCGCCCCATCGGCGGCCAGCCCGGCGCCGGCGATCCTGCAATGGCTGGATCACGACCTGCTGCAGCGGCTGGCTGAGGCAGCCGGCAGCGCCGGGTTGGATGCGACGGAAGCCTGCAAGCGCTGGGTGAAGGAAGGATTGGAGCGGCTTGAAGCGGAGCAGGCCGCCGCCGAGGCCGCCGGTCGCTGCTCGCTGCGCACCGGCACCTGCACCACCGGCCCCGTGCCCCTGCCCGTGCAGCAGTAGGGCTGGGGCTGGAGCTGGCGGCCTGGGGAACCGCCGTCGCGGAGCAGGCGCCTGGGTCATGCGCTCAAAAGCGCGCTCCATGGGGCCGCTCTAAAGGGCGCCATCACGGGACACCACCAGGTGGCGGCGAGGACTGAGCCATCCTCCGCCGAGCCCTGCGACTGCCGGCTGTCTGAGCTGTTGCGGCGCCTGGCAGGAGCGGCGCCTGGGATGTCAGCGCCGCCCTGCTCCAGGGCATGGCAGCCCCGGGCTTACCGGTGCGCCTCCTTTTGGCCGGGGCCGTTGTCATGCCCTGCCGATCAGAATCCGCTGCAACGGTTCAGGGTGCGGCATGGCGAAAAAAGGCGGCTGGCAGGAATTCGGCAGCAGCCCCGCGAGCACAGCCCGGCCCGCCGCCGGGTCGTCCGGCGTAGCTGGGGGCGCCACTCCGAAGACTCAGCAGAAGGTGCGGGTACAGCGCACCAAAGCCGGCAAAGGCGGCAAGCTCGTAACCGCGATCACCGGCCTGGAGATCCCCGAGGCTGAGGCCCGGCTCCTGCTGAAGACCCTCAAGGCCACGGCCGGCACCGGCGGCACCCTCAAGGACGGCGTGATCGAACTGCAGGGCGACCAGGTGGCCCCGGCCCTGGCGGCCCTGGAGAAGGAGGGCTTCCGTCCGAAGCAGGCGGGGGGGTAATGAGCCGCCGCAGTCGCCCTCCAGGTATCCATCGGCGCGGCTCAACCCTGGAGGGAGGCCTCCAGGGGCAACGACTGCCTGCCCTACCCCGGCTGAGGAGTCACGTCGCTCCGAGGCCACGGGGCCCCAGCGTTTCCCGCAAGCCACCCCCGGCGCTAAAGCGGAGACAGCCTCAACCTCCCCGATGGCCCCCGCCGAACCCGCCGCCCCTCTCGCCGAAACCGCCCAGGCGGGCCAGACCCCGGCAGGCCCGCCGCCCCTCTCCACCTCCGACCAGCTGATGCAGATGGCGAGCGGCGCCTGGGTGACCCAGATGATCCACGTGGCCGCTGAGCTGGGCGTGGCCGACCATCTGGCCACCGGAGAGCGGCCGGTGGAGGAGCTGGCAGAGGTCTGTGGCGCCGGGAGCGATGGGCTGTTCCGACTGCTGCGGGGCCTGGCCAGCCTGGGGATCTTCCAGGAAACGGCGCCGCGCCGCTTCGCGCTGACACCGCTGGCGGAGCTGCTGCGCAGCGACCATCCCCAGTCGATGCGCATGGTGGCCCGCATGGTGGGCGATGAGCACTACCTCGGCTGGGCCGATCTACTCCATAGTGTTCGCACCGGCGAAGGGGCCTTCCGCCACCGCTACGGCCTATCGGTGTTCGAGTGGTACCAGCAGAACCCGCACCGCGGCGCCATCTTCGATGGGGCGATGGGCGACCACTCCCGCGCCCAGATCGAGGCCCTGCTCGCCGCCTTCGACTTCAGCGACATCGCCCACCTGGTGGATGTTGGGGGCGGCCGGGGTCTTCTGCTGCAGCGGCTGCTGGCGGCCTACCCCACGCTGCGCGGCACGGTGTTCGATCAGCCCCAGGTGGTGGCGCCGGTGGCGGTGCCGCCGGAGCTGGCGGGGAGGCTGGAGCTCCAGGGCGGCGACTTCTTCGCCGCGGTGCCCGCCGGCGCCGATGCCTACCTGCTTAAGCACATCATTCACGATTGGGGTGATGAGGCCTGTCTGCGGATCCTCGGCCAGATCCGCGACGCCATGGCCCCCGGCGCCCGGGTGCTGCTGGTGGAGCAGGTGATTCCGCCGGGCAACGCTCCCTTCCCCGGCAAGCTGCTCGATCTCAACATGCTGGTGATGACCGAGGGCGGCCGCGAACGCACGCCCTCGGAGTACGCCAGCCTGCTGGGCCAGGCGGGCCTGAGCCTGCAGCGGATCGTGCCCACCCCCTCACCGCTGAGCGTGGTGGAGGCGGTGGCGGCCTGATCGCGGGCGATCAAGACAGGCCTGGTCCTGATCGCGCTGTGCCTCTGAGCCGCCGCGACTGGCGGAGCAGCTGAGCCGCCCCCAGGGGACCCCACACCCCGGACTGGTCGCCAGGGACAATGGTCGAATCACCGCAGCGGCGCCGCCGATGACCAGCCCCCAGGCCACCGACGGCCCGGCCGCCAAGGCCACCAACATCGTGTGGCACCACTCCACCGTGACCCGGGCGGCCCGGGCCCACCAGCGTGGCCATCGCAGCGCGATCCTGTGGTTCACCGGGCTGAGCGGCGCCGGCAAGAGCACCCTCGCCAATGCGGTGAACTCGGCCCTGTTCGAGCAGGGGCTGGCCTGTTATGTGCTCGATGGCGACAACGTGCGCCACGGCCTCTGCGCCGATCTGGGCTTCTCCGACGCCGACCGGGAGGAGAACATCCGCCGCATCGGCGAAGTGGCCAAGCTCTTCCTCGATGCCGGCGTGGTGGTGCTCACCGCCTTCGTGTCGCCGTTCCGGACCGACCGCCGGCGGGCCCGGGCCCTGGTGGAGAGCGGCGACTTCATCGAGATCCACTGCGCCGCTGGCCTGGAGGTCTGCGAGCAGCGCGACACCAAGGGCCTCTACGCCAAGGCCCGCGCCGGCCAGATCAAGGACTTCACCGGCATCTCCAGCCCCTACGAAGAACCGGAAGCCCCCGAACTGCGCATCGACACCGGCAGCCAGAGCCTGGAGGAATCTGTGGCGCAGGTGCTGGCCTACCTGCAGAGCCAGGGGGTGGTGCCAGCGGCAGGCGAGGCCTGAGGAAGCCGGACCCGCGCCAAAAGAAACCGAACAGCCCTGGCTCAGCTGGAGGAGGGCAAGCTTTACTTAACAATAAACCGTCCTTAATTTGAGCTTCACGGTGCCGCCATAACGTGAATAATTAAATAGATTGACTAACCCGTGGCCTCCATCTCAGAACGCAAAGAGTTCAACGATTGGTTTGCATTGCTTCGCAAACCGCTTCGCAAGCCTGCTCTCTACCTGACGCTGATTGCCACGGCCTGGCAAACAGGGATGGCACCACCGGCACTGGCCGCTCCCCAGTACGTCAACAGCCTCTCCATCCCTGGTAACACCCTGGATCTCTCGGGGGGCACGACAGTCAACAACGGACGCTTTGGTGCCTTTTCCGGCCTCTATTACCTCCCTTCGGTGAACCAGTGGTTTGGCCTTTCCGACCGAGGACCGGGCGGGGGCACG
>Ga0209598_10003288_pt1 | contig 12278 bp, 11 predicted proteins | sample M_140807_EF_Meta_FD_187317 | JGI IMG/M metagenome (GOLD analysis project Ga0209598, IMG submission 187317) | Freshwater microbial communities from Lake Montjoie, Canada to study carbon cycling - M_140807_EF_MetaG (SPAdes) (version 2) | ecosystem: Environmental > Aquatic > Freshwater > Lake... | reverse complement strand
GCGCCCGCCACCCCTACCGCTTCATCGCCAGCACCAGCACGCCCGCGCCAACCATGGCGATGCCCAGCCAGTCGCGGCCCGACGGTCGCTCCTGCAGGAACACCACCGCGAACAGCGCCACCAGCACCAGGCTGAACTTGTCCACCGGCGCCACCTTGGACGCCTCGCCCACCTTCAGCGCGCGGAAATAGCACACCCACGACACGCCGGTGGCCACGCCCGACAGCACCAGGAACGCCAGGGTGCGCCCAGGCAGCGTGGCCGGATTGCGCCACTTGCCCGTGGCGAACACGAACACCGCCAGCAGCACGATGATCACCGCGGTGCGCACCAGCGTGGCGAGGTCGGAGTCGACGCCGTCGAGCCCGATCTTGGCGAAGATGGCGGTGAGCGCGGCGAACACCGCCGACAGCAGCGCCCATGCGAACCAGCCTGGCAAAGCCTCGATCATGCGCGTGCATCTCCTGCGTTCCCGTGCATCGGGAAGCGCGGGCCGCAGCATAGCCGTGGAACCACCCGTCGCCCGCGCATCACGCGAACATCGGCGCCAGCCTAGCGATCGCGGCCTGATAGTCCGTGTGGCTCACCGACCCCCGTTGCGCGCGCAGCGCCTTGATCTCGTTGGCGGCGGCGAACAGCGCCTCGGTCATGCGGATGGTGCTGGGCTGGTAGTTCATCTTCAGGCGCGGCCACAGCCGCTGCAGCGTGTCGCTCTGCGCCCAGTTCAGGAAGTTGGCCAGCCACACCTGCACGCCGGTCTGATCGTGCGCACTGATGGTGTGATAGTCCTCGAAGATCTGGAACACCGAGATGGCGAACGCCACCTGGTGCATGTCCTGCGCCGAGTGGATGGCCAGATCGGGATACATCTCGGCGGGCAGCGAGCCCAGGCGCTCGTAATCCTGCGCAAGCCGCATGTTGGGCGTGATCCACAGGTCCTTGATGATCTGGATGGTGGACAGCTCCAGCGCCTTCTCCGCCGCCGTCTCCTGCGTGCGCGCCTGGTGATACAGCGCCAGCGCCACGAACAGGCCCGCGCCGCCGGTGAGCAGCATCATGAGCCGGTAGATGGTGGAACGCTCGATGGGCTGCTCGCTCACCGGGTCCTGCCACAGCAGCACCACGAACAGCACGCCCAGCGCCACCATGGCGATGAGCAGCCACTTCGAGAACGTCATGCGTGTGCCCGCGTTCCTCAACGTGACAGCCTGTCCGTGCCGTGCGCTTCGACCGCGCTCAGGCGCTGAAGCTGCTGCCGCAGCCGCAGGTGCTGTTGGCGTTGGGATTGTTGAACACGAACCCGCGGCCCATGATCTCGTCCTTGAAGTCGATCGTGGTGCCGTTCAGGTACAGGTAGCTCTTGGGGTCGCAGATCACGCGAACCGTGAAGGGCTCGGCACCGGTGGCGGTGGCCACGCCGCCACCCTGGGCGCTGGCGGCCTTCGGATCGGGGCGACGCGCGTAGCTGAACTCCCACAGCTCGTCGCTTTCCTTCTGCACTTCGGTCAGGTCCAGCAGGTAGCTGAAGCCGCTGCAGCCGCCACCCTTCACGCCCACGCGCAGGCGCACCTTGTCGGCGTCCAGGCCTTGCTGGCGGATGATGGCGTCGATCTCACGGGCGGCGGTTTCGGTGACGTTGACGGGCATGGGTGCTCTCCTTGGTTCAGTGGGCGGCCGCGGTGGCCTGGGTGGTGCTGGCGATGCCGTTCTTCTTCTTCCAGTCCTCGATCGCGGTGCGGATGCTGTCCTCGGCCAGCACGCTGCAGTGGATCTTCACCGGCGGCAGGCTGAGCTCCTCCACGATCTGGGTGTTCTTGATGCTCAGGGCCTCATCCACGGACTTGCCCTTGATCCACTCGGTGGCCAGGCTGCTGCTGGCGATGGCGCTGCCGCAGCCGAAGCACTTGAACTTGGCGTCCTCGATGATGCCCTGCGGGCTCACCTTGATGTGCAGCTGCATCACGTCGCCGCACTCCGGGGCGCCCACGATGCCGACGCCCACGTCGGTGCGCGTCTGCACTTCCTTGCTGCTGCCGAAACTGCCCACGTTGCGCGGGTTCTGGTAGTGCTCGATGACCTTGTCGCTGTATGCCATGGTTGGGTCCTTTCGCGCACCTCAGTGCGTCTGCCACTCGATCTTGCTGATGTCCACGCCTTCCTTGTACAGGTCGAACAGCGGGCTCATCTGGCGCAGGTGATGAACGGCCTTGGTGATCTTCTCGATCGCGTAGTCCACTTCCTCTTCGGTGGTCCAGCGGCCCAGCGACAGGCGCAGGCTGCTGTGGGCCAGCTCGTCGCCCACGCCCAGGCTCTTCAGCACGTAGCTGGGCTCCAGGCTGGCGCTGGTGCAGGCGCTTCCGCTGCTGCAGGCGATGTCCTTGATGCCCATGAGCAGGCTCTCGCCCTCCACGAAGCCGAAGCTGATGTTGGCGATGTTGGGCAGGCGCTTGTCGGCGTGGCCGTTCACCTGCGTCACCTCGATGCGCTTGGCCAGCTCGGTCTCCAGCTTGCGGCGCAGCTTCAGCAGACGCTCGCCGTCGCGGTCCATCTCGGCCTTGCACAGTTCGCAGGCCTTGCCGAAGCCCACGATGCCGGTCACGTTCAGCGTGCCGCTGCGCATGCCGCGCTCATGGCCGCCGCCGTCGAAGATGGCTTCCAGGCGCACGCGGGGCTTGCGACGGCGCACGTACAGCGCGCCCACGCCCTTGGGACCGTAGATCTTGTGGCCGCTCCAGCTGAGCAGGTCGATGTTGTCGCGCTCCACGTCGGTGGGCATCTTGCCAACCCACTGCGTGGCGTCGGTGTGGAAGATCACCTCGCGCTCGTGGCACAGCTTGCCGATCTCGGGCACCTCGTTGATGGTGCCGATCTCGTTGTTGGCCCACATGATGCTCACCAGGATGGTGTCGGGGCGCATGGCCGCCTTCACCATGGCGGCAGTGATGATGCCGTCGGCCTTGGGCTCGAGGAAGGTGACCTCGAAGCCTTCACGCTGCAGTCGCTTGCAGGGATCCAGCACGGCCTTGTGCTCGTGCACCGCGGTGATGATGTGGCCGCGGTTGGGCTGACCCTCGGGCGCCTTGGCGTACATGTGCGCCGCACCCTTGATGGCGAGGTTGTTGCCTTCGGTGGCGCCGCTGGTCCAGATGATTTCCTTGGCGTTGGCGCCGATCAGCGCGGCGGCCTGCTCGCGCGCGGTCTCCACGCCTTCCTCGGCTTCCCAGCCGAACTTGTGGTTGCGGCTCGAGCTGTTGCCGTACTTCTCGGTGAAGTAGGGCAGCATGGCCTCCACGACGCGGGGGTCGCAGCGGCCGGTGGCGGCATTGTCCATGTAGATCGGAAGCTTGGGAGCCATGCGTTTCCTCGTGAAAATGAATGCGGAGGCGAGAGCCGGGCCAGTATAGGCACAGCCCCCCTTTCAAGGAAGAGTCGTCCGGGATTCCGGAGGTGCAGGTCCCGAGGGAACTTGGGTGCCAAAACCGCGGCCGAACCCCCTCAGGGCGTGCGGATGCGGCTGGAGAACCCGGCGTCGTCCTCCACGCTGCGGGCCCGGTCATTGATGTAGCAGCGCTCGCGCAGGTCGGGCAGCGGAATCGAGTTGTCGATGGTGCCGCGCTCGTACATCACCTCATGCAGGTGGCCGTTCACCACCCAGCGCCAGTCGAAGCGCGCGTTGGGGGTGGCCACGCGGCGCGACTGGCCGATCAGCGTGGTGGTGCAGTTGTCGGTGAGCGCGTTGTACCACTGCGGGTGCTCGCGCAGGTCGGTGGCCGCACGCAGGTACTGCACGAACACGGCCCGCGCGGCCTCAACCGGCACCGCCAGCGGATACAGATACACCTGCTCGCCGCGGAAGTTGGTGCGCAACTTCACCAGATCGGTCTCGTCGGCGAGCACATACGCCAGTTCATACTGCCGGAAGAAGCCGCGCAGCGCGTCGTAGGTTTCCCCCTGCTCGCGGCGCGTCTCCACCGACAGGCACACATGGCGGCCATCGTCGAAGCCGAAGCTGAGCATGGTGTGCGCGATGTTGGGACTGCCCCAGAACACGTGGAACAGGTCCACGCCCGTCATGTGCGACAGGTCGAATGTGTCGTCGTGATGTGCCACGGTGTAGTCCGTCTCGCTGCGATAGGTGCAGCTGCGGATGTTGTGGATGGTCACGCGATCGCCGTTGAACTCGGCCCACGGCAGCACCGCCATGTCGCGGGTCCAGGTGCGATCGTTCGAGGCCGCCTGCGCGAAGAACACGGCCAATCCCAGCGCAAACACGCCGCCGCCCCACGCCACGCGGCGCGTCCATGAACGCGCGCGCCACAGCGCCACCACGGCCACCACCAGCACCGCAAGCGCCGCCGCCTGCTGCACCACGCTGGGTGCCGGCAGACAGAAGTCCATCACCAGCGCGCTCCACGCGGCCAGGATCAGCAGCACCACCGCAAGCACCGCGCCCGCGATCCATCGCAGCCACCAGCCAAGTGTGGTGGTGGCGCGTGCCGGGGTTGCCGAAGGCGTGGCGTCAGGGTGCATGCTGCTGGGTTGCCGCAGGCGTGGCAGGTGCGGCGGGCTGCTCGGCGGTGGTAGCCGGCGCGGCCGTGCCCACATCCGCGAAGTACTCGTTGTTCAGCAACCAGGTGCCGTTGCCGAGCGACTTCAGCGGACGGCCGTTGGCGGCACCGGCATCACGCCGATCACGCAGCACGGCCACCACATCGCTCATGGCGGCGGGGTTGCCGAACACGTACGCGTGCGACGATCCGCCACCCTTCACCTGACACTCCACCAGCTGCATCTGCGGCATCTGCTCGATCAGCTTGATCTGTCCGGGCGAGAACGGCATCTGCGACAGCGTGCCGATGCGCGTCTTGCTGGAGAACAGCCAGTTCGAAACGCCGATGGCCTCGTCCTCGGCGGAGAAGTAGATCACGGTGCGCTTGGCCACCGAACCCAGGTTCTCCAGCCAGAAGCGCTGGCCGAACACCTCCAGATCCAGATCGGGCGCTGCCAGCATGAGGGTTTCCAGCTTCAGCGCCTCGTGCGGATCCTTGCCCGCCGCGCGCATCGCGATGTTCAGTTCGCGCAGCGCCGTGGTGGCCACATCGGTGCCGCGGCTGTGCGCGATGATGTGCAGTCGCTCCAGTTCGGGCAGTTCCACCAGCGCCTTGATCATCTCGCGCAGGTGGAAGATGGTGAATTCGCCCGACTCGCGATCGTAGAAGTAGCCGAACGCGCCGCCGAAACCCGCAGGCCAGGTGTACGCGATGAACACGCCCTGACGCGAGATGCTGTGCCACAGGATGGCCGAGCGCGCGATCGAGTCGTAGAAGCTGTTGTTGAAGCCGTGCACGTACAGGTACACGTCCTTCTGCTTGGACTGGTCCAGTCGCGACTTCACCATGGCCAGGAAGGCGGCCTTGGTCTTCTCCAGCTCCTCGGCCGCCTCGGGCGTGCGCTTCAGCTTGCCATCCACCACCTGCAGCGACTTGGGCGTGAGCACCACTTCGCCCTTCTGTTCCACCGTGGTCATGTCCAGCTGGTACGACGGATCCTCGGCGCCCTGGCCGCTCATGCGCACGAGCTCGTCCCAGCTGGGGGCCGGATCAAGCCGCACCGTGGCGGTGCCGAAGGCCATCGCCGTGGCGCGCCCGAAGCCGTACTCGGGGCCACGCTTGCTGCGTCCCGTCTCCGAGCGGTCGGTCACGTACAGGATCTCCATCTCGGGCTTCTGCTGGTCGGCGGGCAGCGCCTGAAGCGCCTTGGAGCCTGAACCGTCGCGGCTCACGTTGGGCGTGGGCGGCATGCGCTCCAGGCTGCTGCACGCGGCGATCAGCGTGAAACATGCCGCGAGCAGTGCGGCACGCAGCGAGCAGGAAACGGCGGTCGGAGCGATTCGCTTCATGGGGGCGAAGCATAGTGGCGCTTCGATGTGGCGGTGGCCGCGCGGCGCCATGGATTGGCGCATTTGCGCGGCGATTCGTGCTATACCTCGCCACCTATGGCCACGACCCATCTGCCCATCCTGGACTTCGTCGCGAGCAACTACCGCAACTTCAATTCGCGCGCCACGCGCGACGCGCTGTATGCCTACTGGGATCACATCCGCGAGGGCGGCCGCATGTACTGGGCGGTGGCGGGCGCCATGAGCAGCGCGCAGCTGGGCATCTCGCTGGCACCAGCCATCCGCGCGGGGCTGGTGCACGGACTCAGCGTGACCGGCGCCAACCTGGAGGAGTCGCTGTTCCGCCTGGTGGCGCACCACGGCTACAAGGATTTCCCCGAGTACCGCTACTTCACCAAGCAGGACGACACGCGCATCCTGAAGCAGCGCATGCGCCGCGTGACCGACACCAGCATTCCAGAGGACGAGGCCTTCCGCGCCGTGGAGAAGATCCTGGTGCCCATGTGGAAGCGCGCCACCAAGAACGGCGATCGCCGCTTCTGGCACGAGTACTTCTACGAGCTGGTGCTGTCGATCCCGAAGAGCAAGTACCAGGGCAACCCCGACGAGTGCTGGCTGCTGGCGGCGGCCAAGGCCAAGCTGCCCATGGTGGTGCCGGGCCACGAGGACAGCACCTTCGGCAACATCTTCGCCTCGCACGTGAAGTTCAACGAGTGCAGCGCCAACATCGTGAAGAGCGGCATCGAGTACATGGCCAACCTGTACGACGACTACAAGGCCATGGCCAAGGGCAAGGGCGTGGGCTTCTTCCAGATCGGCGGCGGCATCGCGGGCGATTTCCCCATCTGCGTGGTGCCCAGCATCAAGTACGACCTGCAGGAAACCGCGCGTCCGTGGGCGTATTTCTGCCAGATCAGCGACAGCACCACCAGCTACGGCAGCTACTCGGGCGCCACGCCCAACGAGAAGATCACCTGGGACAAGCTGACTGAGCGCACCCCCATGTTCGTGGTCGAGAGCGATGCCACCATCGTGGCCCCGCTGATGCTGCAGGCGCTGCTGGAGTGCAAGGCCAACCCCAAGGCCGCCGACGCCATCATCAAGGCCAGCCGAGCCGAGACCAAGAAGTCGCTGGCCCGCAGCCGCTGACGCACGAACGATCCGTGCCAATGGTGTCCCACGGCGGCGCGTGACGCGCATGCCATGGATATCGGGCGATGACGGCGCGTGAATCGTGTCGCAATGTGGCATTCCAGCATCGCGCAGGTTGGCGAACGCGCTTTTCGTGACATGGTGCCGCTGTTCTCTGGCGTTCCCCCCTCGGCTTCCTGCACGGTTCCCCCTTTCATGCATGAAGACGCGGTGTCCAGCTGGAACAACGTGTTGTGTCGTGTTCCCAGTTCCTTCGTTCGGAGTTCCCCTTCATGCATTCCTGCTCGCTGCTCGGCGCTGTTGCGTGCGCGTCGCTGCTTGGCACCATGGCCCACGCGGGCGTGGTGGTGACCCCCAGCCAACTGCTGTGGAACCATCGCGTGACCAGCGGTGGGCAGAGCGTGGGGACCGAGACCTTCAATTCATACGTGGGGTACAACGCGAGCGGCGTCACGGGTGACGTGGGCGATGTCACGTGGACGGCCTCCGCAAGCCCATCTGGCCTGCTGGCGAGCAATGGAAATCTGCGCACCGCCGATGCATTCGCCACGCTGACCTTCAGCTTTTCCAAGGGCGTTCGCGGGGTGGCTGGCAACATCTTCGGGTCGAATGTGCTCGGCAACGCGGTGCCGGCGATCATCGACGTGACCATGTCCGATGGCACCGCCTACGAAGGCATTGCCTTCAGCTCCGGCGAATTCATCGGCTTCTACTCGAGCAGCGCCAACATCACCTCGCTGTCGATCACCGTGGCGTCCTTCGACCCAAGCGACAGTGTCCACGCCGCCATCGACAACCTGTACCTCGCGGTGCCCTCGCCGGGCGTGGCCGCGCTGGTGGGACTTGCGGGCCTGCTGGCCAAGCGTCGACGCACCTGACGCGCGCGCCACGCACGATCCTGATGCACGAACTCAGCGGCTCTTCCAGGCAGCCAGTTCCGCCGCGGCCTGATCGGCATCGCGGTTGCGCTGCAACGCACGGAACAGCTCGATGGCACGCATGAACGCGGCCTGTGGATCCTCGCCCGCGGCCGCAAGGATCTGCGCCTCCAGCAGGTGAATCTTCGCCAGATCGGATTGGTAATCCAGCGCCTCGGCCTCGGCGCGCGCCACCGCCAGGTGCTGGCGCGCCTGCGGCCACTGCTGCTTCATCAGGTACAGCTTGGCCAGGGCAAGCTCGTTGGCCACGATCTTCTTCTTCAGATCCAGCTCGTGGTGGATGCGCAGCGACTGGCGCAGCGTGCGCTCGGCGAGATCCAGCCGGTCGGTGTCCATGTAGATGCGGCCCTTGGACATCAGTGCGGTGCCGGCCCCATAGCGGTTGCCGATGCGCTCCATCAGCGCCGCCGACTTGGTGAAGTATTCCAGCGCCTGCTCGAACTCCCTGCGGCTGTTGTGCACGTAGCCCAGCGACAGGTACAGATTCGCCATCTGCCGCTTGTCGTTGAGCTCGGTGAACAGCTGCAGACCGCGCAGGTTGTGCTCCAGCGCCTTGTCCAGATCGCCCTGATGCTCGCAGAAAACCGCGAGATTGTTGTACACCAGCGCCATGTCGGCGCGTGAGCCGTGCGCCTGAAAGATGGCCAGCGCGGCATGCGCCTTGGACATGGCGGCTTCGAACTGCCGCGAGCGGTTCAGCACCCAGCTCTGGTTCATGAGCAGCTGACCCATCTCCAGCGAATCGGCGTGGCTGGCCAGCAGCGCGAAGGCCTGGTCGTACACGCGCGCCGCGTCTTCCTTGAAGCCGCGCTTCTCGTGCATGCGACCGATGTTGCGCAGCGCGTCGGCCTGCAGCTTGATGTCGGTTGTGGCCTTGATGGCCTCTTCGCGGTGGCGGATGGCCTCGGCCATGTCGCCCATCAGTTCCTTGGTTTCCGACAGGTGCCCCTGCAGTTCGGTGACCGACATGCCCGCAGTGGGTGCAAAGGCGGCTGCATCCAGCGCGCGAGCGAACGCCCGCACCGCCTCCTCGTTGGCGAAGGCGCGCTTGGCCTTCAGGCCGCTGGCCACCAGATGCACATGCGCCTTGTCCCACACCTCGGCCAGGTGATAGTGATAGCCCAGCAGTTCGGCCTGCTCCTCCAGCTTGCCGGCGAACAGCTGCTCCACCAGCGCGGCCACCTGCGCATGCAGGGCCTTGCGCTTCTTCAGCAGCATGGCGCCGTACACCGACTCCTGGATGAGCACGTTGCGGAAGCTGTATTCCACTTCCGGGAAGCTCTGCGACTCGAACAGGATCTCCTCCTGCACCAGCGCGTCCAGCACCGCGTCCAGGTTCGGCACCCCCGCCACGCGTCGCAGCAGTTCCAGACGGAAGGTGCTGCCCATGACCGCGGCGATGTTCAGCACATCCTTCAGCTGCGCGGGCAGGCGATCCACGCGCGCCGCGATCATGCCGTTGAGCGAGTCGGGAATCGACACGCCGGCCAGGTCGCGCAGCACGCGGATTTCGCCGCTTTCGGCGCGCTCCACCACGCCACCGGTGCGCAGGCTGCGCACGATCTCCTCGATGAAGAGCGGATTGCCGGCGGAGCGCTCGCGGATCAGGCGCAGCAGCGATTCGGGCACCTGCTCGCTGTGCAGCAGCAGGCGCGACAGCTGGTCGCTTTCCGCGCTGTCCAGATGGCGGAACGACACCTCGACGCATGCGTGCTCGAGCAGCTTGCGGGCCACCGGCAGCAGGCGCGCGGAGGCGTGTTCGCGGTTCGGTCGCAGCAGCAGGATCAGCAGGATCTGCGAGGTGCCGACCAGCCTGAGCAGGTGCGCGATCAGCTCGATCGAGGCGGCGTCGGCGTAGTGCAGGTCCTCCAGCAGGATGCACAGCGGCTTGCGGCTGGCCATGCGCTCGAACAGCCACGACACCGCGCGGAAGGTGCTGACCTTGATCTCCTGCGCCGACATCTGCCCCATGGCCACGTCGAACTCGGCGCTGACATTGCCACCGAGCATCATGCCGATGAACACGATCGCCTCGCGCGCCTCGGTGGACAGCGTCTGCGGATCGAGCCCCAGCACCAGCGGCAGACCGGCGACCACCTTCTGCGCGGCCGCCATGCCCACATCGTCGCTGTTCACGCCGAACAGCCCCTGGAACAGCTCGATGAAGATCGAGTACGAGGTGCAGCCCGAGTAGGAACGACAGGCACCCGACACCTGCTGCATGTCCTGCTCGCGGAACTGCTTGTCGCACTCGGCCTGCAGGCGGCTCTTGCCCACGCCGGGCTCGGACACCAGGAACACCGCCTGACCTTCGCCAGCGCGGAAGCGCGCGTAGGCATCGCCGACGATCTTCAGTTCCTGCGCGCGGCCCACCAGCGGCGGCGCCTCGCCGGCGGCCTTCTCGCTCGAAACGTTGGCCTTGGGCTTGATCACGCGGTACACGGCCACCGGATCCTGCTTGCCCTTCACCTTCACCGGATCCATGGTCACGAAATCGAAGGCATGGCGCGTGAGGTTGTAGGTGTAGGCGCTCACCAGCGTCTCGCCGCTGGTGGCCAGCGACTCGAGGCGCGAGGCCAGGTTCACCGTGTCGCCCATCACGGTGTACTGCATCTTCTGGTCGGTTCCAACGCCACCCGCGATCACCATGCCGGTGTTGATGCCGGTGTGCAGCGTGAGGGGCGTTTCAAGTCGCACGGGCAGCGTCTTGTTGTACGCCTCCATGGCCTTCATCATGTCCAGCGCAGCGCGCACGGCAAGTTCGGGGTCGTTCTCGTGCGCCACCGGCGCGCCGAAGATGGCCATGATGCAGTCGCCGATGAACTTGTCCACGTGGCCCTCATAGCGGGTCACGATGTCGGCCAGGTTGCGCATGCAGCCGTTCATCAGCGCCGTCACCACCTCGGGATCCAGCTTCTCGCTCATCGCTGTGAACCCGCTCACGTCGGCAAACAGCACGGTCACGTTGCGGCGCTCGGATTCCAGCGCCTCAGCGCCGGCGCGCGCGGGCGCGGCGTTCGCGGCCAGCACGGGCGTCGGCTTGCCTGCGGCCACAAGATCGGTGCCGCACTGCCCGCACCAGCGATCATCCGCCTCAGCGGGCGCGTGGCAGGCCGCGCACAGGCGCTGCAGCGCACAGCCACACCGCGTGCAGAAGCGCACGCCCTCGCGATTGGCGTGCTGACACTGCGTGCAGGTCATGGCTGCACCGCCCCCGCCCCATCCACGGCAAGGTGCTTGAAATGGTTGTGTGAATGAGGAAGCATGGGGTGCGTGCGCGAGTGAAATGCCGCGGCGAAACGCATGCTAACGCATGGGCGCGCGCCCACCGCATGGGCATGGTTCGCGCCGCACGGGCTGCTACCTTGCCCTGCACCTATGGCTGAATACCGAACACTTCGTCTCGACTCGTTCAATCTCACCAGCAAGATCGAGATCGACCGTGCAGAGAGCGCGCGCGTGGATGCCGAACTGCACGCCACACGTGCGCGCTACGAGTCGCTGCTGTTCGACTCGTTCCCGGGTGCGTACTTCGAGCAATTCCGCGTGGGCGTGTTCGGTGCCACGCACGACCCGCACACGCCAGACGAGGTGGCGTGCATCACGAGCATCACCCGGCGGCTTGGCGAGCAGTACGGCGCCTCCATCGTGACGGGCGGCGGTTCCAGCGGCATGATGCTGGCGGCGGCCGCGGGCCTTGCGGCGGCGAAGGCCGAGGCGCAGAAGGCGGGCAAGCCCACGACCAGCCAGAACATCGGCGTGATGATGGACTTCGCCGCCGGCGAGCGACCCAACACCCTGCTCGACGTGACCGACAAGACCAACAACTTCAGCACGCGCATCGAGGAGTTCATCCGCATCACGCACGGTGCATACATCGCGCCGGGCGGCATCGGCACGCGCCTGGAGGCGACCATGTTCTTCCAGCTGAAGCAGCTTGGATGGCTGGAGGCCACCTACCCCGTGGTGGCGCATCCATTCTGGAAGCCCATGGTGGAGCAGTCGCACCAACTCATGTTCACGCACCGCGTACGCGACGGCAAGGCGCCGCTGACCGGCCCCAACGACCTGTCGTTCCTGCGCTACTCCGACGATGTGGAGGAAGTGGTGGCGATCTTCGGCGAGGCTCACAAGGCCTGGCTGAAGCTGCGCGAGAAGGTGGCGTGGAAGCCGGCGGGGAAGTGAGCAGGCCTGCCCCCATGCGCGTCATCGAACACATCGAAGACCTGACCCCGCTGCACCACGGCGCACTTGTGCCCACCATGGGCGCGTTGCACGCCGGACACGGC
>Ga0209598_10003287_pt1 | contig 12279 bp, 11 predicted proteins | sample M_140807_EF_Meta_FD_187317 | JGI IMG/M metagenome (GOLD analysis project Ga0209598, IMG submission 187317) | Freshwater microbial communities from Lake Montjoie, Canada to study carbon cycling - M_140807_EF_MetaG (SPAdes) (version 2) | ecosystem: Environmental > Aquatic > Freshwater > Lake... | reverse complement strand
CATGCTCGAAAACGTATGGAACATACAGTGAACGCGCAAACATTTTTTGTAGTTTACATACATCAAGCGATCGCTAGGGTCGCGGCATGGACAACCGCGCCGCCCGCCTGCGCCAAGCCCGCCTGGATGCGGGCTTCGAGACCGCTGCCGCGGCAGCGGAGGCGCATGGCTGGAACCGCAATACCTACGCCTCCAACGAGAACGGCAATGCGCCCTACTCCTGGCGCCGGGCCCGGGACTATGGCGTGGCCTTCAACGTGCGTACGGAATGGCTCTACGACGCCCAGGGGCCCGCGGCGGGCCAGCCGGGTCCGGCCCCGGTCATTGGCCGGGTTGGCGCCGATCCCGGGGGCGAGGTCCTCCTCGCCGGCGGCCAGGCCCAGCCGGAGTTCGCTCCCCTGCCCCCCGGCGGAACGGAGCGTGCCGTGGCCCTGCGTGTGACCGGTCACTCCATGCGTGGCCTCGCCGACGATGGCGCCCTGATCTATTTCGAGGACCAGCGCACGCCGCCCAGTCCCGACATGCTCGGCCAGGTGGTGGTGGTCGAGCTCGATACCGGCGAGGTCCTGGTCAAGCGGCTGCTGCGCGGCGGCACGCCGGGGCGTTTCGACCTGGAGAGCCTGGCCGGCCCCACCCGGCGAGACGCCCAGCTTCGCTGGGCCGCCCACATCACCGCCATCGTACCCCCTTGGCAGGCTCGCCGGATCCTGCTCAGCGGCGACTAACTGCAGACGGAAGTCCTCAAAACTTGGCTATGGCTGTATTTTTATTACAGTCGCTGCCATGTCCTGTCCCCGATCCCCCCCGCCTGACCGCGACGCCTGCCTGGCCGTGGAGCGCCGCATTGACGCCGCCCACCTGGAAGCCTGGCAATCCGACATGAAAAGGCGCAGCGGCGTCTGCCTCTCGGGCTTCGATCCCGATCCGCCGCCCCTGCGCTCCGAGGCCGAGCTCCGCGCCGCCGCCCGTCGCCGGCTCGCCAACCAGAGGGCCTGGCGCCGCAGCCCCCGGGGCCGTCTCGAGGCCCTCGCCGTCGAGGCCCAGGCCGTCTCGGGCCACACCCTGCGCGCCGGGCGGGACCTGGCGGGCTATCGCGCCGCCGTCGCCATCCCCGAATTCAGCCAAGCGGCCCGCCGCCTGACCCGCCTCGCCGCGGCAGCCCGACGGGCGCTCAGGGACCTCGAAGCCAGTGAGGGCGGTCCGGAATGACTTGGCAGGGGGGGCCGAACGGGGGAACGTTACACATTGCACGCCAGTTCCGTTTTTCAGGTCTTCCGGACGACATGTCCTTTACACCCCCCGCCATCGACGCAGATCCTGCGCAGACGCCAAAGGCGAGTTGGGTGACGCCGGCCATCATCGGCTCGGCCCTGCTCATGCAGACCCTGAACGCCACCGTCCTGACCAACGCCCTGCCGACCATGGCCCGGGCCCTGCACGTCGAGCCCCTTCGCCTCAACCTCGCCATCACCATGTACATGCTGGCCGCCGCCGTCTGCCTGCCGATCAGCGGCTGGGCGGCGGACAAGTTCGGTGCCCGGCGGGTCTTCCTGGCGGCCATCGTCCTCTACGCCCTGGCCTCCGCGGCCTGCGGCCTCGCCGTGTCCCTGCCCACCCTGGTGGCGGCGCGAATCGCCCAGGGCGCGGCCGGCGCCCTGATGGGGCCCGTGGGGCGCCTGGTCCTCCTGCGCACCACGCCGAAGTCTGAACTCATCGGAGCCATGTCGGTCCTGACCATGCCCGCCCTCCTTGGCCCGGTAATCGGCCCTGTCCTCGGCGGCGCCATCGTCACCTTCGCGGACTGGCGCTGGATCTTCTACATCAACCTTCCCATCGCCGCCGTGGGCCTCGTCATGGTCATGCGCCATGTGCCCCAGGTGGCCGAGCAGGACGTTGCACCCATAGACTGGCCAGGCGTCGCCCTCACCGGGTTTGGCCTCGCCGCCCTGATCTTCGGCTTCGAGAACCTTGGCCGTGACGTCCTTCCGCCCCTGGCTGTCGCTGGCCTGTTCGCCTCGGGCCTTGGCCTCCTGTGGGCCTACGCGCGCTATGCCCGGGGCAATTCCCACGCCGTGCTCGACACCAGCCTGTTCAGCATCGCCACATTCCGGGCCTCGGTGGTGGGCGGCGGCTTCATGCGCCTGGCCATGGGTGCCAACCCCTTCCTCCTGGCCCTGCTCTTCCAGGTCGCCCTGGGCATGAACGCCCTCCAGGCCGGCCTGCTCACCTTCGCCAGCGCCGCCGGGGCCCTGGTCATGAAGACTGTCGCCCCGCCCATCCTGCGGCGCTACGGCTTCCGGCAGGTGCTGACCGTCAACGCCGTGATCGTCGGCCTCAGCTTCATGGCCTGCGCCAGCTTCACAGCCTCGACACCGCACCTGGCCATCACCGCCATCCTCCTGGTTGGCGGTTTCTTCCGGTCCCTCCAGTTTACCAGCCTCAATGGCCTGGCCTATGCCGAGATCGAGTCTGGCCAGATGAGCCGGGCCTCCACCCTCTCCTCCATGGCCCAGCAGCTGGTGCAGTCCATCGGCATCGGCCTGGCCGCCACCCTCCTGCACATCTCCATGCAGGCGCACGGGGTCAAAACCCTGACCGTGGACGTCATCGCGCCCATCTTCCTGGTCATCGGCGCCGTGACCTTCATCGCCCTGGCCTTCTACCTACGCCTGCCCCGCGACGCCGGCGACGAGATGAACGGCCGGTCTTGAGGCTTGAAAAAAGGGGCGGAGCCTAGGCCCCGCCCCCGTTTTCGGGTTCGGTCAGGCGGATCAGACCGCCGCCAGGTGACGTCCCGAGGTCAGGGCCGTCTTCGCCGCCAGCTCGGCCTTGGCCGCCTCGTACTCCGCCGCCAGGCGGTCGACATAGTCGGCCACCGAGGGGATGTCGTTGAGCACGCCAATGCCCTGGCCGCAGCCCCAGATGTCCTTCCAGGCCTTGGCTTCGGTATTGCCGCCCGAACCGAAGTTCATCTTCGAGGGGTCCGCCTGGGGCAGGTTTTCCGGGTCCAGGCCCGCCCGCTCGATGGAGGGCCGCAGATAGTTGCCATGCACGCCGGTGAAGAGGTTCGAATAGACGATATCCTCACCCGAGCTCTCGACGATCATGTCCTTGTAGCCCTGGACGGCGTTGGCCTCCTTCGTCGCGATGAAGGCCGAGCCCATATAGGCCAGGTCCGCGCCCATGGACTGGGCGGCCAGGACCGAGCGGCCGCAGGCGATGGCTCCCGACAGGGCGATCGGCCCGTCGAACCACTGGCGCAGCTCCTGCATCAGGGCGAAGGGCGAAAGGCCGCCAGCATGGCCGCCGGCCCCGGCCGCTACGGGGATCAGGCCGTCAGCGCCCTTCTCCACAGCCTTGCGGGCGAACTTGTCGTTGATCACGTCATGCAGGATGACGCCGCCCCAGGAATGGATCTCGATGTTCATGTCGACATTGGCCCCCAGCGAGGTGATGACCAGCGGCACATTGTATTTCTTGCAGAGGGCGACGTCCTCATCGAGCCGGTTGTTCGTCCTGTGGACAATCTGGTTCACGGCGAAGGGCGCGGAGAGACGGTCCGGATTCTTCCGGTCCCAGTCGGCCAGTTCCTCGGTGATCCGGGCCAGCCACTCGTCCAGCTGGCTGATGGGCCGGGCGTTCAACGACGGGAAGGAACCGACAACGCCCGCCTTGCACTGGGCGATGACGAGTTCGGGTCCGGAAATGATGAACAGCGGCGAGGCGATGACGGGCAGGCGCAGGCGCTGGGAAAGAATGGGGGGCAGGGCCAAGGGAGAATTCCTGTTCTGAGATCTTAGATTTTACATCGTACGATAAAACGGGGAAGTGGCAATGCCCCCGCTGCCGGTGACCGGCCGCCCTCCATACTAACTCTCCAGCCAGCGGGGGAAAGGGGGCACCCCTGAATGCGCGATCCCTCCCCGCCTTGGGGGAGGTGAACCGGTCCGGAGGGGGTCAGCCGAGCCGCCGTTGACCCCCTCAGTCGGCTTCGCCGACAGCTCCCCCTGATGGGGAGCAATTCGCACCCCAATTCCTCCCCCCAGGGGGAGGTGGACCGGGGCGCCTGCCCCGGGACGGAGGGGGTCAAGGGCATCGCCGCCGCGATCCTTCGCCCGCCCCGCTGGACGCCGCCGCGAGGGCCTGTCAAACCTGTTTCCAGGCGGCGGGGACCGCTGGCCAGGGGGAGACACATCATGACCACTGAGATTCACGGGACCTGCGATCCCCGTTTTGAGGCCGTGCGCGGCGCCTTCTCCGGCAACCTCGAGTCCGGCCTCGACGTTGGCGCCAGCTTCGCCGCCACCGTGAACGGTGCCTTCGTCGTCGACCTCTGGGGCGGCTGGGCAGACCCCGGCCAAACCCGGCCCTGGGAGGCGGACACCCTGGTCAACGTCTATTCCACGACCAAGACCATGACGGCCCTGACCGCCCTCCTCCTGGCCGACCGCGGCGAGCTCGACTTCCACGCCCCCGTGGCCAAGTACTGGCCGGAGTTCGCCCAGAACGGCAAATCCGCCGTCACCGTCGCCCAGCTCATGGCCCATTCCTCCGGCCTCTCCGGTTGGAAGGAGCCCCTCGCCAAGGCCGACCTTTACGACTGGGACAAGGTCACCACCCTGCTCGCCGCCCAGGCGCCCTTCTGGGAGCCGGGCACGGCCCCCGGCTACCACGCCCTGACCCAGGGCTATCTGGTGGGCGAGGTGGTCCGCCGCATCACTGGCCGATCCCTCGGGACCGTCTTCCGGGAAGAGATCGCCGAGCCCCTCGGCGCCGACTTCCACATCGGCCTGCCCGCCAGCGAGGACGCCCGGGTCGCCGAGCTCATCCCGCCCCCGCGGGGGGGCGCCATCGGCGACGGCCCCATGTCCGAGCTCACCGCCAACATGTCCAACAATCCCGGCATCGATGTCCGCGAGACCCGCACCCGGGCCTGGCGCGGCGCCGAGATCCCCGCCGCCGGCGGCCAGGGCAACGCCCGCTCCATCGCCCGGGTCCATTCCATCCTCGCCAATGGTGGCGAGGTGGACGGCCGGCGCTATCTCTCAGAGGCTGGCTGCCGGCGCGCCCTGGAGCTTCAGGTCGAGGGCCAGGACCTGGTCCTCAACACCCCCGCCCGCTTCGGCCTCGGCTTCGGCCTGGCCGGCGGCGTCCTGCCCACCCCCAACGCCAGCGTCCTCTATTGGGGCGGCTACGGCGGCTCCCTGGCGGTGATCGACATGGAGAACCGGGCGGCCTTTGGCTACGCCATGAACCGGATGGAATCGACCACAACGGGGGATGTCCGGGGCGTCGGCCTGGTCATGGGCATGTGGACCGCCCTGGCGGGCTGACGAAGGAAAAGAACATGAGCCTTGACGTCCACGGGACCTGCGATCCCCGTTTCGAGAGCGTCCGCCGGACCTTCGCCGGCAATCTGGAGAGCGGGGCCGACGTCGGCGCCTCCTTCGCCGTCACAATCGATGGCGAAATGGTCGTCGACCTCTGGGGCGGCTGGGCCGACCCGGGCCAGACCCGGCCCTGGGAGAAGGACACCCTGGTCAACGTCTACTCGACGACCAAGACCATGACCGCCCTCACCGCCCTCCTCCTGGCCGACCGGGGCGAGCTCGACTTCCACGCGCCTGTGGCCCGTTACTGGCCGGAGTTCGCCGCAAACGGCAAATCCGCCGTCACCGTCGCCCACCTGATGAGCCATTCCTCCGGCCTGTCCGGCTGGAAGGAACCCATCACCGTCGAGGACCTTTACGACTGGGAGAAGGCCACCGCCCTCCTTGCCGCCCAGGCCCCCTTCTGGGAGCCGGGGACCGCCCCCGGCTATCACGGCATGACCCAGGGCTACCTGGTGGGCGAGGTGGTCCGCCGCATCACTGGCGCCAGCCTGGGAACCGTCTTCCGCACCGAGATCGCCGAGCCCCTGGGCGCCGACTTCCACATCGGCCTGCCCGCCAGCGAGGACCACCGGGTCGCCGAGCTCATCCCCCCGCCCCCCGGCCAGGGCATGGCCGAGGGCGACGACCTGCCCGAGCTCACCGCCAACATGTCCAACAATCCCCGGGTCGAGGTGGCCGTCACCCAGACCCGCGCCTGGCGCGGCGCCGAGATCCCCGCCGCTGGTGGCCACGGCAATGCCCGCGCCATCGCCCGGGTCCACGCCATCCTCGCCAATGGCGGCGAGGTCGACGGCCGTCGCTACCTGTCAGAAGCCGGGTGCCACCGGGCCCTGGAGCTCCAGGTCGAGGGCCAGGACCTGGTCATGCACACCCCCGCCCGCTTCGGCCTGGGCTTCGGCCTCGCCGGCCCGGCCCTGCCCGCGCCCAACCCCAACACGATCTTCTGGGGCGGCTACGGCGGCTCCCTCGCCATCATCGACATGGATGCCCGCACCGCCTTCGGCTACGCCATGAACCGGATGGCCCCCACCACCACCGGCGACATGCGCGGATTTGGGCTCATCATGGAGGTCTGGACGGCTTAGGCGCCACGCAATTGCTCCCCCAAGGGGGAGCTCCGACCGAAGGTCGGTGAGGGGGTCAGCTGAGATGCCGTTGACCCCCTCCGGCCCGCTGCGCGCGCCACCTCCCCCTGGGGGGAGGAATTACCCCTCTAATTGCTCCCCATCAGGGGGAGCTGTCGGCAAAGCCGACTGAGGGGGTCAACGGCACCCGCCTCACCCCGCCTCACGGCTCCCACGGATCGATCACCTTCAGACCTGCAGCGCGGAAGGCGCTCGTGTCCCTCGACGCCACGGCGAACCCGTGCGCGGCAGCGATCGCGGCGATGTAGCCATCGGGGGTTGGAAAACCCTTGCCCGCCGCCCGCGCCCGGACGGCGAGGTTGGCATAGGCCTGCGCCGCCGAGGTGTCGAAGGGCAGGATACGGCCGGCGAAGGCGTCCAGCAGGCCATCGATCCGCGCCGCCAGCAGGGTCTTTCGCCGGCCCTCCGGCAGGGCACCGATGCCGAACAGAAGTTCAGCGACGGTGATGCTGGGCAGGAACAGGGTCTCGGCGACCTGGGCGTCGAGCCAGGCCCGGACGCAAGGATGGGAGTCCGGCTTGATCGCCTCGGAGACGACATTCGTGTCCAGGAGGATCATGCCCGGCGGCCCCTCATTCAAAGGTCATGGGCTCGGCAGGGCGCCGGTCGCGGACCTGTTCGAGGGAAGACTCCAGGGCCTCGATGTCGGCATTGGTCAGGCCCAGCTCACGGCTGGCCTCTGAAAGCGCCGTGCCCAGCTGCACGCGGCCCTCGGGTCGCACGGCGGCCTCGAGGATGGCGCGCATCTCCGCCTCGGTGCTGCGATCATGCCGGGCGGCGCGGACCTTCAGGGCCCGGTGCACTTCTTCCGGGAGGTTGCGAATGGTGACAGCGGCCATGATGGCGCTCTCCAAGGAATGACTTCAACGCTATCACTGTAAGATCGTTGATATCATTTTCCAAGCCTTCCTGGTCCTCAGCTGACCCCCTCCGTCCCGCTGCGCGGTCCACCTCCCCCTGGGGGGAGGAATTACAGCGCTCAATTGCTCCCCCCAGGGGGAGCTCCCCGGCGAAGCCGGGTGAGGGGGTCAGCTGAGATGCCGTTGACCCCCTCCGGCCCGCTACGCGGTCCACCTCCCCCTTGGGGGAGGAATGAGAACTCAATTGCTCCCCCAAGGGGGAGCTGTCAGCAAAGCTGACTGAGGGGGTCTGTGGCGGGGCCGTCGCCCGCCTTCCCCGACGTCGCCCCACCCCTGCCGCTTGACGACCGTCCCCCCCGCGCCCATCAAACGGGGCGATGACCCTCGCCTCCCTTGCAGACGCACACGCCGCCGCCGAATGGCGCAGCCTTGTCGAGAAGACCCTCAAGGGCCAGCCTCTCGACACCCTGGTCTCGGCCACCGCCGAGGGCCTGCCCATTGCCCCGCTCTACCTGCCGGGCGAGGGGCCGCGCACCGTCCTGGCCCTGCCCGTGCGGGACGCCGAGCGACCCTGGGACCTGCGCGCCGCGGTCGCCCACCCCGATCCGGCCCGGGCCAATGCCGACATCCTGGCCGATCTGAAGGGCGGAGCCGCTTCGGCCCTGGTCCGCATCGACCCGACGGGCGCGGCGGGCATCGCCATCGGCTCGGCGGCCGGGCTGGAGACGGTGCTCAAGGACCTCATCCTGGAGATCGCTCCGGTGGCCCTGGACGCCGGCTTCCTCGGGCCCCAGGCCGCCGACTGGCTGGCCGGAGTCGCCCGCGGCTCGCCGACGGCCAAACTCCTCTTCCACATGGATCCCTTGAGCGCCCTGGCCCGCTCTGGTGCCAGCCCGGGGCCGGTGGAGTCCCATCTCGTCTCGGCCGCCACCGTCGCTGCGCGCCTCGCCGCCCGGTACCCTCAGGCCGGCCTCTTCCTGGCCTGCGGCCGCGTCGTCCATGAGGCCGGAGGCGGCGAGGCCGCAGAGATCGCCTTCGCCGCCGCCAGCGCCGTCGCCTACGCCCGGGCCGCTGTCCAGGCGGGCCTGTCCATGGACGAGGCCTGGGGCGGCATCTGGCTGGGCCTGTCCGCCGACGCCGACTATTTCGTGACCCTGGCCAAGATGCGGGCGGCCCGGGCCGTCTGGGCCCGCCTGACCGACGCCTGCGGGGTCAGCCTGCCGGCGCGGATCGAGGCCCGGTCCTCGCACCGCATGCTGGCCGCCAAGGACGCCTGGACCAACATGCTGCGCCTGGGTGCGGCCTGCGCCGGCGCGGCCATGGGCGGGGCCGACGCCATCGTCCTGGGGACCTTCACCGATCCCCTGGGCCTGCCCACCGCCTTCGCCCGCCGCCAGAGCCGCAACACCCAGCTGGTCCTGATGGAGGAGGCCCACATCGGCCGCGTGGCCGATCCCGCCGCCGGCGCGGGCTATGTGGAGAGCCTGACCGACGCCATGGCCCGGGCCGCCTGGGCCCGCTTCCAGGCCCTCGAGGCCGCCGGAGGCGTGATCGCCGCCCTGGAGTCCGGCCTCGTCCTGCGCCAGGCCGAGGAGGCCGCCGAGGCCCGCGCTGCCGCCGGCGAGCCGCGCATTGTCGGTGTCACCGCCTTCCCGCCCGAGGCCGAGGCGCCGATCGAGGTCGAGCCTGCCCCCGCCGTGAGGGCCGCCGCCGCGCCCGATCCGCGCCTGCCGGGGCCGGACACTACCTGCCCACCCCTCGTCCCCGTCCGCCTGTCCCAGGCCTGGGAGTCCCGCTGATGAGCCGCGCCTTCCCCGACTTCGCCGCCCTGGACTACGCCCCGCCCGCCGACGCCGCCCCCGCTTCCGGCCCGGCCTGGAGCACGCCCGAGGGCATTAATGTGGCGCCCGCCTACGGCCCCGCCGACGTCGCCGGCCTGGCCGATCCGGGCTATCCGGGCCTCGCCCCCTTCGTCCGGGGCCCCTACCCGACCATGTACCTCACCAATCCGTGGACCATCCGCCAGTATGCGGGCTTCTCCACGGCCGAGGATTCCAACGCCTTCTACCGGCGCAACCTGGCGGCCGGGCAGATGGGCCTGTCCATCGCCTTCGACCTGGCCACCCACCGGGGCTACGATTCTGACCACCCCCGGGTGCAGGGCGATGTCGGCATGGCCGGCGTGGCCATCGACTCCATCCTCGACATGCGCACCCTCTTCGACGGCATCCCGCTGGACAAGATGAGCGTGTCCATGACGATGAACGGGGCGGTCCTGCCGATCCTGGCCCTCTACATCGTCGCCGCCGAGGAGCAGGGGGTCGCCCACGCCCAGCTGTCGGGCACCATCCAGAACGACATCCTCAAGGAGTTCCTGGTCCGGAACACCTACATCTATCCGCCCGGGCCTTCGATGCGGATCATTTCCGACATCTTTTCATACACTTCGCACGAAATGCCGAAGTTCAATTCGATCTCGATCTCGGGCTATCACATCCAGGAGGCCGGGGCGACGCTGGACCTCGAGCTGGCCTATACCCTGGCCGACGGCATCGACTATGTCCGCGCCGGCGTGGCGGCGGGCATGACCGTCGACCAGTTCGCCCCACGCCTGTCCTTCTTCTGGAACGCGGGCATGAACGCCTTCATGGAGATCGCCAAGCAGCGGGCCGGCCGCCTGCTCTGGGCCCAGCTGATGAAGGACAAGTTCGCCCCAAAGGACGCCCGCTCCCTGGCCCTGCGCGCCCACACCCAGACCTCGGGCTGGAGCCTGGCGGCCTCCGACGTCTACAACAACGTGCCCCGCACCCTGATCGAAGCCATGGCCGCCACCGGGGGCCAGACCCAGAGCCTGCACACCAACTCGCTGGACGAGGCCCTGGCCCTGCCCACCGACTTCTCGGCCCGCATCGCCCGCAACACCCAGCTCTTCCTGCAGCTCGAAAGCGGCCAGAACCGGGTCATCGACCCCTGGGGCGGGTCCTACTATGTCGAGCGCCTCACCGCCGAGCTGGCGGCCCGCGCCCTGACGCACATCGCCGAGGTCGAGGCCCTCGGCGGCATGGCCCGGGCCATCGAGGACGGCCTGCCCAAGCGTCGGATCGAGGAGGCCTCGGCCCGTACCCAGGCGGCCATCGACTCCGGCCGCCAGAGCGTGGTCGGCGTCAACCGCTACCGGCCCGAGACCGCCGACGTCATCCCCGTGCTCAAGGTCGACAATACCGCCGTGCGCGAGCGCCAGCTGGAGAAGCTGGCCCGCCTGAAGGCCGAGCGCGACCCCGCCGCCGTGGAGGCCGCCCTCAACGCCCTGACCGAGGGCGCAAGGGGGAACGCCAACCTCCTCGAGCTGTCCGTCGAGGCCGCCCGGGCCAAGGCCACGGTGGGCGAGATCTCCCTGGCCCTGGAAAAGGTCTTCGGACGCCACAAGGCCAAGGCCGACGCCGTCCAGGGGGTCTACCTCAAGGCCGCCGGCGACACCCCGGCCAGCGACCGCGCCCGCGCCCTCACCGCCGAGTTCAAGGCCGTGGATGGCCGCAAGCCGCGCATCCTGGTCGCCAAGATGGGCCAGGACGGCCATGACCGGGGCCAGAAGGTCATCGCTTCGGGCTTCAACGACCTGGGCTTCGACGTCGAAATCGGCGACCTCTTCCAGACCCCCGCCGAGGCTGCCGAACTGGCGGTACAGAACGGCGTCCACCTGGTGGGCGCCAGCTCCCTGGCCGCCGGCCACCTGACCCTGGTGCCCGAGCTCAAGGCCGAGCTGGCCCGCCTGGGCCGCCCGGACATCCTGGTGGTGGTGGGCGGCGTCATTCCGCCCGAGGACTTCGACGCCCTGCGCGAAGCCGGCGTCGCCGCCATCTTCACCCCCGGCACGGTGGTGCCCGAGGCGGCCATCGAAGTCATGGACCGCCTGAACGAGGCCCTCGGCTACGCCCAGCTGAAGGGCTGAGGGCAGGGCGAGAAAAAACGCTCCCGCTGTCGAATTAACGATGGATTGACGATGGCGTGACGCTCGGGACGACGCCCCCACCCCAGAAAGGTCCTGCGAGCCGGCCAACGCCCTCCCGAGCGTCGGCAGGCTCCGTCTCAGAACTCGAAAACAGGACCACTGACATGAAGAAGCACTCCCTCGCCCTGATCGCCATCGGCCTCATGGCCCTGTCCGGCGCCAGCGCTTCCGCCCAGCCCGCCCTCGGCGTCGAACAGATCAAGGTCTCGACCGCCGGCCTGGATCTCAACACCGAGTCTGGCGCCAGGACCCTCCTGAAGCGTATCGAGCATGCGGCCGCTCAAGTCTGCGGCGGCGAGCCTTCCAACCGGATGGACCGCATCAAGACGTTCCGCCCCTGCACCAAGGAAGTCATGAACCGCACGGTTTCGGAAATCAACGCGCCGACCGTGACCGCCCTGTACGAGGGTCGTTCGTCCCTCGTCATGGCCCAGCAGACTTCCAGCCAGTGACCCGAGGTTCCGGCCGGTGCGCTCGCCCCGGTCGGAACCCTCCCTTCCGTGGAGGCCCCGCAGATTTCATCACTTGCGCGCAGAAACAGCCGCAAGTCCCCACGACCGACCTGACTCAGCGCGCTGTCCTGCTGCGTCGCGCTTTCACGCAATGTTCACACCACAGACGCTGTTATCACGCCTGAGACGCTGGCCGTGTCGCCGGGCTCCCGTATACTTCCGGCAGGTTGTAGCCCAGCATTTCGGGGCAGGGAGACGGGGAAGGTGGAGTCCAGTCCGTCGGCGCGGATCAGGCTGCTTGGAGGCTTCGAGATCTACGATCTCGATGGCGTTCAGATCCGCATCATCGGCCGAAGAGCCCGGGGGCTTATGGCCATGCTCTGCCTCGAAGGCCGGGGCGGACTTCTCCGGGATCGGATC
>Ga0209598_10003285_pt1 | contig 12283 bp, 9 predicted proteins | sample M_140807_EF_Meta_FD_187317 | JGI IMG/M metagenome (GOLD analysis project Ga0209598, IMG submission 187317) | Freshwater microbial communities from Lake Montjoie, Canada to study carbon cycling - M_140807_EF_MetaG (SPAdes) (version 2) | ecosystem: Environmental > Aquatic > Freshwater > Lake... | reverse complement strand
GGCCTCGCCATCGCAGACCCACCCGGCGTCGATCTCGGCGCCGTCCATGCAGGTAAACGGCGGCGGCGGCGGGAAGCACACAAGCAGCGGCCCGCACTCGGCGGGATACTCCGCGGCGCACGGGTCGTCCGAGAGCGCGACCAAACACGCCTCGAACTGGCCGACCGTCATCATGCACTCCATCGGGAACACGCCGTTCTGCACGCACGCTTCGACGCTGGCATCACCGATCTGCGTGACAGAGCCGTCGGGGCAGTCGATCTCCGAGCCCACATTCGGGAGCGTCTGCTGCCAGCCGCAGTAGGTCGTTAGCTCTTCGGTGGAGAGGGTCGCGAAGACCTTGTCTGCGGGCAGGCCGCTCGTGAGCGCCGGCTCGGTGGAGGTGCCGCCCGTCCCCATATCGGGGGCGGGCTCAGCGCCGCCGGGTGAGTCGCTGCCGCCGACCCCCGAGTCGGGCTCGCTGGTCGCGCCGCCCGCGCCACCGTCAAAGGCGGGCTCGTTGGGCAGCTCGCACGCGCTCACGGCCGCACCGAGGGCGAGCACGCTCATCAGTTTGGTCTTGTGGGTCATCTAGGCTCCCATGAAGTCGGCCTCAGCGGGCCAACAGGTTGAGGTCTGCGCCGCCGGGCGCGAACGATGTGGTCAGCAGAGCCTCGAGGGCCGCGCACAGAGCAGCGGGCGCGACCCACCCGGTCGGGTCCGCGTCGGGCATCGCCGCGCGGTTCGCCGCGGTGTCGAGGGTGCCCGGCGCGATGGTGTGGACGGCGACGCCCGTGGCCGCGCACTCCGCTCGCAGGCTCAACGCCAAGCTGTGCATCGCAGCCTTGGCGGCGCCGTACGCCGCCTGCCCGGGGGCGGGGCCATGCGCTGCCTGGCTCGTGATGAACGCGAGGGCGCCGCGACGCGCTTGGAGCGCGGGCAAGACGCCGCGCGCCAGAACCCACGGCACGCGCACGTTGGCCGCGAACATGCGGTCGAAGGTCGCCTCGGTCGTCTCCACGAGCGGCTGCCCACCCGCCCACGCGCCGATCGTGCAGATGACAGCGTCGGGGGGCAGCGCCGCCGCGGCCGCGCGCAGCCGCTCGACGGCATCAGGCGCGTCGAAGCGGGCCTCGATCTCGCGCGTGGGGTCAGCCACCGGGCCGCTGCTCAGTCGCACCACCGTGTGGCCCGCGGCCTCGAAGTGCGCGGCGACCGCAGCGCCGAGTTGGCCGCTGGCGCCAGCGATCCAGAGGGTCAAACGTCGTGTGGTCACGAGGCCTCCTGAGTCGGGGTCTTGCTTTGGAGCGCGAGCTGGCCGCAGGCCGCCGCCGCTGCGCGACCGCGGGGCAGGCGCACCTTGACGCGCACCCCCAACCCAACGAGCGTGGCGAAGGCGCGGTCGACATCCGCGGGCAGCGGCGCTTCGAAGTCCGCGGATTCAAAAGGATTCCAAGGGATCAGGTTCACGACCACGGGCAGCCCGCGCGCCCATCTGGCGAGCGCGCTCAGCTCTTCTGGGGTGTCGTTCACGCCGCGCAAGAGGACATACTCGACGAGCACGCCGCGGTTGGGCCGAAGTGGGTAGGCGGCCACAGCGTCGCGGAGCGCGGCCATGTCGTACCGCGCCGTGATCGGCATCAAGCGGCGGCGGGTGGCGTCTGTCCCGGCGTTGAGGCTCAGCGCGAGCTGAATGCGCCCCCCAAAGTCGCGCCCGAGCTGCGCGATGCGCGGCGCGAGCCCGACCGTCGAGACCGTGATGCGGTCGTACGCGAGGGCGAGGCCACCCGGATCCGTCAGGATGCTGAGCGCGTCGCGCGTGCTCTCGTAGTGGTGCAGCGGCTCGCCCATTCCCATGAAGACGACGTTGCGGAGTGGGCGCCCCGCGGCGGCGCAACGCGGCGCGGCGGCATAGATCTGCCCGACGATCTCGGCGGGCGTGAGGGCGCGCGCGAGCCCGAGGCGCGCCGTGGCGCAGAACGCGCAGGCCATTGCGCACCCGACCTGGCTCGACACGCAGAACGTCGTGCGTGGCCCCTCGGGGATGCACACGCCCTCGACGCGCGCGCCGTCCGACAGGCGAAAGACGAGCTTCTCGGTGCCGTCTGCCGTGGGGTGCACCTCGGCAGGCTCGCAGACCAGCGGCGGAAAGTGGGCCTCGGCGCGGGCGCGCTGCGCGGCGGACATCGCGGCAAAGGCCTCGACGCCCGACTGCCGCCGGTGCAGGTGACCGAACAGCCGCGCCGCGTGGCCCTCGGGCACGCCCGCCCCCGCCAGAGCGTGGCCGAGCGTCGTCCGGGGATAGCCGATGATGGGGAGGGGGGCCGTCGCCATGCCCGCATGCTGCGCGACCCGGGGCTGCGCGTCACGCGCGAAGTGCTGTTGACATTCACGGCCGCCCACTCAGGATGGCGCGCATGACTGAGCTCAAGAACGCGGAGCCCGTCGAGGGTGACCGCTTGGTGCGCGCCCTCGCGCTGGACGCGACCGTGCGGGTGGTGGGGGTGTGCAGCACCGGCGTCGCGCAGCGCTTGGCGACGATGCACGAGGCCTCGCCTCTGGGCGCGGTCGCGCTCTCGCGCGTGGCGACCGGCGCGCTCCTGATGGGCGCCCTGATGAAGGGCCGCGAGCAGATCGGACTCCAAGTCAAGGGCAACGGGCCGCTCGGCGGTCTGTACGCCGTCGCCGACGCCCACGGCGTTGTCCGCGTGTCCATCGACAACGCACAGGCCGAGGTGCCGCTGCGCCGCGATGGGCGGGTGGACCTGCCCGCGGGCGTGGGCTTTGGCCGCATGATGGTCACGAAGACGCTTGGCCTCAAGGAGCCCTACACCGGCGTGACGCCCATTGTGAGCGGCGAGATCGCCGACGACCTGACGACGTACTTCTTGGAGAGTGAGCAGCAGCCGACGGCGCTCGCCCTCGCGGAGCGGCTCGATGCGTCGGGGATTATCGTGGCGGGCGGTTGGCTGATTCAGGCGCTGCCGGGCGCAGACGACGCCGCGCTCTCGCGCCTCGAGGCGCGGATCGCGCAGGCGCCGCCGCTCTCGCGCTCGCTCGCCCAAGGCGCGACGCCCGAGGCCATCATCGGAGACCTCTTCGGCGGAGACCCGGTCGACATTCTGGAGACCTACCCCGTGCGCGTGCACTGCCCGTGTGAACGCGAGCGGTTCGAAGGCGTGCTCGTGAGCCTTGGGCCGGCCGAGCTCATCGACATGGCCGAGACGCAGCCCAGCACCGAGCTGGTCTGCCACTTCTGCAACACCCGCTACTTCTTCAGCGGGGACGAGCTTCGGGCGCTCGCCGCGGACGCCTGAGCGTCGCCCGGTTCAGAGCAGGCGCGAGACCTTCGCCTGATATTCTTCTTCGCTCAGCTTGCCCTCCTTGCGGGCCGTCGCCAGCGCGGCGAGCTCGTCTTTCTTGGCGGCGGCGTGGCTGTCGATGGTCTCTTTGTTCGCCTTGTAGGCGTCCTTGCCCTCTTTTTGGCCGCTCTCATAGGCCTTCTTGAGCAGGTCGACGTCGAGCTTGCCGTCGTTCTCGAAGAAGGCGACGCCGAGGCGGCCAATGGCCCACGTCGCGGCGAAGGCCGTGGCGGCGCCGACCGCGCTGCCGAGGCCGGGCACCAGCTTGGCGACGTTGCTCAGCGCCATGCGCGCGCCCACGGCCGCACCGACGCTGGCGATGAGTGAGCGCGCGGCCTTTTGGTCGATGGTGTGGCCGTAGTACTGGCCGATGTCGCGCACGAGCTTGACCTGCATGCCCACGACCGCGAGGTCCGTGATGATGGACAGGCCGGGGAGCGGGAAAGCGCCGAGGACGGCGGTCATCACGGCGTACTTCTTGACGTCCTCGGAGATCGCCGCCGCGCGCTGCGTGGGGTCGCTGATCGCCTGGATGTTTGACGGCAGGACGGTGTCCCGCGCCTCGGAGACCAGTCGGTCGAGCACCGAGACCTTGTCCGTCGAGATGCCCCACGCCGCGCGGGCCTGGTCGAGGAGCGCCTGCTCGCTCGCGGAGCACGTGCCATCCGCCTTGGCCAGCGTGAACGCCGCCTCGAAGGTGCGCTCGCGCGCCTCGGGCGAGGCCACGCGCGCGAGGATGTCACGGGTGTTCAGCTGCGCCTCGAGGAGCTGCGCCAGCGAGGTGCCGGCGGGCAGCGTCGCGCCCGAGAAGGCGCCCTCCAGAGCGGCGCGCTCTGCGGGATCGATGGTGCCATCCGCGCGGGCGATGGCGACGAGGAACTCCAGGGTAGCCAGCGATTCGTTCTCAGAGATGCTCATCTTGACCTCTCGGTGGGGAAAACGGAGCGGATTGAACTGCCGCAGGGATTGAACACGAACCGCGGACGTTTTACTCCCGAAACATGCAACACACCCCCGCCGCCCCAGACGCCGTCCTAGACCTGCCTGCGCTGGCGCTCGCGGCGCGACTGCGCGCAGGCGAGGTGACCTCGGTCGGCCTCGTACGCGGCTACATCGACCGCATTCGGGCCTTCAACGGGCAGGTCAACGCGCTCGTCGCGGAGCGCTTCGCCGATGCGCTCGACGAGGCGGCCGCAGCCGACGTCCGAATCGCTGAGGCGCAGGGCATCGGACCCGCGGCCGTGGACGCCTTGCCAGCGCTCCTGGGGGTGCCCTGCTCCATCAAGGAGTTCATCGCCGTCGAGGGCATGCCTTGGACCGGTGGTCTGGTGCGCCGCCGGGGCGTGCGCGCGACCGAGGACGCGACCGTCGTCGCCCGCCTTCGCGCCGCGGGTGCGATCGTGCTCGGCACGACCAACGTGGCCGAGGGCGGGATGTGGATGGAGAGTGACAACCCTGTCTACGGCCGCACCCTGAACCCGTGGAACACGGCGCACACTGCGGGCGGCTCGAGCGGGGGCGAGGGCGCGATGATGGCGGCCGGCGGCGCGGCGTTCGGGCTCGGCTCGGACATCGGCGGGTCCATTCGCTTTCCGGCCGCGTTCTGTGGGGTCTTCGGCCACAAGCCGACGGGCGGCATCGTGCCCAACGCAGGCCACTTTCCCGGGGGTGAGGACCGCCTTGCGCCGATGCTCACCACCGGGCCGATGACCCGCAGCGCCGGCGACCTGATGCCGCTCCTCCGCGTGATCGCGGAGCCTTCGGTCGCGCTCGGTGATCCCGCGGCCGTGCGCTGGTCGGAGATGACGGTCTTCACCTTGAGCAACCCCCCCGCAGCGCCGGGGCCGCAGATGCAGGCGGCGCTGAACCGCGCAGCAGCCGCCCTCGCCGCGCTCGGCGCCCGGGTGCAGCCCCTCAAGGTCCCGAACATGCGGCTCGCGGTCCTGCTCTGGGCAGCGCGGCTGCTCGACCTGAGCGCGGGGGACGATTACGCCGTCGTGCTCGGTGACGGGCAGCCCATCTCGCTGCAGGACGAGCTCTTCGCGTGGGCGCGGGGGCGAGGCAACCACTCGGGGCCCGCCGTATGGATCGCCGCGCTCGACCGCGTGAGCCGCAAGGTCCCCGTGCCGACGGGCGGGGCGCACGCGCGGCTCGACGCCCTGCGCGCCTTTCTCGACGAGACGCTGGGCGACCGTGGCGTGCTGCTGTGCGCGCCCTACCCGCGCTCGGCCCCGCCGCATCATGTGCCGTTGCTGCGGCCGCTCGACTTCGCTTGTTGTGGCGTGTTCAACGCGACCGAGTCGCCCGCGACGGTTGTGCCCGCTGGCGCGGCCGCAGACGGCCTGCCGCTGTCCGTGCAGATCGTCGGGGCGCGCGGGCGCGACGACTTGACGATTGCCGCCGCCCTTGCCCTCGAGCCGGCGCTCGGGGGTTGGGTCCGCGCGCAAGCGGACTGACGCCCGCGGTTGTGGACGCGGCGCGGCTTCATCTGGGATGCTCTCCGAGCTGGCCCGCCTGGGTCGCTCGGGAGGCTTCGTGGCGAATGCGCGTGGGGTAAATCGCTGGCTCTGGACGAGCGGGTGCGCTCTGGGCTTCACGGGCGCTGGCTGTCAGGCGCCGAGCGCGCAGACGGCCGCCTCAGGCGACCTGGCGATGCGCACTTCTGCCATCGTGAACGGCACACGGGACCCGCGCGCGCTGCCGCTGACGGATGGCCAGGTCCTCGCGCTCGGGTGGCTCTACAGCCAAGGCGACGGCCCCGCTGCGAACTTCTGCACGGGCACGCTCATCAACGGCACGACCGTCGTCACGGCGAGCCACTGCACCGAGGGCACGCCTGCCAACGCGATCGGCTTCGGGATCGGCCTGCTGCCCACGGACCCGACGGCGACCTTCCGCGTCGCTCAGAAGTTCGAGCACCCCCAGCTCGACCTGAGCGTGTTGCGACTGAGCGAGGACGTGACGGACCGTGTCCCCGAGGTCGAGCCTGTGCCTGCGAACACGGCGCGCCTGAACGACGCGCTGGTCGGCAGCGAGGTCCAGGCCGGCGGCTACGGCGAGACATACGACGCGTCTCGCTACGGGCGCTGGTTCGCCACGGTGGTCCTCGCGCAGGTCGAGGCGACCGAGGTCCTCGTCGACGGCCAGGGGCGAATGGGCATCTGCTACGGCGACTCCGGCGGTCCCATCATGGCCGACCTAGGGAGCGGGCCGGTCGTGCTCGGCGTCGAGAGCTACGGTGACCAGTCGTGCGTCGGCGTTGACCACCTGACGCGGCTCGACGTCGCGGCGGACTTTATCGCGGGCATCGCGGGCGGCGAGACGCCGGTCGACCCCTGCGCGGAGCTCGACTACCTGGGCCGTTGCAGCGGAGACGTCGCGGAGTGGTGCGACCAAGGGAGCTTTCAGTCTCTAGACTGCGCCGCTCAGGGCGAGCGGTGTGCGTACGTCGACAACCAGACCGGCTACTACTGCACCTCGGACGCCATCGGCTGCGGCGATGTGACGCGCGCAGGCACCTGCCGCGGGGACGTCTTCGTGCGGTGCCGCAACGACGCCCTGGTCGAAGAGGACTGCGCGGCGTCTGGGCTGGTCTGCCGCTTGGTCGGGGGGGGCGCGCGCTGCTCGGACCCCAGCCTGGTGGCCCCCGATGCGGGGCCGACGCCGAGGCCCGACATGGGCGAGGCGCCGCTCGACCCCGCGGACGCCGAGGTCGCTCCGCCCGGCCCGCCTGTCGCGCATGACGATGCGGGCGGATCCATCGGCGCGGATGACGCGGGGCCGCCGCCGAGTGGCGGCGCGGGCGATGAGCGCGGCTCGTCGACGGGCTGCGCTGCGCGTCCCGCAGCGGGCGCTCGTGGTGGTCTCTTTGGCCTGCTCGCGCTGGGCCTCCTGGCGGGCGCCCAGCGGCGCCGCGCGCGCCGGTGAGCGCTGTGATGGCACGGCGGGCGCTCGGCGCGGCGCTGCTCGCGCTCGGATGGGCTGCGTGTGATGGAGAGGGTGAGGGGGCGCGGAGCACCGATGCTGCGCCCCTGCCCGACGCGGCGCCGGCGACGGACACTGCACCCATGCCCGCGACCGTCGCGCCGTTCAGCGTGCCTGAGGGCTGTAACCCCGTCGCTGCCGAGTGGGATTGCTTCGCGCCGTTCCCGTCGGATGCCCTCACCGAGGCCGCGGCGACCCCGAGCGGCCGGCGAGTGCGCGTGCCCGACGCGGCACGACCGACGCTGAACCGCGGCGGTCCGCTCACGCTGGATGTGCTCGCCGAGGCTGACGGCTTCTCCCCCATCTCGCAGGCCTTCGCGCTCGTACCCTATGCGCTGGCGCCCGGGCAGCTCGCCTCGCTCGACGCCGATTTTACTGTGAGCCTGAGGCCCGACAGCCGCACTGTCCTGCTCGATGCCGAGACAGGCGAGCGCGTGCTGCACATCGCCGAGGTCGACCTGCGCGCGGACAGCCCGGCGCGCCGCGCGTTGATGATCCGCCCCCAAGTGCGCCTCAAGGACGCCCGTCGCTACATCGCGGCCATCCGACGATTGACCGCCGAGGGAGGGGGCGAGATCCCCGCGCCGCGCCCCTTCGTCGATGTGCGCGACCGCACGGGGGGCGCGCCAGCGGCGCTGTCGGCCCACCTGGAGGCCGATGTCTTCCCGGCGCTCGAGGCCGCGGGCGTGCCGCGTGACGACCTGCTCCTCGCGTGGGACTTCACGACCCGCACCCGCGAGAACGTCGAAGGCACCATGCTCGCGGCGCGCGCGCTCGCGCTCGACGCCCTCGCCGCTTCGCCGCCCATCGTCGAGGTCACCGAGGTCTCAGACACCCCCGAGAGCGGAGCGTTTCGGCAGGTAGACGGCTTTCTGACCGTGCCGCGCGTCGTCGAGAGCGACGAGCCCGGCGCTCGATTGGCCCGAGACGCGCAAGGCCGAGGGCCGGTGCTCAACGGCACTGCGCGCGTGCCGTTCGTCCTCATCATCCCGCAGAGCGTGGCTGCGTCGAGCGAGCCCGCGCGTTTTCTGCAGTTTGGCCATGGCTTCTTCGGCAGCCGCAAAGAGGCACAGCGCGACTTCGTGCCGGAGTTCGCCGAGGCGCACCGCATGGTCGTGGCGGCCGTCGACTGGTGGGGCATGAGCAACGCGGACACGGCGGACGTCATCACGCAGCTCGCGGACAACACCTCGCTCTCGATGCGCTTCACCGACCGCGTGCACCAAGGCATGGTCAACTTCATCGCGCTCGCGCACACGGCGCGCGTCGGGCTGCTCGACATCGAAGCGACGCGCGTCGACAACCGCGCGACCATCGACCCCTCGGCGGTCTACTTCTACGGCATCAGCCAGGGCAGTATCTTGGGGGGCACCTACTTGGCGTTGTCGCCGCACGTGTCCCGCGGCGTCCTCAGCGTGGGCGGCGCCGGCTTCACGATGCTGATGCAGCGCGCGCGGCCCTTCGCGCCGTTCTTGGCGGTGATCGAGAGTCAGGCGCCCGACGCGCTCGACCAGCAGAAGGTCATCGCGCTCACGCAGCTCTGGCTCGACCGCATCGATCCGATGACGTGGGCCCCCCGCCTGTTCGAGGCGCCGCTCGAGGGGTCGCCCCCGGAGCGTCGGGTTCTGATGCAGCTCGGCCTGGGTGACGCTCAGGTGCCGACTCTGGGGCACCACGCGATGGCGCGCACGCTCGACCTGCCTCTGATGACGCCGAGCCCGCGCGAGGTGCCGGTCCTGCGAACCGTGACAGGTCCGCAGGACGGCAGCGCACTCGTCGAGTTTGACTTCGGCATCGCCGCGCCGCTGCCCGGCACGCTGAACGACCTGCCCACGGACGAGACGGTGGCGCACGAGGGTGTTCGCCGCAACGCGAACGGCATGCGCCAAGTGGACGCCTTCTTGCGCCCCGGTGGGCTGATCGAGCACACCTGCGACGGCCCGTGCGACCCGAACTGACTCGGCTGAACGCGATGAACGCGCTGCGGGCGATGCTCCGCCCGGCAGGGGGCGGCGTGCACGTCGTGAGCACGGGCGTGGCGGAGCGTGAGGCGATGCAGCGGCGGCTCTATCGCCTGCCCGACCACGCCGGCGCCGAAGCGATTGAGGCTGCGTGGGTGTCGGCGCTTGAGCGCCTGCCGAGCGCGCGTGTGGTCGTGCTCGGCGTGCCGTCCGATGTGGGTGCGGGGTTCGTGCGCGGCGCTAATCTGGCCCCCGCCGCGCTTCGGTCCGCCTTGCTCGACCGACCGACAGCGGCATATGGACGCGACCCATCCATCGTTGACCTGGGTGACGTGCGGGTGGTGCCGCAGCTCTTGTCCGAGGACATGGTCTCCGAGGGACAGCGGGCCGCGACGCGCCGCGCGCTGTATGGCGACGACCAGGCCCCGTGGCCCGTCGCGCCGCTCGACATCGCGCGTGCGGCGCTGGACGCGTGCGCCCTGCTGGCCCCGAAGGCGGTCCCGATTGTGCTCGGCGGCGACCACAGCGTGGCGTGGCCCGCGTTTGCCGCCGCCTACGCGCGCTGCCCCTCGCTGGGCCTCCTGCACTTCGACGCGCACACGGACCTGCTCGAGCACCGCCTGGGCGTGCGGTACTGCTTCGCGACGTGGGCCTATCACGCGAACGCCCTGCTCGGCGGCGACGGCCGCGTGGTGCAGGTCGGCGTGCGGGCGAGCGCCCACCCGCGTGAACACTGGGAGCGCACGCTCGGCGTGCGGCAGTTCCGCATGGACGAGGTCGACGCGCTTGGCTCCGCCGGCATCGCGGACGCAACCATCGAGCGCTTTCAAGCCCGCGGAGTGACCGCGGTCTATGTGAGCGATGACATCGACGGCCTCGGCGCCGAGTGGGCGCTGTCGACCGGCACCCCAGAGCCTGGTGGGCTCTCGCCTGCGTTCGTCCGAGAGGTCATCGCCCGTGTGCGCGCGGCGTTCCCGCTGGTGGGCGCGGACGTCGTTGAGGTCGCCCCGCCGCTGCACGGCGAACACCCCGAGGAGCCGGCGCGGACCCTCGGTCACGCGGCCGACGTGCTTGAAGATCTGATGGGAGCGGAGTGAGCGTGCGAGATACCTTGTTATTTGATCTGGACGGGACGCTGATCGACTCGATCCCGCTCATCGTGGCGTCGTTTCGCCACACGCTGCAGACCCACCTGGGCGAGGCCCCGAGTGACGCCGCGCTGGTCCGCGGCATCGGCACCCCGCTCCGCACGCAGCTCGGCCTGTACTCGAGCAATCCCGAGGTCGTGGAGCGCCTGTTTTGGACGTACAAGGCGCACAACGAGGCGCACCACGACGCGGACGTGCGCGCGTTCGACGGCGTGGCGGAGGGGCTCGAGGCGCTGCGGCGCGCCGGGCGTCGCCTGGGCGTCGTGACCAGCAAGAGCCGCGCGATGGCGCTCCGCGGTCTCGCGGTCACGGGCTTGGCGGAGCACTTCGAGCTCGTCATCGCACTCGAGGACTCGACCGCGCACAAGCCTGACCCCACGCCGCTGCTGCACGCGCTGGAGCGCATGGGGCAGCCGGTGGAGCGCGCGGTCTACGTCGGCGACTCGCCCCACGACCTGCTCGCGGGGCGGCGCGCGGGGGTCGTCACGGCCGCGGCCGCTTGGGGCCCGTTTGATCACGATACGCTGCGCGCCGAGGCGCCCGACCTGTGGCTCGACGCCCCGACGCAGCTCCTTCGCCTGTTGGAGGTCTGAGGTCATGGCGCGCACCTCGCTCCTGCGCTCTGTTCGAGAGTGGCTGCGTCTGGCGCGACTGGCCGACGCCGAAGGGTTGACCGCCGCCGAGGTCCTGGCCCGGCGTGACGCTGCGCGCGCGCTGTCTCGGCGCGCCGTGCTCAAGGGATTGTCGGCCGCCGCCGCTGTGGGGGTGGTCGTGCCCGCCCTGACAGCCTGTGGCGATGGCGCAGCGAACGCGGCCGCCGACGCCGGTGCGGGCGGCGGGGTTTCTCCCTCGAGCGGCGCGCGCGTTGCGATCATCGGCGCAGGGCTCTCGGGCTTGCACTGCGCCTACCGCTTGCAGCAGGCGGGCGTTCGCGCCACGGTCTACGACGCGTGGAACCGCGTGGGGGGGCGCGTCTTCACAGCCCGCGGCCAGTACCCCGAGGGCCTCGTCGCAGAGCTCGGCGGCGAGCTCATCGACACCGGGCACGTCACGATGCACGCGCTGGCCGACGAGCTCGGCGTCGAGCTCGATGACCTCTTTGCAGACGAGCCCGCAGGGCAGACTCGGCAGAGCTGGTACTTTGGCGGGCGATACCTGACCGAGGCGCAGGTCGTCGAGGCCTTCCGGACCGTCGCCGGCAAGATGCTGTCGACGATCCTGACAGTCGACCCGGGGGACGGCACCTTCAACGACCTGGAGTTCGCGCGCATCGACGCGATGTCGCTGCGGACCTACCTCGATCAGGAGCTCCGCGCACCAGAGCCCATCAACCGCATCCTGAGCGTCGCTTACCTGAGCGACTTTGGCCTTGAGCTCGAGCAGCAGTCGGCGTGGAACCTGCTGTGGCTCATCGACGCGGAGACCCCCGATCCCTTTCGTATCTACGGCGACTCGGACGAGCGGTTTCACGCACGGAGCGGCAGCGAGGTCTTCGTCGACAAGCTCGTGGAGCGCCTCGACGCGCCCGCCTTGCTTGAGCACCGGCTCACACGCATCGCGCAGGCCGCCGACGGTACCTTCGTGCTGACGTTCGACCACGCGGGCGCGTCTGTCGAGGCGACCTTCGAGCGCGTCGTGCTGACGTTACCCTTTACTCAGCTGCGCAAAGTTGAGGGTGTTGAGACCATCGTCTCTGCCGAGAAACTCAATATCATCAAAGACTTGGGGTACGGCACGAACGCGAAGCTCATGCTCGGCTTCGGCTCTCGCGTGTGGGCGGTCGATCATCGCCGCAGCGGGTCCATCAGCACGGACACGGGCGGGCAGACGTTCTGGGCGACTAGCCGCA
>Ga0209598_10003284_pt1 | contig 12289 bp, 11 predicted proteins | sample M_140807_EF_Meta_FD_187317 | JGI IMG/M metagenome (GOLD analysis project Ga0209598, IMG submission 187317) | Freshwater microbial communities from Lake Montjoie, Canada to study carbon cycling - M_140807_EF_MetaG (SPAdes) (version 2) | ecosystem: Environmental > Aquatic > Freshwater > Lake... | reverse complement strand
ATCACCGACGAGCCGGTACTGGCCTATCGCTTCGATGGCAAGCGCTACGACTGCGGGTCCAAGATCGGCTACCTGCAGGCAACCGTCGAACTGGCTTTGACCCACCCGGAGGTCAGCACCGATTTTGCCCAGTACCTGAGCAAGCGCCAGGCGGTCTGACTGCATGCAGGCCATCATCGGGGGCAGCGGACTCGCCCGTCTGGCAGAGCTGAAGGTCACGCGCAGGGAGGTGGTCCGAACGCCTTTTGGTGATCCATCCTGCGCACTGTCATTCGGAACATTCGACGGGGTCGATGTGGTGTTCCTCGCGCGCCACGGCTACGGCCACACCCTTGCGCCGCACCAGATCAACTATCGAGCCAATCTCTGGGCGCTCAAGGAAGTCGGCGCCGAGTCGGTGATTGCCGTCACGACCGTCGGCGGCATCCGGGACGATTTCGGGCCAGGAACCCTGGTCATTCCCGATCAGCTGATCGATTACACCGCGGGGCGCCAGAACACCTTCTTCGAAGGCCCCGACAAGCCGATCACCCATGTCGATTTCACCTGGCCCTTCGACTTGGCCATCCGAAAGCGTCTGGCTGATGCCGCCGCCCGGTGTACCGAAACCATCGCCTGGGGCGGCACCTACGGGTGCATGCAAGGCCCTCGCCTGGAGACTGCAGCCGAGATCCGGCGGCTCGAGCGCGACGGCTGCGACCTGGTCGGCATGACCGGCATGCCAGAAGCTGTGCTCGCCCGTGAACTCGATCTGCCCTACGCAATCCTGGCGGTCGTGGTCAATCATGCAGCCGGCCGGGGTGACAGCCGGGAATCGATCTCAATCGAAACAGTCGGCAAGGTCATGGAACTGAGCATGGGCCGGGTGCGCCGCATCCTGGCTTCAGCCTTGCATGCTGCGCCGGTTCAGGCGCTTGCCGCATCGAGCAACACGCTTGCGAATCCGGGCTGATTCAGCCCTGCATGACCTCGAGCAGGTCGCTCTCGAGCTGGATCTGCTGACGCGCATTGGCCAGCGCTGCGCCGTCGATCAGGAAGATGTCCTCGGCCCGTTCGCCCAGCGTCATGATGCGGGCGGCCTGCAGGTTGATCCCATGGCGGGCCAGGGTCCGGGCAATGCCGTAGAGCAGCCCGGTGCGGTCATTGGTGACCACTGACAGCAGGTACTGGTTGCCCCGCTCGTCCGGGCGCAGATCGAGTTGCGGTGTGATCGGAAAATAGCGCGACCGACGCGAGGCGCGCCCCTTGACCGGTGCATCGAGCGGGCCCTGCGTCTTCAGGCGCTGCGCCAGTTCGGTCTCGACCAGCGACAGAATGTCGCGATAGGCCACGCCCGATTCGCTGCTGTGATTGGGGTCGACGATCAGGAAACTGTCCAGGGCGTGGCCGTCGCGGGTCGTGTGGACCCGGGCATCGAGCACCGACAGATTCTTGCTGTCGAAATAACCGCACATTCGCGCAAAGAGGTCAGGCTGATCGGGCAGGTAGGCGACCAGCTGAAACCCTTCGCCGATCGGCGCAAGCCGTGTGCGAACGATCGGCTGCGTCGTCTCGGGGACCTTGTGCAGAACCCGTGTCTGCCAGGCGATGTCCTGCGGGTCAGTGCGCAGGAAATAGCCGATGTCGAGCTGCTTCCAGAAGGCGGCATAGTCAACCTGCGACAGACCGGCCAGATTCAGCAGCCGCACCGCTTCCGAGCGGCGCTCGTCGATCGCTTCATCGGCTTTGCCCTGCGCGGAGGTCGGGCGCTTGGCGGATTGAGCAGCCAGCGCCTGCTTGGTCGCCCGATAGAGGTCCTCCAGCAGCTTGGCCTTCCAGGCGTTCCAGACCTTCGGGCTGGTGCCACGGATATCAGCGACCGTCAGCAGGTACAACGCGGTCAGGTGGCGCTCATCGCCCACCTGCTTTGCGAAATCGGCAATCGTTTTCGGATCGCTCAAGTCCTGCTTCTGTGCAACCTGTGACATGGTCAGGTGCCGCTCGACCAGAAACTCGACCAGCTGGCGCTCATCTTTCGCCAGGCCATGGTCGCGGCAGAAGCGCCTGGCATCGAGGCGTCCGAGTTCGGAGTGGTCGCCGCCGCGTCCCTTGGCAATGTCATGGAAGAGAGCGGCGATGTAGAGCAGCCAGGGCTTGTCGAATCCGGCCATCAACTGGCTGCAGAACGGGTACTCATGCGCATGCTCGGCCAGCGCGAAGCGTCGCAGATTGCGCACCACCATCAGGATGTGCTGATCGACGGTGTAGACATGAAACAGATCGTGCTGCATGCGACCGACGATTCGCCGAAAGGCCGGCAGATACCGCCCGAGCACCGACCACTGGTTCATGCGCCGCAATTGCCGCGTCACGCCGTGCTTCGATTGCAGGATGCTCAGGAACATCGCCCGGTTCGCCGGATCGCGTCGGTAGGCGGCATCGATGCGGGTTCGGGCGCGCCAGATCGCCCGCAGGGTCCTCGCACTGATGTCGGTGAGCTCGCCGTGCTGCTCCATCACGAGGAACGCCCGCAGGATGGCCGAGGGATCACGTTCGAACAGTGTCTCGTCGGTGGCATCGAGCAGGCCGCCGATGTCCTGGAATTCGGAGTCGATGGGCTTGCCGGCCCCGGCAGTCTCCGGAAAGAGCACCGCCTGCAGGCTTTGCATCAGCAATGTGGTGAGCTGGGTGACGGACTTGGCGCTCCAGTAGTAGCGCTGCATCATCTGTTCGCTCGCCATGCGCGCATCGTCGCTGTCAAATCCCTGAGCGCGAGCCAGTTGCGCCTGCAGGTCGTACACCAGCCGGTCCTCGCGGCGATTCGAGACGATGTGAAGCCACGCGCGTGTGGTCTGGTGCTTGCGTTCGTACCCAGCCAGCAGGCTCGCTTCAGTCGGCGTCACCAGACCGCGCTCAGCCAGCGCCGACCAGCTCGAACCCATGCCGGCTGCACGGCAGATCCACAGGATCGATTGAAGATCACGCAGCCCGCCCGGGCTCTCCTTGACATTCGGCTCGAGGCTGTAGGGCGTGTCCTGGAACTTCACATGGCGCTGGCGCATCTCGAAGCGCTTGCCGTGATAGAAGGCCCGCGGGTCAAGGGCGGCATCGAGTTGTTCAACCAGAGCGCTGTAGAGCTTTCGCTGCCCGGCCAGGTATCGGCGCTCCAGCAGGCTGGTCTGAACCGTGATGTCGCCCGTCGCCTCGGCGAGACACTGCTCGACAGTACGCACGCTGTGACCGATTTCCAGACCGAGGTCCCAGCAATCGCCCACGAAGCGCTCGACCTTGGCGGTGCGCTCAGGGTTGTCATCGGCATCGACTAGCAGCAGCAGGTCGACATCGGAGCAGGGCATCAATTCGCCCCGACCGTATCCACCCACTGCAACCAGACAGCAGCCAGCCGGCATTTCGCTGCGCTGCCACAGAGCCTTGAGGCTTCGATCGGCCAGACTTGTCAGACCGCGAAGCAGGCGGCGCACGTTGGGTCGTGCCCGGAAGGCCTCAATGTGAACCGAACGCTCGGCGCGCACGCTGGCGCGGCTCAGCTCGGGCTCGACCGGGTGCTGTGAGGTGCTCAAACCGATCCGTCAGAGACGACAGGCACGCGATTCGTCATGCGCGCACTGCTTCAGGCTGCAAGGGTGGAACGGGCAGGCCGCTGCGGCGTGCCCTCTGAGACCGTCAGCACTTCGAAACCCGTGTCGGTGACCAGCACGGTGTGCTCCCACTGGGCTGACAGGCTGTGATCCTTGGTGACGATGGTCCAGCCGTCCGACAGCTCGCGAATCTCGCGCCGCCCTGCATTGACCATTGGCTCGATCGTAAAAATCATGCCGGGCAGGAGCTTTTCGCCGGTTGCGGGGCGACCGTAGTGAAGCACCTGCGGCTCTTCATGGAATTTGCGCCCGATCCCATGGCCGCAAAATTCACGCACGATCGAAAAACCCAATGACTCGGCATGCTTCTGGATGACATGACCGATATCGCCCAGGGTGGCGCCCGGTACGACCTGGTCGATACCCAACCACATGCACTCGAAACTGACCTCGCACAGTCGCCGTGCTGCAATCGAGGGCTCGCCGACACTGAACATTCGGCTGGTGTCGCCATGAAAGCCGTCCTTGATCACCGTGATGTCGAGGTTGACCACATCACCTTGCTTGAGGACCTTGTCACCGGGGATGCCATGGCAGACCTGATGATTGACCGAGGTGCAGATCGACTTCGGAAACGGGCGGTAGCCGGGCGGGGCGTAGTTGAGCGGGGCGGGAATGGTCTGCTGGACGTTGACCATGTAATCGTGGCATAGCGCATCGAGCTGGCCGGTGGTCACCCCGGGTTTGACATGAGGTGTGATGAAATCGAGCACCTCCGAGGCGAGGCGTCCGGCGATTCTCATCGCATTGATCTCGGCTTCTGACTTGATGACGATCGACATCGGTAACTTGCCGCTAACAGGTTGTTCGGGCTATAATTATAGGCTTTCCCGAAAGCTGGTGCGGTCGATTGATTGCAGCAGTTTGCGCGAAGAGCGGTCGGTGATTGCACAAGCGAGTTCAGTGCAGTAGCAAGACCCGATGTTAAACCTGATCCGCGCGCCAGCGCGCCGCGTCGATGCCCATCGATTCGGCCAGGAAGTCCAGCAGGTGCCGGACTTCCCGGATTGCCCTGAGGGTGCACGGTAATAGTCGTGTTCAGGGCGCCGGTGCTGCGCCACACTCAACCCTGAACGGAGTTCACCTAATGTCGACCATGCGTCAAATGCTTGAGGCTGGCGTCCATTTCGGACACCAGACCCGCTTCTGGAATCCCAAGATGGCCCCGTATATTTTCGGCCATCGCAACAAGATCCACATCGTCAATCTCGAAAAGACCCTGGTCATGTACCAGGACGCGATGAAGTATCTGCGCCAGCTCGCCGCCAACCGCGGCACTGTGCTCTTCGTTGGCACCAAGCGCCAGGCTCGCGAAATCGTCGCCCAGGAAGCCCGTCGCGCCGGCATGCCCTATGTCGATGAGCGCTGGCTCGGCGGCATGCTCACCAATTTCAAGACGGTCAAGACCTCCATCAAGCGCTTGCGCGATATGGAAGAGACCATCGCCGAAGGCGGCGTTGAGCGGCTCTCCAAGAAAGAAGCGCTGCTCTTTTCGCGCGAGATGGAAAAGCTCAACAAGTCGATCGGCGGCATCAAGGACATGAACGGCTTGCCCGATGCCCTGTTCGTGATCGACGTCGGTTATCACAAGATCGCGATCACCGAAGCGGTCAAGCTGGGTATTCCGGTGATTGCGGTGGTCGACACGAACCATTCGCCGGCGGGTGTTGACTACATCATCCCGGGCAACGACGACTCGGGCAAAGCCATTCAGCTCTACGCTGAAGGCGCAGCCGATGCGATCCTCTCGGGTCGCGCCACCGCTCTTGAGGAAGTCGTCAAGGGCGTGTCCGGCGAAGAGTTTGTCGAGATCGAATCCGAAGACGCTTGAGGGAGTTCCAGATGGCTGAAATCACCGCATCGATGGTGAAAGACCTGCGCGAGAAAACCGACGCGCCGATGATGGAGTGCAAGAAAGCGCTGACCGAAGCAGGCGGCGATATGGCGCGGGCCGAAGAAATCCTGCGGGTCAAGCTGGGCAACAAGGCCAGCAAGACGGCTTCTCGTGTCACTGCAGAAGGCATCGTTGGCGTGCACCTGTCGGCCGACGGCAAGACCGGCGCCATGGTAGAGCTCAACTGCGAGACCGACTTCGTTGCCAAGAACGATGATTTCCAGGGCTTTGCCCGTGCGCTGGCCGCACTGATCGCCGAGTCGAACCCAGCCGATGTTGCCGCACTGTCGGCGCTGCCGCTCGAGGGTGTGACGGTCGAAGAACGCCGCACGACGCTGATCGGCAAGATCGGCGAGAACATGGCGGTGCGTCGCTTCGTTCGGATCGCGGGTCACGGCAAGGTGGTGAGCTATGTGCACGGCGGCTCGCGGATTGGCGTGCTGGTTGATGTCGAAGGCGGCGATGAAGCGCTGGCCAAGGACCTTGCCATGCAGATCGCAGCCTCCAAGCCGGTCTCGCTTGATCGCTCGGGCGTGTCGGACGAGCTGATCGAAAAAGAGCGTTCGATCGCCACCCAGAAGGCCTCTGAGTCCGGCAAGCCGGCCGAGATCATCGCCAAGATGGTCGAGGGCACCGTGCAGAAGTTCCTCAAGGAGGTCACCCTGCTGGGACAGCCCTTCGTGAAGGATGACAAGCAGACGGTTGAACAGCTGCTCAAGGCGCGCGGTGCGAAGGTGCATGCCTTCACGCTGTATGTGGTGGGCGAGGGCATCGAGAAGAAGCAGTCGGACTTCGCGGCCGAGGTCGCCGAAGCGGCTGCCGCGGCAGCCCGCTGAAGCGCATAGCACGATGCCAGAGTCTGTGCCGCAATCCTCGGGTTGCGGTGCAGGCTTAACCAGCACTGCTTCAGGTAGGGCCAGTGATGGCCCGTGTCGAACGTTTTTCGATCTGTGAGCCAGACCCCGATGAACGAAACCAGCACACCCTACAGGCGCGTCCTGCTCAAACTGTCCGGCGAAGCCCTGATGGGCGACGACGACTACGGCATCAACCAGACCGTTCTCAAAGGCATGGTTGCCCAGATCGGGCAGGCTGTGTCGCTGGGCACTGAACTCGCTGTGGTGATCGGCGGAGGCAATATTTTCCGCGGCATCGCGCTGGGTTCAACCGGCATGGATCGGGCCACCGCCGACTACATGGGGATGCTGGCCACGGTGATGAACGCCTTGGCCCTGCAGGATGCGCTGCGGCAGGCAGGCGTGCCGGCCCGGGTTCAGTCGGCGCTGAAGATCGAGCAGGTGGTCGAGCCCTACATCCGGCCCAAGGCCCTGCGTTACCTGGAAGAGGGCAAGGTGGTGATTTTTGCTGCCGGCACCGGTAACCCGTTCTTTACCACCGACACAGCTGCTGCCTTGCGCGGCGCCGAGATGGGCGTCGAAGTGGTGCTCAAGGCGACCAAGGTCGACGGCGTCTATAGCGCCGACCCCATGATCCACCGCGACGCGACCCGCTATCGAACCATTAGCTTCGACGAAGCCATTGGGCGTAATCTGAAGGTGATGGACGCCACGGCCTTTGCGCTGTGCCGGGACCAGAAGCTGCCGATCAAGGTGTTCTCGATCTTCAAGGACGGCGCACTCGAGCGAGTGCTTCGCGGTGAAGACGAAGGCACGCTGGTGCATGTCTGAACATCGACACCGTCCCGGCGACCTGTTTCATTTCAAGGCCTGAATCACATGACCACAACCGTTGCTGAGATCCGCCAGACGACCGAGCAGAAGATGCTCAAGTCGATTGATGCGCTCAAGAACCAGCTGTCCCGCGTGCGAACCGGGCGTGCTCATGCAGGCCTGCTCGACCATGTCCAGGTCGACTACTACGGCAGCATGGTCCCGATCAGCCAGGTCGCCAACGTCACGCTGGTGGATGCACGAACCATCGGTGTGCAGCCCTGGGAAAAGAAGATGGCGGCTGTCATCGACAAGGCGATCCGCGAATCGGATCTGGGTCTGAACCCGAGCATGACGGGTGAACTCATTCGGGTGCCGATGCCGCCTCTGTCCGAAGAGCGCCGCAAGGAAATGACCAAGATTGTTCGCAGCGAAGGCGAAGATGCCAAGGTCGCGGTCAGAAACCTCAGGCGTGATGCCAATACCCATTTCAAAGAGCTCATCAAGGCCAAGACGATCTCCGAAGACGAAGAGCGTCGGGGCCAGGACGATATTCAGAAGCTCACCGACCGATTCGTGCTCGAGATCGACAAACTGCTCCAGGCCAAGGAGCAGGAAATCATGACGGTCTGATCCATCCGACTTGCATTGCGCTGAACCGCTTCTTCATTGAACGATCACCACAGTTCCACCCAGACCATCCCCGCGTCCGGTGATGTGCCCAGGCATGTCGCCATCATCATGGATGGCAACGGCCGTTGGGCGAGCGAGCGGCGCCTGCCCAGGGTGGCTGGCCATTCGAAAGGCGTCGAGGCCGTCCGCAATGTGGTCGAGGCCTGTGCTCAGCGGGGCGTGGAGTTTCTGACGCTGTTTGCGTTCAGCTCTGAGAACTGGCGGCGCCCGGCCGACGAGGTCTCCCTGTTGATGCGCCTGTTCATGATGGTGCTGGAGCGGGAAGTGTCCCAGATGCGAGCCAACGGCATCTGCCTGAAGATCGTCGGCGACACCTCTGCATTCGAGCCCAGACTGCAAAAATTGATCAGTCAGTCGCAACAACGCACCGCAGGCAATAAGCGCCTGACCTTGACCGTGTGCGCCAATTACGGCGGCCGTTGGGACATCCTGCAGGCAACTCGAGCGATGCTGGCAGCGCGCCCGGAGTTGGCTTCGAACCCGGAATCGATCACCGAGTCAGACCTTGCTGCGCACCTGGCCATGGGCCACGCGCCTGAGCCGGATCTCTTCATTCGAACCGGCGGTGAGCAACGCATCAGCAACTTTCTGCTCTGGCAGCTGGCCTACACCGAGCTGTACTTCACACCCGATTACTGGCCGGATTTTGGCGCAAACCAGCTTGAAGCTGCATTCGAGTCCTATCGCCAGCGCGAACGACGCTTCGGTCGCACCGGTGCGCAGCTGAGCCCGGCCGAGCAGCCTGAACCGGACCGCTGAGCGGCCCAATCGATGCTCGCTCAACGCATCATCACCGCTGTGGTTCTGTTGGCCCTCATCGTGCCGTCAATCTTTTTAGCGCCGATCTGGATCTGGGGTCTGGTGTCACTCCTGATGCTGTGTACAGCCGGATTCGAATGGGGGCGTCTGATGGGTTCAGCGCGTGAAGGCGCACTGCTCGGTGGTCTGCTGGCCATCCTGGGTGCTGCCTACATCACGTGGCGAGGCGAGGCCCCGGTGCCGCCACCGCCGGCGCTGGTTGCGGTGTTGTGTGCAGCCAGCCTGGCGTTCTGGTTTTCGATCGGGCCGATGTCTTTGTTGCGGGTTCACCGGGTCGGTCCCGGCTGGGGCATCGGTGCCCTGGTGCTGTCGGCCTGCTGGGTTGCGCTCTACGAACTGCGCATCGAATCATCCACAGTGCTGGTCTCGGCCATGGCCATCGTCTGGCTGGCAGATATCGGCGCGTACTTTTCCGGGCGCAAGCTCGGCCGACACAAGCTGGCGCCCCGAGTGAGCCCGGGCAAGACCTGGGAAGGGGTGGCGGGCGGCATCGTCGCGGTGCTTGCTGCTGCTGCCGTGGTCGCACAGTGGTTCCCGCATGCCGCGGATGCAATCTTCTCCAGTCATCTGGCCTCCCATCTGGGCTGGTTCATCACTGCCCTTGTCCTGGCTGCAATCGCAGCCATCAGCGTGGTGGGCGACCTGTACGAATCGCTGCTGAAGCGAATCGCCGGCGTCAAGGACAGCGGTCGAACCCTGCCGGGACACGGCGGAGTGCTGGACCGGATCGACGCCCTGATCCCGACGATGCCCGGCTGCCTGCTGTTGCTGCAACTGCTGCGATAATCAATCGATGAAGCGGCTCACCATCCTGGGATCCACCGGCTCGATCGGCGAGAGCACGCTCGATGTCGTCTCGCGTCATCCAGATCGATACCGGGTGTTTGCCCTGGTTGCGCATCGCAGTCACGCCCGCATGGTTGAGCAATGTCTGCGCTTTGCACCCGACTTTGCCGTGCTGACCGACCCGCAATCTGCAGCTGTATTGCGTGCCGCCCTTGCAGACAGCCCGGTGCGCACCCGTGTGCTCGAGGGTGCGCAAGCGGCCGGGGAGGTCTGTGCGGCCAGCGAATGCGATGTGGTCATGGCGGCAATCGTCGGCGCAGCCGGCCTCGAGCCCACGCTTGCAGCTGCCCGCGCCGGCAAGACGATCCTGCTGGCCAACAAGGAAGCAATCGTCATGGCTGGGCCGGTGTTCCTCAATGCCGTGCACGCCGGGGGTGCCCGCATCCTGCCCATCGACAGCGAGCACAACGCAGTCTTTCAGTGCATGCCGGCAAGCGGTTCCCGAGACGGCGTGCGGCGTATCGTCCTGACTGCTTCAGGCGGGCCCTTCCGGTCCCTGGATGCACAGGCGATGCACAGCGTCACCCCTGAGCAGGCAGTCGCGCATCCGAACTGGAGTATGGGTCGCAAGATCTCGGTCGATTCAGCGACCATGATGAACAAGGGGCTTGAGCTGATCGAGGCGCATTTCCTGTTCGGCATGCCGCCTGATGCGCTCGATGTCGTGATTCACCCGCAAAGCATCGTGCATTCGCTGGTCGAATATGTGGATGGTTCTTTGCTGGCGCAGCTGGGCAATCCCGACATGAGAACCCCGATTGCCCATGCGCTGGGCTGGCCCGAGCGGATCGACAGTGGGGTCTCGATGCTTGACCTGGCCCATCATGGTCGACTGGATTTCGAGCATCCCGATCCGGTGCGTTTTCCCTGCCTGCGCCTGGCCAGACAGGCGCTCACTGCCGGCGCTGCTGCGCCCTGCGTGCTCAATGCCGCCAATGAAATCGCAGTCGATGCGTTCCTTGAAAGACGCATCGGTTTCACCGATATTGCTCGATTGAACGAATCCGTCCTTGATGCACTCGGTGCATCAGCCGCCCCCGACAGCGTTGAAGCGGTGCTGGCACTTGATGCCGCAGCCCGCGCATGCGCACAGAACCGCCTAGCGGAGATCCAGCGATGATCACCACCGTGCTTGCCTTCCTGTTCGCCCTGGCCGTGCTGATCTTCATTCATGAGCTGGGGCACTACACCGTCGCCCGCTTGTGCGGCGTCAAGGTGCTGCGTTTTTCAATTGGCTTTGGCACGCCTCTTGTTCGTTTTGCGGTCGGCCCCGACCGGACCGAATGGTCGATCGCCCCGATTCCGCTGGGCGGCTACGTCAAGATGCTCGATGAGCGCGAAGACCCCGACACACCCATCGCAGCACACGAAGTGCATCGCGCCTTCAACCGTCAGAGCCTCGCGCGTCGTGCAGCCATCGTGATTGCAGGGCCTTTGGCCAACTTTCTGCTGGCGATCGGACTGTATGCGGCGCTCGGCATGGTCGGCTCAGAAGAACCAGCGGCCCTGCTCGACACCCCGCCGGCCGGAACAGCCGCCGCCCGTGCAGGTTTCAAGTCGGGTGATCGCGTGCTGGCGGTTGATGATCAGCCGGTCGCCACCTTCAATTCGATGCGCCTGCGCCTGATCGACGGCATCGTCGAGCGCCGCCCGGCTGTGTTCACCATCACCCGCGACGGGCAGACCCAGTCCGTCAGCCTGGACACCAGCGGCCTGTCCTCGGGCGATATCGAAAAAGATTTTCTTCGAACCCTGGGCCTTGATCTGGCGGGCGGCACGGTGGTCATCGGTTCGGTGTTGCCCGACGGCAGCGCCGCTCGGGCAGGCCTGCTGGCTGGCGATGAGGTCCGGGCCGTCAATGGGCGCGGCATCGTGCGAGCCAGCGAGCTGATCGGCGTGCTGCGTGACTCGGCCGATCGAGAGGTGAATCTGGAGATCCGGCGCAGTGGGGTGGATCAGCGAATCGTCGTCGTGCCGCAGTCGCAGGTGTCCGAACGGGCCGAGGACAAGGGTCGAACTGTGGGCCGAATCGGTGCGGCGCTGCAGAACCGCTTCGAGATGGTGAAAGTCGAACACGGTCTGCTGTCCGGTCTGCAGCACGGCGTGAAGCAGACCTGGGAGATGTCGTGGTTTTCCTTGCGCATGCTGGGCAAGATGCTGACCGGCGATCTGTCCTGGAAGAACCTCAGCGGCCCGGTCGCCATCGCCGACTTCGCGGGCCAGTCGGCCCGGATCGGGGTGCTGGCCTACATCAGCTTTCTCGCGCTCATCAGTGTCAGTCTGGGCGTCCTGAATCTGCTGCCCGTGCCAGTGCTCGACGGAGGGCATTTGGTATATTACGGACTTGAGGCCATCAAGGGTCGGCCGCTGTCAGAGCGGTTCATGCAGGTGAGTCAGAGGGTCGGCCTTGTTGCCATCATGGGCCTGATGGCGGTGGCCCTGTTCAACGACCTGAGCAGGCTGTTCGGCAGCTGAGTCGCGGCCCTTTTGTGGGGCTTTCCAGGAGTTTCATGCGTCCGTTTGCGAAATCCATGTTCGCGCTCGTCGCGAGCATGCTGAGCCATGCCGCGTGGGCCTTCGACCCCTTTATCGTTCGCGACATTCGTCTGGTCGGCGTGCAGCGCGTCGAACCCGGCACGGTTTTCGGCTATCTGCCGCTGAAGGTGGGTGATCGGGTCACCGATGAGCGCGCCGCCCAGGCGATCCGTGCCCTGTATGCGACCGGCCTG
>Ga0209598_10003278_pt1 | contig 12300 bp, 10 predicted proteins | sample M_140807_EF_Meta_FD_187317 | JGI IMG/M metagenome (GOLD analysis project Ga0209598, IMG submission 187317) | Freshwater microbial communities from Lake Montjoie, Canada to study carbon cycling - M_140807_EF_MetaG (SPAdes) (version 2) | ecosystem: Environmental > Aquatic > Freshwater > Lake... | reverse complement strand
TGGAAGGTCGAGGAGAAGTTAATCTTGGATATGGTCAAAGCCAGAATTGCAGAGACTAAATGAGCAAGCGCGCCCTCTTCATCGAACATGACCATGTTTCACTCGGTGGGCCCATCTGGCGCGCATTTGAAGCTCGCGGATATGCAATCGAACGATTCTTGATTGTTCCCGAAAGTAGTTACACAACCCCCAATGTCACAGTAACTTTTCCCAACTTTGCAGAGTACGACATCATCGTTCCTATGGGCGCTCCCTATGGCGCCTATGAAGATGAGCGCATTGGTAATTGGCTCACTCCAGAACTTGCTCTGCTCAAAGCTGCACACAATGCAGGACAACCCATCTTTGGTATCTGCTTTGGTGGACAGATGATGGCGCGCACCTTAGGCGGCTCTGTCTCTCGCGCACCTGAAGCAGAGCTCGGTTGGTATGAAATACACACAGATGATCCGACTCTCATCTCACCAGGTCCTTGGTTTGAATATCACTGGGATCGCTGGATCTCACCTCCTCTTGCAACTGAAATTGCGCGCACGGGATTAGCTGTCCAAGCCTTCACTCTCGGTCGAACCCTCGCACTTCAATTTCACCCAGAGATTGACCCTGAAGTATTAGAAGAATGGCTTGCCATGGATGGTGGATGTGCCGAAGTTGAGTCAGAGGGAGTCGATCCTGATGAACTGCGAGCACAGACAAAAGCGCTCCAATCGAAGACCGATCAGAACGCTTTTGACTTAGTCAATACCTTCCTCGACCGTATTGCTACCGCCGAAGTTATTACTGTCGACTAATTATCAAGCGGGGTTACATATGCTCCTGAGATACCGCCATCAACAAGGAAGTTAGCTGCAGTAATAAAGCTTGAATCATCACTTGCAAGAAATGCCACAGCTGCTGCGATTTCAGTAGCCTCTGCAAAGCGACCCATAGGAATATGAACGAGGCGACGAGCAGCACGCTCTTTATCTTTCGCAAAGAGCTCTTGCAGCAATGGAGTGTTCACTGGTCCAGGAGATAACGCATTAACGCGGATACCTTCACGGCCGAATTGCACACCGAGTTCGCGGCTCATCGAGAGCACCCCGCCTTTAGATGCTGTGTAGGCGATCTGCGATGTGGCAGCTCCCATCGTTGCAACAAAGGATGCAGTATTGATGATGGAGCCCTTCCCGGCCTTTTGCATATAAGGAATAACAGCTTTGCAGCATAAGAAGACGCTGGTGGTGTTCACGCGCAATACGCGCTCCCATGCATCAAGGCCTGTAGTCAGGATGGAATCATCATCTGGAGGTGAGATACCGGCATTGTTAAAGGCGATATCGATACGGCCATATTTTTCAAATGCGACCTTATACATATTCTCAACCTGCGCAGAGTTTGTGACATCAGCTTTGACGAAGATTCCACCGGTCTCTTTGGCGATCGCGTTGCCAGTTTCTTCATTGGTATCGCAAGCGACCACATGAGCGCCCTCTGATGCAAGACGTAGTGCGGTTGCATAACCGATTCCGCTACCTGCACCCGTAATGACTGCAACTCTTCCCTCTAAACGCTTACTCATCGTCATCCCCTAGTTATTTCTCTGTTGAGATAAAAACGTTTTTTACCTCAGTAAATGAATCAAGTGCATCTGGGCCAAGTTCTCGTCCCAAACCAGATTGCTTATAACCTCCAAAGGGAGTCCAATATCGAACAGATGAGTTGGAATTGACCGAGAGATTGCCGCTCTCCACAGCGCGAGAGACGCGGATTGCCTTACCGGAATCTTTCGTCCAGATCGAACCTGACAATCCAAACTCTGTGTCATTGGCCTTGGCAATCGCATCGTCTTCACCATCGAATGTCATGACAGAGACAACAGGACCAAAGATCTCATCATTCCACGACTTTGATTTCGTCGATGTTGGCAAGAGAACTGTGGGTGGTAACCAGAAGCCAGCACCGCTTGGCGCACTTCCTGTAAAGGCCACAGGCTCATCGAGATATTTTTCAACGGCAGCCTTCTGCTTGGCAGAGATCATCGGTCCCATGTCAGATGTGGCAAGTGATGGATCTTCCACGCGGAATTTCTTCACCGCAACTTCAAATGCTGACATGAATGTATCGAAGGCAGACTTTTCCACCAAGATGCGAGAGCGTGCGCAGCAATCTTGTCCAGCGTTATCAAAGACAGCACCTGGTGCATTTGCTGCAGCCTTCTCAATATCGCTATCGGCAAAGATGATGTTGGCGCTCTTGCCGCCAAGTTCAAGGGTGACGCGCTTGACCTGATCGGCGCACCCCGCCATGATCGATTTTCCAACTTCAGTAGAACCGGTAAAGACAATCTTGCGCACCTTAGGGTGAGTCACAAATCGAGCTCCGACAATGGAACCCTTACCAGGGATCACGGTAAAGACATCCTTGGGAATTCCTGCCTCAAGTGCTAGTTCGCCTAAGCGAATTGCAGTCATCGGTGTGTATTCAGCAGGCTTTAAGACAACGGTATTGCCTGCAGCAAGTGCCGGTGCAAATCCCCATCCAGCGATCGGCATAGGAAAGTTCCAGGGAACAATGACGCCAATAACTCCGAGTGGTTCCTTAAAGGTAATATCGATTCCATTCGGTACTGGAATCTGCTTACCGAATAAGCGCTCAGGAGCTGCTGAGTAATAATTCAAAACGTTGGCTACGTTATCTGCCTCCCACAACGCATTACCGCGTGTGTGGCCTGAGTTTTCAATCTCAAGGGCCGCAAGCTCTTCACGGTGAGCGCTGACAACGGATGCGAAGGAACGGAGCATCTTTGCGCGATCTCCCGGTGCCACATGGCGCCATGTATCAAATGCCTTGTGAGCGCGCTCAATAGCAGCATCTGTTGCCGCCTCATCTGCGAGCTCAATTGCTGTGACAACCTTTTCGGTTGCAGGGTTGATTACCTCATATACCGAGGACATATATTTAAAACCTTTCGAAGTTTCTAAAGAGCTCCCAGTCAGTAACTGCCTTGCCATATGCATCGAGTTCGACCTGTGCCATGTTGGTGTAATGGGCCTGCACCTCTGCACCAAATACTGATTTCACCCATGCACTCTCAGACCACAACTTCTGTGCTTCCAGCATGGTCGATGGTACTCGCTCTGAATCAGATACATATGCGTTGCCCACAAAGGCATCTTCTAACTTCAATTTGCGATTGATGCCATCAAGTCCTGCTGCGATGATTCCTGCAACTGCGAGATATGGATTGACATCTCCTCCTGGAACACGATTCTCAAGTCGCAGTGACCCACCGTGACCAACAAGGCGCAGAGCGCAGGTGCGATTATCGCGCCCCCATGCAATGGCAGTAGGTGCAAAGGAACCTGGCACATATCTCTTATAAGAGTTGATATTCGGTGCAAAGAGCAGTGAGATCTCTTTCAGGTGAGCAATCTGTCCTGCAATAAATGATCGGCCCACATCAGATAATCCATGTTGCTTATCCGCATCATCGGCCATCACCATGCTGCCATCCAAACCTCGGAATGAGCAGTGGATATGGGAGGAGTTTCCCTCTTTCTGATTTGGCTTAGCCATAAAGGTGAGGGCATATCCCTCTTGCGATGCGATCTCTTTTGCACCGTTCTTATAAATCACATGGTTATCGCAATTAGAGAGCGCATCGCTATATTTAAAGGCAATCTCATGCTGACCAAAATTACATTCACCTTTGACAGACTCAACTGTCATTCCAGCTCCTGCCATACCAAGTCGTATGGTGCGCAGCAGCGGCTCAATACGTGAGCCACCCATGATGGAGTAATCAACGTTATAGAGATTCACCGGAGTCAGATCGCGGTATGCCTTACTCCAAGCTTCTTCATAGGTATCGTGAAAGACAACAAATTCAAGTTCAGTTCCCACCATGGCAACCATTCCTGCATCGGCGAGAGCTTTAACCTGCTTGCGCAAAATTTGGCGAGGAGATGCCACCACATCGGTGCCATCGAGCCACTGCACATCAGCTAACAACATGACAGCACCCGGCTGCCAAGGAATACGACGCAGGGTAGAGAGGTCAGGAATCATGGCGAAGTCGGCATAGCCGCGCTCCCATGATGACATCTCATACCCTGCGACAGTATTCATATCTATATCTGCAGCCAGAAGGTAGTTACACCCTTCTGTGCCGTGCTTGAGCACCTCTTCTAGGAAGAAGGTTCCATGCACGCGCTTACCCACAAGACGACCTTGCATATCAGTCATTGCAATGACCACCGTATCTATCGCTCCTGTTGCTATCTCACTACGGAGCTCTTCTAGCGTCATTGCAGCCACGGATATCACATCACTTTCTTATAGGTAGGTAGGGGAAATTACTTAGATAGTGCGCTTAGGTCCTGTGAACCACTTCTTGGCAGAGAGCTGCCACCAGATCCACAAGATAATAAGTGCGCCACCTGTAACAAGCGGTGCGTAGTTCACAGATGTCCAGGTGAAGTCCTTATTACCGGGAGTACCTGTTGGTGTAAATGGCAAGATGAAGTAGATAGTCACAAAGACAATCTCCCCCACAGCAAGTGTGCACATCCACTTGTACTTAGACCCCAGAGTCCATGCACCTGGCTTAAATGAATCTCCCGCCTTCAAACGAAGGTAGATAGGAATCATAAATGCGAGATAGAGAGAGATCACACAGACAGAGACCACTGCATAGAAGGCAGTTGGCACTCCTGTCGGTGATTTCCAGAGAGCAGGAAGTGTCAAGACTGCACCAGCAACTGCTGAGGCAATCACAGCGTTCAATGGAACACCGTGAGCGTTGACCTTCTTCCACAAGTTTCCTCCGGGCACAGCACCGTCGCGGCTAAATGCATACATCATGCGTGAGCATGAAGTAAGGCAAGCAGTAACGCAGAAGACCTGCCCCACAGTTGTAATCAGCATGATCAACTTGAACTTCATACCAGTGCCAAGAGCGCTAGCAAGGAGTGCGATGATCGATCCACCACCATAAGGGTTGACCTCAGGGTCGAAGGAGTTGATGAAGTCAGTATTTGTTGCCACATAAAGAAATGACATCAAGAGGATATATCCACCGATTGCTGAGTAGAAGATGGACTTCCAAATTCCCTTAGCAGCTGAGATGTGAGCATCATGAGTCTCCTCAGAGAGGTGAGCTGATGCGTCAAATCCTGTGATGGTGTACTGAGTCAACAAGAAGCCCAGAGGAAGAACGAGATACCAATAGGTATTATCCCCAAAGCCAGAGTTATTGTTCTGAGTAGTAAACATCCAGTTCAAGCTCTGATGCTTATCTGTAGTAAAGAGCAAGATGCCGATAATGACGGCAGCGCCAAAGACGTGCCACCAGACAGAAATATTGTTAAAGGCAGCAAGTAACTTTGAGCTATAGATATTGACCAGTGTTGAGAAGGCAAGGACGATCAAGAAGAGCACAAACTGCTGCTTGATGAAGTCACCACCCATAAAGCTGGTTGCATAGCTTGGAGAGTAGAGACCAATCAAGCTATTGATAAAGCCGGTAACTCCATAACCGACAGATGCGGTGACAGAGACAAGGCCGATGAGGTTGAGCCAGCCGGTAAAGAATCCAGCCTTTGCTCCACCGAGCTTTGCAGCCCACCAGTAAATACCACCGGACGTTGGGTATGCAGAGGCGAGCTCTGACATACAAAAACCAATGATGAGAATAAATGCTGAGATGAGGGGCCAGCCGATAGAGATTGCGACTGGTCCGCCGTTATTCCACGCTTGTGCGAATGTGGTGAAACATCCAGCCAAGATAGAAATAATTGAGAATGAGATTGCAAAGTTTGAGAACGAGCTCCAGCTTCGCGTGAGTTCTTGCTTGTATCCAAGATCGGCTAAGCGGCGTTCATCTTCATTGAGAGTGCTCATGCAGTAATAACCCTTCCATTTAGCGGGGCGGGGATGGCCTCGTTCCTTGATGTACCCACCATTTCTACTCTCCGCTTCACCATAAGGGAAGGCTATTTGCATGATTAGATTGGACTATGTGCAGACTTCTTGGCTTTTCTTCAAAGAATTCATCTTCTCTGCCACAACTTCTAGGCCAAGACCTTGACAATTTCGTAGCTCTGTCTCAAATACATTGCGATGGTTGGGGCTATGCCCACGTTGAGCACTCATCCCATCACGCAGAGAAATTTCGTGAACCAATCCCTGCAATAAATTCTGCCCATCTCACAGAACAGATCAGCGCACCCACAGATGGTGCACTCCTACATTTTCGTTGGGCCTCTAAGGGACTCGATGTCAAAGAGTCCAACACACATCCCTTCACTCATCAAGACATCACCTTTATCCACAACGGATCCTTTAGACCCTTCGATGTCTTAAGGCCCTACATCTCAGATGAATACCTTGCACTCGCAGAAGGTGATACCGACTCTGAGCTCTACTTCCTCTACCTGCTCACAGAAATAAAAAAGCATGGATTTCTACCAGGAATCAAGAGCGCTCTGACATTTATCAAGAACAATATCGACCATAGCAGCGCCAATATGATGATCATGAATAAAGATTTCTTCGTCACAGCATGCCGCTATAACCAAGATCGCATCCCTGATCTCTTTAAAAAAGATCTCGACTACTACGAGCTACGTTACAAAGAAGTAGATGGCGCAGTACTAGTTGCCTCAAGTGGCTGGAACCAAGAAGGCTGGACACAGCTCACCAACGATTCACTCTTAATCGTTGACCGCAGCGACCAGTCTCACTCAACTCTGACTATTTAATCTGCGCAAATGCTGCATCAAAGAGCTGAGCAAAGCGTAAGGATTGCGATAACGGCATGACCCAATCACTGCCACCCATAGCCTTACGTGCAAAGTTATCGGCCATGATTTGATAGGGATCAACTGGTCCAAAGTGCTCAATAGAGACCTTGCCATCAATGGTGACCTCAAGCTTGCTATCTGCATGCCGTGAGTTAAAGACGTTATCTCCCAGCATGCGGGCTACGCCCTTCTCACCTTCAACAATGAGCCAACTAGTCTCAGGGATATTGCATGATGTCACCGTCTCACACACAGTATTACCCAGCGTGTAATTCACACGCGTTGTCTCATCCACACCACCTGAGTGGCGAACTGATTGCACACGCAAATCTGTGACGGCAGGAAAGTCCATCAACCACAGAGGTGCCACTGTTGAATATGGCCCCAAGTCATACAAGATTCCTCCACCAATAGTGGGATCTAGGCGAATATTGCCGCCATCAAGGCCATCGTATGTAAAGCACGAGCGAATTCTCTTAATCGCACCCAACTGACCAGAGCGCACAATCTCTTCAATGCGTTGCGTGCGCGGATGCCATCTATTCCACGATGCCTCAACAAAGAGAACTCCAGCAGCTTCTGCCACAGCAATCGCCTCTTGCACCTCAAGTGCGTTCATCCCCAGCGGCTTCTCACATAAGACATGCTTACCCGCCTTCATCGCTCTTATGGCGACAGGCAAGTGAAAAGCATTAGGCAAAGAGATATAGACGCCATCAACTGCAGGGTCTGCAAATAACTGGTCGTAATCTGTGTAGATCTTCCCCGTTGGAGAGATCGTCATTGCTCTATCTGCGTCTCGCGATGCAACCGCATAAATCTCACCCACGTTAGAACGTGAGATAGCTGGATAGAGCGCCTTCTTGGCAATCATTCCTGCGCCGACAAAGCCCCATTTAAATGTAGTCATGGGCAAACTCTATTGGCCCTACGCAGATGTGTCAGCACGCGCAAGATTAAAGTGAACCAATCTTCATGGATCCTCGTGCAGCCTCAAACTTGGCATAGAACTCACTTAGCTCAATGCCTGCAGCTTTAGCGAATCCCTTAGCAAAGGTGCCTTCAGATTTTGTGAACTTCCAGATATTGAGGAAATTTTCAAAACCTATGGATGCAATCAAATACTCAGTTGCAGCCTGTCCGATCCCGTAGGGATCGGAGGTGAAATTATCGTATTGAACAAGTGGAACCACAGTCTTATATGCAGGATTGGAAGAGACCTGCTGTCCTCTGCCACTGCCATAGCTATCAAACTCAAGCTTTTCAACGATGTAGAAACCAAAGTAATTGGCGCTTCCCTCCATCAACCAGCGCGGAATATGAGCTGGATCATCTGGGCCAAGATTTCGACCGCCTAAAGCGAATTGAACAGTATGGAATAACTCGTGAGCAGGAGTACCTCGTCTTCCCACATCCCAACGGTAATTTGAGTTGGGTTTATAGATATCGCTATAGATCATGAGAGCGATGTTCTCTCCCGCACAGTAAGCATCTCGTGTTCCATCACTGCATGGATATGTTCCATTCGGATCTCCCACCCACTGCCCAGCAGCGCGCATTGATGTAGCAGACCAGGTATGAGTTGTGCCGAGATATACCGTCAGTTGACCTTTTAACACATCAGTAAATGCTCCATTGGTGTAATCCAGCATCTTGGTGATCCATGCGCGGTCAGAGTCGGTAATCGCAGGATCTAAAACAAATTTATATGCGTTACTTGGCTTCACAGCTCCCAGATATGAACTAGTACTAGCAAGGGCCGCCATCGTCATATCTTCAGTGACAAAGGAGCTAGCCCACGGGGTAAATGAAACTTTTGCGGGAGCAGCGCTCTCACTCGCCTTTGGCTTTGCTGCCTCTGGCTTTGCAGCAGGGATTAATACACCCTTATCCCACATCAACTTCTTTCCACTCTTTACACATGTATATGTCTTACCTGCACTGACGCTCTTGATCCCAGCCTTACTGCACGCACTACCCACCTTCACAGCAGCATAGGAATTCGATGCCACAAGCACCATGGGAAGCACGAGCGCAATAAAACGAAGTAATTTCTTCATAACCAGTTCCTAGCTGCGCCCTAATTCAAGTGCTATCGCTTTTGAGATACTGGGCAGAGCCTTCTCAAATGAGATTCCATAGACCTTTTCAAAGGCTTCTGGGAACTTCATCCCTGAACCACATTGCTTCCACACTTCCATAGTGGAGGCAGGGCCTTTTATCGCAGTCAAAACTTCAACGAGCATTCCGCCCAAGTCATATTGGCGCCAGCGGTCATACTTACTAAACCAACTTGATGGCTGGCTCGTAACAAAGAACTCCTGGATCCACTGGGAGGTAATTTTCGAATCTCTAAAGAGATCTTGTGAGACATCCCTACGATTTTTTGTATAGAGCTCAAATGATTGATAGTAGGTGGCAGCATTTTGTGAGAACTCAGCTTGCCCCTCGAGATACCAAGTGGGTGGCCAATTACCTGTTGTTGGCCACGGTTGTGGTCCACGCATCTGATTCTGCTGGACAGCATGTGTGTATTCGTGAGCTTCAAGTGTTCCGGTTGTGTGGTTATCGTCAATTACTTCAGTAGTTAAGACAAGCAATCCTTTTCCTTGTGGATCAGTGAACATTCCACCGCCCCAGCACGTATCTTTCGTTGCACACGCCATATCGGTAATCCACTGATAGGTAGAGCTTGGTTGAATCGCCTTCATCTGCTCTTGCGCCCACATGCGATCTGCATAACCAAAGCTGAGCACAGTGAAATCTGGAGAACTCTCATAATCCCCATACATTCTCTTCACCAAATCAAATGCAACTGCAGGTGTGGGATAGCTCAGCTTTGTATTAGGACCAGTAGCTGCCTTAAATGATGGTGACTGTGAAGTCGAAGCCTTAATCGCAGCACTTGATTTACTCCAAGCAGCATATGAAATACCTTGGTAATTCTCAATCAAATCATCAAAGCTTGTTGGACCCTTCGGATAGACAACAGCTGGTGCAACAGATGCCTTCGGTGTTGGGCTTGCAGAAGGAGCAGCTGATGCACTTGCACTCGGTGCAGGCTTTGCAACAGGAACAAGAACTCCCTTATCCCATACCAACTTCTTGCCGCTCTTCACACAGGTGTAGCTCTTTCCACCGCTCACGCTCTTTGATCCCGCCTTACTGCAAGCAGCCCCAGCTTTCACCGCACCAGAAGCGGTAGGTACATATCCCATCGAAAGAACGGCTGCAACCAATCCCCAAATCAGCGTCTTCTTAATCATGCGTTAAACCTTCTCAACCTTCACAACGTCCCCAAAAGTTCCAGATTCAACGATTGTGATCTTGTATCCGTTGGTGATTGTGCTCTCCCCTTGTTTCAAGGGGTAGGAGGCCATAAAGAATGGATCGCTAGTAACGGTTCGCCCTATCGGCAAGGAAAGTTTCAGTCCTAAGCCATGACCAGTCTCCAAGACATCTACTTCATATACGAGAGCGCCTTGGCTTTGCAGAGGAAGCTTGTAATACAGCCCTGCTGGTCTCAATGTCTCAATTACTACAGCCCGTGTTGCTGAAATCCTAATCACAATCGACTTACTTTCCGATGTCTTTACTGTTGATGGTGCAATCCAATGCACAGTTGAACCAGCCGTTGAAACACATTGGACTTGAGAATCTTTGATAAATCCAAGTCGCCACTTCTCCCACGTGGTCAAATCTCCTCCAAACGGAGTCATCATGGTGAGCCAACCCATCCCATATTCGGTATTTATATTCTGTTGGGTGTCACCGTAGTAATCATCAAAACCGACTCCGGCATGAAACATTTCATGTACCCAGAAAAAAGGATGGCCAAGATTTGAAAATCTCGAACTATTTGGGGATGCTGCCAAATGCGCATATTCAGACATTGCTAATGCAACGAAACCTTCATTGGTTTCGAAAGATCCTAATGACGCCTGGGAGAAAACGGATGCATTTGTTCCAGACGGAGGAACAATGATGGCTATGTTGGCTCCCCTGAAATCAATAACGGGGTCAGTCGCTGCTACTACATCCTTATTGAAGGCAACGTGATTGGGCGCATCGCGTCGCGTCTCATGAAAGATTTGGTAATCCGCCAGTTTTGTATTCATCTTGATATAGCTAGAAGGAATTCGAACTTCCACTGAAGATGGATAATCAGTTGAGTACTCCAGCCAATCCTTAATGAACTTAAGGTAGGAGCCATAATCCTCAGCAGGAGAATTCTTTGGCTCAGCGCTATCTGATGAGTAGATAGGAACTAGCTGGATAACAGCATTGGGTGCAGGAAACTTGCGCAGTGCGTCATACTCATTACGTCCCTGCTCAGTTGTTGTAAATCCTCGATTAGTCCTAACTCCGGCAGGAGTCGCAATCTTGCAGGGTTCAGTATTTGCAAATTTCGAAGCGGACTCGAAGGTAGTAGTTGGTCGAGCCTTGCCTAACTCATATTTGTTAACACGAATTTGCCCTGCACATCTATTTAAATTATAGAAATAGGTTTGAATCTCACCTAAGGCACCCGTAACACCATTATCGAATTGGCACGGACCTGTGAAATCTGTGTAGTAACCCTGATCTGTGGAGAATGTCTTGCTGTAATCGACCTTAACAACTTCAGGAGCAGCGCTCTTACTTGGTGTTGGCGCTGCACTCGCACTCGGCGCAGGCTTAGCAACAGGAACAAGTACTCCCTTATCCCAGACCAACTTCTTACCGCTCTTCACACATGTATATGTCTTACCTGCACTCACGCTCTTGATCCCAGCCTTACTGCACGCACTTCCCGCCTTCACAGCAGCATATGAATTCGAGGCAACAAGCACCATAGGGATCACTAGAGCGACTAAGCGCAGGTGCTTTCTCATGTCTAGAGGTTAAAACCTCAGACCGACAATGTCACCACCTGCACAAACAAAGAAGCCCCAGGCGACGAACTCTGGGGCATCTAAGTTGTGGTCTCACTGGTGGGATTTGAACCCACGACCTGCGAATTCGTCGGAAAGCTGCTCTATCCGCTGAGCTACAGCGAGACACGGGCAGAAGGTAGATCTGAAACGGTAAGTGATTTTAAGAAAATATTCTTAATGTGGATAACTTCCAATATTGAATCCTTGCGGATTAAACAGCTACTCTTCTTCTGGCTTCGTCGGAACGCTGCTCTTTAGTGAAAGCTACAGAGAAAAGCCCGCAGAGAAATCTGCGGGCTTTTTCATTCCCGCACAAACCCCACAATGTCACTCCCAGTCACTACCCTTAACCACATGGGCTGGATAGCAAACCTCAAAGCAAAGCGCGCCGTTAAAACCGCGACCAATGAATACAAACGTCTCCACGAAATCTGGCAAGAAGACGTCGACTCACTCACCAAACTCATCACCGTCTTTACAGCAGCCTCCAAGGGTGAAGATTCAGTACCCAACACACTTATGCAACAAAAGGGTGAACACACTCTCTGGTCTGCCACAGGCATCTTCCATGAGACAGGTCGCACACCTTCCTCCTATAT
>Ga0209598_10003275_pt1 | contig 12304 bp, 6 predicted proteins | sample M_140807_EF_Meta_FD_187317 | JGI IMG/M metagenome (GOLD analysis project Ga0209598, IMG submission 187317) | Freshwater microbial communities from Lake Montjoie, Canada to study carbon cycling - M_140807_EF_MetaG (SPAdes) (version 2) | ecosystem: Environmental > Aquatic > Freshwater > Lake... | reverse complement strand
GACTCGACCTCACAGTCGGTGGTCCCAGCGAACGGCAATTCATTACCGGCCCCCCCGTCCAACTCACGCCCACGCTCGACTACACCGCATACGACTGGTCTGCACTGCCGAAACACCGCCGCAGCATCTACCGCTTCGTCTGGCGCGGCGTGCCCGACCCATTTATGGACACGCTCGACTTCCCCGACCTCGGCCTGCTCGCACCCAACCGCAGCTTCTCCGCTTCATCGCTGCAATCCCTCGCGCTCTACAACAACAGCTTCGTCCTGCACTTCAGCAGCGAACTGGGCAAACAAATCACCACGCCCGCCGCCGCCATCCGCCGCATTCTACTGCGCGAACCAACGGAGGAGGAACTTCGCGAGTTCAGCGCGTATGCGCAGAAGAACGGCCTCGCCGCCCTCTGCCGAGTGCTCATTAACAGCAACGAGTTTCTGTTTGTGAACTGAATCCCTAATCCTCATGAAACTCATCCTCACCCTCTCCTCCCTACTGCTCGCGCCGCTTGCCCTGCTGCACGCAGCCAATGCACACATTTCTCACCGCGTCCTCTGCACCGACTACAAGGGCAACCGCGTAGCCATTCTCTCGGCAAAGGGTGAGATTGAATGGGAGTTTCCGGCGAAGACGCCGCAGGATTGCTGGTTGCTGCCAAATGGCAACGTGCTCTTCAGCCAGATTACCGGAGCGGCGGAGGTGACCATGGATAAGAAGGTAGTCTGGGAATACAAAGCGCCGGCGAAGGCGCTTGTGCATTCCTGCCAGCCTTTGCCCGATGGCAATGTGCTGGTGGCCGAGTGCGTCACGGGCCGCATCGTGGTTGTGGGTCGCAGCGGCGAAGTCGTGAAGGAGATGTCCGTGAAGTCATCGCCCAAGGTGGTGAGCCATCAGTTTCGCGGAGCGCGGCGCACGATCGATGGTCATTACTGGGTCTGCCTGATGGATGAGAAGAAGGTGGTGGAACTCGATGCAGACGGTGCGCAGTTGCGCGAGGTTGCCTTTGACGGACATCCAAGCGAAGTCGTGAAGCTGCCGAATGGGCATCTCATCGTCAGTCTTTGGGACAAGACGAGTATTGTAGAACTCGACGAAAACTTGAAGACCGTCTGGCAGATTGCGGAGGACGAAATCCCCGGCAATCCGCTGCGGATCCCAATGGGCATCCATCGCCTACCCAATGGAAACACCGTCATCGGAAACTATATCGGCCATGGTTTCGAGGGTAGGCAGCCGATGGTCTTCGAGGTTACGCGCGACAAGAAAGTCGTATGGGAATTCGCCGACCACGCGCGCTTCAAGACCGTGTGCCAGATCCAAATGCTCGATGTGCCTGCTGACGCAACAAAAGGTGAAGTGCTTCGCTGAACCCTATGAACGCATCTCCACTTCACAACCGCCGCGATTTTCTCGCAGGAATCAGCAACGGCTTCGCGGGAGTCGCGCTTTCGCAACTGCTCGCTCGCGATGCCTCCGCCAGCGTCCCGGTACCGAGGCATGAGTTCAATGGAGGCATTCATCATCCGGCAAAAGTGAAACGCGTCATCCAGCTCTTTATGAATGGCGGCGCCAGCCCGATGGACACCTGGGATTACAAACCGATGCTCACGAAACAGCACGGGCAGAAGCTCGGCTCAAAGGTGAAAATCGAAGGCGCGACCGGCATGCAAGGGCCTCTGATGAAGAGCCCGTTTGAATTCAAGCAGCATGGTCAAAGCGGACGCTGGGCAAGCAGTCTGTTTCCCGAGCAGGCGAAGCTCGTGGACGAGATGGCTTTTCTCATGGCGATGCAGGGCCGGTCCAATGTGCATGGCCAGAGCGCCTATCTCATGAACAACGGCTTTCTCCTGCCCGGCTTCCCCTGCATGGGCGCCTGGATTTCGTATGCGCTCGGCAATCTCACCGACAACCTGCCAACCTTCATCGTGCTGCCCGATGCGCGCGGCCTGCCTTATAACGGGCGCGGCTGCTTCACCTCCGGCTTCCTGCCTGCGGTCCATCAGGGAACCGTAATCAAAGCGGGCGCGGCACAACCGATCCCCGACCTATTTGCCGGTGATAAGTTCGCCTTTGCCACACGCGGGGCCGATGGCGAGGGGCTCGCCTTGCTGAACCAGATGAATCACGCACACGCAGCTCAACATCCAGGTGATTCACGACTCGATGCCCGCATCGCGGGTTACCAACTAGCCGCGAAGCTTCAGCTCAGCGCGCCGGAAGCCTTCGACGTGATGAGGGAACCCGAGTCCGCACGCCAAGCCTACTGTCTCGACAGTCCTGACAAAGCCACCGCCGACTTCGGTAAACGCTGCCTGCTCGCCACGCGTCTCATCGAGCGCGGCGTGCGTTTTGTTCAAGTGTGGAGCGGCCCCGAGGGCGCAACGAACAATTGGGACAACCACGGCAACATCCCCACGCAACTCCCACCGATGGCCGCCAGCATTGACAAACCCATCGCCGCCCTGCTGCGCGACCTCCGTCAACGCGGCCTCGCCGAAGACACCCTCGTCATCTGGACCACCGAGTTTGGCCGCACGCCGTTTTCGCAGGGCTCACTGGGCCGCGACCACAACTGCGGCAGTTTCGTAAGCTGGCTTTGGGGCGCCGGCATCAAGCCCGGTTTCGCCCACGGCCAGAGTGACGACTGGTGCTATCAAGCCCAGCAGGACATCACCACCGGCTACGACATGCACGCCACCATCCTGCACCTGCTCGGCATCGATCATCAAAAACTCACCGTACGAACCAATGGCGTGGACCGCCGCCTCACCGACGTGCATGGGCATGTGGTCGCGGAGATTCTGGTGTGAGCCCTTTCCCAAGAGATAGGAATTCGCTTTTCACCCCCCGTCACGAATTCTTCAGCCTGGACGCGGGAGCGTTAATAGTCTGCAAACCGTGGTTATAGGCAATTGTTCCGTCTGGATCGCGGGATATACGGATGACGAGGTGCACTCTCTTCTGCATGAATTGCGAGCAGCGGCCCCAACAAGAGCATGGAGGCAAGAGGCAGAGTCTGTTTGATCATACGATTCTCCTCTAACGGTTGAGTTTTTCTTCGCCGTGTGACCTGACCCAGTCACGCATCCACGGGGCGCTTGGGCATCCAATATCGAGATGGGAATTCCCCAGGATCACCAGATCACAGACCCGGCCTTCCTTGAGCCACTTGAGGCCAAGATTACATTGGTATTCCATCAGGTCGACCGGGGTGGGCTTACCGAAGCGATAGGTCGGGTCGGCTTTCTTATTCTCATCGATACCGGTGTAGTCCCAAAGGTAGATACCGAGGGCGATTTTGGTTTCCTTGGGCTTTACGGCTTCGATACGCGCCAGATTCTTCTCTAGGTCGCGGAGATCTTCGCTTTTCCAGGTCCAGAGCACGATGACGTCGAAGTGCTTTAGCGAGTCCACCAGGGGCGGTTCGCAATGGGTGTATTCTGGATGCTTCGGGTCCAGATCGTAGGCGTAAACGGTGGTCCAGACATCCATCGGTCGGCCGACTTTGGCGAGCTGAGCACGCATCGCCTTCAGCTCATCTTCGGACATAGCCGGTCTGCCGGCGAAGGTCCCGTCGGGCTGTTTTTTCCGGTCCTTAACGAAATCGTCGAGGTAGATGCCGGTGAAGTTCGGGTAAGATTTGGCCACCGAGACGATGTCGGGCACAGCCTTGAGTCCGCCTCCGCCGCTGGATCCGACGGCGGACCAGCTCACCTTCTTGAGTGACTCGAAGGAGATCGCCCACTGTTCCATGGTTGTCTTGGCCTTCCATTTGTTCTCGGTCCACAGCGCGTTCGGTCGGGTGTGGTCCTGGGTGACGAATAGAAGGTTCGGTACGCCTAGCCAATGGGCGCCCTCCACGGGCGTCATCCGTGATCCGCCACGGTAGCCGGCATTTTCAAGGTAAATGGCGTCCCCTCCCGGCGGGCAGGCGAATATCCAGAGATGATCGCGAACCGTGGCCGACGCCGCTTGCGCTTGCGCAAACAAGGTGGAAGCACACGCGAGGCTCAGCAACGAGGTAAATGCCGTTTTGAGCAGGGTCCTTTTTGATGCAGGAGGGATCCGGATTGGATCCACATTGAGAGACAAACGAGGTTCGAGGTTCTGATTAGGGATTGGATGGGAGGAGGACATAGGATGGGAGGAGGGGTACGGGAACTGTCACGGGGGGCAGTTTCCATTAGAGAAACGGATGAACATTCGGGGGGGAACGAATAGGGGGACGATGACAGCCGCGGCAGGAAACCGAAAAGAGATAGGAATTCGCTTTTCACCCCCCGGCACGATTTCTTCAGCCTGGACGCGGGAGCGTTAAATGTTTTCCTTTTAGCCCTCCTTTTTTAACCTGCTCGCTTTAGGGTGTTTGCGGCGTCCATTCGGCGGGTGCGGGATTCGCGACCTGCAGCGGAGCGCTGTCGCCGTATTCTTGTCGTGTCTTTTCCAGTAGTGCGGTCAGTTCCTTGATTTTGTCAGCGGATTCCGGTCTGTCGGCGAGGTCGGTCATCTCGTGCGGGTCGGCTTGCAGGTCGAAAAGCTGGGTCTTGTTGATGAGTGGATAGCGGATGAGCTTCCAGCGGTCGTCGCGGATGGAACGCTGGCAATTGCGGTAGGCGGTGAACAGGCTGTCGCGCACTTTCGCCTGCTCTCCCTTGATGACGGGAGCTAGGCTTTTCGCATCCAGTCCCGCAGGCACTGGAATGCCGGCCAAATCGCAGACGGTCGGATAGAGGTCGAACAAGTGCGCGAGCGCCTTTGAGTCACTTTTGGAGATGCCGGGTCCGGCAAAAATCAACGGCACATGCATGCCGCCAAATTCGTAGAGATTCTGCTTGCCGAGCAATCCGTGCTCGCCGAGCGAAAGCCCGTTGTCGCCAGCCACGATGAAAATGGTGTTGTCGAACTGGCCGGCTTGCTTCAACGCCTCGATGATGCGCCCGGCCTGCTGGTCGAAATAGGAAGCGGAAGCATAGTAACGGGCGAGTTTCCCGGTGACGTTCTCCCTCGTGCGCGGCCACGCCAACGTCTTCTCGTCGCGCACGGTCATCTCGCCATTGTCGAAGGGATGATACGGCAGGAAGTTGACCGGCAGCGAAATGTTGGACGGCTTATACTTCTGGTAAAACTCCTCGGTCGCGTGCTGTGGGTCGTGCGGCTCGTGCGGAGCGAAGTAAAGGAACAGCGGCTTCTTCCCGGCATGCTCTTTGATGAAGGCCATGATGTTGTCGGCATTGACCTTGGCGTCAGCGCCGCCATCCACATGCTGGTCAAAATCCTTATCGAGGGCGTTCGGATTATTGCCAAACTTGCCACTGCGGATCGAGGCGTATCCGGCGGCCTTGATCGTTTGCGCCAGCGTCGGCGTGGTGGGGTTCTTCCGCAGATAACTCTGCCCAGTTTGAATCATCGTGCGGCTCGGCATGCAGACGGCGCCGCTGTTCGAACCGAGCACGTAGGCGTTTCGGAAGGCGAATCCGTTGGCGAGCAGCTTGTCGAGATTCGGCGTCTTGACAACTGGATGCCCGAACTTGCTGAGGCAATCCGGCCGCAAGTCGTCGGCGAGCAGGAAGACGACGTTGAGTTTTATGTTCGGCGGCGCGTCGGCGGCGCAAAGCGCGGCCAGCGGAGACAGTATCAAGGCAATGACCAGTGTGAGCTTTTGTTTCATAAAAAAGAAATTGCTTTTCACCCCCCGGCACGATTTCTTCAGCCTGGACGCGGGAGCGTTAAAGCAGGGCGGCGAAAGCCGAGCGCCGCAAAACTGCCTGCCAAGCGGATTTCAAAACAGTGCAGGCAAGGGTGAAGATGGGGTTCATGGGAGTGTTGGGAGCCAGTTCACTTAGGGGCGTTGAGACGATGCATGGCTTGGAGCGTCACGGGGCCGAGCAAGCCGGAGTCGGTGAGGGGCCAGGCGGAGGCGTCGAAGCGTTTGCCGGTGATGCTCATAAAGTTGATGTCGTGAAAAATGCGCCACTCCACGTGGCGCTGGTCGAGGTCGCGGATGCGATTGGCGGCGACGTTGGTGACTTCGATTTCGAGTTCGTTGCCCTGCAGCTTCAACGCTGGAAGCGTAACTTGATACGGCGCGGCGAAGCGGGTGCCGAGAGTGGAACCGTTGAGACGGATGCGCGCGCTTTGCGCCACGGTGCCGAGGTCGAGCAACCAAGGGTCAGCCGATGGCTGCGGCGCATCGAAGGTGATGCGATAGCGGGCGGTTCCGGCGAAGCGGGCGGCGTCGGCGCTGAGGTTCGTCCACGAGGTGAGCGTGATGATTTCGGCTGGTGGGGGCATGGCAGGGCCGCCTTGGATGAAATCCACCTTCCATGTGCCGCTGAGCACGATGGGCTGTCCCTCGGATTGTGAGTAACTCCATCGAGTCTCGTTTGTTCGCACGACGGTTTCCTCTTCCGCAAGCATGCGCAGGATGAGCGACTCACCGGGTTGGAGTTGCACATACACTTGAGCCTGAGAGTCGGCGTTGCGCATCGTGGCGATTCCGCTGCGCCCGGTCATCGGGTCCAGGATGACGGCGGACTGGGCAGGTGTGGCTATGGGTAGCCAGCCATCGAATGCTTTGCCGCCGCGGTTCGTGATGAAGTAGTGCCTGCGACCAGCCTCTGTGCGGCGAATGAAGACGAGGCCGGAGTCGGTCATGATTTCGCGCAATACCTTTGCTTCGTTCAACGCGGCATCCGCGGATCCGAGGAGCACTTTGCCTTTGCCGAGCTTCGCCACCTTCACTGGGTCATTGGCAAACACAAGACGGGCAAGCTGCTTGCGGAACTCCTCACGCCTCTCCACGAGTTTACCGAGTCCGGGCACGTCCTTGGGCAAATGGTCCGCGAAGATGATGGTGGCACCGGCTTCGGCGAGGGAAAGCAGCCGCGCGAGTGTCGTCTCCGGCAGGGTCTCGCACGGTGGCACGAGGATGACCTGATAGCGCGAGCCTGCGAGCGCGATGCCGCGATTCACGGTCGCTGTGGAGAGCTGGCGGTCCGAGACGAAGTCAAAGCCGTAGCCTCGTTGCCACAGTTGCGCCGCAATCTCACCGACCGCTTCGCCTTCAAACCACTCACGCTCGTGGACGTTGTGATGCGGCAGTGCCCCGGCGGCTTTTTGCGTGGGCGTGTTGTATTCCGCCGGTTGCTTCCAGAGGTCATGCACCGGCCAGTAGAGCAACACGTCGTTGTCGGGCTGGCCTGCTTGCAACACGGACTGGCAGCGCGTGATGTAGGAGGTGAAAGCGGGCACGTCGCGCCAGATGGGATTGCGCGAGTTGAACTGCGTGGAGGCGTAAAACATCCAGCCGGGCCACGCGACATCGGCGGGCGAACTGGCCGCGCCGTGGAACTTCACGCGATTCACTCCGCCGAGAAAAAAATCGTCCACCAGCGCCTTGAGGTCGCCGAGCGTTTCGGTGAAGTGCTCCTTCACCCAGGTGCCCGTCTCGCTGCTCACCAGCGGCTTCCCCGTCGTGTGCGCGGCGGACGAGGCGAACTTCATGACCAGCAAGCTGCGATCCTGCTTGTAGGCCTCCGTTTCAGGAATATCCGCCGCCGCATAGTGGTCCAGCATGTTGCCCGGCGAACCATGCGCCTGATTCCGCGACAGACTGCCCTGCGCGTGCGCCCAGTCTGACCACGTCTTGAGGTAATCCAGATGTAAATCCGACATCGTCTCGCGGTAATCGCAACGCACGCGCGCCACCACATCGTCGGTGCCGGAACCGGCGAACGCAGGCAGTTGGGTGCGAAGGTCATAGCCGCGCCTTTGTTGGAAGGCATCGAACACTCCCGGCGACCAGTCCGCGCCGAAATACTCGAACGATTCATGGAACTGCGCGTTCGGCTTCGGTGCGGGAAAACCGGCGAAAGCAGCGCTGAAGCGCTTCACATACTCACGCATCGCGGATGAAGAGAAAGGATCGAGCGCATAGCCCGCATTGCCCGGCGTCGGACGTTTCACGGTCTGAATCGGAGCGATGCGGCTCACCACCCAGAGCTGCCAACGGCCCGCAGGAGTCGTCCAGTCGAGCTGACAATCTTCGCGGACGCGGTCCGTCACATCCTGCTGCTCGCCGCTTTCGGATACTGCCACCGCAGCTTGCAGTTCGCCCAGAGATTCCTTGGGCAAGGCAATCTGACCGTCGGCATTCGCCTTGACCTGCAAATCACCAGCGGGCCGACGCGATGGCAGCCGCGTGGTCAATCGTTCGCCGCTCACAAGCGGATAACTTGTCACATTCAGTCTGCTCGAAGCCATCGCCGCCGAGACATTCGGCCCACCAAAAGGCCAACCCGCGACCGTGGCCATATCGAGCCTCATGCCCAGCCGCGTTGCCTCGCTCGAAGCATGCGCCAGCATTTCCATCCAGCGCGGTGAAAGGAAGTCGAGGTAGCGATCCTCCGCCCCCTTCGCGCCATAAAACATCCCCACCTCCACGCCGCCGAGTCCGGCCTCGTGAAACTCAGTCATCTCCCGCGTGATCGTCGCCTTATCCACCGCACTGCCCATCCACCACCAAGCCGTCCACGGCTTCCCATCCAGGGTGGGCTGCGGCCATGCGAGCGGGTCTGCATCTGCAGCATGGAGTGTGGTCAGCGGCGCGAACAGCAGGGCGAGCAGGGTGAGGATGTGTTTCATGACGTGAGGATTCACTTGTTGGGATTGAGTGCGGTGTCCGCCTCGATCCACACGATCCGGTAGTCCTGTGCGGGAATGTTGATTGTGATGTCGCCGTTCTGAATTTTGAGCGCCGCTTTGCTGACCGCGTCTTTCGCGCTGACGTTTGCGGGCAGGTCGAGCTTGTCGAGATTCAAGCTCAGCCGCACATCGGTCTTCTCCTTGCTCAAGTTGGAGACGATGGCGAGCACGCGGCCTTGCGGGTGAGCGAAGAGGCTGATGTAACAGTCTTTGGTTTGGACCTTCACCACGTCGGCGTTGCTCCAGTAAGGCAGCCAGCGCGCCTGTTTGACGCCGAAGTGGTCGCGAACCTTCCACAGCGCCGAGATCGCGTCCAAGTCGGCAGGCTTCTCCGGCCGCACCGGGACATTGTGAAGGATGGCGAGTGCGACGCTTTGGCGATAGTTCTTGAGCTTGTAGTAGAGGAGGTCCGCCGGCACACCCCAGTTGTAGCCCATGAACTCGGCGCGGAAGCGCTCCAAGGGCAGGGCGTCGAGTATGGAGTCGTTCGCCCTTAGCTGCTCGCCGTTCCAGTAGGTCGTTGCCCAGGCCAGACCGGGAGCGTTCATGCATTCATAGGGATGCACATCCACGATACCGTCTGGCTTGCGGGTTCTTACGGCGGTGTAGATGCGGCGCAGGTTGTCGCGGACGGAGAATACGGGGTAAACGCCTCCGCGCGAGCCATCGGGCTTAAGGTAGCCACAGCCGTGCAGTTCACTGTCGCACAGAAGGGGTCTTGTGGTGGTGTCCAGATAGACACCGTCCACATCGTAGTCGTCGATCAGGCGGCCGATGCCGTCCACCAAAAAATCCTGCCAGGGTCCGCGCTGGCACGCCAACATGGTTGATTGAGGCGGCAGATCTCCCAGCTTCCCAAGTGGGTATCTCTTCCCGGGGGCGCGCATTTCGTCGCCAAAGAACATGGCTTCCGGCGCGTTCTGGGAAAGCAGGAACCCCCCGACATAGGGGAGGACTTTCAGTCCGTAGCTGTGGCATTCCTTGACCAGACGACGGAATTTCTCCTCGTAGCCGCCGATCGGGCGGGTGTAGGCGAAGACATTCCACCATTTCCAGACGATGATCGCGCGGGCTCCTTTCTCGGCGTAGTGCTCGAGGGCGGGCTTGCCGTTGATCTTCATGTCCGGCAGGTCCAGCTCCTCGCCATACCGAATCGTGCGCACGATGCGGGCGTCCCAGGCATCCTCAGTGACCGGCTTGACGGGGGTGGCCAGCAGGCCGAAGACGTAATCCCGCTTCCCGCCCGCAGCGAGCGCGACCGGCGTGGTGACAAGGTTCAGCCGCAGGACCACTTCCTCGCCACGAGGGATGATTTGGATCGCCTTGCCGGGTTCCGCGACAGACCAGTTTTGCCCGGACTCACAAACCCATTGCAGGCCGCGGGCCTCATCGCCGAGCCAGACCATGGGCTGGAATTTGCTCGCATAATCGGCGGTTAACGCACCCGAGGCACCAGCCAGCTCACCGGTGGTATCGGGCCATGTGTTCAGGTAGCGGGCGTGCTCGCTGCGCAGGGGGATTTCCACCACGAGTTCATCCAGCGTTACGGGTTTGTCCGCATGCAAAGCCCACGTTATTTTCGCCAGGCCATCGACCTCAATCGAGGTATCCACGTTAACGCTCATAGATGAACCTTCGGATTTCTGAGAAACGCGACAAGCGGTGTCGCCGGTCACGGCGAGCTGCGAGCCCGCCTGCGCCCACACGACCTCCGCACCGTTGGCCCGCGCCAGCAAACGCATCGGCGCCGCCAGCAAAGGCGCATCCTTGCTGCTGATCTGCGACACGAACGGCGTCGCGCCGAACTCATACGTCCGTCCCCAGGGCGAGACCGTGCAGCCTTGCGCGGTCTTCGCGGACTGCAACGACGTGAACGGAGGGATGACCTTGTCGCTGATGCCCTCGCGCGAACCGACCCAGACCGGCGCTTTGTCCGGATAGGCAAACCGGGTGGTAGCCTTGCCTAACGTCTCGCCCGTCGGAGCGCTCGCCGAGGTGGTGATCTCATACTCGCCGCCCGTGAACCCATCCATGGAAATGATTGCCTCGCCCCGCCAGCGGCCCGAGCCGGGGGACGTCTCCTGCAATCGCGCTGTCAGGCTCCTGATCGGCTTCTCCGCCCGCATGTCGCGCACCGTAACGGATGCCTCGGGCGCGCCGACAAACGTCACGTCGCATCGCAGATCGCAGACAATCTGCTTATTCAGATAGCGGTAACTTGGAAGCATCCGCAACGAGTCTGCGGTGGCAGGGTTGCCGAGGAACGCCATCAGCTCGCGCTGTGGCAGCGCCCGCTTGTAGATCCTGATCTCATCGATGTCGCCCTTGAACCAACCTGCCGACCAGCCACCTATCCGGCGGATGTCGCCGCGGGTTGGCGTGATCGGCGTGCCAACCTTTCCTTCGAGGATGATTTTTCCGTTCTGATAAACGAAGTAGCGGGGGCCCTCGAAAACCACCGCAAGAAATTGCCAGGTGCCGACGGGAAATGGCTCAGCGGCTTGGATGGCCTCGCTGGCCGTGCCATCGCCGTTTTCGAAATACAGGCGTCCATTGTTAATGCGCAGGCTGTAGTTTCGATTGACGGCGAGACCCGCCGTATCACCCAGGATCAGGCGGTTCCGGCCGCTCACATCCGCTGCGTTGACCCAGGCCGTGAGAGTGAAGTCACCGCCGACTCGCAATCTCTCGGCGTCGCCGCAGTCCACGTAGTCGTCCACGCCGTCAAAGTGCAACGCCTGACCACGCGGCGATGGCACCCAGGTCGCCCCGTGGATCGTGCCGTCATGCTTGTTCCCACTCCTGTCGTGCAAGACATCACCCGAGCCTTCATCGAAGGACCAATGGGCGACGAGCGAGGGCTCGGGAGCAGCAGTGATCGCGGCCAGTGGCGCGAGCAGCAGGGCGATGAGGGTGAGGATGGGTTTCATAGCTTGGTTTCCGCAGCATCTCAATCAACGCCACCGGCAGTGCAAAATCCTTTTCTTAAGGAGCTTTCCCCGCTGCGTGCCGGATTGGGTAGCCGGGCTCAAAGTCGCCTGGAACAGTCATCGGAAGTGCGACCGGCACCGCCTCCCCGCGCTGATACGAGCCGCCGTGCCGCGTGAGGGTGATTATGTCCGTCCGATCCGCAAGGTTGACCTTGACGACGATCTCGTCCTTGGACTGGGAGACAGGCGTGGCGGTCAGGGACGCGCCATCGGACTTGCGGGGATGAAGGACCGTGACGTAATCCACATTCGGGGCTGCGTTCAGGGTAATGTATTTGAGCATCGTGAATGGATATGGGTCCCTCTTGCCTTTCTTACTTTGGTAGTCCCAGCTTCCGAATGGCCCCTCCTTCTCGTCGCGCTGGAGGTCGCCTTGCGGAGATAGAACATGAATATCAAGGTCCGCGCCGTAGCCGGTGTGGGAAACGATAAGGCCGGGTTTCCATTTAAACTTCTCCGCTGTGGTGTGGAGGAACCATTTTGAGGCCATCGGCGAGGTGCACCGGTCCCACACGACCAGATAATCCGGCTGTTTGACCAACACGAGATGCCGAATCCATGTAAACGCGTCTGCGCTCTTGGTGAAGCGTCCCTCCGGCCGCGAGCAGTCTGCG
>Ga0209598_10003273_pt1 | contig 12309 bp, 9 predicted proteins | sample M_140807_EF_Meta_FD_187317 | JGI IMG/M metagenome (GOLD analysis project Ga0209598, IMG submission 187317) | Freshwater microbial communities from Lake Montjoie, Canada to study carbon cycling - M_140807_EF_MetaG (SPAdes) (version 2) | ecosystem: Environmental > Aquatic > Freshwater > Lake... | reverse complement strand
CCGAACTTGTCGCTCCAGACCTTGCGGCCAGTCTTCAGGTCCAGGGCCCAGACGTCGCCAGACTTCTGGCCGGCCAGGACCAGGGTCCGGCCGCCGGCCTGGAAGAGCACCGGCCCGCCACCGAAGTCGTGGTCGCGCAGGACGCTGTCGCCCTCGAAGAAGAAGCAGTTGGGGCCGGGCTTACGGCGGCTCTCACGCCCTGAAGGGCACGACATGTTCCACACATCGTTGGCCAGGGCCTGGAAGACCCACTTCTGCTTGCCTGTGGCCAGGTCGATGGCAATCACGGAGTCGGAGGTCCCGGTCGCGGGTGGGGAGGTGTTCTCGCCGGTGGCGGTCAGGACCAGGCCGCGCTTCAGGTCCACGGCGGGGGTCGACCAGATCGGCGCGCCGGAGGGGCCCATCATCTCGATCCCGGCGCTGTTCTTCACGCCCAGGGGTTTGGCCTCGGGGGTCGCATGCCAGGTCCAGATCACCTTGCCAGTGGCGGCGTCCACCGCACTGACGGCGCCGTGCGAGGCGCAGCAGGCGAAGGTCGGGCGCATGGCCTGGGCCACGTCCAGGGCCGAGATCGGGACGATCAGCTTCTCGCCGGCGAAGACGGGGGCACCGGTCAGGACGCCGCCGGTGCTATGGCGGGGATCGACCCGCCAGATCAGCTTGCCAGTCGCCACGTCCCAGGCCTGCAGGTGGCCGCCCTCGTCGCCCCCCACCACGGCCAGGGGGCCGGCCTTGCCCAGGCGGCCGAGGGCCAGGCTGGTGCGGATGCCCGACGGCGTCTTGGCCGCCCACTTGATGCAGCCCGTCCCGGTGTCGATGGCCAGCAGGGTCGAGGCCTGGCTGGCGGCATAGAACAGGGTCGAGCCCAGAAGGATGGGCTGGGAGCGCATGGTCGTCGCATTGGGGATGCCCAGGGTCCAGGCGGGCTTGAGCCGGCTGAGGCTGGCAGTGGTCAGGCCGGACTGGGCGGCGGTCAGGCGGCGGCGGTTGTCGGCACCGATCCCGAAGCTTCCGGAGGGGATCGGGGCGCTCACGTCCACGGTGCGGCGGTCGGCGGGGCAGCGGGCACCTTCGATCCAGTCGTCGGAGACGGGCTTGGGCTTGACGGCCAGGTAGTCGACCACGGCGCGCAGGTCGTCCGGCGAGAGGCTGTCGCCAATGCCCTTCATCACGCCGGTGGTCAGGGCGGTGCGCAGGGTTCGGGCGTCCATCTGGCGCAGGCTGGCCACAGGGGCGGCGCGGCTGCCAGCCTCGGGGGCGTTGTGGCAGGCCGCGCAGTTGCGCTCATAAACGGCCTGCCCGGGATGGACGTCAGCGGCAAGGGCGGGGGCGGCAAAGGCGGAAAGGACGACGGCGGAGAGCGCGCCGAGGCGCGCGATGATCGATCCCGGCATGGTCATTCCCCTCTGGCCTCGTCCTGAATGCGGCGAAGCTTGAGGCCACAGGATAGGCTGCGATTCAGGCGGGCGCCAGAAGCTCCAGGCAGGCCGGGAGCAGTTCATCGAAATGATCGATGAGCCGGTCGGGCCTAAGTTCCCAGGCGGGGACCTCGGTGTAGCCAAAGCTGACCAGGACCAGGGGCGTGCCCGCGGCCCGGGCGGCGCCGGCGTCGGTGCCTGCATCCCCCACCATGACCGCCCGTCGGATGTCGCCCCCGGCGGCCTGCACAGCCATCTCCAGGTGGCGGGGATCGGGCTTGGGCGAAGGTGCAAGGTCGGCGCCGATCACGGCATCGAAATGGCGGGCCAGGTCGAGGGCCTCGAGGATGGGCGTGGACAGCCGGGTCAGCTTGTTGGTGCAGACGGCCAGCCGGGCGCCGGCGGCGCGCAGGGCCTCAAGGCTCTCCGGCACGCCGGGGAAGGGCCGGGTCAGGTCAGCGCTGTGGAGGTTGTAGTGGTCGATGAAGCGCAGCCAAAGGACCTCCAGTGCCTCGGGAGCAACCTCCAGACCCTGGGCCTCGAAGCCACGCTGGAGCAGCCGCCGGGCACCGTGGCCGATCAGGCTGCGGCCCTGGTCAAAGGGCAGGGGGGCGATCCCCTCTTCGGCCAGGATGTGGTTGAGGGTCGCCACAAGGTCCGGGGCGGAGTCCACCAGGGTGCCGTCCAGGTCGAAGGCGATGACGGCGCCGGCCAGGGGCTGGGCTTCGGACGGCATGGAGGCTCCTGTGCGCGTGGCTGGGGCGGGGACTCTGCTGGCGGTTTCGGCTAAAGCCGCCATGATTGCCATCTCGCCTGCGATTCCGGGGTTTCCGCCATGACCGCCCGCGCCGCCGTCATCCTCGCCGCTGGGCAGGGGACCCGGATGAAGTCTCCCATCCCTAAGATGCTGCACCGTGTCGGTGGGCGCACCCTGCTGGACTGGGTCATCGACACCGTGCTCGAGACGGGCTGCGAACGGGTGGTGGTGGTGGTCGGGACCCACAGCCCTGTCGTCCGTGAGCGGGTCGAGGCCCGGCTGGGACCTGCCGCCATCGCCGTGCAGGACCCGCCCCTGGGCACCGGCCACGCCGTCCTGGCGGCCGGTCCGGCCCTGGCGGACTTCGACGGCGACGTCATGGTGGTCAATGGCGACTGCCCCCTGCTGCAGCCCGAGGACCTGGACCCGCTCTTCAGCCTGCGCGCAGCGGGAGCGGACCTGGCCCTGCTGGGCTTCAGGCCTGCCGATGCCCTGCTGTACGGGCGGATCCTGTCGGGGCCTGACGATCAGGTCCTGCGCATTGTCGAGGCCCGCGATGCCTCGCCGGAGGAGCTGGCGGTGGGCGACTGCTACGCTGGCATGCTCTGCGCCGACCGTGCCCGGCTGTTCGACTGGCTGTCCCGCCTGACCAACGCCAACGCCAAGGGCGAGTACTACCTGACCGAGGCCGTCGCCATCGCCGCCGCCGAGGGCCGCGGGGTAAGGGCTTATTACGCCCCTGAAAGCGCGGTCATGGGCGCCGACACCCCCGCCCAGCTGGCCCAGGCCGAGGCGGTCTTCCAGCAGCGCCAAAGGGCGCACTTCCTGGCCGAGGGCGTGGTCATGGCTGCGCCCGAGACCGTGCATTTCTCCTGGGACACCCGCATCGAGGCCGGCGTCCAGGTCGAGCCCTATGTTGTCTTCGCCCCGGGCGTGAGCATCGAGACCGGCGCCGTGATCCGGGCCTTCAGCCACCTGGAGGGCGCGAAGGTCGGCCCCGGTGCCCTGATCGGGCCCTATGCCCGCCTGCGTCCCGGCGCGGATATCGGCGAGGACGTGCACATCGGCAACTTCGTGGAGGTCAAGAAGGTCCGCCTGGACAAGGGCGCTAAGGCCAACCACCTCGCCTACCTGGGCGATGGTACCGTGGGGGCGGGAGCCAACATCGGCGCCGGTACGATCTTCTGCAATTACGACGGCTTCGACAAATACGAGACCCACATCGGCCCGGGCGCCTTCATCGGCTCGAACACCGCCATTGTCGCCCCGCGCTCGATCGGGGCCGGGGCCATGACAGGCTCGGGCTCGGTCATCGTCCGCGACGTGCCGGACGACACCCTGGCCGTGGCGCGGGGTGAGCAGAGCAACAAGGTCGGCTGGGCCGCCGCCTTCCGCGAGCGCAAGGCCGCCGAGATCGCGGCCCGCAAGGCGAAGGACGGGTCGTGAGCGCCGAGGACCAGAAGCGCGCCGCCGGCGAGGCTGCCGCCGCCCTCGTCCAGCCCGGAATGGTGGTGGGCCTGGGCACCGGCTCCACCGCCATCTGGTTCGTGCGCGCGCTGGCCGCCCGAAGGCTGGATGTTGTCTGCGTGGCGACCTCGCGGTCCACGGCGGTATTGGCGCAGGAACTGGGCCTTCAGGTGGCCGAGCTGGGCGAGACCGGCCCCATCGACCTGACCGTGGACGGCGCCGACGAGATCGGCCCGGCCCTCTCGCTCATCAAGGGCGGCGGTGCGGCCCTGCTACGCGAGAAGCTGGTCTGGGAGGCCTCGAGCCGATGTGTGGTCATCGCCGACGCCAGCAAGCGCGTCGCCCGCCTGGGGGCCTTTCCCCTGCCGGTGGAGGTGGTGGCCTTCGGGCACCGCACCACCCTGGACCGGATCTGCGACGCCCTGTCCGAGTGCGACATCGGCGCCGCCCCGCGCCTGCGGATGAAGGAAGGCGTCCCTGTCCTGACCGACGGCGGCAACGTGATCTTCGACATCGCCTGCGGCCGGATCGAGGCCCCGGCAGCCCTGGCGGCGGCGCTGAAATCCGTGACCGGCGTGGTGGATCACGGCCTCTTCCTGGACCTCGCCGACCTCGCCCTGGTGGCCACGGACTCCGGCGTGACGCAGATCGAGCCCTAGATCTCGCCCGACCGGGCCCGCATGGAGGCGTCGAAGACCCGGTTCATCCAGCCCCCGAGAAGGGCCAGCCAGATGAGGCCCGCGCCGGCCATGGCCGCGTGCAGGCCCCAGAAGGCCGAGGGTGCCATGTGCTCGTAGGCCTGACCCAGCCTTCCCACCAGCAGGTTCCCCCCGGTGAAGGACAGGTAGTAGACGCCGAGCAGGGTGGTCGCCAGGCCTGCAGGGCCGACCCGCGAATAGAGGGACATGATCACCGTATCCACCCAGGGCAGGGCGGCGTCGGCCAGCATGAAGAAGAGGATGGGCAGGAGGATGTGGACCTTGCCACCCCCGAAGGCCGCCGCCGCAAGGGCCAGCACCAGGAAGGCGCAGGCGGTCAGGGCCGTGCCGACCATCACCCGCGAGGTCTCTCGCGGCTGACGTCCGCCCCGGGACTGCCAGGTCCAGATGCGCACAGCCAGGGCGGTGGCGACGATGGTCAGGATGCCGTCCAGGGTCGAGAACCAGGTGACCGGCACCTCGAAGCCACCGATGGTCCGGTCAACGTGCTCGCGCGCCCAGACCGGGAAGATATTGAAGGCCTGGTTGTAGGCACCGATATTCAGCATGGACCCGACCAGGACCAGGAGCAGGGCAGCGACCACCAGGCCCTGCGTCGGACCGCGAGCGGTGCCTGGGGCTGACGGCGCCGCCGCCTCGATGACGCGGCGGGCGGGAAAGCGCTTCATGCCTGCCAGGTAAGCGACCAGCCCGAGGGACATGCCGACTGCGGCGGCAGCGAGGCCGTACGACCAGCCCACCTTCTCGCCCAAGGTGCCGACGACCAGGGGGGTGATGAAGCCCCCGATGTTCACGGCAATCAAGAACATGCCGTAGGCGCCGGTGCGACGCGGGTCCCCCGGTCCGTAGAGGGCGCCGACCTGGCCGAGCAGGTTCGACTTCACCAGGCCACCGCCGATGACCATCAGGATCATGCCCAACAGGAAGAACGCCTCCATCGGCAGCAGGCCGTATCCTAAGGTCTGGATGACCAGGCCGGCTACGATGCAGTTTCGGGTGCCCAGCCAACGATCGCCGATAAGCCCCCCGATCAGGGGCGTGGCGTAGAAGACGCCGGTGACCAGTCCAAAGGTGGCGGAGGCCAGCTCCAGCGGGCTCTTCGCGCCGAACACTGCGCCCATCGCCCGGCTGAAGGGGCCGAAGCCGATCACCTTCTCGGCTGTGCCTGGCAGGAAAAGGTAGGTCGACATGTAGAGCGTCAGGATCGAGACGAGGCCGTAATAGGCAAAGGACAGGCAGATCTCGGTGGCAAAGATGTGCCCGAAGGCCGTCGGATGCCCAAAGAAGGCGGTGTCTGCGCGGTCGCGATCCGGCGTCCTGGGGGCTGCGGGGGGCATCGGTTCGGTGAGTTCCATGACTCCGGCTTGGGCCGCTCGCCTTTGCGGGTCAAGCCCCGCCGCCCCCGGCATTCAACAGCGCGCCGATATGCTTTAGACTCCATCCGCCGCGAGGGGAGTTCGCCTATGAGCCAGTTTGATTACGATCTCTTTGTCGTCGGTGCCGGGTCCGGCGGGGTCCGGGCAGGACGCCTGGCCGCGGTCTCCGGCGCGCGGGTCGCCGTGGCCGAGGAATACCGGGTCGGCGGCACCTGCGTGATCCGTGGCTGCGTGCCCAAGAAGTTCATGGTCTACGCCTCGGAGTTCGCCCACTACGCCCACATCGCCGAGGGCTTCGGCTGGTCCGCCTCGGGGGCGACCTTCGACTGGACACGCTTCCGGGAGGCCAAGGACCGCGAGATCGCCCGTCTTTCCGGCCTCTATGTAGCCAACCTGACCCGGTCGGGCGCCGAAATCGTGGAGGGACGGGCCGTCCTGACCGGTCCCAACAGTCTCGAGGTCGAGGGACGCGGAGCGGTCACTGCACAGCGCATCCTCATCGCCACGGGCGGGCGGCCCTGGAAGCCGGAAGACCTGCCGGGCGCGGACCTCGCCATGACCTCCGAGGAGGCCTTCGACCTGCCCGCCCTGCCAGAGCGGATCGTGATCGTCGGCGGCGGCTTCATCGCCGTCGAGTTCGCTGGCATCTTCAACGGCATGGGCGTCGATGTGACCCTGGTTTATCGCGGAGACCAGGTCCTGCGGGGGTTTGACGAGGACATCCGCTCCCACGTGGCCGCAGAAATCCAGAGGCGGGGGGTGAAGCTCATCCTCGGGGCACATCCAGTAGAGATCTCAGGGCGTTCCGGGGACCTGCAATGCCACCTGTCCGATGGCCAGGTCCTGCCGGCCAGCCAGGTCATGCTGGCGACAGGCCGCAAGCCCCACACCCGGGGACTGGGCCTGGAGGCGGCGGGGGTGGAGACCGGTCCGAACGGCGAGATCCGGGTCGACGCCTGGTCCAAGACCTCCGCCCCCGGCGTCTGGGCCGTCGGTGACGTCACGGACCGCATCAACCTCACGCCGGTGGCCATCCGCGAGGGTGCCGCCTTTGCCCGGACGGAATTCTATGGACAACCCACCTCATTCGACCACGAGGCCGTAGCCTCTGCGGTCTTCAGCCAACCGCCAGTCGGCACCGTGGGCCTTACCGAGGCGGAGGCGCGCGCGGCCTATCCGAAGATCGACATCTATTTGTCTCGGTTCCGGCCCATGAAGGAGACTTTCTACGGCGGCCAGGAGCAAGCCCTGGTCAAGCTGATTGTGGACGCCGAAACCCAGCGCATGCTGGGTTGCCACGTCGTGGGCCCTGATGCCCCGGAGATCATCCAGATGGCGGCCGTACCCTTGAAGCTGGGCGTGACCAAGGCCCAGTGGGACTCCGCCTGTGCCGTCCATCCCACCCTGGCCGAAGAGCTGGTCACGCTCAGCGAGCCCGTCGTGCGACCCATCGCTTGAGCCCGGCTCCGCCCCGGGCCGCCGACGGCCGCTGGACAGCAGGCGTCCTCGCAGGCCTCTTGGTCCTCACGCCCCTGCTGGGTTGGGCAGGGGCCTTGGGATTTGCACCCGCCGTGGCCCTGGCGGGGCTTCTGACTGTCCCGTCCCTCCGGGTCCGCGTCGCCGACCGAACCCTCTTGCTGGCCCTCTTCACCGCCCTGGTCTGGGCCTGCGCTTCCGCCTTCTGGAGCCCCTGGCGGGCCCCGGACCTCGAGGGACAGACTGGCCTGAAGCTGGTCTTCATGCTGGCCCTCTACGGCTCCGCGGTGAGTGCAGCCCGCGCGGTTTCCGGGGCGTCCCTGAAGGGACTTCTCAAGGTACTGGTCGCCGCCGTGGGCCTGCTGTCTGCGATCCTCATCATCGAGGCCCTGAGCGACGCCGCCGGTTACAAGGCCCTGCTGGGGGCCTTCGGACAGACCGTTCGCCCCGACTACGCCGTCAAGAATGTCGCCCAGGGCCTGTATGTGCTGACCCTGCTCGTGCCGCCCGCCCTTGTGGCCGCGAAGGGTCGGGTTCGGTGGGCCCTTGCGGCGCTTGCCCTTACCGGGATCGTGTTTCCGGCCTGGAAGTTCGGATATGACGCCCCGGTCCTCGCTGCAGCCATCGCGGCCGCGACAGCCCTGCTGGTCTGGCGGTTTCCAGCGGCCGGTCCGCGAATTCTGGGGGGGCTGGCTGCGAGCGCCTTCCTGGCGACGCCCCTCCTCGTCTCCTCGGCCTTTGCCCTCGGGCTCGACGCCCGTCTGGCCCCCTATCTGTCAGAATCCTGGATGCAGAGGCTGGGATACTGGAGGAAGGCCGTCGACTGGATCTGGGCCCGTCCCCTCCCGGGCTGGGGTCTCGACGCCAGCCGGGCCTTCGGACCAGGTATTCGGCTGCACCCTCATGATGCTGCCCTGCAGATCTGGATGGAGCTTGGCCTGATCGGAGCCGTGGCTGCGGCCATCGTCTGGGCAGCCATCTTCACGGGCCTGTCCCGGCCAGCGCGGTCACCTGCTGCCGCCGCCAGCGCCGCCGCCGCCGCCGCCTACCTGGTCTTCGGGGCGGTGAGCTTTGGGGTCTGGCAGGAGTGGTGGCTGGGCCTTGGTGCCTTGACCGCCCTAGCCTGCATCCTCGTCCTGCGCGCCCGGACTATCGACCTTTCCAGTCATTCCGTATAAAACGCCGCGCCTGCCGATGCGGGTGCGGAGTTGTAAGATGAGCCCTTCCTGGAGCCCTTCCACCTGGCGTTCCCGTCCTGGCAAGCACATGCCTGAGGACTATCCAGACGCCCAGGCCCTGGCCTCAGTCGAACAGACCTTGCGCGGCATGCCGCCCCTGGTCTTCGCCGGTGAAGCCCGCAGGCTGAAGTCGCTGCTGGCGGACGTCGAGGCGGGTCGCGCCTTCCTGCTCCAGGGCGGAGACTGCGCCGAAAGCTTCAAGGAATTCCACGCCGACAACATCCGCGACAGCTTCCGCCTGATCCTCCAGATGGCGGTGGTGCTGACCTTCGCTGGCGGGAAGCCGGTGGTGAAGGTTGGGCGCATGGCCGGCCAGTTTGCCAAGCCGCGCTCGTCGGCCACAGAAACCATCGGTGACGTCACCCTGCCGTCCTACCGTGGTGACAATATCAACGGCATGGCCTTTGACGCCGCCTCCCGCACACCCGACCCCCAGCGTCTCCTGCAGGCCTATGGTCAATCCGCCTCGACCCTGAACCTGCTGCGCGCCTTCGCCGGGGGCGGCTACGCCAACCTGCACAATATCCATCGCTGGACCCTTGGCTTCGTCGATGACAGCCCGCAGGGCGCACGCTACCGCGCCCTCTCGGAAAAGATCTCCGAGGCCCTGACCTTCATGGCGGCGATCGGCGTGACGCCCGAGACCCATCCCGACTTGCATAGGGTGGAGTTCTTCACCTCCCACGAGGCCCTTCTGCTGGGCTTCGAGGAAGCCATGACCCGGGTCGATTCCACCTCCGGCGACTGGTACGACACCTCGGCCCACCTGCTCTGGATCGGGGAGCGCACCCGCCAGGCTGATGGCGCCCACCTCGAGTTCTTCCGGGGGATCAAGAACCCGATTGGCCTGAAGGTCGGTCCGACCCTTGAGGCGGATGAACTCCTGCGCCTGATCGACATCCTGAATCCGGACAACGAGCCCGGGCGGCTTACGCTGTATGGCCGCTTTGGCCAGGACAAGATCGCTGGGCGCCTGCCAGGCCTCCTGAAAGCAACCCACGCCGCCGGCGCCCGGGTGGTCTGGGCCATCGATCCCATGCACGGCAACACCTTGACTGCAGCGACCGGCTACAAGACCCGGCCCTTCGACCGGATCCTCTCCGAGGTGAAGAGCTTCGTGGAGATCTGCCGGGCCGAGGGTGTTCATCCCGGTGGCGTCCATCTCGAGATGACCGGCCAGAACGTCACCGAATGCCTGGGCGGCGCGCGAGCCCTGTCCGAGGGCGAGCTCGCCGACCGCTATCACACCCACTGCGATCCCCGTCTGAACGGTGAGCAGGCCCTGGAACTGGCCTTCCTTGTCGCCGAGAAGCTGAAGGAAGAGCGGCTGGCCGAGGCCCTGAAGCAGGCCGTCTGAGGGCGGGTGCCTCCAGCCTCACAGCAGGTGTTCGATCGGGGCGTTGCCAAACCCCAGACCCTGCGACATCCCCAGTCTGGTGCGCGCTTGACCTGACCCGCCGCTCCCGGCTCATGGGGGCATGCTGTCCGTCATCACCCGTTCCGGAGGTCAATCGCTCCAACTTTCCAGTCTCCTGTCAGATCTCGTGCCCGGCGCCGTCCAGGGTCTCATCCGCGATGTCCTGGTCCTGGATCCTGAGGTGGACGATCCGCAGTTCATCGCCCTTTGCGAGGACGCTGGCGCTTGCCGGGTCTCTGGTGGCTTGGACGTCGCGGTGCGTCAGGCGCGCAGCGACCTGATCCTCCTGGCCGCGCCCGGGCTTCGCCTGGACGCCTTCGCCCTTGACCGGCTGGGTCGCAACCTTGCGGAACGGGGCGCCGGGGCTGTGTCGAGGGGACTCGCCCTGACGGGACCGACCCTGCTGGGCCTGGGTTTCCTGGCGTCTCCACGAGGCCTTGTCGCGTCTCGCCGCCGGCTGATGGACCTGCCTGCCAGCACCAGCCTGGAAGCGGGCCTAGTGAGGGCCTCCCGGGGCGCGCCCCGGCTCGCGATCGCCGGCTGAGGCCTCAGGCTCAGGCCTCAGGGCCGCCCTGGCCGCTCCAGGCGTTCGGCGAAGGTCTTCAGGTCCGCCCAGGCCATGGCCTTGGCAGAGGGGGTCCGCATCAGGAAGGCGGGGTGGAAGGTCGGCAGGACTGGCAGCTCCAGGTCGCCGGCGGTCGCCTTCCATTCGAACCAGCGACCGTGCAGCCGATTGATGCCTTCAGCTTGCTCGAGCATGGAGCGGGTGGCCGGGGCCCCGACCAGCAACAGCATCCGGGGCCTGACCAGGCGGATGGCTTGCTCGACGAAGGGCTTGCAGGCCAGTTGCTCCTCAGGGGTCGGCGTCCGGTTCCCTGGAGGGCGCCAGAAGACGGTATTGATGATGAAGGCCCTGTCGGTCAGCCCGATGGCACCCAGCATCCGGTCGAGCATCTGCCCGGCCTTGCCCACGAAGGGCCGCCCCGTCCGGTCTTCCTCGGCCCCGGGCGCCTCGCCGATCACAACCACTGGCGCATCCACCGGCCCGCGCGAAAACACTGACCGGGTCGCAGTGCCTTCGAACCGGATGGGACAGCCTTCGAAGGCCTCGATCGCCTCGGCCAGGGACTCCAGGGTCCCACAAGCCGAAGCGGCCTCCTGGGCCGCCTCGATGGCCAGGGGTCGCACCTGCGCTGCCGCCGGTGTTCCGCTCCGGACCACAGCCGCTGGCGCCAGACGGGGCGCAAGGGGCTTCTGGCCTTCGGCGATTCGATCCGGCGGAGCGTCAAGCAAGGCGGCGTCGACACCCGCCTCGGCCCAGAAGGCAAGCAGGCTTTCGGCGACAGTGCTTGCCAGCAGGCGGCTCATCTCCGGTGGATTTCCTCTGGTGGCGACAGGCCCGGCGCCATTCGCCCTTGACCCACCCGATACAAGCTATTGATAAGGCTTCAAGGGAACAAGGCCGGGCGCGTTGCGACCGGCGTACCGGAGGTCGCAGAATGAGCGAGACCCTCGAACGTGAGGCGATGGAATACGACGTGGTCATCGTCGGCGCCGGCCCCTCGGGCCTGGCGGCGGCGATCCGCCTGAAGCAGATGGCGGAGGCTGCGGGAACCGAGATTTCCGTCGCGGTCCTTGAGAAGGGGTCCGAGGTCGGCGCCCACATCCTGTCGGGTGCGGTCATCGATCCCAGCGGCATCGCCGAGTTGCTTCCCGACTGGAAGGCGCTGGGGGTTCCCCTTGAGACCCCCGTCACCAAGGACAAGTTCCTGATGCTGGGCCCGAGCGGCGAGCTCGACGTCAGCTGGGCGCCCTTTCCCAAGTGGATGCTGAACCACGGCAACTACATCGCCAGCCTGGGCAATGTCTGCCGCTGGCTGGCCCAGCACGCCGAGGGCCTTGGGGTCGAGATCTACCCCGGCATGGCGGCCTCGGAGCTGGTCTTCAACGCCGACGGTTCGGTCAAGGGCGTGGTGGCCGGCGTCTTCGGGATCGGCAAGGATGGCGAGCCGGGTGCTGACTACCAGCCCGGCATTGAGCTGCACGCCAGATACACCCTGATCGGCGAAGGCGTCCGGGGCTCCCTGGCCAAGCAACTGCAGGCCCGCTTCGACCTGAACACGGGACGCGAGCCCCAGAAGTACGGCATCGGCATCAAGGAACTCTGGAAGGTTCCGGACGCGGCCTTCCAGCCCGGCCTGACCCAGCACACCTTTGGCTGGCCCCTGGACAACCAGACCGGCGGCGGGTCGTTCATGTACCACTTCGGGGACAACTACGTGGCCATCGGCTTCGTCGTGCACCTGAACTACAAGAATCCCTATCTCTCGCCCTTCGATGAGTTCCAGCGGTTCAAGACCCATCCGGCGATCCGCCGTTACCTCGAGGGTGGCGAGCGCGTCTCCTACGGTGCCCGGGCCATTACCGAGGGTGGCGAGCAG
>Ga0209598_10003271_pt1 | contig 12329 bp, 10 predicted proteins | sample M_140807_EF_Meta_FD_187317 | JGI IMG/M metagenome (GOLD analysis project Ga0209598, IMG submission 187317) | Freshwater microbial communities from Lake Montjoie, Canada to study carbon cycling - M_140807_EF_MetaG (SPAdes) (version 2) | ecosystem: Environmental > Aquatic > Freshwater > Lake... | reverse complement strand
CAAGCGAAGCCGCATGGACTTAATCAGCGGTGGCTTCTTCTGGCTTGGCTTTGCCTTCTTTTTTGGCCAAAGGTTGAATGTCCAACAGCACTTCGGTTTTGGTGGCGTCTCGATCGTCTAAATCGACGGTCAGGCGACCGCCGTCGACCAGACGACCAAAAAGCAACTCGTCTGCCAAGGCACGGCGGATGGTGTCTTGAATCAGGCGCTGCATAGGGCGAGCGCCCATGAGGGGGTCGAATCCCTTCTTGGCCAAGTGCTGACGCAGCTTGTCGGTAAAGGTCACGTCCACCTTCTTCTCGGCCAACTGGGTTTCGAGCTGCAGCAAGAATTTGTCCACCACGCGCAGGATGACGTTTTCGTCCAGCGCCTTGAAGCTCACGATCGAATCCAAGCGATTGCGGAATTCCGGGGTGAACAAGCGTTTGATGTCGGCCATTTCATCGCCCGCAGCGCGCGGGTTGGTAAAGCCAATGGTGGCTTTGTTCATGGTTTCCGCACCCGCATTGGTGGTCATGATGACGATGATGTTGCGGAAATCTGCCTTACGCCCGTTGTTGTCGGTCAGGGTGCCGTGGTCCATCACCTGCAACAGCACGTTGAAGATGTCGGGGTGGGCTTTTTCAATTTCGTCCAGCAGCAGCACCGCATGGGGTTTTTTAGAAACGGCTTCAGTCAACAAACCGCCTTGGTCAAACCCCACATAGCCTGGAGGCGCGCCAATCAGGCGGCTCACGGCGTGACGCTCCATGTACTCCGACATGTCAAAGCGCATCAAGTCAATGCCCAAAATATAGGCCAGCTGTTTGGCTGCCTCGGTCTTGCCCACGCCGGTCGGGCCGCTGAACAAAAACGCACCAATAGGTTTGTCAGGCTTACCCAACCCAGAGCGCGCCATTTTGACGGCCGAGGCCAACATTTCCAGCGCTTTGTCTTGACCAAAGACCACGCTCTTGAGGTCGCGTTCTAAGGTCTGCAGTTTGCTGCGGTCGTCATTGGACACATTGGCAGGTGGAATGCGGGCAATTTTGGCGACGATGTCTTCAATTTCACCTTTGCCAATGGTTTTCTTGCGCTTAGAGGCTGCAATGATGCGCTGGAAAGCGCCCGCCTCGTCAATCACGTCAATGGCTTTGTCAGGCAAATGGCGGTCGTTGATGTACTTGGCCGACAACTCAGCAGCCGCTTGGAGCGCTGCGTTGGCGTACTTGACGTTGTGGTGCTCTTCAAACCTGGACTTGAGGCCCTTGAGAATTTCCACAGTCTCGCTGATGGTGGGCTCGACCACATCCACCTTTTGGAAACGGCGTGACAAAGCGGCGTCTTTTTCAAAAATACCGCGGTACTCGGTGAAGGTGGTGGCGCCAATGCACTTGATCTGCCCACTAGAAAGGGCGGGCTTGAGCAAGTTGGAAGCATCCAGCGTACCGCCCGAGGCCGCACCTGCGCCAATCAGGGTGTGAATTTCGTCAATGAACAAAATCGCGTTGGGCTTGTCTTTTAAGGACTTGAGGACGCCTTTCAAGCGCTGCTCAAAATCGCCGCGGTACTTGGTACCGGCAAGCAAAGCACCCATATCCAGCGAATACACATTGGATTCGGCCAAAATTTCAGGCACATCTTTTTGGGTGATGCGCCATGCCAAGCCCTCGGCAATCGCGGTTTTGCCCACACCCGCTTCGCCCACCAACAAAGGGTTGTTTTTGCGGCGGCGGCACAAAATTTGAATGACCCGCTCCACCTCGTGGTGGCGGCCAATGAGGGGGTCGATCTTGCCGTCTTTGGCGGCGGCATTGAGGTTTTGGGTGTACTGCTCTAGCGGGGAAGCTTTTTCATTTTTGTCTGAGCTGGCTTCTTCGCCCTCAGCAGGCGCGTCGCCGCTGGATTTAGCTGGCTCGGCAGGGTCGGTTTTTTTGATGCCGTGGGCAATAAAGTTCACCACATCCAAACGGGTCACGCCTTGCTGGTGGAGGTAGTACACCGCGTGGGAGTCTTTTTCGCCAAAAATAGCCACCAGCACATTGGCGCCCGTGACTTCTTTTTTGCCGCTGCCCGTGGACTGCACGTGCATGATGGCGCGCTGAATCACCCGCTGAAATCCCAAGGTGGGCTGGGTGTCCACCTCATCGGTACCCGCCACTTGCGGGGTGTTGTCTTTGATGAAATTGGTGAGCGACTTGCGCAAATCGTCAATATTGGCCGCACAAGCGCGCAGCACTTCTGCGGCGCTGGGGTTGTCCAGCAAGGCCAGCAACAGGTGTTCCACGGTGATGAACTCGTGGCGCTGCTGACGGGCCTCTACAAAGGCCATATGCAAACTGACTTCTAATTCCTGGGCAATCATGTGATTTCCTTGTGCCTATTTCTGTTAACTCTGCAGTGCTCTGCTCAACGCTCTGTGCTCAACTCTAATACGTTTCAAACGGCGCTTACCTTCTTCAGTGATGAGGGTGATGTGGCCGATTTCAAGATATGGAATCTCTAAACCTTCAGTTCGCCGGTTCGCTCACACACTGCAGCGGGTGACCCGCCTTGTTGGCGGCATCGGCCACCATATTCACTTTGGTGGCGGCTACGTCTTTGGTGTACACACCGCACACAGCACGCCCATCCAAATGAATTTTGAGCATGATTTGGGTTGCTGTTTCCAAGTCTTTATTAAAAAACTCCTGAATCACCACCACCACAAACTCCATAGGGGTGTAGTCGTCGTTCAGCATCACCACTTGGTACATCTGAGGGGGTTTGACCTTTTCGGTCAAACGGTCGAGCACCAAAGCACCCGCGTCGTCCCCTTGGGGAACGCTGCTTGGGTTCACTGAAGGGTTTTTGGGGGTTCGAGTCGCCATAGAACCATTCTAAATGGCAAGAAACCAACCCAAGAAAAAACCGTCTTGGAAGGGCTATCCCAAGACGGTTTTGAGATCTGCTTAACCGGCAGCTTACATGTGGTCGATCATCACTTGACCAAAGCCAGAGCAGCTCACTTGGGTGGCGCCGTCCATCAGGCGCGCAAAGTCGTAAGTGACCTTTTTGCTGGCAATGGATTTTTCCATGGAGCTGATGATGAGGTCGGCAGCTTCGGTCCAGCCCATGTGGCGCAGCATCATTTCGGCGGACAAGATTTCAGAACCGGGGTTCACATAATCTTTACCGGCGTACTTGGGCGCTGTGCCGTGGGTGGCTTCAAACATGGCCACGGTGTCAGACAAATTGGCACCGGGGGCAATGCCAATACCACCCACCTGCGCAGCCAGAGCGTCAGACACGTAGTCGCCATTGAGGTTGAGGGTGGCAATCACGCTGTACTCAACGGGGCGCAACAAAATCTGCTGCAAGAAGGCGTCGGCAATCACGTCTTTAATGATGATGTCTTTGCCGGTTTTGGGGTTTTTAATCTTGCACCATGGGCCGCCGTCAATCAGCTCAGCGCCAAACTCTTTCATGGCCAGGTTGTAGCCCCAGTCGCGGAAGCCACCTTCGGTGAACTTCATGATGTTGCCCTTGTGCACCAAGGTCAGGCTGGGCTTGTCGTTGTTAATGGCGTATTCAATGGCCTTGCGCACCAAACGCTCGGTTCCTTCAATAGACACGGGCTTGATGCCAATGGCTGAGGTGCTAGGGAAGCGAATTTTCTTAACGCCCATGTCCTCAATCAGGTACTTGATGAGCTGTTTGGCTTTCTCTGAACCCGACTCGTACTCAATACCGGCGTAAATGTCTTCGCTGTTTTCACGGAAGATGACCATATTGGTTTTTTCTGGCTCCTTCAGGGGTGAAGGCACGCCTTTGAAGTACTGCACGGGGCGCAAACACACGAACAAATCGAGCTCTTGGCGCAAAGCCACGTTCAAAGAACGGATGCCGCCGCCCACAGGCGTGGTCAGAGGGCCTTTGATGGACACCACGTACTCACGCACCACGTCCAAAGTTTCTTGGGGCAACCACACATCAGGGCCGTACAGTTTGGTGGACTTTTCGCCAGCAAACACTTCCATCCAATGGATTTTGCGTTTGCCCGCATAAGCTTTGCTCACCGCAGCATCCACCACCTTCAACATCACGGGGGTGATGTCCAAGCCTATACCGTCACCCTCAATGTAAGGAATGATGGGCTCGTTGGGCACATTGAGCGACCTGTCTGAATTAACGGTGATTTTTTGCCCAGTAGTGGGCACTTTGATGTGCTGGTACATGTAAAAAGAACTCCGTTAGACGTTATTTGAGACGTAGAAATGAAAGCCGGGCGATTCTAGACCCAAAGAAATATGGTACTGGGCTGCACCACTTGGCACAAAATGCCATTGCGGATCCTGCCAGAACCAGCATTTAACAACTATCAACGCCATACACAAACCATTACCAAGCCATGCTGACTTTGCCCCAACCCACCTCGCGCCCAAGCCTTGTTCAATGGGCTGTACTTTGGGTGCTTGCCCTTTTGGGTTTTTTAGCGCTTCAAGTTCAAAGCACCCATGCTTGGGCGCAGCAACCCTTTGCTGAACCGCAACTGAATTTGCCGCGCACGCAAATCAAGGCCGGCATGTACCTGATCGACGCGCAAGTGGCCTCCACCCCCGAACAACGCAGCACGGGCTTGATGTACCGGCGTGACATGCCCGCACAAGAGGGCATGCTGTTTGTGTTTGAGCAAGCCACTCAGCAGTGTTTTTGGATGAAAAACACCCTCATTCCCCTGACCGCCGCTTTTGTGCTGGACGACGGCACCATTGCCAACTTAGTGGACATGAAGCCGCAAACCACCGAGCCGCACTGCTCTGTTAAGCCCGTGCGGTTTGTGTTGGAAATGAACCAGGGGTGGTTTGCCAAGCGGGGGATCAAGGCCGGCGGCAAAATCAGCGGCGGGCCTTTCGCACAGCGTAACTGATCGGCCTACACCGCCACCGATTTCAGCGCCTCATTCAAAGTGGCGCTGGGGCGCATCACTGCATCGACCTTAGCCAGATCGGGCAGGTAGTAACCGCCGATATCCACCGCCCCGCCCTGAACCGCAGCCAGTTCGGCCACGATGGTTTTCTCTTTGGCAGCCAGCTCTTTGGCCAAAGGCGAGAACTGGGCTGCAAGGGCCGCGTCTTCAGTTTGAGCGGCCAGCTCTTGCGCCCAATAGAGGGACAAGTAAAACTGGCTGCCGCGGTTGTCCAACTGACCGGTCTTGGGCGACGGGTTCTTGTTGTTGTCCAGAAGCTTGCCCGTAGCGGCGTCCAGCGTTTTGGCCAAAACCTTGGCTTTGGCGTTTCCGGTTTTCAGGCCCAAATCTTCGAGCGATACGGCGAGGGCCAGGAACTCACCCAGAGAATCCCAGCGCAGGTGATTTTCTTCCACCAGCTGCTGAACGTGCTTAGGCGCAGATCCGCCGGCACCGGTTTCATACAAGCCACCACCCGCCATCAACGGCACGATGGACAACATCTTTGCGCTGGTGCCCAGCTCCATGATGGGGAACAGGTCGGTCAGGTAATCACGCAGGATGTTGCCGGTGGCGCTGATCGTGTCCTGGCCGCGGATGACGCGTTCCAGCGTGTAGCGCATCGCGCGCACCTGGCTCATGATTTGGATGTCTAGGCCCGAGGTGTCGTGCTCGTGCAGGTACATCTTGACCTTGGTGATCAGCTGGGCCTCATGGGGGCGGTAAGCGTCCAGCCAGAACACCACGGGCATGCCGGAATTGCGTGCGCGGTTCACGGCCAGTTTCACCCAGTCGCGGATAGCGGCGTCCTTGACCTGGCACATGCGCCAGATGTCGCCGGCTTCCACGTTCTGGCTCAGCAGAACTTCGCCAGTGGCCAGATCTGTGATGTTGGCCACCCCGTCTTCGGAGATCTCAAAGGTCTTGTCGTGCGAGCCGTATTCCTCAGCCTGTTGGGCCATCAGACCCACATTGGGCACGGTACCCATGGTCCTGGGGTCAAAGGCGCCGTGCCACTTGCAGAAGTTAATCACCTCTTGATATATGCGCGCGAAGGTGGACTCAGGCAGTACGGCCTTCACATCTTTGAGGTGCCCGTTAGCGTCCCACATCTTCCCGCCGTTGCGGATCATGGCGGGCATGGAGGCGTCCACGATGATGTCGTTGGGGGAATGGAAATTGGTGATGCCCTTGGCAGAGTCCACCATAGCAAGCTCAGGGCGGTGCTCGTGGCAAGCGTGCAAATCACGCTTGATTTCTTCTTGTTTGCTTTGCGGCAGGCTGGAGATCTTGCTGTAGAGGTCGGCCATGCCGTTGTTCACATTAACGCCCAACTCTTTGAATAGCGCCCCGTGTTTCTCGAATGCTTCCTTGTAGAAGACCTTGACGCAGTGACCGAAAACGATGGGGTGTGACACCTTCATCATGGTGGCCTTGACGTGCAGCGAAAACATCACGCCAGTCTTACGGGCATCTTCGATTTCTTTCTCGTAGAACTCGAGCAAGGCTTTCTTGCTCATGAACATACTGTCAATCACTTCGCGGTCTAACAGGGACACCTTGGGCTTGAGCACGATGGTTTCGCCGCGCTTGGTGATCAACTCCATCTTCACATCGCGCGCGCGGTCAAGGGTCATCGATTTTTCGCCGTGATAGAAATCACCATGGTGCATGTGGGACACATGCGATGGCGATGCCTTACTCCACTCAGCCATGCTGTGAGGATTCTTGCGGGCGTATTCCTTGACGGCCTTGGGGGCGCGACGGTCGGAGTTACCTTCACGAAGCACAGGATTGACTGCGCTGCCGATGCACTTGCCGTAGCGGGCGCGGATGGCCTTGTCTTCGTCAGACTGCGGCGCATCAGGGTAGTCCGGCAGGGCGTAGCCCTTGCTTTGCAGCTCTTTGATACACGCAATCAGCTGCCCCACCGAGGCGCTGATGTTAGGCAGCTTGATGATGTTGGCATCGGCCTGCAGAGTCTTCTTGCCCAGCTCGAGCAGGGTGTTGGGGAGCTTTTGGTCGTCTCTGAGGAAGTCAGAAAACTCGCCCAGAACGCGGGCCGCCACCGATATATCGGACTCCACCACATGAATGCCTGCCGGCGCGGTGAAGGTGCGGATCAATGGCAGAAAAGACGCGGTGGCCAGACGGGGGGCTTCGTCGGTCAGCGTGTAGATGATGGTCGGTTGCTGGGTGCTCATCTCATGTCTCCAAAATAAAGTTGTTGTATCCGCGGGCCTGTTTCGGCAACAGGCTGAAGCCAAAGCATATTGCGTGATTGTGCTTTCTGAGGTCTGACCTTGGCCGCAAATTCCGCAACACAATGCCGCGATGCGAAATATAGCTCCGCTTTGAGGAATAAATCGAGGGGTGCGCTGCAAAGCAGGCGTAAAAAAAGCCCGAAGGTTGCGCTTCGGGCTTTTGGCAAAACCGCAACGAATCAGCCGAAGTTTTTGGCCGCAAAGTCCCAGTTGACCAGTTTGTCGAGGAAGGTCTCTACAAACTTGGGGCGCATGTTGCGGTAGTCGATGTAGTAAGCGTGTTCCCACACGTCCACGGTCAACACAGGGGTGTCGCCTGTGGTCAGGGGGGTGCCAGCTGCACCCATGTTCACGATGTCCAATGAACCGTCGGCCTTTTTGACCAACCAAGTCCAGCCTGAACCAAAGTTGCCCACGGCAGACTTCACAAAGGCTTCCTTAAATGCGGCGTAGTTGCCCCATTTGGCGGTAATGCCTGCGGCCAAAGCGCCGTTAGGCTCGCCACCGCCATTGGGCTTCATGCAATTCCAAAAGAAGGTGTGGTTCCAGATTTGAGCTGCGTTGTTGTACACGCCGCCGCTGGATTTTTTAACGATGGACTCTAGATCCATGGCTTCAAACTCGGTCCCTTTTTGCAGGTTGTTGAGGTTGACCACGTAAGCGTTGTGGTGCTTGCCGTGGTGGAATTCCAGAGTTTCTTGAGAGTAGTGAGGGGCCAGCGCATCAATGGCGTAAGGCAGTGAAGGCAATGTATGTTCCATGAGTTCCTCGTTCAGTTGACGTAAAGAGTTCCGTAGATGGTTGTGGTGAGGTGCACCCAACCCAAGGAATTGTAGGAAGTTATTTCAAAGCGGGGGACGACGGGCCTAAAGCTTGCACCGTCAGCCCCAAAGACCCATCAGCCAAGGTGGCCTGCAAAGCCTGCCCCAAGTGGGCTTGGGCTGCCCGCGACACGGTGCGGCCTTGCTCATCCTGAAGCCAGGCATACCCCCTTTGGAGCACCAGCTTGGGGTCCAGCAAATCTAAGCGCAAACCGGCGCGGTCTAACTTTTGGTGCTGCTGCTCCAGCCGTCGTTGCGCTGCGGCAGGCAAGCGGCTTTGGGCTTGGTCCAGCCTTATGGCGCGTTGACCTAAGGTGTGGGCCAAGGCTGCCCCCAACTTTTGCTGCTGCACTTGCAGCGCCATAGCTTGCTGATGCAGCAATACTGAGGGGCGCCCGAGTCGGCCTGCGGCCCAGTCCAGGCGCTGCTGTTGTTGGTCTAAGGCTCGGTACACGGTTTGCGTGAGGTGCTGCTGCCAAGCCTCTAAGCCTTGTAAGACCGTATCGCGCTCAGGTGCGACCAATTCGGCAGCCGCCGTGGGCGTGGGGGCCCGCACATCGGCCACAAAATCGGCGATGGTGAAGTCGGTTTCGTGCCCCACGCCGCAGACCACTGGCACGGGACTGGCCGCAAGGGTACGGGCCAAAACCTCGTCGTTAAAGGCCCATAAATCTTCCATGGCGCCGCCGCCGCGCACGAGCAAAATCACATCCACGCGGCCAAGGGTCTCAATGTCTGAGCCACCGCCTTCGGCATGGACCGCTAGTGCGTACAAACTTTGCAGCGCAGTCACCAGCTCTTGCGGTGCACCAGCACCCTGCACCGCCGCCGGTGCCAGCACCACCGGAATATGCGGCGCGCGCCGTTGCAAAGCCGTCACCACGTCGTGCAAGGCCGCCGCACCTAAAGAGGTGACAAGTCCAATGGCTTTGGGCATTTGGGGCAGAGGCCGCTTGCGAGCAGGGTCAAACAAACCTTCAGCGTCCAGCTTGGCTTTGAGTTTTAAAAACTGTTCAAACAGGGCGCCTTGACCAGCCCGCCGCAGGCCTTCCACCACCAGTTGCAGGTCGCCCCGCTGCTCGTACACCGTTAAACGGCCATACAGCTCCACCAATTCGCCGTCTTTAGGGGCAAACTCCAGCATGGAGGCCGCCCTGCGGAACATAGCGCAGCGGATTTGGCCCTGCGCGTCCTTGATCGAAAAATAACAGTGACCGCTGGCTGCACGCGAAAACCCCGTGAGCTCTCCGCGCACGGTGACCGGGCTAAACCGTGCCTCCAGCGCATCGGCCACAGCACGGCAAAGAGCCCCAACCGCCCAAACTCGGTCTGGTACGGTCAAGGTGGAGGTGGCTTCGGTCATCGTAAGTGCTTGTTTATGCTCAACTTTAGCGTGAAACACGGGGGCAAAAACCCAAGTGTTCCACATTTTGCACCTTATAGGTGCTTGAGCGGGACATAGGGCTCATAACACGCATTCTTCGTTTAAGTCATTGATTTTGTTGAACTTTTTACCGCTTAAATTGACATCAATTTGTCAAAAGCCCCTGTTTTTGCGGTCTTGGAGCACTTGCACCAAGGGTTACACACAAAGTTATCCACATTAAATGTGAGTTATTCACTGCACCGCCCTTACAGGGCGAAAGCGGCAAACTAAACACCGCTCAGGCCTTGTCTAGAGCCTTGTCTAGAGCCTTGTAATGTGCTGGTTCATAATCCTTCAACTTTAGGCGTATTTTGTGGATGAGGGGGACGGATGGTGTGGTCGATGATTCAAGCGGCAGGTTGGCCGATTTGGCCTTTGTTGGCTTGTTCGGTGGTGGCATTGGCCCTCATCATCGAGCGCTTCATCAGTCTCCAGACCACCCACATCACCCCCCCTAAGCTGCTCGAGCAGGCGCTGATGTTTTCCCGCCAAACCCTGCCCAGCCCCCAAGTGCTCGGACAGCTGGAACAAAACTCTCTTTTAGGCCAAGTGTTGGCCAGCGGTTTCAAAGCCATACACGCCAACCCCCGCTGCAGCGAGCAAGATTTGCGCTCCAGCATGGAAGCTGCAGGTCGCTTGGTGGCCCAAAAGCTGGAAAACAATTTGACAGCCTTGGCCACCATTGCCTCTGCCGCCCCATTGCTGGGTTTGCTGGGAACCGTGGTGGGCATGATTGAAATTTTTGGCGCCCAAAACCCCGCGGCCACAAGCGCCATGTCCGCCGCCTCCACCAACCCCGCCCAACTGGCCCACGGTATTTCGGTAGCGCTTTACAACACAGCCTTTGGCTTGATGGTGGCCCTACCCGCGCTGATTTTTTGGCGCTACTTTCGAGTCCGGGTAGACCAGCACTTGTTGGACTTGGAGCTGGCCTCTGAGCGACTGATGCGGCACCTCAATACCCTGCGAGCGTCATGAATTTTCGCAAGCGATGGAGGGATGAGCCCGAAATCAACCTGATTCCTTTTATCGACGTGTTGTTGGTGGTGCTGATTTTTTTGATGCTCACCACCACCTACACCAAGTTCACCGAAATGCAGCTGCGCCTGCCCGTGGCAGACGCAGACGCCCAGCGCGAATACCCCAAAGAAATCGTGGTGTCCATTGGACCCGACGGCCAATACATGGTGAACAAGCAGGTGGTCAGCGGCAATTCTGTGGACGTCTTGGCGAAAGCTTTGTCTCAAATGGCAACGCAAATGACGGGGCAAATAGCGGCGCAAACTTCAGCAGAGGCCCCTTCTCAAGGCGCCTCGCCGCAAGAGGTGGTGCTGATCATCAATGCAGATGCCAACGCGCGCCATCAAGCGGTGATCGCCGTGATGGAATCGGCTAAAAGGGCGGGCATATCGCAAATCACCTTTGCCACACAGCCCTCTGGCGGTACCGCAGCTTCCCCGTCAGCAACGGCGACTGCCCCCTCCCGCTGACCTTGGTCTTGGTTTGAACGCGACCGGCTCTAGGCTCTCCAGCACCTTACTTCGGACCTGGCAAGGCCGAGGCCTGGTGGCCTGTCTGTTGTCGCCGCTGTCTTGGATGTATGGGTTTGTGGTGCGGTTTCGGCAGGGCCTCTTCATCAGCGGGGTCTTAAAGTCCCACAAGCTGCCGGTGCCCTTGGTGGTGGTGGGCAATGTGGTGGCGGGAGGTGCTGGCAAAACCCCACTGGTGATGGCCTTGGTTCTGCACCTCAAAGCGCAGGGCATTCAAGTGGGTGTGATTTCCAGAGGCTTTGGCGCACGCCGTGTAAAAAGTGCTGCAGCCCCCATAAGCCCCGAAGTTCATGAGGTGCTGCCCAACAGCTTGCCCCAAGACGTGGGTGATGAGCCCTTGTTGATCCGACGCACAACCGGTGTACCCGTGTTCACAGGCGTCAAAAGGTATGCCGCAGGCCAGGCACTGCTTGCGCGCCACCCCGAGACGCAACTCATCATCAGCGACGACGGCTTACAGCATTTGGCTTTGCAACGCGACTTAGAGGTGGTGGTGTTTGACGACCGCGGTCTGGGTAATGGCTGGTTACTGCCCGCTGGGCCACTGCGCGAACCCTGGCCCCGCCCTTGCGACTTGGTGCTGCACACGAGCCAAAGGCAAGCCTTTGGCGGCTTTGGCTCGACCCGAACGCTGTCTCTTCAAGCCCGTAACGCCAAGGGCGATTCCCTGCTGCGCGACACGCTGGCGGGCTTCGCCTATGTGGCCAACCATCGGGGCATCCGCTTCGTGATGATCCTGCTCACCGCCACCAGCCTGCTGGTTCGCCCGGTGATCGAGCTGCTGCCGAGCATCGCGGACAAGGTGTTTCAGGCGGGGCCGACGGGCCTGTCCATGATGCTCTCGGCCATTGGCGTGGGCGCCGTCACCGCCAGCCTGGTGCTGGCGCGGCGCGGGCAGACGCAGGGGCTCACCAAGCTGCTGGTCTGGTCCACTTTCGGCACGGGCCTGTGCGTGGCGGCGGCCCTGCAGGCGCCCAGCATCAATGTGGCGGCGGTGGCTTTCTGTTTGATGGGCGTTTGCATGTTGTGCGGCAATGTGAGCGCGCAGACACTGGTGCAGAATGCGGTCTCCTCCGACATGCGGGCGCGGGTGCTGGGCCTCTTCATCGTCTTCGGCCATGGCCTGCCTGCGCTGGGCGCGCTGATGCAGGGCTGGCTCGCCACCTTCCTCGGCCTGCCCATGGCCGTGGGCGGCAGCGCAGTGCTCATGCTGAGCTTCTGGGTCTGGGCCCTCTTCGCGCAACGCAGGATGATGGGCGAGCTGGAAGGTCCGAGCCCGCGCTGATCCGGTTGAAGCTGTCCACGCCAGTTTCAACGCCTCCGATCGCCAGAAGCTTGAAA
>Ga0209598_10003269_pt1 | contig 12332 bp, 13 predicted proteins | sample M_140807_EF_Meta_FD_187317 | JGI IMG/M metagenome (GOLD analysis project Ga0209598, IMG submission 187317) | Freshwater microbial communities from Lake Montjoie, Canada to study carbon cycling - M_140807_EF_MetaG (SPAdes) (version 2) | ecosystem: Environmental > Aquatic > Freshwater > Lake... | reverse complement strand
CCTACCTGCGGGCCTTTGCCGATGGTCCAGCCCCCTTTGTCGCCCGCACCCCCGTGCCTCTTACGCCGCCAGTTCTTAGCGAATTGCTGCAGGGCGGGTCGCAGGCCTACGGCGCCGACCATCCCCTGTTTCGTTGGCAGCGCCGCCTGAGCGCCGCCCGAATCCGGGCCGCCCTGGGGCCCCGGGCGGCGACCGTGGGCGAGGTGCGCAGCGTGAGGGTGCTGGAAAGGGGGCCCAGCGGTCGGGTGCTGGCCCTGGAGATCGCCGGTACGAATGGCACCACGGTGTTACGGCGCGATGCCATCCGCCGCAGCTTGCGGGAGTTGCCCAGCACCCTGTTCCTCCTGACTCCTGCGGGGTCAAAGGCTTGGCGGGTGGACGGTGGTGGCTTTGGCCATGGGGCTGGATTGTCCCAGGCTGGCGCCATCGATTTGGGCCGCCAGGGCTGGAGCGTCGAGCGAATCCTTCGCCATTACTATCCCGGCGCTGGGCTGCAGCCCCTGACTGGGTTGGGAAACGCCCTTTAGAGTTTCATTCTTAATGAAAGCAGGGGGAGTGCTTGATGGTCGGTGGGAGTCCCAACGATCACCGCCGGGGCAAGGCCGCCCTCTACCTGTTGGTCTGCTTGCTTTTGGGCGGCCTACCCCATTGGCTGCCCCAAGGCACCTGGCGTTGGGCCTTGCCCCTGTCGGCAGGGTTGATCGGTGCCTATGCGCTACGAACGGTTGGCTTGGGAGCGAGAGCGGCCCAGGCGGTGGCTGCCCTGGAGCCTCAGGATGGATTCCAGGTCCAGAACGGTCAGCCCATCGCAACGCCCCCCCTAGTTGGGGTCGATGTGGTGGTGGCGGCCCGGGATGAGGAGGCGGTGATCGGCCGCCTGGTCGAGCGTCTCACGGCCCTGCGCTGGCCGGACGCCTTGCTGCGGGTCTGGATCATCGATGACGGCAGTGAGGACCGCACGGCGGAACGGTTGGTTGAGTTGCAACAGCGCCATCCCCAACTGCAGGTGGTGCGGCGTTCCAGGCAGGCCGGTGGCGGGAAATCGGCGGCCCTCAATGAGGTGCTGCAGCGTTTGCAGGGGCGCTGGATGCTGGTCTTGGATGCCGATGCCGATATGGGACCAGACCTGCTGGAACGGTTGATTCCCTACGCCGAAGCCGGTGGCTGGGCGGCGGTGCAGTTGCGCAAGGCGGAGGTCAATAGTGATCAGAACTGGCTGACCCGGGGCCAGGCGATGGAAATGGCCTTCGATGCGGTGGTTCAGGAGGGCCGCCTGGCCCAGGGAGGGGTGGTGGAGTTGCGCGGCAACGGCCAGTTGCTGCGCCGCGATGCGGTGCAAACGGCGGGGGGGTTCAATGAGGCCACCATCACCGACGATCTCGATCTCAGCTTCCGCTTGCTGCTGGCCGGTCTGCCGATCGGGGTGCTCTGGAATCCCCCCATCTGCGAGGAGGCCGTGCTCACCCTGCCGGCCCTATGGCGCCAGCGGCAGCGTTGGGCGGAGGGGGGGCTGCAGCGTTATCTCGACTATGGCCCCCAACTGCTATCCAATCGCCTCAATGGAACCCAAAAACTTGATCTAATTGTTTTTTTCCTCTTGCAGTATGTTCTGCCGGTCGTGGCCATCGCCGATGGCGCCGCCGCTGTGCTGACGGCGAGCCGTCCGGCCTTCTGGCCTTTTTCGCTGGTCGCCGTCGCCCTCACCTTGTTCGGCATGGCCGCCGGTTGCCGCCGCGCCAGCGAAGGGCCTGCCCTACCGCCTGCCAGCCCTGGCAATCTGATCCTGGGCATCGTCCACATGATGCATTGGTTTGTGGTGATTCCTTGGGTCACTTTGAAGATGGCTCTGCTGCCCAAGACGCTGGTTTGGGCGAAGACAGCCCATGGAGAATTGATTTCAAGCTCAACCGATTATGCAGAGTATGATCTGGCCACGCAAGTGCTGAATTGCACGCCCGAAGATGAAGCAGTCATTGCTTCAGAAGGCGGTGGACTTTAAGCTGATTTAGTCGTAGAGTCTTGGTTAGCGCTAATCCATTAAGCAAGTCCAAAGCGCAAGAATTTGCGAGCCGCTTTGAATTTGGGATGATGTTGATTTGCCTCTGCAATCCATTGCTGCTTGGCGTAATAACCCATGCACTTCTTTAACATTTCTTCGTAGTGATTGAATTCGCTCACGGGTCGGTGTAGTTTCGATTCAAGGGAGCTATCAAGTCTTCGTAATGCGTTGACCACAAACGATGGAATCGGCAGTTGATTCCCGCATTCAAATGGTTCGTTGGATAAGGGTTTGAAACGAGAAGGGTGCCCTTTGAAAATATTTATCCAAATAGAGCAATAAAGTTGATTCAATAGCAACGAATTTGGATGATTGAAGCTATAGCCGCAAAAATTTGCCAATGGAATGGATTGGCCAGCCAAGCATGAATTCATATCTTTCATCCTTTGTTGAAGCTTGTTAAGCGATTGATTCGCATTGGAACAGATGTAACTAGTTTGCCTACATGCAAGCTTAAGTCGCAATCTTTGAACTTTGCCCCAAGATAATCTTGAGGAAGATAATGCCATGGCTAGAAAGTCGTGATAGTCACCATGGGGATTGCCTGGATAACGGGAGTTGGTTATTAAATCGCCGCTTGCCGTTTTGGCATAGCCAAAGAAAGGAAAAAAAGCTTCACCATAAAGATTTGGATAAAAATAGAGTCTTTTCCCGAACATGGATCGGAATACATTGCTGCCAAGTTTTTCGAAATTCCGGTAGCCTTCCTGGATTGGAATTGCCATAATGTAATCAGCACTTTTGCATTGTTGTAGCCAGTCTTCAATTTCAGTATTGCTATTCAAAAGGTGATAGGGCGCCAACGTAGTTATTTTTGCTGATGGCATGTTTAGTTTCATCCAGGATTCAAGTGTTTCGACCTGGCAGTTACCCGCTAAGCAGATGTGGGTGTGGGAGGTACTCATGGATGCCCGATGAATTGACTTTCTGGCGTGGAAGACTTGCTGGAAATATTTTGTGGTGAATTAATATTAAAGCGTTGAATATTCATATTGTTGCTCTTGCGTTTGCTGTTGTCAAGTGATTTGATGGCGCACGCGGGGATAGTAATGTTACTCGGTTTTGCGTGGCAAGGGTTTTTCCCTGTGACTCGATTAGGGGTTATAGTATTGCTAGAGTGAAGCCTTCGACAGTGCGTAAGTGCCAAGATGGTCTCTCAAAATCGTTGAGTTGACAATGAATTTGGCTGGTGATCTCGATGTTACTTCACATAAGCTATCAGGGAAACCCTTGATTTCGGTGGTGATGCCGCTACTTAATGCAGCCAGGTATCTCCAGCGTTCGCTGGGATCACTTGCGGAACAGGGCTGCAGCCATTTTGAGGTTGTTTTGGTGGATGGTGGTTCCGAAGACGGCACGCGTGCTATTGCAGCAGAGCTGCTTAGAGGGGCTTCCATTGCCCATCGCATAAAATTACTGCCTGGTTCCAGCATCTATGAGGCGATGAATTACGGCGTTGATTTAGCCGAAGGGGATTGGACTTATTTCATGGGGTCTGATGATCGTCTCTTGGCTGCGGATGTGCTTGAGAACATATCTCCTTATTTGCATGCTGCTCAGCCTGATGTCTTGGTGTTACATGGTGATGTTTGGATAGAGGATCCTGGCTATCGCTATGGCCAAAACTGGGATCTACCAAGACTGCTTGATCGCAACATCAGTCATCAATCGGCGTTTTATCGCCGTAACGCAATTAACTCGCTTCAGATTAGATACAATACCCGCTACGCTCTTTATGCTGATTGGGATTACAATCTTCAGCTGTTAGCCAAAGGCCGATTTCAGTACGTGCCTTTGCCAGTGGCTTCCTATGCGTGTACAGGGGCTTCGTCGCAGCGGGTGGATGAGTGTTTCCTGGCGGAAAAGGAGATGAATGCATTGCGGTACTTTGGCTGGCGAGCCTGTTTTCTGATCCCTCCCTATCGGTTCGCACTTGGTTGTGGTCAGCGGCCAGGTCGATGGCGCGCTGTTCAGCTACAGGTCAATCGTTTGATTTGGATTTTAAAACGTCCTTGGTACAAATCCGCTTGAACGACACTGAAAGCTGTCAGCACTGGTTGCGCCATGGGTAGACGGCGTGAATGCTCTAAAGTGAGGCAATAAATCGTGACGTTGCACCTGGATGATGCGGCTCCTTGTTTCAATACCGCCCAGTTTAAGAGGTGAGATCTTTGCTGATTGCCCTGATTCATCACTTCAACACCGGATGATTCGTTCTTGGCACGATGCTGGATTTAAGCCCATATCTTTAAATACGCCTTCTGAGCTAGAGGCCAATCCAATCCATCAGTCTGCCTTGGCCAAGGCAGGTGTGGAATCGCTGGAAGTTCCACCTACTGGAGGTGGTTTTCCTGCTTATTTGCCCAATCTTGTTGCGGCACTTCGCCTGGCAGCTGACCGTTTCCCAGGGGAAGTCATTGCGATCACCAATGCCGATATTCACATTACCTTGCATGAGGCTGCTGCAAAAGATCTGCATACTCTTCGTGCGGATTGCTTTTTGCTTTCCCATCGCACCGATATAGCCGATCAAGCCTTGTATGAACTGTCGATAGAGCGGCGCAATGGGGATGAAAATTCATTTTTACCAGGCATCGATTTCGTCGCTGCTCGGGCTGAGGCATTCAAAGCAGCCCTACCCTTTCTTAGCGAGGAACTCACCATTGGTCTGCCATGGTGGGATTTGCTGCTACCGATGGCTTTGCTTGCCGCAGGGGCAACAAAACAGCATCTTAGTAGTCTTCAGTTTTTGCATCTTAAGCACTCTGATCGCTGGGAGGTTCGCTGGCTTGATCGCATTGGCACCAATGCTACCCGTCATCTGAATGCATCCATTCAGGGTTTTCGTGCGCCTGTATCTGCTTTTGTATGGTCTCTGGCCTACCAAAAACTTGTGTCACCGCTGCAGTCACCGCAGGTGATGAAGTCACGATTGCGAATGCGGCTTGATTATCTGCGTCAGCGTCGTACCTGTCCCGTTTATCTATACGATGTTCTGCGCATGACAGAAGGCCTAGTTTGTGAACCGGGCTGGTCCCTTGACCAACGCTGGATCATGGCTTGGCAGCCAGTGCCACCATTGCAAAGCGGAGGCATGATGACCCAGGGCATGATGAAATAACTGACTCCAATCGCATTAGATTTGGAATGGTTCCACCGCTTGGCCAGTCAATGTCTACCATTTCTATAGCTGACAAGCGGTTTTGCTTGCATATATATAATGCCGTCGAGATCCCTGGGTTGATTCTAATCTGCATTCTGGGCTTGGTACCTGATTGTCACATCGTAAATGCCAGCATACACAGTCTAATTTGCATTATACGAATCCTCCTTGATGATAAATGTAGTTTTAATGCCCTGCCAAGAAATGCCGTTAAATTCAAACTTTATCCAAGCGAATAAACGGTCATATTATCGCAATTATCTATAGGTTTATCTAATTATGCCAGATTATTTTGCGTTCATGTTGGGTTTTTATTGGCCGATTTGCATCCCATTGTGACAGCTTTAACTATATCTAAAAAATCTTCTCCCATTCTTTTGATTAATATTTGCGATTCCATTTTTGCTCTTTTCTCGTGCTCGTAATTTGGTCCCAGTTGCCAATAAGTCCAGGCATCATGCATTGCCTCACTCAAGGATGTCGACGAACTGGTGTCATAATAAACTGCATCTGGAGGATTCTGTTCGAGATGTACAGGTAGATCACTCAAAATACTTGGCTTTCCCAAGGACCTTACGTCTTCAACAACTGTACTCCATCCTTCACTTAATGACGGCTGAATAACTCCAATGCTTCTGCGTAGCAGTTGAAGCTGGTGAATTTTTGGGATAAGCCCGAGGATAGCTATGTTAGAACGGATTCCAAGAAGATTAATCTTACTGCAAATATTGTCAAAATGTTCAGCCATTCGGTTGTCCTGTGTGTGACCAGTGAAAACTACGAATAGGTCAGCAAATGCTTCCGATAGACTTGCAATTGATTCAAGAATCGCTAGATGATTTTTGTGTTGCCAAAACTGGTTGCAGCAGATTAAAAATTTATCAGGTAAGTTGTATAGTAATTGAATTTGCATCGGATCTTGTTCCCAAACATCAGCAGAAATAAAAGGGTGAAACCTAAATAAATAAGGATTAGCCTGGCTATGTGGGAAAAATTTTTGAAAATCAGAGATACAAGTTTTACTGCTAAAAACAATGTCTGAAGCTCTGCTGCTAATTCGTTCTTCATATTCATGTCGCCATTTTAAATTTTCCTCGCTAAAAAATTGGGGCATAATGCGAGGTTGGAAATCTGCAATCCATCCTGCTGCATAAGTGCCTTGAGGCAAAATTGACAGGAAATCGAAAGGATAAAGGAAGTCAATACCTTGAGAGTCAGCAACAAATTGCTGAGCTTTGGCCTTGAGAAATCTCAGTTTTCGCGGTAAGTACATATTGAGAATGGGAATAAATACATCACGTTTTCGTAGAGGCGAGCCAATTGATTTGATTAATCTAAACTCATCTGAAGCACTAAAAATTTTACGAACATGATCTGACAGGTTTGAGTTTTCATAGCATAGAATAACCTTAAAATTAATCTCCCTGCCACCTGTTCGTTGACATTCTTTTAGCGCAAGCAGAATATTTAATATGTAGTGCTCTCCTCCTATCCAATCACGACCACCTGTATAAAGAAGACCAATCTTAATGGGGGAATTATTCATTAATCCTTTTGTTGCTGAGTATTTAAGAACCATTCTACATACTCTTTGACACCATCGGCAATGGAAATGGAGCAGTTGAACCCGCGGCTTTGCAGCCAAGAAGCGTCACCTTGCCAGCGAACAGGGGCACCGAGTTGCTGGACGCCAGAAAATATGATATTAGGTTGATGGCGGAAATGAGAAGCAATAAGTTCGGTGATTTCTTGAATCGGTGTGGAAATACCGCTACAAAGATTAATTGGCTGACCAACCAAATCAGATTCTCCACCAATGAATTCTAGGGCACGACAAATATCGGTTATGTGAACATAGTCTCGGGCTTCGTTTCCGGTTCCCAAAAGAGATATCTGATTATTCCCCCAAGCTTTTTGGCAGACATCCCATAACAGCTGACGTTTTAGACCTCTGCCATAGGCAGAAAAGATGCGAACCGATGCACATCGGATGCCATAAATTTCGGCAAACTCTCGGACTAGTAACTCTGATTGATATTTGTGGTAGCCATAGGGAGAGATTGGTATGATGGCGCTTTGTTCATGAATAGGCAATGTAGCTGGATTTCCATAAACAGCAGCGCTGGAAAGAAACAGGAAGATTGATTGGGGAGAATGAAGCCGTAATGCATCTAGCAGTTGAAACACAACTGGTGGCCCTGATGCATAGTCGCTGGCTGGTTCTTCAACGGATAGAGGTACGGAGGATCTACCGGCAGCGTGTATTAATATATCAGGTTTCACATGCTTAATGAGGTCAATAGCTTCATCGGACGGCAAAGCGATTCGATGATTTCCATAAACATGTTTCAGATTTGAACCATCATTTGCGTGATTTGACATGCAAGTCAGCTCATGATTTCTTGTAGACAAAAAAGTTGTCAAGGAGCTACCAATAAATCCATTGGCACCTGTAATGACAGTATTCATAAATCCCAAGGTTTAATTGCTATAAATGAATAAAGGCGACCAGGTGTGTGATCGCGGTGATCTAGCCATCGGGCAGAGGCTATGTGCGCGCCAGGAAGTTTGTTGATCACACGACCGAAAATGCCAAACTTGAGGCGCAGGTACGAACCAACTTCGTGGTTTAAACTGCTATGCGATCTAGGAAATGTATTAATGATTGATTGCCGCGGACCCAATGTTTTGAGTAATTTAAATCCAGAGGATTTAATGTTATTCTGATATGTTGATAGGGTGTATGCCATTTCCCCGCCGTAGAGGTGGTGTAAGGGATGGCTGGCTAAAAATTCCGGAAGATCTGATTCTCTGCTTAGAACATGCTCTCGGGTTGCGATCAGCATGCCACCTGGTTTGAGGACTCGATTGAGTTCTTTGCAAAGATCTGCAAGTGAATAGGCATGGTGTAGAGCTGCTCTGCAATAGACAAGATCATATTCATTGCTGGCCGATTTAATGTTTTCCGCATTGGCAGCTGTTATCTGAATTGGCACACCTGTGCAATGGCTCAATTGCTCAATTGCACCACGCCCAACAATTTGACTTGGGTCAGGTTCTAAGGCGGTTACTTGATGGCCATTGGAAGCAAATCCAAATGAAGCGATTCCTCTGCCCGCTCCAACATCGAGAACTCTGCTCTGAGGCTGCAATGAGGCAATCTTCAGAACTTCTTTGAATTCATCACTGGCGGAAAAGCGACATGCAGCCTGTTCAATGGGATCGTCGTAGTAGCAGGCTTTAGCCAGTTCAATCTGATTGGCCTGTGACCTCAGCCATTCGACGGATTGCTCCCAAGACAAGGGGGGCTGGCTTTGTGATCTCAAAGTCATTGCAAAAAAGGAATTGCAGCCGGTTAATTGTCTAATTCTTGCAATGAGGTTGAAGTGCCATCTGTAACGTTAATCAATGGGAGATTGCGAATAAGATTTATGCGCTCTTTGCCCCTGAAGAATGTGAGTTTACCATCGGTGCTCCGGGTGTCACTGAATTTTGCGGAAACCCAGGCCTCTCCAGGGGTTTTTGCCGTTAATCTTCCCAAGCGATCACTTCGAACAAAAAATAAATTGTTTCCAGCAACGTTTGAACCAATAAGCTCGTAGCCTTTGCGTTTAGCAAGATAATTTAAGGCAGCTATTGAAGCGCCCCAGTACTGGTGAGAATAGTGGGCAGATGTGCGGCTGAAATTTGGCTCGTAAGGAATAGAGAGAGAATGGTTTTGACCTAGCATGCTATTCCACTCACAGATAACTATAATCGGATTCACGCAATTAATTGCTTCCCATACCCAGTAGTCATTGCCATCAATATCGATACTTAAGACGCCAATCGCGCCAGTTATTCCTGCTGATAATATGAGCTCATTGATGTTATCGCGATCGATCCATGCCGCCAAGGCTTGGAGATTGTAACGCCAACAGAGTGAGCTGTTTTTGACAGATGCCATCCATTCATCACTGCCATCGATAATTAAGCCTCCCCAGTTGTACCCCTGAAGAAGAAACCTTGTATTCGACTCCTGGTAATCCTGTACGCCAAATTCAACAAATAACCTTTCTTGCGCTTGAATCCCTGCCTCCTGGATCAAATGTTGCAGGATGCCGTCTTCGCCAAATTGGGAAAAAACCCTGAATTCATAGGCATCGAGGGATTTCAGTTCTCCCGCCTCTTTTTGTTGCTGGTTGATCAGGGCTAGGGCTTGGCCTTGAAGCACAAGCAGCCGATCACTTTTGTCGTCCATTGGGTTTAATTTGCTGGGGGATGATAATGTTCAATAATGCTGTTGATATCGGCTTGCCTTAATGGCGTCATGTGTGGCTTGACCTCATTATAATACAACATGTAGGGTGGTACATCTTTGGTCACAATTGATCGGGCCCCGATCACGGCTCCTTTGCCAATCCGGACCCCCTTGAGGATCGTGACCCCAAAGCTGATCCACACATCGTCCTCAATGATCACTGGTGCGCTGCGAATCCCGGGGAGATCCGCCCATCTTTGTGGGTGGCCTGTTTCCAAAATCGCCTTGAAATGGGCAGCTCTCTCCTCTGGATCCAAGCTGTGCGCTGTTCCATCGTGGATTTGGCAGTCATGGCTGATCAGCACACGGTCTCCGATGATCACGGAGTCCATCGACCAAATGTCACTGCGATGACCTAAGTAACAGTTGTCGCCAATCACTATTTTACCGCCGTGACGGTAGACGAGTAATTTGTCCCTAATGAAACTGTTTCTCCCAATCTGAATGGCATCAGGGTTTGATGAGAGGTTCTCAATGCAACCTTCAGCTGAAATCTTCGCGGTATTCGCCATCACGCAGCAGTGGTTAGGCTCTCGGTTTTGAGAAGCTTTCTTTGGGGCGTATTTGCTGCGAATTTTTCGATAGAGACCAAACATGCTTTTTCAAGGGATCGGTTGGGGGTTGTGAACAAAAATATACCACGTTTCACTGGAAGAAATTGTTGTCTCCGGTTGTCTCATGCGCGCTCTTGGGGACCCCTGGTGACCAACTCAGCCCTGCGAAATGCACCCGCGATTCTAATTGGAAGTTATCTAACTCTATTGCTACAAATAAACCAATGACCTGCAGACTCCTCGTCACCCCAGAGTGAAGGCAAGCAGTCTACATCTTTATAATGCTTTTTGAAGCGGTTGGCCCAAAAGTCAACTGAGTTATTCCAGTATGATTGGCTTCTCTCTATCCAGCCGTTGTCAAGTTGATTGCGTGAAGTGGGCACCTGATGAAAAGAGGCTACTTTCGTTATCCTTTGGCTTTCTTTGATTGCCAGATCAAGGCTTGTCATGTCGAAATGCTCTAATGAGCCAATCGAGTAGCTATAATCAAACTCATCATCTGCGAATGGCAATTCTGTTGCATTGCAAACTGTCAGTCGATCGGCGCCGATCCCTCGGGCAATTCCTTTGTCTATCAGAAAATCAGAAATATCACAGCCATATAGGTCGAGGTTCAAGAATTTTCTCAGATCCGCCATGTTTTTGCCTGTTCCACATGCAATGTCGAGCACCTTGCCGGAGCGAGATGCCATTAGGTAGTCTAATTCGTGCCAAGCATTTTTTTCGCCCCAAGTCTCCAACATTTTCGCAAAATCTTCATCCCAGTAGGGGTCCAGATACTGCTTGGATGAATCCTGGCTTGTTGTGACTGGTGTTTTTCGTGAAGCGGCGCTTGTCGAGTTGCCGCAGGCTCGTAGCAAGCGGTTCTTTGCCCTGGAAAGAAAATTATGCACTGTCTTAGGGAAGCACTGTGGGGTCGGTGGACTTTACTGTACAGTTCTGGTCCCTGTCATCGTTAACCCCGGTCGGGAGGAACAGGGTTTGGTCTCAGTGTAGGCCTCATGGGGAGTTCTGCCCATCGATTCGCTCCAGCGAGGCATGGAAGGCCCAGGCCTCCAACAGCGTGCCATCCACGGAGAAGTGCTCGTCGCTGAGCAGCGGTTTGACTTTCGGTGCGCCCTGGAGGCTCTGGAGATGACGCTGGAAGGGGGACGCAAACTAGAGATCTTCCACTCTGATCAAGGATGTCAGTTCACCTCATCCGACTTCCTAACCAGGCTCTAGGCCAAGAATCTTTTTGAAGCATTTGGGCAGCCTTATGATTTAGCTTGCTTATAATTCTTTTGGCATGTGGTTGAGCGGCATTCGACTTTGCCAGTTTTTCCATTCTTTTTTGGCTTGCAAGTTTCTCTGTGTGCTCTGCGCAACCGCACTTTGTTATCACTCCGTCCATGTCGGTTGTTGCTTTTGCAAGGGCCATATACGTCTTGGCGCTTCCCTGAAAATGCACGCCAATAAGCTGCTTTTGCTTATTATCCTTTTGCAATGTTGCTCCATCGCATTTGAAATTGATTTGCCAGTTATCGCCTTTTCCCGCATTGTCGCGAAGAAAGATGTTGAAGTTCCCAATGACTTCGAGCGAGTCTATGTTCTTCAGGTTGAATCTGTCCTCGTAGTGGTGTGATGTTGAATGGGCGGCGAGGGCGGTCATGTCACTTATCCCTTGATCGGAAGTTTTGCCGATAGAATCAAAATATTGACCAACCAGATTTTCTTTATTGCCAGGGGAGTAATACGTTGTCAACGTAAACTTGCAGAAATCAAATAAAAATGCCTTTGTCATTATTGATATGTGTGGTGACATCGTTTTTGGATGATTCTTTTCCATGCCAACGAATGGGATAAGCTCGATGGGGATTTCATCCTTCTCCCTGGATGCATATTGCCAGTCAGTTGCTATTTGAATGCCCTTATTGCTTCCACTCAGCCAGCAGTTTGACAGAACTTCAGATGGGCACATCCCAATCAAGAAGTCAGTATCAAGTAGGCAAATGTATTCGTTATCGCTTAGTGAAGCTGTTGCAGCATTCAAGGCGAACCATCGGAGGAAGCATGACTTCTCAAAGGAATCTGAGTTCGGTGAGTAGTTCACAAACAAATCGTCAAATAGCTGCTTTACGCGTTGGTATAACGGCATGCTGGCCGGATCTATTGTTCTTAAGGGCACCTCGAATAATCAGCAATTTGCAGGGTCGCTGCGCACATGAAAAAGCCGCTGAAGAGGCGGCAGAGCAGGAGAATCTTATCTCAACCAAT
>Ga0209598_10003268_pt1 | contig 12335 bp, 9 predicted proteins | sample M_140807_EF_Meta_FD_187317 | JGI IMG/M metagenome (GOLD analysis project Ga0209598, IMG submission 187317) | Freshwater microbial communities from Lake Montjoie, Canada to study carbon cycling - M_140807_EF_MetaG (SPAdes) (version 2) | ecosystem: Environmental > Aquatic > Freshwater > Lake... | reverse complement strand
GCATTCATACAGCACCTTGCCCAAGGCGTAGAGGTCGGCATCTGGCCCAACCGCGCCATCGGGGGGCAGATACATGGGAGTGCCAGCGGAGCGAACATCTACCACGCCCGAGCAGGCTAGCCCGATATCAGCTAGCCGGGGGATTTTGTTCAGATACAGAATGTTGCTGGGCTTGATATCACGATGAATAATGTTGCCCGCATGCATCCAGCCGATGGCATCGAGCAGGTGCATGGCCAGGTGACGGAGCGCGGCAGGTGGCATGGGGCCGTTATCGCGGAGATATCGGGTTAGGGTGAGTGGGGCGTAGGCTAAGTCGCCCGGCAGAGCGCCGGTGGCTGAATCGGCCAGTGGCATGGTGTAGTAGAGGTGGCCGGTGGCCGCTGTGCCCACGTGGAAAATATCGATAAGGCCGGGGTGTTTGTCGGAACGTGTGCGGACCGAGGTAAGGGCAGCGCGTTCCCGGTCGGTATGGCGGCCGTGGTGCAAGATTTTGAGGGCCAGGTTGACGCCGGTCTGGTCGCGGACCACCAGCACAGTACCAAAGGCGCCCTCGCCGGCGGTGCCGAGAATGGTGAAGTCGGGCACGGCCTCGGGCGGGATATCCATGGGGATAGTGTACGGGATGGAAGCGTGGAACGAGCAATGAATCTGTTGGTTGCGCCGGGCGGGTGTATTGGTGAGCCCCCAACGTGAGTTGGGGGGTGTAAGACTCGCGGGCTGGTTAGTGAATGGTTCTGTTTGTTGCACCCCCCAACTCACGTTGGGGGCTCATGGAATAATACTTTTAGATTGCGCTTTTGGATCTGTAGTCGCCAATCAGCAGATTAGCGTTCCCGGCATCAATGCGATCATTAAGGACTTCGTGAGCCCCCAACGTGAGTTGGGGGGTGTAAAACTCGCGGGCTAGTGGAGAATGGTTCTGTTTGTTGCGCCAAGTGTATTGCTGAGCCCCCAACGCGAGTTGGGGGGTGTAAGACTTGCGGGCTGGTGGTGAATGGTTCTGTTTGGTGCGCCAAGTGTATTGCTGAGCCCCCAACGTGAGTTGGGGGGTGTAAGATCGCGGGCTTGGTGGTGAATGGTTCTGTTTGTTGCACCCCCCAACTCACGTTGGGGGCTCATGGAATAATACTTTTAGATTGCGCTTTTGGATCTGTAATCGCCAATCAGGAGATTGGCGTTCCCGGCATCAATGCGATCAATCGATTTTGATTACAAAGTCCTTACCCGTTCAACTCCGAGGCCTCTTCCCAGTGACGGTACAGGCGGTCAAGCGTGGCTTGCACCGCTTCCAAGTTTTCCTGAACTTCCTTGGCGCGGCGGCCGTCGCGGTAGGTTTCCGGCTCTTCCAAGAGGCGCGCCAACTCTTCTTTTTCTTCCTCAGTGTCGGCGATGTCTTGCTCGATATCCTCAACCTTGCGGTATGGAAATTGTCTCTTGCGGCGTGCAGGCTCAACCTTGGCCACCGTGGCGGCTTTGGGCTGGGCCGGTTTGGCCGCCGCTAGGGCGTCGGCAGCACGTAGCGCCACCAAGCGCTCGTAGAGATCCCAGTTGCCGTGGACCACCTCGGCTCGCCCGTCGCCGTCCAGCACCACGAGCATGTCGGTAACCCTGTTGAGGAACCAGCGGTCGTGGCTGACCACAAGCACTGTGCCATCAAAATTGCGGAGCGATTCTTCCAGACTTTCACAGGCCCAAAGGTCGAGGTGGTTGGTGGGTTCGTCGAGGATGAGAACATTCACGCCCCGGGCGGCAATGGCAGCCAAGGCGACGCGGCTTTTCTCCCCTCCAGATAGTCCCTTTACTGTCTGGGTGACCATGCCGCCGTCGATTCCGAAGGAACCGAGGAGGTTGCGCATCTGCTGCTCGGTCATGCGCGGACCATCCTCGATGCGGACAGAATCGAGAACAGATTTGGAAGCATCGAGGCAGTGGAGGTGCTGGTCGTAGTAACCAATTTTGACATGCGCGCCCAGACGCACCTCGCCTTTGTCGGGCGATTCCTGGCCCAGAAGTATTTTGAGCAGTGTTGTTTTGCCGCTGCCGTTGGGCCCGACAATGCCCACGCGCCTGCCACGCTTGATCTGCATGGAGAGGTTTTTGAACAGGGACCTGTCGTAAGCCTTGGTCAGGTCGGTGGCATCAACAACGTTGTCGCCGGTACGCGCCGCCTCGCCAAAGGCAATGCGCGGTCCTTCGACAAGAACTGGTTTGTCGAGGCGTTCGAGCTTGTCGAGCTGTTTTTGGCGGGCAGCGGCCTGCTTGTGGAGCTGTCCATAATTCACACGCTTGATGTACTCTTCCTGCCTGCCGATCTCTTCCTGCTGCGCCTCGAAGGCCTTAAGGGCCGCCTCGTGGCGTTCGCGGCGGAGTCGCCAGTAGTGGCTGAAGTTGCCCGGGTAGTTTTCCAGTCCGCGGCTGGACAATTCAATAATGCGCGTGGTGACACGGTCGAGAAAGGCGCGGTCGTGGCTGACAATAAACATGCCTTGGCGCAAGCCCACAAGATGGTCTTCCAGCCAACGTAATGTGGCAATATCGAGGTGGTTGGTGGGCTCATCCAGCATCAGCACATCGGGTTGCGCCAAGAGGAGTTTGGCCAGCATGAGACGGTTGATCTGTCCGCCGGAGAAGCTGGAAACAGGCCTGTCGAACTGTTCGGGGCCAAAGCCCAGTCCGCGCAGCACGCGCTCGACCTGGTGTTCTACCGTAAAGGCATCGCTATTGTCGAGCATGGTGTGGAGGCGGTCGTAGCGGGCGGCGGCTTGGGACCGGGTGTTTGAATCGGTGGCGTTGGCAAGGTCGTGGGCGGCTTGTTCCAGCTCGGTCTGCGCTGCCAGAACCTCGGCAAGGGCGCTGGTGGCTTCTTCAAGCAGTGTGGCGCCGGGGGCGAAGTCAGGCTGCTGCGAGAGCAGCGCCACGCGGGCGCCGGCATGGCGTGTTACTTCGCCAAGGTCGGGCTGATCACGGCCTGCGAGTATGCGGATGAGGGTGGTTTTGCCGCAGCCGTTGGGCCCGACAATGCCTACGCGTTCGCCGTCGTAAACCTCGAGTCCGATGCCCTTGAAAAGCGGGTCGCGGTCGAAACCACGGGAGAGATCGCGGGCACTGAGTAAAAGTGTGGGCATGGTTTCGTGGAGTCAGTCGTGGTGTTGGACCAGCACGCGTCCTGCGACAATGCGGTCGGGTGGATGATTTGCCAAGCGTTTCCAGTGAGGCCTGGCAAGGGCGTCGTGCCCAGCCAGTGTACGACCCTGCGCTTCTAGAAAGAGCAGTTCCGGGTCGTCCGGGAAGCGTACGCGCAACGATTCGAGGCGGTCGAGCGCTTCGCGGTAGGCCTTGCTATTCGCGATACCGGTGAGGGCCCCGCGCATTTCGGGCAGCAGCAAGCCATCTTCTGTCCAGACGTTGCGTAGAACTTCAGCGGCTGCGTGGTATTTGCCTTGCATAAGCAAGGTTTGTCCGAGCAGAAGTTTGATGATGTGGCTATCAGGATCGAGCGCGCGGGCAGTCTGAAGGTGTTCGCGTGCCAGACCCAAAAGGTCGGTGGCCAAGGCTTCGCGGGCTGCTTCCACTTTGAGGTCGGCTTGCTCGCGAGGCGAGCGTTCAGCGCGCTTTCGGGCATTGGATGGTGGGAAAATCGGGGTAAGGCCGGGCAAGTGGCCGGGGCTGGCGTGTTGTTGCTGGTTGGCGACCGCTGCCACGGCATTAACCGGCAGGAACGGGGTGTTGGAAGGCACAACCATCGCCAAGCCGGGAACACCAATTCCCCAAGGGGAATAGCACCACGGGCCACGCCAATAAACGCCATAGGCAGGCACAATAGCCCCGTAGCGGAAGCTGGAAATGAAGCCCGAGGCGCCAAAATTCACACGGTAATACGAGGCTTGCTGCACGGCAATCAGGCTGGGACCGTACCAGCGCGCGCTTGACCAGCTCCAGAACCAATATCCGTTGGCCTGGGACGTAGAGCCCCAGAGAAGAACGATGGAGAGCACAATGGCGAAGCGCACGGCAATCCTCCAATCCATGGTTCCGCTTCTATCTTATCGTAAGGAAAGGGTGTGCACGTTCACAAGATGCGTGAATCGTTGCTACTTCTCAAAACGCCAGTAATCCCGGGGAGGGTTTTTATGGGAGCACCGCTGCCGCGTCGGGTGCTGGTTGTAGGAACAGCCGATACCAAGGGGCACGAATTGGCCTACTTGGCCGGTTGTGTGCGGGCGTGTGGGCTGCATGCTGAAACAATCGACGTTGGCACACAAGGCACACCAACCCCGCCCACCGATATTCGCCGTGAAACTGTTCTGGGAACCACCAATTCTTTGGAAGGTGACCGCGCTCACCGGATTGCGCGCATGGGGCAGGCTTTGGGCCGATTCCTGCTAACTGAGCATGCTGCTGGGCGTGTCCAGGGCGTGCTGGGATTAGGAGGCAGCGGCGGAACCGAACTGCTGGCGGCAGGGTTCCGCGCCTTGCCCGTGGGCATTCCAAAAATGATCGTCTCGACAATGGCATCGGGCCAGACTCAGGGGTATGTGAGCGTTTCAGATCTGGTGCTGGTTCCAAGTCTGGTGGATGTGGCGGGGCTGAACCGGGTGCTGCGGCCTATTTTGCGGCGTGCCGCGGCAGGATTGGCTGGAATGGTGCAGGTTCCCGCAGAAACCGTGCCCGCGAAAGATTTGCCCGTGGTGGGCATGACCATGTTCGGGGTGACCACTCCGTGTCTGACCGGGGTGCGCGGCCGGTTGGAGCCCGCGGGCTGGGAACCGATGGTGTTTCATGCCACCGGCACTGGCGGAAAGATCATGGAAAGTCTGGTGGCCAGTGGGACCATCAGCGGAGTGATCGATGCCACCACCACCGAAATTGCCGACGAACTGGTGGGTGGAGTGATGCCGGGCGGAGCCCACCGCATGGAAGCAATGACGCGCTCTGGTGTCCCTTATGTGATTTCGACAGGCGCGCTCGACATGGTGAATTTTGGGCCATTGGATTCTGTGCCCCAAGCGTTCAGGCACCGGCATTTTCATTGCCACAATGCCCAAGTGACGCTGATGCGGACAACAGTGGAAGAAAACCAGGCCATCGCGCGGTTCATGGCCAACAAGCTCAACGCTTCGGAACATCCATGGACCGTGGTGCTGCCTGCCGGAGGTGTATCGGCGCTCGATGCGCCGGGCCAGCCTTTTTACGATATTGAAGCGACAGGCGCGCTGCACGCGACGCTGCGAGCGGAATTAAAAGCTGGCCCCGGCCGAACGGTGATCGAATACCCCGGCCACATCAACGACCCCGAATGCTCTGAATTATTGGCCAGCGCGTTCTTGCAACTGGTCAGGAGGACTGTATGAGCCGAACCAACCGTGGCGCCATTTTGGCGCGCTTTTCCGAGCTTCGCCGTCTGGGCACTCCCATCGTTGGCGGAGGTGCCGGAACTGGCATTTCGGCCAAAGCCGCCGAGGCGGGTGGGATCGACCTGATAATCATTTACAACTCCGGCAAGTTCCGCATGGCGGGGCGCGGGTCACTGGCTGGCCTGATGCCTTATGGCAACGCCAACGATATTGTGCGCGAACTGGGCCGCGAGGTGCTGACCGTGGTGAAAACCACCCCGGTTGTGGCGGGTGTATGCGCGACTGATCCTTTTTTGTTACTAGAACCGTTTTTGGCGGAACTGCGCGCCATGGGCTTTGCCGGTGTGCAGAACTTCCCCACGGTGGGCCTGATCGATGGCGTATTCCGCCAGAATCTGGAAGAGACGGGAATGGGCTTCGATATTGAAATCGAGATGATTGGCAGGGCCCACGCGCTGGACATGCTGACCACGCCTTACGCCTTCGACCCATCGCAAGCCGACCTGTTGGCCCGGGCGGGCGCGGATATCATTGTGGCGCACATGGGACTCACCACGGCGGGAACCATTGGCGCGCGCACCGCGAAATCGCTGGACAAGAGCGTGGAAGAGGTGGGTGCCATCGCCCGGGCAGCGCGCGCGGCGCGGCCGGATATTTTTGTGCTGTGCCATGGCGGGCCAATCGCCGAGCCGGAAGACGCGCGCTATGTGCTGGAGCGTGTCCCCGAGTGCGACGGATTTTATGGCGCCAGCAGCATGGAACGGCTGCCCACGGAAATCGCCATCCGCGACACAGTAGCGCGGTTCAAGGCACTGGGTGTATCCTAATAGGTGGCCCATTACTCTCCCGGGAGCTGACATCATGCTGCTGCATCTGGCCTTAATGGTTCTGGCCCAACCCGCGTTCGATGCCAAGCGCCTCGAACGCACCCCGCTTGTGACGGGACTTACCGATGCCATGGGCATTGACGTGCTGAACGACGGCACAGTGATTCTGATCGAAAGGCCGGGAGGTGTGCTGCTGATGCCACCGGGCCAGCCAGCAAAGCGGTTGGGGCGCGTGAAGGCAGCGGTGTTTGGTGAAGTGGGCCTGATGGGTGTGGCGTTCGATGCCAACTTCGCTCAATCGGGCGCATTTTTCATCTTCTACAGCCCGGAAGAAAAAAAGAGCGTGATGCGGTTGTCGCGCCTTGTTGTTCGCGAAGGCAAAATCGATCCGGCGCTGGAACGAACCATTATTGAAGTCCCGATCGAGGAAAAGGGCGCGTATCACCTTGGCGGCGGGATCGCCCGTGATGCCAAAGGCCGCATTTTGATAGGCATCGGCGACAATTCCCCGCCCATTCCCGAACTGCCCATCGATCAGCGCCCCGGCCATGAACTGGCCGATGCCCTGCGCAGCGCCGGCAATACCAACGACCTGCGCGGGAAAATCTTGCGGGTGGAGCCCCTAGCGGAGGGCGGTTACCGCATTCCCGAAGGCAATCTGTTCAAGGACCCCAAGCAAGGCAGGCCTGAAATTTTCGCCATGGGTTGCCGCAACCCGTTCCGCGTGATGTGCGACCTGCCCACCGGCGAGGTGATGTGGGGCGATGTGGGCGTGAATGTGGATCCCAAATGCGGGATCACGCCATCGGGCTACGATGAAATCAACCGCACGCAAACGCCGGGCAACTTCGGCTGGCCGCTGTTCAGCGGGCCAAACGAAGGGTTCACCCGATTTGATTTTGAAACGCGCAAAGTGGGAGATCGATTCGACCCGGCCCACCCGGTGAATTTTAGCCGCAACAACACGGGTGCCAAAGATCTCCCTCCCGCCCGGGGCGCCGCCATGTGGTATTCAAGCGTGGCCTCCGAACGCTGGCCTGCCGTTGGTGCCGGTAGCCGGAGTATTGTCTGTGGCCCTGTCGTGCGACTGGAAAAGCTGGTCAATGGCAACGACAGGCTGCCCGAACGGTATGAGGGCAAGCTCCTCGTTGCCGACTGGATGCGCAACTGGATTGTCGCCTGCGATATGGAATCTGATGGAACGCTTGGAGATGCCGAGCCGTTCGCACAGCACCTGAGCTTCCGCCGGCCAATGGACATGCGGATGGCGCCGGATGGTTCGCTGCTGGTACTGGAGTATGGCGACCGCTGGAATGGCAATACCGACGGCGTATTGAGTCGGTTGGCGTATAAGCGTGGCAACCGGTCCCCTTTGGCCAAAGCCGAAGCCAACCCACCTGCAGGCAAGGCCGGGTTAGTTGTGAAACTCGATGCTTCTGCTAGTACCGATGCCGACGGCGACACTCTGAAATATGAATGGCGCGATGCCGCTGGTGTGGTGATCCCCGGGCAGGGCCCAGCCCGCGAGGTGCGGATTGGTGCAACGGGCAGTCATTTGTACACGGTCACCGTGACCGATGCGCATGGTTCGATGGGAACCGCTCAGGCAACCGTGAAGGTGGGCAACGCCTTGCCCGTGGTGCAGATCAAGTCGCCGGTAAGCGGATCGTTCTTCGACTGGACCCAACCGCTGCTTCTGGAAGCCGAGGCAACCGACGATGAAGATGGTTCCACCAGCAAGGCGACAATTCCCGCCGATAAAATTGTCTGGCGTGCTGTTTATCTTTCGCGTGGCGTGGGCGAAGCGGAAACCCGGCACCCCGGCTTGGCGCTGATGCGCGGAAGCACCTGCTTTGGCTGCCACATGGCAGGTGAGGCATCGCGCGGTCCAGCCTATGCCCAAGTAGGTGCCCGGTACCGCGCTGAAGATGGCGCGCGCGAAAAACTGACGAAAAAGATTGTGGAAGGTGGCAACGGTGCATGGGGCACCTACCCGATGCCTCCACACCCCCAGCACACCCCTGCTCAGGCACGCCAGATGGTGGATTGGATTCTCGATGAAGCGGGCACGGGACAGCAGGGTGCGGCAGGCGCCTTGGCGGCTCTGGCATTCCCGCACCCCGGTCACAACGGCGATGGTGGGGTTTGGCGTATTACGGCTTCCTACACCGACCTCGGCGCTCGGGGCCAACCGGCACTCACTGGCGAGGCCACGGTGATCGTGCATGCGCGCCGCCGCAAGGCCGCCTTTGCCGATATTCAGCAAGGCACATTAGTCGTTGACGATATCGACAAAGAGCGCGATGCACTGGCCTGGCTGGGTAAAGATAGTTTTGTTGGTTTTTCGGGGGTACGCCTTGATGGCGTTTCAGGATTACGGGTTCGGGCGAGTTCAATACGGCAGGGCGCCTGGATTGAAGCGCGGTCTGGTGGCCCCGATGGTGTGCTTTTGGGCAAAGTGGAACCGGGACAAGCATTTGCCGAACACCTGATTCAACTTGAAGGCGCCAAAGGCATTCACGATGTGGTGCTGGTGGCACGCCAACCGGGTGCCGGTTCGATGGCAGACAAGCCTATCGGCCTGCACTGGATCCGGTTTGAAGCCGATGCGGGCGCAACCAAAGCTGAAGCCGCTATGCGCGACAAGGCGCGGCCACTGGTGCGGGCTGCTGCTGCAAAACCAGGCCCTATTACCCCATTGAAACCGTGGAAAATCGATGATTTTTCAGACAAGGAATTAACCTCTACTGGACGCGATACAGCCAGGGGCGACGCGCTCCTCACACGCTTAGGCTGCGTTGGGTGCCATGCTGTGGGAACAAAAGCCGGCGGACAGCTTGGGCCGAATATCGCGGAAAGCCTGCTGCGCGTGGAGAAAGAAAAAGACCCGCGCCGGGCGCTACTGCGTGAAATTCTGGAACCATCGCGGCAGGTGGAACCGAAGTGGCGCACGCGCGTGGTGGTGCTCGACAGTGGCAGAACCATCGCGGGTCTGGTGCTTTCGCAGACAGACCAAGAAATCCGTTTGGTATCAGATCCGACACGTCCGGATCAGGTGCAGGTGATACCGCGCGACCGTATCGAAGAGATGCGTGAAACGTCCGCGTCACTAATGCCGGCGGGCCTACTGGATGGCTTGACCCGGGAAGAAGTACTCGACCTGATGGCACGGCTATGGCGCGAGGCCAAGGCGCGCTAGTGTGAAGCTAATGGTATGACTTCAGAATTTGGTATGTTCAACAATTCATTGGCCCGGCCAGACCTGATGACTGGTCGGGAAGGAAATGCAACAACAGCGACCTGTTCAGCCGCTTGTCGCTGCACAAGATCTTGATGGATGGCCATCAAATCGTAGTTGAATTGCTTGGCGTATTCATCGCGAATCCGCCGCACTTCATCAATGATATCGTCCATGTCATTCATCTCCGCGTGCCATAAGCTCTTCAGGTGTGCAAATTACTGGCGCTTCCTTGTCAAATGAATGACAAATATCCACAATTTTAGATCGAAACATAGCATTGGCAATGTGCGCGCAATTCCATGTCAGCAGGTAATCCATGCCATGGCAGGTAGCAATCGCTATATGCATCGCATCGAGAACCGCTCTTTGCGGCAAGGGAATGAATTCTATGAATCCCCGTGCCAAAGCAGTCACTTCGGGTGATTCGTCGAGTACCTGCAAATCCCTTAGATACTCCATTCGGGACTGTGCTGCGATTTTATCTCCAGCCTGACATTCACGTAGGACAATTTGTGAAACAAATAGATCGAACGCTCCCCGTCGATTTAACCACCATTCACGCGTTAGGTGCTGGTGAGACGAACGAATAACATCCCTGCTGGGCCAAGCTGCCAGATAACTTGGTACTGTTGTCTCAATATACACTCTCGGTTTCATGATTCTACTTTACCACTGAGAACGTCGGTTTCACTTCTAATTACCCAAAACAACCGAAGGCGCAACTCGTTGGTTGGAGCCTCAGGGAATGGTATGCTGCTACCAACACTCAAGGAGCAAACCGTGCCCCGCATCGTTGTTGTCTCCGCATGCCGAACTCCTCAAGGCCGATTTCTTGGTGGTCTGGCATCTTCATCGGCTGCGCAACTGGGAGCCATTGCGGCAGAAGCTGCATTGGCACGAGCTTCCATTGCGCCCGATGCCATCGATCAAGTCATTGTTGGCAATGTTCTTGGGGCTGGACTTGGCCAGAATGTCGCCCGGCAAGTAGCCATGGGAGCCCGTGTTCCCGTTGGCTGTCCAGCTTTCAGTGTGAACATGATGTGCGCCTCCGGTCTGCAAGCCGTTGCCTTGGCTGCTCAGGCCATTGCTGCCAAAAATGCCAGCGTGGTTCTTTGCGGTGGTGTTGAGTCGATGTCGCGGGCGCCTTATCTTCTGGAGCGCGCCCGTACTGGTTACAAGCTTGGCCATGGCAATCTGGTCGATTCCATTCTGCGCGACGGATTAACAGACTCGTTTACGGACAAACATATGGGCGAATGTCTCGAAGCCATGGCGCGGCAGAAAGGTATCAGCCGCAGCCGACAAGATGCTTTTGCTCTGCACAGTCAGGAACGCGCGGCCGCAGCCAAAGCACGCGGGACCTTTGCAGACGAACTGGTCGCCGTAGGCAAAGTCACCGAAGACGAACACCCGCGTGCTGACACCACGCTGGCGGCACTATCAGATCTGAAACCTGCCTTCGCTTCGGAAGGCGGTAGTGTTACAGCGGGCAATGCCTCGGGCATTAACGATGGCGCCGCGATGCTGGTGGTTTGCTCTGAAACCACCGCCAAGGCTCATGGATGGAAACCACTGGCTGTTTTTGCTGGCTGCGCCAGTGCCGGTTGCGAGCCGGAGCAATTCGGAATCGGCCCTGTGCTGGCAACCCGCGCCCTTTGCGATCGGTATGGATACACATTGGGTCAATTTGACACCGTGGAACTGAACGAAGCGTTCGCCGCCCAAGCACTTGCCTGCATCGATGGCCTGGGCCTCGATGCGGACAAGGTGAACCCCGATGGTGGTGCCATCGCACTGGGCCACCCGATTGGCGCCAGTGGCGCCCGCTTGGTAGTGCACCTGGCCCACCGAATTGCGCGAGGCGAATCGTCGCGCGCCTTGGCCACATTATGCGTGGGAGGCGGAATGGGGATTGCAGCGGCTTTGGAGACCTACCGATGAAAACGATCGATTTGAGCGGAAAGGTCGCTTTGGTGACAGGTGCCAGCCAAGGGCTTGGTTCCGCCACCACGCGGGCCCTGCATGCCGCCGGTGCGACCGTGGTTATTAACTTTTTTCCCGATCCGGATAAGGTGAATGAATCCCGGGCACAGGTTCTTGCCGCTGAACTGGGAGAACGTTCCCTGTTCGTGGGAGCCGACGTGCGTGATCCGGGTGCGGTAGACCGCATGTTCGAGGCGGTCCGCGCCTCATTGGGCGGCATCGATATTGTTGTGAATAATGCCGCGGTGTTACGCGACCGCACCATCCGCAACATGACAGACGAAGACTGGCAGGCGGTGATCGACACGAACCTGACCGGCGTATTCCACATGAACCGGGCAGCGGCACGGCACCTGCGGGATGACGGCAGAATTGTCAGCATGGCATCGATAGCGGCAACCGTTGGTTTTTTCGGTCAGGCCAATTATGCGGCGGCCAAGGCGGGGGTCGCCGCCATGACCAGAGTGCTCAGCCGCGAACTGGCTCGGCGTAGAATCACTGTCAATGCCGTCGCCCCGGGTGTGGTGCTTACAGAAATGGGCAAAAGCATTCCGGAAGGGGTTCGCGAAAGTATGCTGGCGCAAATCCCGCTGGGCAGATTCGGCGAGCCAGACGAAATTGCCAACGTGATTCTGTTTTTATGCAGCCCGTTGGCCTCATATATGACTGGCCAAACCTTGCATGTGAACGGAGGATGGACCTCGTGACCTGCCGCCGCGATGCAAAACTGTGCCGTGCCGACGAGGCTATAGCGCGGATCAGCACGGGGCGGACGGTGGCATGTGGTGGTTTCATTGGTGCCGCGCACCCGGAAGCACTGACATCTGCCCTTGAAAGGCGTTTTCTGGCCAGCGGCAGCCCACGTGACCTGACCTTGGTCTATGCGGCAGGTCAGGGTGATGGGCAAACCCGGGGGCTGAATCATCT
>Ga0209598_10003263_pt1 | contig 12355 bp, 6 predicted proteins | sample M_140807_EF_Meta_FD_187317 | JGI IMG/M metagenome (GOLD analysis project Ga0209598, IMG submission 187317) | Freshwater microbial communities from Lake Montjoie, Canada to study carbon cycling - M_140807_EF_MetaG (SPAdes) (version 2) | ecosystem: Environmental > Aquatic > Freshwater > Lake... | reverse complement strand
CGGGGCGTGAGGCCGACCACGTCGTCGTCACGCCGTGGACGGACCTGGCGCTCGCCCGCGCGGCCGCGCTTTCGCCCGAGCCGGAGGCGCCCGACTTCGGCGCCTACGCCGAGACGCTGGGCGCGCTGCTCGCGCGCTTCGGCGTTGACGAGCCCGCGCGTCTGCGCCCCACGTGGCCGCCGACGGCGACGCACACGCCCCCCGGGGCGAGCGACCGCGCGCTGCTCTCCCTGGCGTGCTTGTCCGAGCAGGCTCGGCGCCTCGCGCCCACGCTGTCCGAGGCGCTCGGGCGGCCGTCGACGGTCTTCGACTTGGTGCGCCTGTACCACCGCGATGCGCTGGACGGCGTGTGGGATGGCCGGGATGGCGCAGAGCCTCTGCCCTTGCCCGCGAACGCGCTGCGCGCCGACCTGGCCCGGGCGTGCGTTGCCTGGCTGCAGCGCGCCGAGACATCGCTGCGCGTTGAGGACGTCGTGCGGGGCTTGGCCGAGCGGGTCGCGCTGGACACCTCGGCCCTGTTTGATCCGGACCAGGCCCCCGAGGCGCTCGACGACGCCGGGCCCGAGATCGCCCCGCTCGCGGTCGCCCCCCTCGAGGGCGAGGTGCTCGAGGCGCACGCGCGCGGCGTGCTGCTGGTGAGCGTCTTCGCCGACGACCCTTCCGGGGTGGCCGCGCTGGCGCTCGAGGCCTCGGGGCCGGCGGTGCTCGAGGCGCTGCCCGTGAGTGGTGCGGGCGCGCGGGCGTGGCGGGTCGACACACGCACCGCGCCAGATGGGCCGCTTCGGCTGACGGCGCGCGGCGCGGACACGCTGGGCCACGAGAGCGCGCGCACGCTGGAGCTGACCGTAGACAACACCCCGCCGAGCGTCGTCGCCACGCTGGACGGCGCGCCGCTGCTGGACGCCCAAGCCACGGCGCGGGACCCCGCGCTGCTCACGCTCACGCTCAGCGAGGCCGGCACGCCGCGTGTCGCCATCGACAATCGGGAGATCGAGGTCTACGCCGCGCCGGACGCGCCCCGGACCTGGCAGGCGGACCTGGGCTTCTTTGGGGCACAGCGCACGGCGGTCGTGACGCTGGACGCCCTCGACGCCCTCGGGAACGCCGCGCCGTCGCGGGCCGTGCAGGTGCGCTACGACGCCACGCCCCCCGAGCTGCAGGTCGTGCCGACGCGCTTCGTGGACGAGCGCGCGCTGGACGCCTGGCCGCTGCCCGGCACGCTCGACGGGCGGGCGCGCGTCGAGGTCAGCGCCGCGACGCTCGACGGCGAGGGGCTCGAGGTCGCTCGGTGGGTGAATCGATGGCGGGACGACGCCTCGCCGCCCAACCCTGTGTGGCTTGCATGGCGGGCGGTGGACGCGGGGGCGGTCGCGCTCTCGGCGCGGTGGGCCTTCGAGCGCTGCGCGGCCGTCGAGGTGGCGTCCCTCGACGGCGAGGACCTGCTGGGGCCCGCGCGCCCGCTCGAGCCGCTCCCTGCCGAGGCCGGGGGCCCCGCGGGGGCCGTCGCGCTGCCGCTCACCGCAGAGATGCTGGGCTTCGACCCGCTCGATCCGCTCGCGGCGGCGCGCCGCCCCCTGTGCGTTCAGGTCGAGGCGGTGGACGAGGCGGGCGGGACGACGACGGCGCGGTGGGGCGTGACGCTCGTCCGCGTCGCGCCGGCGCTTGAGGTGGTGCAAGTTGCACCGGTCGATGTGCCCGTTCCTCGATTGGGTGACGTGGACACTGTTGGGATTCCATCGCTCCTGGAAGCCGGCGAGGCGTTCAACATCGCCGGCCTCACCGTGCGCAACCCCTATCCGGACGTGGACCTGATCGCGCAGGTGATCGCCCCGCCCGTCGCTGTGCTGGCGGACCGCGCGCCCATCGAGGTGGCCGAGGCGGAGCGTGTCGGCGGTTTCATCCCACCGGCGTGCTTCGAGGCTTGGCCCGACGCGGCCCCCCCGTTCCTGTCGCTCGTGGGCGGCGAGTGGCGGTGCGCGGCGCTCGCCCCCCTAGCGGACGACACGGAGCGCGTGCCCGCGAGCGTAGTCGTGACGCTCGGCGGCGCGACGCTGCCCAACGGGGCGCTCTCGCTGCGGGGGCGCGCGAATGCGGCGCCGCAGCCGCTGGTGGTGGCGCTCGCCCCCTCAGACGCCAGCCCGCTCACGCGCGCGCTCGCCGCCGCCAGCGGCCCTGAGCCCTCGCTCGGCGGCGCCCAGTTCGCCCGCGTGGCGCAAGGACCCGGCCGCGTCGCCACGCGCCCCGCCGGCTGCGCGGCGCCGCGCGTGGACTGCGTGCGCTGGTGGCCGCTCACGCGGGGGGAGCGGCTCACGCGCGTCGCGACCACTTTGCAGACCGGTCCTTGGCGTCTGAGGGCCCGCTTCGGCCGCGAGGTCACGCTCGACCAACCCCTGACCGCCCCCACCGACGTTGAGGTACGCCCATGAATCGAGACCAGCACGGGCCGCGCGCGCTCTGGCTCTTGGCCAGCTTTTGCCTGGTCGCCTGCGACGGTGGTCGGGGCCCGGCCGGATCCGCAGGGATCGAGGGTCCGCGAGGCCCGGTCGGTCCCGCGGGGCCGAGTGGACCGCCGGGCCCAGTGGGGCCAGCGGGGCCGCGGGGGGAACCCGCACCGCCGACCGAGCGCGCCACCTGCCCCGACGATACGCTCCCCATCGGGGCGGGGGTCTGCATCGCGACGCAGGCCACGCCGCCTGTGGTCGCCGAGGGCCTGCGCGGGCACGCGGACAGCGCGACGGCCGCGTGCGCCGCCGAGGGGCGGCGCCTCTGCACCGCGGCCGAGGTCCGGCGCGCGTTCGTGTGCTACAGCCACAACGCCGGCCGCTGGTGCCCTTCCGACGCCCCGTTTGGTCGCAGCCTCGGGGCACTCCGCTGCTGGACCACCAGCGACCTGCTGCCCGACGGCGCGGGACACTCCGCGGCGCACGCAACCCGCGACAACGGCACGGCCCTTGTGTTCGAAAACGACACGCAGGTCGACACCCACGTCGACTGCCCCGAGTATCGCTGCTGCGCGGAGCTGTGACGCGACGCGGGGAGGCGTCGACGCACGAATCCGTGACCACGGACGGCTCGCCGTGCGTAGGACCGCCCGGAGGTCTGCACCCGAATGATGACACGCCACGCCCGTCTCCTCTCCCTGTGTGTCCCCATCGCGCTGGTCGCGGCTGCCTGTGAGGGCAGCAACGGCCTGTTCAAGCCCGGCGCGCTCGACGTCGGCCCGGCGGCTCCGGACGCCACCCCCGGCAGCGACGCGCAGCCCGGCGGCGCCCCCGGCAACGACGCGCAGCCCGGCGGCGCCCCCGGCGGCGACGCGCAGCCCGGCGGCGGCGTCGCGCCCGACGCCTTCGTGCTCGACGACACCGGCGTCAAGGACGCAAGCGTTGACCCACCCGACCTCGGCCCACCCGAGTGCACCCCCGGGGACGTCGCAGAGTGCGCCGACCTCGCGGCCTGCGCGGGCGGCAGCCGGACGTGCGACGCCGCGGGTCACTTCGGGCCCTGCGTGGGCCCTGCGGAGCAGTGCAACTCCCGAGACGACGACTGCGACGGCCGCGTGGACGAGGCGTTCCCGGATCTGGGTCAGGACTGCGCCTCGGGCGTGGGCGCCTGCTCGGCGCGCGGGCAGTACGTGTGCAACGCCAGCCGCGACGCGACCCAGTGCAACGCGACGGCGGGCGCGGCGACGGCCGAGGTCTGCGACGGCATCGACAATGACTGCGACGGCCAGACCGACAATGACCCCACGGGGGGCCCCCTGAGCCAGCCGTGCTACGGCGCGGACGCCGCGACGCTCGGCGTGGGCGCCTGCGCCGAAGGCGCGCGGTACTGCATGAACGCGGCGTTCGGGGACTGCCTCGGCGCCATCGAGCCGGCCGAGGAGACCTGCAACGCCTCCGACGACGACTGCGACGGCTTTACAGACGAGGGCATCGACGGCGCGCCGCTCATCGAGCCTTGCTACGACGGCCCCGCCGGCACGGCGGGCGTCGGCGCCTGCGCCGGGGGCGAGAGCGCGTGCATCAACGGCATCCCGGGCGCGTGCGGCGGCCAAGTCCTGCCGGGCGTCGAGGTCTGCGACACGGTGGACAACGACTGCACCGGCGCCGTGGACGACGTGCCCGCCGGCGTGAGCTGCGCCTGCGCCCCGGGTGAGGCACGCGCCTGCTACACGGGCGCCCCCGAGACGCTCGGCGTGGGCGCGTGCGTCGGCGGCACGCAGCGCTGCACGGACGCCGGGGTCTTCGGCCCCTGCGAGGGGGAGCGCCGCGCGGCCGCCGAGGCCTGCAACGGCGTCGATGATGACTGCGACGGCGTCACCGACGACAGCGTGCCGGGGACCGGCATCGCGTGCAGCGTCGGCCGCGGCGCGTGCGCAGCAGACGGCGAGACCGTGTGCGACAGCGTCGCCGGCGCGGTGCTGTGCGGCGCGGTCGCGGGCACGCCCGAGGCGGAGCGCTGCGACGAGATCGACAACGACTGCGATGGACGCACGGACAACGGCCTGGGCCTCGGCGAGGCCTGTGGTGTGGGCGTCGGCGCGTGCGCGGCGCAGGGCGTTCGGGTCTGCGACGAGGTGGCGAACGTGGCGTGCAGCGCGCGTCCGGGCACGCCGGTGGGCGAGCTCTGCAACAGCGCCGACGACGACTGTGATGGCGCCGTCGACGAGGATCTGGGCCTGGGCGACACCTGTACGCTCGGCTTGGGGGTGTGCGCGGCTCAGGGCGTGCTGGTGTGCGCCCGCGATGGCGGAACCTTCTGTAACGCGATCCCCAGCGCGCCGGGCGCCGAGGCCTGCAATGGGCTGGACGATGACTGCGACGGCGTCGTCGACCAAGGCAACCCGGGCGGCGGCCAGCCGTGCGATACGGGCTTGGTGGGCGCGTGCGGCGTGGGCGCGACCCAGTGCGCGGGCGGCGGGTTCACGTGTGTCGAAACGGTTCAGCCGACGGCCGAGGTCTGCGACGGCGTCGACAACGACTGTGACGGCCTCACGGACGAGGACGAAGCCGGGCTCCCGCTCGCGCAGGACTGCTACGAGGGCGGGCCGGGGACACTCGGCATCGGCCAGTGCGCAGGCGGTGTTCAGCACTGCGAGGCGGGCCAGTTCGGCGCGTGCATCGGCCAGGTGCTGCCTGTCGCGGAGTTCTGCGACACGGTCGACAACGACTGTGACGGCCAGGCCGACGACGGCCTCGGCAACTCGTGCGTGTGCGTGCCCGGGGAGACGCGGGCGTGCTACTCGGGCCCGCCGGCGCTCGTCGGCGTCGGCGCCTGCGCGCGCGGCGTGCAGACGTGCAGCGCCGACGGGACCGGCTTCGGCCCGTGCCAAGGCGAGGTCCTGCCCGGGGGCGAGACCTGTGATGGCCTCGACAACGACTGCGATGGGCAGGTGGACGATGTGGCGGGCCTGGGGAGCGAGTGCGGCGCGGGGCGCGGCGTGTGCGCGGCCACGGGGACGCTGCAATGCGACACGGGCCGCGGCCTGCTCGTCTGCGACGCCCAGCAGGGTACGCCGAGCGCAGAGCTGTGCGATGGCCTCGACAACGACTGCAACGGCGTGATCGATGACGTGCCGGGGCTCGGCGAGGCCTGCACCAACGGCGTGGGGGCCTGCGCGGGCGCAGGTAACCGAGTCTGCGACCGCGTGACGGGCGGCCTCGTCTGTACGGGCGTCGCTGGGCAGCCCGTCGCCGAGGTCTGCAATGGCGTGGACGACGACTGCGACGGCGCGACCGATGACGGCATCGCCGGGACCGGGCTGATCTGCACGGCCGGCGTCGGGGGGTGCTTCCGGCAGGGGGTGACCGTCTGCGGCGGCGCGCAGGGCATTACCTGCAGCCAGCGCGCGGGCGACCCGAGCCCCGAGGTGTGCAACGGGGTGGACGACAACTGCAACGGCGTGGTGGATGACGCGCCCGTCGACGTCGACGTGGCGTGCAGCTCGGGCAACGGCGGGTGCGCGGTGGCGGGCGTGACGCAGTGCCGCGCGGGCGTGCTCTCGTGCTCAGCGGTGGCCCGACCCGCGGCGTACGAGACGTGCAACGGCCTCGACGATGACTGCGACGGCCTCGTGGACGAGGGGGCCACCTGCCTCGAGTTCGTGAGCTGCCTCGACGCGCTGCGCCAAGGCTGGCGTGAGACGGGCATCTTCCGACTGCGGGCGGGCGATGTCGTGCGCGAGGTCCTGTGCGACCAGGTCTCGGACGGCGGCGGGTGGACGCTGGTGGGCAGCACTCGAAGCCAGACGCTCAACGACCAGAGCTCGGCGTGGTACGACGACCTGAAGACCCTGGCGCCGGCCAACGCCAACGCGGGCGTCTGGACCGGCATGCGCCTCAACGGCGTGCAGTTCTGGGACACCCGCCTCGCGTGTCGACAGCAACAGGCGGCCGAGAGCGCCGCGATGGCCGTGGACCTGACGTTCTACGGCACGAACTGGTATGGCACGTGGACCTCGGGCACCGACGCGGACAGCTGCTTCGCGCCCGATGTTTTCCAGGACCGCAACTTCGCGTTCACGCGGCCCGCGCGCCGGAACAACCTGACGGGGGCCTACGCGCCGCTCGGCACGAGCTACAACCCGGGCCGCAACGACAACGACCGCGGCATCGTGGGCGAGGACACCTGCAACGACGCCTCGGACTTCACGGTGGACTACAGCAACCGCGGCATGGACAGCAACGAGACGGACGGCACGGACTGGGGCGAGGACGACGAGCGCCGGAAGTGCGGCAACCAGAACGACGTGGACGGCCAGTGGTTCGTCTTCGCGCGAGAGAGCCGTGGGCTCGCCGTCGCCGGCAGCTACACGCTCGGTGAGGGTCCGGCGGCCGGCACGCGGCCCGTGCCGCAGTCGTGCGTCGAGACCTGCGCCGCGCGCTTCGGCGGCAACGCGGCCGACTACCAGTGCAGCCGCAGCGGCGTCGCGATCGACCGCCGCGCCTATGTCGACGGCGTCCGGAGTGTGCAGTTCTGCGCCGACCAGGGCAGCGGCGCAGCCGACACCTTCGAGCGCGGCGCGGTCTACGACACGAACGGCGGCGAGGGGTCAGCGTACTCGGCCTACGTCAACGACCACGAGGGCTGTCGGGACCGTCGCAACTACTGCTGGCGCTGGCAGTGACCGTCGCGGCCGGGCGCGCATCGCTCGGCCGTGACTGATGCGCCCAGGCGGCGAGGAGCACGCCGATGAGCGTGACCCCCGCCCCCAGTGCGCTCGTGAGCGTCCAGGGCTCGTCGAGCACCCACACGCCGAGCAGCATCGCGCACACCACCGCGAGCTGCGCGATGACCCCGAAGAGCGCGGCGGGCACCCAGCGCATGACGGCGTTCATCGAGAGCTGCGCGAACATGGACGTGACGCCCACCCCGAGCAGGAGCGCGGCCTCGGTGGGCGAGGGCCAGTGCAGGCCTCGGGACACCGGCAGCGCGCAGAGCACGCCCGTGACGCAGAACGCGAAGTAGATGCTCCACACGGTCTCGGGCTCGGGCTGACTGCGGAGCGCACGCACGGTCACGACCGCCGCCGCCGAGAAGACCGACGACAGCAGCGCGAGCCCGACCCACAGCGGATCGGGCGCGGCATGCAGCGCGTCCGTCCCTTGGCCGAGCACGACCGCCGTGACGCCCGCCGTGGCCAAGGCGAGCGCCGCGCCCGCGCGCCAGGTCAGGCGCTCCCCGAGGCTCGCGCGGGCGATGAAGACCGCGAAGACCGGCGAGGTGTAGTTGAGGAGCGTGGCGAGGCCCACGGAGAGCGTCTGCATCGCCATGAAGTACAGAACCACGGCGACGCCGCCGCTCAGGCCACGGACCCACAGCAGCTTGCGGTGGCGCGGTCGAGCGTCCACCCGACCGGTTGCCCAGAGGGCGCCGATGACGAGCGCCCCGATTGCGAAGCGAACGCCCGCGACCGTGGCGCCGTCGTATGTGCGGCACGCGAGCTTGGAGAGCAGCGCCATCGCGCCAAAACCGAGCGCGGAGAGCACCAAGAGCAATATCGCGTTGACCGGGCGCATGGGCTGGGACTCTATTGGAGGCCTGTGGCCAACCCCTCACAAAATCGGGAAGCGGGGAGCCGCGCCGCCCTCACGGCTGCGCTCGCGCTGATCGAGCAGGCGCGCTCGGACGACGCCGAGGTGCGCGCGCGCGCGCTCGACACGCTCGAGGCCCACGCCCGACAGCAAGCCCAGCAGAACGACCTGGGTCCGCTCTCCGCGGGCGAGTTCAAGCGCATGGTCGAGGTCGTCGAGGAGGGCATCGCCGTCCTCGACCCGCCCCGCTGGACCGTGCGTTTCGCGAACGAGCGTATGCGCCGCTTGGGCGGACGCGCCGCCCTGCGCGGCCCGACCACGCTCGACGCGCTGCTGCGGATCGCCAACGCACGGGCCTTTGTTCAGGCGCTCGAGGAGGCGCACGCGCTGGGCGCCCCCGCGCGGTGGGAGAGCGCCGACCCGCGACCCGACGGCCACACGCGCTGGCTCGAAGCGGATCTGCTCCCCCTGCACGACGGCGAGGCGAGCGGCTCGCCCGTGCTCGTCGTCTTGCGAGACGTGACCGAGCGCAAGCGCGTCGAGGCCCGGCTCGTGCGGCAGACGGAGCTGCTCGAGCAGCGCAACGCTGAGCTTCGAGACTTCGCGTGGTCCGCGAGTCACGACCTGCGCGCGCCGCTGCGAAAGATCCGCGCCTTCATCGAGCGGCTCACCGAGAGCGCGCACGCGCGGCTCGATGAGACGGAGAACGACTTCCTGACGCGGATGCACAAGTCGGCCGACGCGCTTGAGCGGCGCATCGAGGCGATGCTCGCGTTCTCGAAGATCTCGGGGCGCGAGCTCGTCTTCGGGCCCGCCGACCTGAGCGCGATCGTGCGCGAGACCTTGTCGGGCTTGGAGCTGATGGTCGAGCAGACGCGCGCGGTGGTGCAGATTGCACCCCTCCCTGTCGTGCACTCGGACGCCGTCTTGCTCGGCATCATCTTTCAGAACCTGCTGAGCAACGCGCTCAAGTACCGTCGACGCGACCTCGAGCCGGTGGTCTCGGTCCGGTCCGCGCCCCTCGAGGGCGGCAAGTGGCGCATCGACGTCGAGGACAATGGCCTCGGCTTCGACGCCGCAGACAGCCAGCGGATCTTCGCGCCGTTCGAGCGCCTGCACGCGAGCCTCGGCGAGGACGGCACGGGCGTGGGCCTCGCGCTCGCGCGGCGTCTCGCGGAGCGGCTGGGCGGCACGCTCACCGCGACCGCGCAGAAGAACGAGGGCGCGACGTTTACCCTGGTCCTGCCGGCCGACCTGACCCGGAGTTGAGCCGGCGGCTCGACGGCTCGCGACCCACCGCAGGCGCGCGCGGGACGAGGACGAAGAGGCGCTGACCGCGGCGCAGGCGGGCATTCGGCGGGAGCCGGTTCTCCGCAGATATCTCGGCCGGCGTGACGCCGTAGCGTCGGCCGAGGGCTTCGAGCGTCTCGCCGCGCGCGACGCGGTGCCGAACACGCTCCACGCCGCGCAAGGCGTCCGCGAGCAACGCCGCCTCGGCCGAGGCCGTGGCCTTGAAGCGCACGTGCAGGTGCGTGCGGTGCCCAGGGGCGTGCCGAATCCACGCGCCACGCCCCGAGAACAGCACGTCGAGCAGCGGCGCAGGCGCGCCGACGACGTCCCGAGCGAAGGCACGCAAGCGCCCTTGAATGCCCCGGTCGAGCAGCACGCGGTCGACCTCGGGGTCGGCCCGCAGCGCCATGAGCAGCGCCCACAGCCGCTCGAGGTCGATGTCTCCGGCGGCGCGCGCGCCCTCGACGCCTAGGCGCCGGGCGTAGAGCAGAGCGTCGACGTCCCGCCCGTTCTGGTGCGTGCGGTGAGGCCGCAGATGCCCGCCGTCCGCGCGCGAGATGTCCGTGATGACCAGATCGCCCCGCCCGGGGTAGAGCGCCTCGACGACCTGCGCCGCCCGCGTGATGCCGCGCACGGTCTCAGGCGTGCCCCACACGTCGCGGGAGCGCGCCCGAATCCCGGGCCTCGACGCCAAGAGGACGCCGTTCTCCAGTCGACCGAAGTCGACCGTACCGACAGAGAGGCACGGCGGTGGCGCCTGGACCTGCGCCCACGCCGCCCGAACGACCTCGGCCCACGCGCCGAGGCCCGCGGCGGCCGGCGCCGCGAGCGCGCACACGAGCGCCGCAGCGAGCGCAAGGGGGGCGACAGATCGGAGGCGGCCAAACATGAGGGGCGCGCATCATTGATCAGCGCGCGCCGGGCCGCCATCCTCTCGCGCGTTTGACCCACCCCTGCCCGCGATGGAGCCCGCACGTGACCCGCACCGGAGTCCTGATCGTCAACCTCGGCACGCCAGACGCGCCGCGCGCGCCGGAGGTGCGGCGCTACCTGCGCGAGTTCCTGTCGGACCCGCGCGTGCTCGACATTCACCCCCTGGGCCGCTGGCTGCTGCTCAACCTGATCATCTTGCCGACCCGCCCGAGCAAGTCGGCCGAGGCCTATAGCAAGGTCTGGACGCCCGAGGGCTCGCCCCTGCTCGTCCACAGTCAGGGCCTCGCGCGCGGCCTCCAGTCGGCGCTCCCCGAGACGCCCGTGGTGCTCGGCATGCGTTATGGCAACCCGTCGCTGCCGAGCGCGCTCAAGGCGCTGCGCGACCAAGGGTGTGACCGCGTCGTGGTCGTGCCGCTCTATCCGCAGTACGCGAGCAGCAGCACGGGCTCGACGCTCGAGGCGCTCTACGCGGCAGCGGCGGGCCTGTGGAACACGCCGTACTTCGACGTCGTGCCGCCGTTCTACGACGATCCCGGCTTCCTGGACGCTTTCGCGCGGCGCGCCCGCGAGGTCTTTGCGCGCCAGACGCCGGACCACGTGGTGATGAGCTTTCACGGCCTGCCGGAGCGCCACTGCACCAAGAGCGACGAGACGGGCGCGCACTGCCTGAAGAAGGCGGACTGCTGCGCGGCGATCGTGGACGCGAACCGCAACTGCTACCGCGCGCAATGCTACGCGTCGGCGCGCGGCATCGCGGAGCGCTTGGGGCTCGCCGCCGAGGACTACACGGTCACCTTCCAGTCACGTCTCGGCCGCACGCCCTGGATTCGGCCCTACACGGACGACGTGCTCCCGACCCTCGCCAAGGCGGGCAAGCGGCACGTGGCGGTGCTCTGCCCCGCGTTCGTTGCGGACTGCCTCGAGACCCTCGAGGAGATCGGCATGCGGGCCGCCGAGGACTGGCACAAGGACGGCGGCGAGACGCTGTCGCTGGTCCCCTCGCTCAACGCCGAGCCCGACTGGGTCGAGGCGCTCGCCGCCTTGGTGCGGCCCTACTGCGTCGGGCAGAGCGCCTCCCAGTCCACGGGGCAGTCATAGGTTCGCAGCCACGCACCCTCGAGCGCGGTGATTTCTCCCGCGCGGTCGCCCGCCGCGGCCTTGAGCGCGTCGAGCATCGCGTCCATGCGCGCCGCTTGCCCAACGTGGTCGGCGTAGAAGCGCGCGATGACCGCGTCCACCGCTTGGACGCCGAGCAGCTCCGCCACCGCGCGGTAGAAGTAGGCGCCCTTCATGTACGGCACGGTCGACCACAAGGGATGCGTGCCAATGTCGATCTCGCCGCACGTGCTCGGCAGCGCGACCGTGTTTACACCGTTCGCGGGGTCACAGTCGTAGCGCAGGTAGCAGTCAAACTCCGGCCAAACGTCGACGCCCGCGCTCGCGAGCGCCCGCGCTGAGATGTACGTCGTCGTACCCTCGGAGAGCACGAAGTCCTCCCAGCAGGCGATGCGGACACCGTCGCCGAACCAGCCGTGCGCTGCCTCGTGGGCGTGGACCTCGGCGTTGCCCATGTCCTCGCGCCCAATGTGCCAGAAAGGGTGGTGCTCAAGCCCTGAGTAAGGGTCGTCCCGCCAGTCGACGGACACACTGCCGACCACGTCGCCGAAGGCATAGGCGCCGTAGGTCTGCTCAAGAAAGTCGAAGACTTGCACGAGCTGCGCGGTCCCCAGACGCGTGGCGTCCTCCTGCCCGGGCAAGTGCCACGTGGAGACACGGGTGCCCGCTTGCGTCACGCCCAGCTCTCTCCGCGTGTACTCGCCGATGGCGACGGCGGGCACATAGGACGGCGCGTCCGTCGGGATACGCTCGGGAAAGATCGCCGTGAGGGCGTCGGGCCAGCCCGAGACGCGCAGCGTATAGGTCTGCCCGTTCGATGGGTCGGAGTGACACGGGGACAGGTGCCCGCAGTAGTACGGCCACAAGTACGTCACGCCGTAGTCGGGCATCCAGCCCGCGTAGGCACCGCCCGGCTGCGCGACGAAGCGGTACCGCACCGTGAGCTGCGCGCCCGCCGCGCCGCTGCGTGTGCCGACGTCCAT
>Ga0209598_10003260_pt1 | contig 12357 bp, 10 predicted proteins | sample M_140807_EF_Meta_FD_187317 | JGI IMG/M metagenome (GOLD analysis project Ga0209598, IMG submission 187317) | Freshwater microbial communities from Lake Montjoie, Canada to study carbon cycling - M_140807_EF_MetaG (SPAdes) (version 2) | ecosystem: Environmental > Aquatic > Freshwater > Lake... | reverse complement strand
GTGGGCTCGGAGGGAGCCGCCGCCGGGGCCTCGGTCTCCATGGGTTGGGGGGCCGCAGGCGGCGGAACCAAAGGCTCAAGGGGTGAAGTCGGGGAAACAGAATTCGAAGCCCTGGCGGAGCCATCCCTGACGGAGGTGCCTTCCACCGGCGGTGCTGGGGGGCCGGATCCAGCGGGAAAGGGCATCGGTGGCGGGCGCCGGCTGGCCAGGAGGGGTCGCCCCCCCAGCACAAGCAGTACCAGCAGAACCATGGCTAACAGGGGCCAAAACAACGGTGCCCCGTCCTGGGGCCAAAAGGCTGGCCGCCACAGGCTCCCTTCGCTATTGCGGCGCCAGAGTTCCCTCAGTCGTAATCCCAGGGAGGCCCACACCGCCCCCAGGTCCCGCCACAGGAGCCCCCAGGGGTTCTGCCAAGGGGCCGGCAGATCCGGGGAGGACCCACGCCCCTGCTTGAAACGCTCCGGCGGCGCCATGGCTTTGGACCCATGGGAGCTCAGGGATGACCGCCCGGATGCCGTCGTTCACGGGGTGCCATCGCCGGTCCTGTCGGGGTCGACGGCGACGCCCCCCCCAGGCCACCCGGGGCGTCAGACTCCTGCAGGCTTGGATCGGCCCCCTGGCCCTGGGAAAAACGTTCGACCTGATCGGCGTCGGGCGTTGGCTCCTTCAAGCCATGCACTTCGCGATACATCGCGTCGTAGTCGCGCGCCGAACGCTCCCAACTGAAGTCCTGGCCCATGCCCCGTCGTTGCAGGTCCTGCCAGCTGGAGCGATGGCGAAAAGCTTCCCAGGAACGCACGATCGAGGTGTAGAAATCAACCGGCTCGTAGCGATCGAATCCATACCCCGTCCCAATGCCCTCAAATGGCACATTCGGGGGCACCGTATCCACCAGTCCGCCCACCCGACGGACCACCGGCACCGATCCGTAGCGCATCGCCAGCATCTGACTGATGCCACAGGGCTCAAAGCGACTCGGCATCAAGAAGGCATCACTGCCCCCGTAGATCAGGCGGGACAGGGCATCGTCATAGGTGAGAAAAACAGCAAAACGGCCTGGATGGCGCGAAGCCATCTGCCACAGACCCGACTCCAAGCCCCGATCACCGGTGCCTAGCACCACGAATTGACTATCGGTGTAGGACAACACCCGATCGGCCACCTGCAGCAGCAGATCCACTCCCTTCTGATCCACCAGCCGACTGACCATGGCCATTAGGTAGGTGTTGGGATCCACCACAAGGCCCATGCGCTGTTGCAGGGCTTGCTTGTTGATGGCCCTGCCGCTCAGATCGTCGACACTGAAAGTGGCCGGCAGACATTCGTCGGTAGCGGGATTCCATTCGTTGGTGTCAATACCATTAAGAATCCCCCGCAACTTGCCGGAAATAAAATTCAGCAGACCGTCAAGACCCTCCCCATATTCTTCTGTACAAATCTCCCGGGCGTAAGTGGGTGAAACAGCATTGACTCGGTCGGCATACAAGAGGGCAGCGGCCATGGTGTGATCACCCTGCATGTACCAGGGACACCAGGTCATGCGTTCGAGTTTCCAACGCCAGGGGCCCTGATAGCGGAGGTTGTGAATCGTGAAAACCGTGCTGATGTTCGGGTCTTGATGCATCCAGACCGGGATCATGCCCGTGTGCCAGTCATGGCAGTGGAGGACCTGGGGATTCCAGCCCCCATTCCAGGCAAATTCGGCCGTGGCGCTAGCGAAGAAGGTAAAGCGCCAATCCTCATCTTCGCCGCCATAGATCCTTGCGGGGTCGAACGCCGGATGGCCCACCAAGTAGATGGGCAACCCATGGGTGGGGTGGCGGGACTCATAGATGGCGAAATCGTTGCCCATCGTGTAGCCCCGCCAGATGGGCTCGCTGGAAATAGGTAAGAGTCCCCATAACTTGCCGTAGCCCGGCATCATGATGCGAACGTCATGGCCAAGGGCTACCAGGGCCGGGGGCAGGGAACCCACCACATCCCCCATGCCCCCAGCCTTCACCATCGGAGCGCACTCGGCTGCTGCAAAAAGAATGCGCATCGCCTGGTCTTCGCAAGGAGGCCACTGTACGGGCGATCTCCCTCAGGGCAGAACGGTGACCGGCGTACCGAGAGTCACCAGGTCAAACAGTTCCCGCACGTCCTCGTCATAGAGGCGCACACAGCCATGGGACACCGCCTGGCCAACGGTCCAGCGGTTCGGGGTGCCGTGGAAACCAGCGACAACGCAGCCTTTGACGTCAAGCATCTGCTCACCATCCCAGCCTCGCCGCCCTTGGCAATCCTGATAAAAACCGATCCAACGGCTACCGAGGGGATTAGCCGGCCCGGAAGCCGTCTGGGTGCCCTTCTCGGGATGCTCCCAGATGGGGTTGATCGTCTTCTCCAACACCTGAAAGGTGCCAACAGGGGTCTCCCAACCGGGCATGCCCACCGCCACCGGGAAACGGCGCAACGGCAATCCCTTATCCAGAACGGTCAGCAAACGACGGCGACGATCCAGCACCAGGCTCACGGACCCAGGAGGCACGACGGCGGGATTGGCCAATGGGGGAGCCCCACGAGCTGGGGTGGCGACGGGCCGGGGTGCCACGGGTAGCGCTGCTGGCGCAGGGGGGCCACCTACGGGGGCCCCGGGGGGGAGCACGGGGACCTGAGGAAGCAAGGGCACCTGAGTGGCAGCACCAAAAACCGGTGCCGTTCCCTGGGATCCGCCGATTTGCAGGGGTTCTGGGCCGCCCAGCAGGGCGGCAGCGCCAGGGGCCACCAAGGGCGGGGCCACCAAGGGCGGGGCCACCGGGGGCGGGGGCGGCTGGGGCTGTTTGGCTGGTGGCTTTGCCGTGGCGGACGGGCCTGGGGTGGAGGCACCGGCCAGCGCTGACGGCTGGGCGAAGGCAGGCCCCAGGGCTAGGAGGGCCAGGAAGGCTGCCGATGCGGTGGTGGCGACGGGCCGGCCTGGGGACTGGAGCGAAGGACGGAACACGGTTGCCGGAAAAATAACGCCATGGCGCATCAATTTGACGCTAACGAGCAGCGCGCCGAGCCCGCAGCCACCTCCCCCTGCCCTCATGGCAGCCAGGGGGTCTCCGAAAAGTCCGGATCGCGTTTCTCCAGGAACGCATTGCGACCCTCCTGGCCCTCGGCCGTTCGATAAAAGAGATGGGTGGCTTGCCCGGCCAGCTCCTGGATGCCCGCCAGCCCGTCGGTCTCGGCATTGAAGGCCGCCTTGAGACAGCGAATGGCGGTCGGGCTGTGGCGCAGCACCTCCCGGGCCCAGGCCACCCCTTCGGCCTGCAGGCGCTCCAGCGGAACCACCTGGTTGACCAACCCCATGGCCAGGGCCTCCTGGGCCCCGTAGCGCCGGCAGAGAAACCAGATTTCACGGGCCTTGCGCTGGCCCACCACCCGGGCCAGGTAGCCCGCTCCAAAGCCGCCGTCAAAACTTCCCACCCGAGGCCCGGTCTGGCCGAAGACGGCATTGTCGGCGGCCAGGCTGAGGTCACACAGGAGGTGGAGCACCTGGCCGCCGCCTATGGCATAACCGGCCACCAACGCAATCACCACCTTGGGCAGGCTGCGAATGAGGCGTTGCAAATCAAGCACGTTGAGGCGGGGTAGGCCGTCGTCGTCGACATAACCACCATCCCCCCGCACGCTCTGGTCGCCCCCGGCGCAGAACGACCACACCCCATCGGCAGCTGGCCCGGCCCCTGTGAACAGCACCACGCCGATCTTGGGATCATCCCGAACCCGGGTGAAGGCGTCGCACAGCTCCTGCACCGTGCGGGGGCGAAAGGCATTGCGCTTTTCGGGGCGATTGATACGGATCCTGGCGATCCCTTCGTCGCTCCGTTCCAAGCCGATGTCCGTGTAACGGCCAACGGACTGCCACTGAACCGGCTCCTCGCCTTCGGCCAGGGCGGTGCCCGAACCAGGGGACTCATCACGCATCATGGGGCCCAACCAGTGCCGCCATTGTGCGTAGCCGGCGACGCAGGGCGGCATCCTGGCGGCGGTCTGTGCAAAGCACCAGCAAAGCCAGCGGTTGGGCCAGGGCCCAGGCCAACTGGGGCGACAACTCGGCCAGGTTGGCAACCCGGCGGCAGGGCACCCCATGCACCGCAGCCAAGGCACAGGGATCCAGGGCTTGGGGCATGGCGTAAAGCCGCTCGAAGTCCATCGACCTCTCCGGCTCGGTGCGAATCGGCAGCTGCTCGAAGATGCCGCCGCCGCCGTTGTCGATCAACAGCACCGTCAGGCGGCCGCCCAACTGGGGGCGCCAAAGCCAGCCATTGCTGTCGTGAAGCGCCGCCAGGTCGCCGCTCAACAACACCAGCGACCCCAGGGCCTCGGCCAGCCCAAAAGCCTCCGAAAGGGTTCCATCAATGCCCGAAACCCCCCGAAAGCCATGCATCGGCCGTGGCGGACCCGTTGGATCGGCAAACGACTCCCAATCCCGCACCGGCGAGCTGTTGGCCAGCATCAAGGGCAGGTGGGCCGGCAGCAGGCGACTGAGCTGGCGCACCAGCGCGGGCTCCTGGAGGGGAGGCTGCAAGCCGGTCACCGGGGCGCCCGGGCCATCCAGGGCCTGGGCCAACATCGCCTGCAGCGTCACCTCAGCCTGCCTCCAGGTGGCAGCCAGGGCCAAGGAAGCGGGGGCGGGGGCTGGGGCCGGGGCCGGGGCCGGGGGACCATCCCCATCGACCGGAATCCCTGAGGCCATACCGGAGGCCGCCAGCCAACCCACCAACCCGGCATGACTCTGGCCGGCCACGCGAGCCAGGGGATCCAGAGGACGGGGATCAGCTTCGGAGACCAATACATGCCGGGCGTCCAGGGCGGCCAGCCAGTCCTCCAGACGGCGACTCGCCGGCAAGGTTCCCAGCCGCAGCACCTGGGCAGGGGCCAGACCAGGGTCCGGACGCTCCAGCAGCAGGTCGTAGCCGGCCACGGTCTCCAACCCCGGCTGGCCCCGGAGGCCCGAGAGGGCATCGGCCAGCACGGGCCAACCCGTGCGGCGCTGCAGGTGGATCAGGGCCTGCAGATGGGAGTCCCAGTGGGCGGGATGACCCCGCCAGGGTCCCGCCAGCACCACCCCAGGCCGATCCGGATCCAAGCGCTGGCAAGCGGGGAGCGGGGGCGGGGGGGGCGCCGGGGCTCCCGCAGGGGCCATCGGGGTCTGGGGGACCTCAAGGGGCGCGAACACCTGGAGATGGCGGGCCCAGGCCTCCAGCAGGGGGCCACCGGCATGGAGGGGCACTTCAAAGGCCAGATTGAGGTGCACGGGGCCAGGGGGACTGCCCGGCTTGCGGCCCAGGCTCCAAAGCCAGGCCTCCTCAGCCAGGGCGTCCAGGGACAATGCATCCACGGCCCCAACACCCGTTGGCTCCGGCTCAGCCACCCAACGGCAACTGCAACGCAGAAAATCCTGCTGATTGACGCTTTGATTGGCGCCGCAACCCTTGAGCCTCAGGGGGCGGTCGGCAGTCAGTAGCAACAGAGGGATGGTGGCCAGATCCGCCTCCACGCAGGCCGGCAACAGATGGGCCACGGCCGAACCGGAACTGGTGATCACCGCCGCCGGCACCCCCTGCCCCCGGGCGAGACCCAGGGCAAAAAAGGCCGCCGACCGCTCATCGATGCAGGTGTATAGGGCCAATCCTCTGGGTTCGAGCAGGGCGGCGGCCACGGCCAGGGGTGCCGAACGGCTACCAGGGCAAAGCACGATCTGGCGCAGGCCAAGGCGTTGGAACCCCATCAAGAGCCCTAGGGCTGCCCGCAGGTTGCCCCCAGGTCCCTCAGCAAGGGCCCCAGGGCCGGCGAGCGGCGCCATGGAATCCGAGATGGCTGCCACAGGGAAGCCTCAGGTGTTCAGGATGGGGGCATCCTGCCGGACCTGCCCATGGCGCCTGTTCCCGAGCCCGATGGTGTGTCCCCCCCCGGGGGAGCTTCCCAGGCCATCGAACCCGGGCCGGGCCTGGGCCGTCAGCTGCTATCGCTGGCCCTGTGGCTGCTGGTGGCGCTGCTGTTGCGCTGGGCCGTCATCGAGCCGCGCTGGATCCCTTCCGGGTCCATGTTGCCCACCCTGCAACTCCAGGATCGGATCCTGGTGGAGAAGGTCAGTCCACGGCTGCATCGCCCCCTCAAGCCTGGCAGTGTGGTGGTGTTTCATACACCCCCGGCCCTGGTGGAGGCGGGCTATGACCCGGATTCAGCGCTGATCAAACGGGTCGTTGCCGGTGCCGGAGATCGGGTGGAGGTGCGCGATGGGCTGCTCTATCGCAATGGCCTGGCGGTGCCCATGGATTGGGGCAACGAACCCATGGATTACAAACTGAGCCCCCTGACCGTGCCCCCCCACAACCTGCTCGTCCTCGGAGATAACCGCAATGCCAGTCTCGACTCCCATCTCTGGGGTCCCTTACCGGAAGAGGAAGTCATCGGCACCGCCATCTGGCGGTACTGGCCGTTGAAACGCTTCGGACCGATTCGGTTGTCCCCCGTTCCAACCCCTGGGATGGCCTGAAGAGCTGCGTTATGGTGCTGGGCAAGCCACAGGGCCGCAGGCCTGCCGAGCGGGAGTCCCATGTTCAATCCGGAGTTCCTAACCAGCGACAACGAGGCGATCAGTGGCAATTCTCTGATCCAATATCTGCAAGAGCAATCTCCGGATGTGCTTCAGAGGGTTGCCCGTTCCGCCAGCGGAGACATCCAGGACATCATTCGCCATAACGTTCAGGGCTTATTGGGCATGCTTCCCGGCGAACAGTTTGAGGTAAAAATTCAGACCAGCCGAGATAACTTAGCCGGCCTACTGGCTTCGGCCATGATGACGGGGTATTTTTTGCGCCAAATGGAACAGCGGATGGAGCTGGAGGCATCCTTGATTGGATGCGATGTCTCGGGTGAATCGGAAAGAAGTGATCCAGGAACTTTGAAACTCTGAGCAAAGGCTGGCGGAGTGCCAAATCAGGCCCCATCATGGTTAAGGCCATGGACTATTCACCATCGTCCGGTAAATATTCTTTATGGCAGGATCCTTATCGATGAGAACAATGCCAGCCATTCCAGGAGTAACCAACTGGGTACGCCAAAAACTTAAGCGGCCAAACTGCCTCGAACTTGCAAAGCTGCCAACGGATATCAATAAGATCAGCCTCCACTTAGAACGCCAAACAGAGGGTGCAGATTCAGGAGAAGCCTATATCATTCGCCAACCTGTCATGGGTCGCGGCATGTTTTCGCTGGTCTCCAGTGTCGTCTGCCATCTTCACGTTGCCCAGCGATTCAACCTGAATCCCGTAGTGGATTTCAGCGCGTCATATCCAACGGAATACAACGATTCTGAGTTTGAGGAACAGGATCAACAACATCGCACAAACGCTTGGGACTACTACTTCCAACCCGTTTCCACACTCACCCTGGAGGAAGCCGTCGGCTACAAACGCATACTCAGCTCAGTCAGAAGTTTTCCAGATCGTTATCCTGTCACCATTTCACACGTCCGCGAACTGCGAAAGCTCACCCGCAAAATGATTCACCCATGTCCAGAGATTGCCAAAGTAGTAGATATGATTTGGCAAGAGACATTCAAGGGCAATCAAGTTCTAGGCGTTCAGTATAGGGGCCAAGAACAAAAAACCATGCCTTACCATCCACTCTCTCCAACCACCGAACAACTCCATACGGCCATTGACCTTGCCATCCAACAGCATGGCTTTAATCAAATCTTTGCGGTTTCCGAAGATGCTGACAACATCGCATCGATCCAAGCCCGCTACGGCTCGATGGTGATCACCCTGCCCCACTTTCGTACCCACGCCCCCGTGAATGCCTACCGCATCAAGCCAAGAAAAATGCATAAATATCTATTGGGCAGAGAAATACTAACGGATGCTCTCTTGTTGTCCCGATGCCAAGGTCTCGTCAGCGGTCCATCAACGGTGAATGAATTTAGCCGAAGTATTAACGACGAACAATACTTGATTGATTTAGTCATTGACAATGGATTTAATGCGACCAATAAGACTGCAGCCAAGCACCTTTGGAATATCAAGGCAAAACTTCCTGAAGAATGGGGGGGATTTTCTAACAGGGCCATCAAACCCTTCCCCATTGATCACTGATCTCAATTCATCAAACTATTAAGATCGACAGGCAACTTGGCCTGAATCGCCTGCTGCAATTCTACCGGTTCTTGCATTGCGTAGGTGGCAAAGATGTTAACGCCGGAAGATGTACATTGCTGACAAAGACGACTGGCATAGCGGGAGACTCTCATATCACCAAAATCAGTTGTAAGATAATTGCCAATCTTAGGAGAACTCGGCGATTCCACACAACAAACTGAGAAATTTCCATTAACATCAAGACAAGCCTGAGATTCCCGCATGAAGCAATTCTGTGATCGATAATCACCGATCACTTCACGAACTAGCATCGGAGTATAATAGAGATATTCAAGCCCCTCGGGCACTTGGTTAACTCCATCAAACATCTTGTCAATCGGCATATAGTAGGCGTGGTATGGCGAAAACTTAAGCCCGAGCTTGTCACAGAAGTGTTTAAAGAGTGAAACCTCGTGCTGGTTTTCCCGATGGACTAAATAGCGGACATCAATATTTGAATAGCAATCCCAATCACCCAAAACCTGTGATATTTTGACTAGATTTGCCAATACGGGTTCAATGCGTCCACCACGATGATTGATGGCATAAACTTTTTGGGTAAAGCCAGAAACCGTGATGGTAAAATTAGAAAGCTTCTGGGACTTTAGCAAACTCCAATCATAATTGTGATTAAGATTGGACGAAATTCCGCATGGTAAGCCATGTCGTTCGGCGCAGGCAAGAAGTTGGTCTAACTTAGAATGGAGGGTAGGTTCCGTCCAATTATAAAGTCCAAGCCTGCAATTACCACCGGTATCAGCTTTAGCCTTGATGCAAATCTGATCAAAAAGATCAAGATCCATCTCGGTGAGCTGCTGACCAATACTGTTGGTATATTCAGGCATTCCAACTGGACATGCGGTGCAGCGAAGATTACAACCACTTACTATGTCAATCCAAAATTCATAAGGCTTTGCCTTTTCGGGCTCATCACTAAAACCCTTCCATAGGAGAGATTTTACCTTGGATTGAACTTCTTCCGGAACAAACCGCTTGATCGAAGTTTTAATCACCATAGCATCAGCACCTTAATCGGAACGACAGTCAAACAGGGCGCAAACCCAGCTCATCAATCGATCTTAACCGCAGAATCGGCGTTATGGTGTGTTTCCGATGCCGGGTTGCTCATCCTGAGGAACCAGCCCGATTCGGAGCAGCCAATGGTCGATCTGGCCCAGGGTACCCATCGCGTCGGTTTCTCCCGGCCAAGTACGCCCCTCAAGCTCATTCGCCAAATGGACCAAATCCGAGCCGTTGATGGGTTGGGAGCGGGCGTAGTGGGCCGGGACCAAACGCTCCAACCCTTGGAGCCCAGCCAGTTTGCGGATCCAGGCCAAAAGCGGGGCACGGGCTCGCGGAAACACCAACCTCTCCAGAACGGGAGCCACGCAAATCCCGTTGGTTAAAGTCTCAAACTCCGAGTCCCACCCTGACTTCCAGCGGAATGGATAGAGGCCAAAATGAATTCTTGCGGTCCGGCAACCAGGAGCAAAGGCGTTGGCAAAAATTTCACGCCAGAAAGGAACCTCAAGGCCTAATGGCCGCAAATAGCTAGCAAAAAGAACAGTTCGCATCCAGCCTTTACGACGCTGCTCGGGGTAGTCAAGCAGTGGTTCGTTCCCACTCTCACGGGCATGGAACAGCAAAGGGGTAGGGTCAAAATCAAAAATAGCCGGGGGCTCTTTGGGGATGGCCAAGAGTGCATCTGTGACCAATAAGGTGCCTGTGACACGGTCGAAACAGGCCACTTCAACAAAGGCTCCAAGGCCAAGATCCAGCGGGCCCAAGCCAATCCAATCCAGTTGATCAGGGTGGGGTAAGCCCTCGTCGAAGAGGACACGGGTACGGCCAGCGGGGAAACCGAGCCAGCGACTCGGCAGATTCAGGGGAAAACTCCACTGCTGCTGGGTGATCCAAACCGTTGCATTCGGAAAAGCACGCGCCATCGCGGGCACCGGTAACTTGTGCTCTAGACCTGATGCGGTCGGAAGCACAATGGTGCAAACTCTTCCATGCTCAGCCTCAAGCCGTCTCAGCTGGGTTAGGACTTCGGGAGTGGGGGCGACCGGCGCATAAATAAGAAGTCCTTCGCGAACCTTGAGAATGGTCATCCTAATGGGGACGGCCACATACCAAACCCCATGGAGTTGTTCGAAAGTCCAAATACGGCCCTTGAGCAGTTCGCAGACCAGGGTGGGGCGGTTACCGTAGGGATAGAGGGGCAGCAAGGGCCACCAGGGCCAGCGGTGCTCGGAGTTTGCGATCACCGTTCTAGGGACTGGGGACGCAGCTGAGTCATCAGGATTCACGGATAAAGATTAGCGAACCATAGGGCTATCCATGGGAAGTACCCACTGTGAATGGGTATGGGTCAGTCTCAACCAATCGCCGCAAAAGTCAGCACCTCGGGGGAGCTTCCGGACCAGCCGCTGCGAATAGCAATGGTCCTGGAGGAGTACGGAGAAGGAAAGAATAAAAATCGCTTACAATGGGTCGAAATGAATTCAGGCTAAACACAATAACCCCAAGAGGGAATAGAAGCCGAAGTCTGCATAACTTTATCCCGAACTTCAAAACGTTTGGTTAAGCTAATGGGGCCCAAACCCCCTTGCCGCCGCCCTGGATCCAGCCCCTCGCCTCTTGCAAAAACTTCGACCAGTCCAGCCTTTCGTCCGCGGCAGCCCGGGCCACCAGCAGCGGGGCTTCCCGCTGGATCAAGGCCAGATCAGGCTCACTGACCCCGGCGGACAGGGCCAATAAATCCGCCATGGCGTGGCCAACCACACGGGTGAGATAGGCGGCGCTGAGGGCCTGCAGGGCACCCCCCACCAACCAGGTGGCTCCATGCAAGCGGGCCGCCGCCATCAAGGCCTGGCTACTCCACTCGACCAGTCCAAGGGCAACGGTGGCCTTGGCCAGCTCCAGGGACGCCCCCCGCAACTGGTCCAGGGTCCAGGGGCAATCCCAGAGACGGGCCATCTCCTGGAGCATCAGTCCGTTACCGACGGCCAACACCAGCAAATCAAGGCTGGCAACGGGTGTGATAGCCACCCCAGTTGCCACAACCCACTGGGTCCGCTGCAGCAGGCGACGCCATTCATGGCGGCGAAGCCTCTCCAGATCGGCCTGCCAGCGGCTGTGGAGTGCCTGGATCGATCGCAACGGTGTGGCTTGGCGCAAGGCACGCCCTTCTAAATTCAACCAACGGGCCAGGGGGGCCAGGGCCTCCTGCAGGGTGTTCAAAGAACCATCCCAGGGCAAGAGTCGTTCGCTCTGCAAACCAGGCCACTGGCTTGCCAGTTCCTGGAGCAGGGGCTCCGCATTCTCGGCGTCCTGGCACTCAACCAACAACCAATGGGGTTGGTCCGAAGGGAGCGCCTCCAGCCAACGCAAATCAACCGCCAGCAGTGGCAGGTGCAGGTGATAAACCAGTACATCGGCCTGGGCAAAGGGCTCAGGCCACTCCCATGCGGCACTGATCAAAGGCAGGGGCAATCCCCAGTCCAGGCGCAAGGGCAAGGAGCTTCGCAGGGCTGCAGCGGCCATGGCTTGGGCCGAGCGCTCCGGCGGCCGGGTGCCCGTAAGGGTCAGGCGCAGTTCCGGACGCCGCCGCGCCGCCATCAGGGCCTGCAACTCCTGGCGACGGGGTTCGAGAAGACTGGCCTCCGGCCCATGAAGTCGCTCGAACTGATCGATCAGCTGCTCACAGCGCTGCTGCCAACCATCCAGGGTGGAAGGCAAGCGGGAAGGCCGGCCCGAACGGTCCCGGGATAACCACCACCAGCCGGCCGCCAGGGTTCCAAGGGTGAACAGACTTCCCCCTTCCATGGGGAGCCACTGGGAGAGTCCTTCACTGAGCGCCAACCCCCCCCCCAGCAGCAGCACAGGCCGCACCCAGGGGGGTCCTGACAAGTTCACGGGCCATCCCCCGAGAACAGCCCGCAGGGTTGGAACCATCGATCGGGTCAACCGGGATGTATCACCGGAAGTGGGTTGAGCTGAATCCGAAGCGGTCACGGACGGTGCGCAGGCAAAACGACGGAGCGGGTGGACCCGCTCTTTGATGTTTAGCTCAGATGGCGGCTTCGACACCCTGACCGTGGCCATCCAGGACACCGAACCTTGAGGGAATGGCCCATAGGGTGGATGGGTTGATCGCCGTGTGACCTTCGCCGGTGCCCACCCTGAA
>Ga0209598_10003258_pt1 | contig 12357 bp, 14 predicted proteins | sample M_140807_EF_Meta_FD_187317 | JGI IMG/M metagenome (GOLD analysis project Ga0209598, IMG submission 187317) | Freshwater microbial communities from Lake Montjoie, Canada to study carbon cycling - M_140807_EF_MetaG (SPAdes) (version 2) | ecosystem: Environmental > Aquatic > Freshwater > Lake... | reverse complement strand
GGGCGGGGCCAGCCTGTTGGCCGCCCGGATCCGGGCCCAGATGCGGGTGAACCAGGTCCGGGCCGCCTGGCTGGAGGGCCCTCGGTAGCGGGCCACCAGTCCCTGCTCCAGGGCCCCACAGGCCATCTCGCCAGGGAGTTCACCGCGATCGGCCCGGCAGGCTTCCAGCAGCTCGGCTAAAAATGCGGCCGCCAAGGGCTGGGGCGCCGCCCACACCAGGGAGCCGAAAACGGGTTCTGCCGCCATGCCATGGGCCTGGAGCAGACCCTCCCCCCCCAGTTCCAGTCGGTCCACCAGTTCCCAGTGGCCGCCATCCCCGTCGGGGCCATCGCGCTGGATCTCCAGCTGGGACCGCCAGCGCCCAGCGCCGAGGGTTTCCTGGGCGGCCGTGCGCCCCAGCCGGACGACCTCAGCCCCCAGCCAGCTGGCGCCTTTGGCAAGCAACACCCGGGTGCGTTGTTCGTAGAGACCGTTTTCAAACAGCACCAGATCCTGGGGTAGCCACTCCAGGTCAGCGCCGGCCTCCAGCCTGAATTCGATCTCCTGGCGGGCCCAGGTGCCTGCGGGGCTGAGGCGGGAGCGGCCGATCGATCCATAGACCTTTTGGGCCGCGACGCTCGTTAGCAGCACCCGGCTGCCTGGGGCGAGGTGGGCCGTGATGCTCAGCCGGTCGCCCCCCACCAGCCCCCCGGCCGTGTGCAGCAGGGGCAGTTCGCAGCGGCCATCGGCCCGCCCAAAGGGGCGCTGCACCCTGAGCGGCGCCGTGGTGCCGCCCTGATGGCGGGTGAGACCATCGGCGGCGCAGCTGAAGCGCAGGTGCGCCGTGCCATGCCATGCCCCGTCGCTGATCACACCCGTCCCTCCGGAGAGCACACTTTGGTGGGTCATGTTTCCGGGAGTCAGCCCTTTGCCTGAATCTGCGTCCTTGCCCCTGATCCTCACGCGCCGCTGCTCCCAGCCGCCGGCGGATTCCGTGGCGCCACCGTTGAGGTTGGCCCTTTCGGCCGATGAACGCACACGCCTGCGGGGCCAGCGGCGCAGTCTCTGTGGCCAGGAACTGCTCTTGCAATTGGATCGGGGCGAGCCGCTGCAGCCCGGTGAGTGGCTGGGCGGGGCCAGTGGGGGGCCAGCGGTGCAGGTGGAGGCGGCGCCGGAAACACTGCTGAGGGTCCGTGCCCAGGCGCCCCTGGATCTGCTGCAGGCGGCCTATCACCTGGGCAATCGCCATGTGGCCCTGGAGGTGCGGTCCACGGAATTACGCCTGCTTGAGGACCCGGTGTTGGCCGATCTGCTGGCTCGCCGGGGCCTGCTGGTCGATCGCCTCCAGGAACCATTTCGCCCCGAGGCCGGGGCCTATGGGAGCGTCCATCGCCATGGTTGAGAAGCGATTGCATCTGTTTCAGTTGGTCAGTCCGGCGCTGCCTGTGGGTGGCTTCAGTTATTCCGAGGGTCTCGAATGGCTGGTGCAGCACGGTCGCTTGCACGATGCGCCAACGGTGCGCTCCTGGCTGGAGGCCGAACTGGGGCGTGGCTCCCTCACCGTGGAGGCGGCGACGCTGCCTGGCTTGATGGTGCTGCTTGAGCGGGCCCGGAGTGCTGATGGCCTGGAGGCCCGGGCGGCTCTGAAGTCCGTGGTTGAGCGGGATGGCTGGCTGCTCGCCCAACGGGAGGCACCCGAGCTGCGGGCCCAACAACGGCAGATGGGGGGATCTCTGTGTGAGTTGCTGGCGAATCTGGGTTGGCCCCTGCCCGCTGGTGCCTCTCCCCTGGCCTGGCCGGCGGCCTGGGCCTGGGCAGGAGTCTGCCTGCAGCTGGATCCCCACGAGCTGGTCGAGGCTTTTCTCTACAGCTGGGTCGCAGGCCAGCTCAGCGCCGCCGTGCGGCTTGTGCCCCTCGGCCCCACCCAGGCCCAGGGCCTCCAACTCGCCTTGGCGCCGTTGGTGGCCCGGCGGGCCCAGGACCTGTCCGGGGCCGATCCCGCCAGGCTGTGGACTGGGGGTGTGGGGGCAGGCTTGGCCCAGCTGGGGCACGCCGAGCTGTACTCGAGGCTCTTTCGCAGCTGACTGGGGCCAGCGCTGTCCTGGCCGCTGGCTCTGCGCCTGGGCCCACCCCTAGGGTTAAGACGTGTGCGCAGAAGGCATGAGCCGTTTAAGGGTGGGGGTGGCCGGTCCGGTGGGTTCCGGTAAGACGGCTCTGGTGGAGGCCCTTTGCCTGCGGTTGCGCGATCGCCTGGAGCTGGCCGTCGTGACCAATGACATCTATACCCAGGAGGATGCCCAATTCCTGACCCAGGCTGGTGCCCTGCCCCCGGAGCGCATCCGTGGGGTCGAAACGGGCGGCTGTCCCCACACCGCCATCCGTGAGGACTGCTCGATCAATCGGGCTGCGGTGGCCGAGCTGGAACAGGCCTTCCCAGATCTTGATCTTGTGTTGGTGGAAAGCGGTGGTGACAACCTGGCGGCCAGTTTTAGCCCCGAACTGGTCGATCTTTGCATTTATGTGATCGATGTCGCCGCTGGCGACAAGATCCCCCGTAAGGGCGGTCCAGGGATCACCCGCAGTGATCTTCTGGTGATCAACAAAATTGATCTGGCGCCGATGGTGGGTGCCAGCCTGGCGGTGATGGAGCGGGACACCAAGCGCATGCGTTCTGGGAGGCCCTGGTGCTTCACCAATCTGCGCAGCGGTGAGGGGCTGGATCGCGTCGAAGCCTTTCTGCTGGCCCAGTTGCCCCAGGGCTGAGGCCTGGAGGCCACGCCCTTGTGCCCAGCAGACTTGACAGGGCAACGGTGTTGGGCCCCAGACAGCCCGCAGAACGGTGTCCGTCGTTACGGGCTTCATCGGAAAGCCTCATTAGTTTCACACCGACCCAATCCACGGGGTCCACGCGGGAGCCATTGTGCGACTCGTTTTTCTCAGGAGCCCTTTCATGAATTCTCTGGCAAAACTTCAGCCCACCCGTCGCCTAATTGGAGGCCTCTCCGCTTTGGGTCTCACCCTCTCGCTGGCGTCCTGTGGCGGCGGCGGCGGTACTGGGGCTGACAAAACTGCCAGCACCGATGGTGGCGCAGCCGGCAGTTTTGATGGCGAAGTCAAGGTGGGTATTCTCCATTCACTCAGTGGCACCATGGCTATTTCCGAAACGACTTTGAAAGAAGTCGAGGAAATGGCGATCGACGAAATCAATGCCGCCGGCGGCGTCAAAGTTGCTGGTAAGTCGTACAAAATTGTCCCAGTCGTCGAAGACGGTGCCTCCGACTGGCCCACCTTTGCCGAGAAAGCCCAGAAGTTGATCGACTCCGACAAAGTGGCCGTGGTTTTCGGCGGCTGGACCTCCGCCAGCCGCAAGGCGATGCTGCCGGTCTTCGAGTCCAAGAATCACATGCTCTTCTACCCGATTCAGTACGAGGGTCAGGAGTGCTCCAAGAATATCTTCTACAGCGGCGCCGTACCGAACCAACAGGCCGAGCCTGCAGTTCAGTGGCTGATGGACAAGTTCTCGGGCAAGCTTGGCAAAAAGGTTTATCTGGTTGGCTCTGATTACGTGTACCCCCGCACGGCCAATACCATCATTAAAGAGCAGATGAAGTCTCTGGGTGGTGAGACTGTTGGCGAGGATTACATCCCTCTCGGCAACACCGAGGTGGCCCCGATCATCGCCAAGATCAAGAAGGCCTTCCCCAATGGCGGGATCATCATCAACACCTTGAACGGTGACTCCAACGTCGCCCTCTTCAAGCAGTTCAAGGCTTCTGGCATTGACCCTGCCAAGTATCCGATCATGTCCTTCTCTATCGCGGAAGAGGAGATCCGTCAGATCGGTCCTCAGTACACCACCGGCACCTATGCCGCCTGGAACTTCTTCATGAGCCTGGATACCCCGGCCTCCAAGAAGTTCACTACGGACTTCAAGGCGAAGTACGGCGCCGATCGGGTCACGGGTGACCCGGCCGAATCCGCCTACAACATGCTGTACCTCTGGAAGAACGCCGTCGAGAAGGCTGGAACCTTCGAAGATCTCAACAAAGTACGCACCGACATGATCGGGATAACATTCGCCGCTCCCCAGGGTGAAATCAAGATGTTCCCCAACCACCACACCTCCGAGCGGGTGCTCATCGGCGAGGCGGAGGCCACCGGCCAGTTCAAGATCCTCCAAGACAGCGTCAAGGCGATCCCTCCAATTCCTTGGAACCAGTTCGTTCCTGAAACCAAGGGCTTCACCTGCGACTGGACCCAGAACCGTCCTGACGCTGGCAAGTTCAAGATGTAATCACGGCCCGTCCGTGAATCCTTGAACGACAGGTGGTTCCTTCGGGAACCACCGCTTTCCCGTTCGGCACACCACCACGTTCGACCCGATCCAACGTTACGCTCGCAACGTTGGATCTAACGTTCAACACTCATTCCGTTGGAACTTTTCTTTTCTCAGATCCTCGATGGCCTCAGCATCGGGTCAGTGCTGCTGCTTGCAGCCACAGGCCTAGCCATTGTCTTCGGATTGATGGGGGTCATCAACCTCGCCCACGGCGAGTTCATGATGCTCGGGGCCTATGTCACCTACGTGGTGCAGTCGGCCTTCAAGCCCATGGGTGGTGTGATCTTCGAATTGTATTTCCTGGTCTCGCTGGTTCTTGCCTTCATCGTGACGGCCCTCGTCGGAGTGCTGCTGGAAAGAACATTGATCAGAAAACTCTATGGACGGCCTCTCGAAACACTGCTTGCGACTTGGGGTGTCAGCCTAATTCTCATCCAGCTGATTCGCAGCGTTTCGTCTGCAATGATGCTTGGCATCATTGTGGGCGTCGTGCTTGGAGTTCTCTTCTCCAAGTTACTCGCGGCCAAGTTCTCCGCAAAGCCCTTCTTCACCTATCTCAATGGATTGGGATGGGCTGTCGCCATCGGCATCGGCCTGGTCGCAGTCAACCTCTTTGACCAGATCCGTCCCCTGGCTAAGCCCTGGTTTGGTCCCCGTAATATCGACGTGACGGCACCGAAATGGCTGCAAGGTAGCTGGGGAATGATCGGCACGATTGAGTTGCCGGGTCTGCGCATCTTCATCATTCTGCTGTCGGCCTTGTTGCTCTTGGCCACCTATTGGTTCCTCAATAAAAGTGTCTGGGGTCTGCGCATCCGTGCCGTGACCCAGAACCGACAGATGAGCAACTGCCTCGGCATTCCTACCGACCGTGTGGACAGCATCACCTTCGGCATCGGATCCGGACTGGCCGGTGTTGCCGGTTGTGCCATCACCCTCCTGGGTTCGGTGGGCCCGAACCTAGGTGCGGCCTACATCGTCTCCTGCTTCATGGTGATTGTGCTTGGCGGTGTGGGCAATCTGCTCGGCACCGTGCTGGCCTCATTGCTGCTGGGGATCATCCAGTCGGTGATTGGCTCAGGCACCTTGCTGACCATCTTCCCAAACATGCCAATGGCGGCAAAAGGGGTGATCGAGTTCTTCGCTACCACCAGTATGTCCCTGGTGCTGGTGTTCATCTTCATCATCGTTTTTCTCCAATTCCGTCCCAACGGAATGTTCCCCCAGAAGGGTCGCTCGGTCGATGCCTGACCCGATCATGTCAACGCTCCGCAGATTCCCGTTCCATCTCCCGACCAGGAGTCCAACCTGTGAAACTTTTTCAACGACTCGTCCCCTGGATTCTGCTTGCGATCGCCCTGTTCATTCTTCCGGCGGCGCTTGACGACTTCCGGCTCAATCTCTTCGGCCGCTACTTCGCGCTGTCGATCACGGCGCTGGCGATCGACCTGATCTGGGGGTATACCGGTCTGTTGAGCCTGGGGCAGGGCATCTTCTTTGCGCTGGGAGGCTACGCCGTGGCCATGAACCTGATGCTCAACACCAAGGGCCTGGCGGGTGGCAATGGCATTCCCAAGTTCTTCGAGAACTATGGCGTCGCCCAACTCCCCTTCTTCTGGCAACCCTTCTGGTCTCCGATCTTTTCGCTGATTGCCCTCTGGGTGATTCCCGCTGCGGTAGCAGGCGTAGTGGGTTGGCTGATCTTCAGAAACCGCATCAAGGGGGTGTATTTCTCGATCATCACCCAGGCGGCTTTGATGGTCTTCTTCCACTTCTTCAACGGACAACAGAAGCTCTTTGACGGCACCAACGGCCTCAAGACCAGCACCACCGAGTTGTTCGGCCAGCTGGTGGGATCTCCCGAGATGCAGGTGTGGTTCTACCGCCTTACTGTGGTCCTGCTGCCCTTGGCCTTCCTTGTCTGCCGTTACTTCACAAGCGGTCGCTTCGGCGATGCCCTGATCGCTATCCGTGACGATGAGAGCCGCCTGCGCTTCGCCGGGTTCAACCCAGTTCCCTTCAAGACGATCGTCTTTCTGGTGGCTGGGGCCCTCTGCGGCATCTCTGGTGCCCTCTACACGGTCCAATCCGGCATCGTGTCGCCCCAGTACATGTCGATCTCCTTCTCGATCGAGATGGTGATCTGGGTGGCCGTGGGTGGTAGGGGCACCCTCGTGGGTCCGATCATCGGCGCCGTTTTAGTTAATTATCTACGCAGCCTGGTCAGCGAAGCGCTGCCGGAGGCCTGGCTGTTCGTGCAGGGGGCCCTGTTCATCTTCGTGGTGGTTCTGATGCCCGATGGCATCTACGGCTGGATCACCAAAGGAGGCTTAACCACCTTCCTGGCCGCCTTCGGCATCGCCAAGAAGTCCAAGACCTATCCACAGCTGGACAAGGAGTTCATTCCGGTGGATTAGTCCTCCAGGGGACCTGTCCAGGCATGTCTACTCTGACCGCTTTTTCGATTTTGCACCCTTTCGCTATCCATGTCAGAACCTCTACTTGAGCTCAATGACGTCAGCGTGAGTTTTGATGGTTTTTATGCCCTCACAGACCTCAGCCTTAAGCTCTATAAGGGTGAGTTGAAGTCGATCATCGGCCCTAACGGTGCCGGCAAGACCACTTTTCTGGATGTCATCACAGGCAAGGTGCGGCCCACGAAAGGAACGGTGACCTTTAAGGGGAAGTCCTTGCTCGGCGTCTCCGAACAGCAGATCTCACGGTGTGGCATCGGCCGTAAGTTTCAGACGCCGCGCGTTTTTGACAATCTCAGCGTCCTGCGAAACCTGGAATTGTCCGCCTCGCCAGATAAGAACGCCTTCAGCCTGCTGGGCTCAAAATTATCCCAGTCATCGAAGGATGAAGTTCATCGGATCATGAATTACGTAGGTCTCACCCCGTTTGCCAACGTCAAGGCCGGCTCCCTCTCCCACGGCCAGAAGCAGTGGCTGGCGATCGCCTCCCTCGTAGCCCAGTCCCCCGAAGTGCTGCTGCTAGATGAGCCCGTCGCTGGTCTCACTGATGAGGAAACCCTGCGCACGGCCGAGCTGATCAAGTCGCTTGCCGGTGACCACACCGTTGTGGTGATTGAGCACGATATGGAGTTCATCCGCGACTTGGGTTTCGACGTCACTGTTCTGCACCAGGGACAGGTGCTTACGGAGGGGCCGCTGGAGAAGGTGAAATCCGACCCGCGGGTGATCGAGGTCTACTTGGGGCCACCTGAACAGTAATCGCTTTCCGTCCATTACCCACAGACCCCATGTCCCCCACCAGCGCACAAACCTTGCTCCAGGTCTCTGACCTTAATGTCTATTACGGAGAAAGTCACATTCTCCGTAACGTTGACCTGACCATCCACGAAGGCAAGATGGTCTGCCTGATCGGCCGGAATGGCGTCGGCAAGACCACCTTCCTCAAGACTGTCATCGGCCTGCTGCAGCAAAGATCCGGCACGATCAATTATCTGGACGGCCAGCTCGCCACCCAGCCGCCCTACAAGCGGGCACGGGCGGGTATCGGCTATGTCTCCCAAGGCAGGGACATCATTCCCCAGGTGACGGTCAAGGAAAATCTGCTGCTCGGCATGGAGGCCCTGCCCGGGGGCTTGGAAAAGAACCGTCACATCGACCCTCTGATCTTCGATCTGTTCCCGATCCTCGAGAAGTTTCTCAAGCGCAAAGGCGGCGACCTCAGCGGCGGCCAGCAACAACAGCTCGCCATTGCCCGTGCCCTGTTGGGTAAGCCGAAACTACTGCTCCTTGATGAACCCACCGAGGGAATTCAACCCTCCATCATCCTCGACATTGAGCATGCCGTGCAGCGGATCATGAAGGAAACCGGCATCAGCGTGTTGCTGGTGGAACAGCATCTTCACTTCGTCCGCCAGTCCGACTTTTACTACGCCATGCAGCGCGGTGGCATCGTCTCCAGTGGCCAGACCGACCAGCTCTCCGATGACGTGATCAAGGAATTCCTCACTGTCTGAGGTACTCATGGATCCCCTTCCAACGGCTACCCTTTATCACCTGTATTGGGACTGCGAGCCTCAACACCCGCGATTGAGCATCCAAGGACGGGTGCCGCTCTCCTTGAGCCGCTGCTTTCCGGCCACTTCCTTGGTTTCTTTGCGCACCAAGCGAGGGCCGGATTGCTCCTGCTTCAATCTGAGAGGTCCGCTGAGCGACATGATAGGTGTGAACACGCGCAGGCCTGCCGCCGTGCAGGTCGGGCAGTTGGTATCCTTCTGGCGCGCATCGATGCTGCGCCAGACTTCATAGTTGTCGCAGCCATTGGTGCAGCTGTATTCGTAGACAGGCATCGCACGAAAAAGAGGAGGTGCAAGGACACAAACATGTGAAAGAAGAAAAGGGACCTGACGCTCAGACCCCTTTCCCACTTTGCTGATTAGCAGGGGAGGATGTCCTGGTCGAAGATCGAGGTGGGGATGGCTAGGGTGCAGCAAGCGTTGGGGATATCAACGATGCCGCTGATCCTGCCTTCCACCGGCGCGCAGCTCAGTAGCAGGTAGGCCTGCTCCCCGGTGTAGCCGAACTTCTTGAGGTACTCGATGGCGTTGAGGCAAGCACGCCGGTAGGCGATGTGCACATCCATGTAGTACTGCTTGCCTTCAAATTCATCGACGGAAATGCCTTCGAACACCAGGTAGTCGGTGTAGTGGGGTTCCACCGGGCTGGTTTTGAACATGGGATTGACCATCCCATACTTGGCCATGCCGCCCTTGATGATCTCCACATGGAGATCGAGGTAGCCGGACATCTCGATGGCGCCACAGAAAGAGATCTCACCATCCCCCTGGGAGAAGTGGATGTCACCCATCGAGAGCTTGGCGCCTTCGACATAGACGGGGAAGTAGATCCGTGTGCCCTTGGTGAGGTTCTTGATGTCGCAGTTGCCGCCATGCTCCCGGGGCGGCACGGTGCGTGCGGCTTCGTTCGCCACCCGCGCGAACTCGCTGGAGGGGAGGGTGCCAAGGATGGCGCTGTTGGGGTTGGGTAGGGCCGCCAGCACCGGCTCGCTACCGGATAGGCCAGCGCCATAGGTGCGGCGGTCGGGGGCGGTATTCACAAGTTCCGTCTCCCGACGGTTCCACTCATTCAGCAGTGCCTGGGAAGGAGCGCAACCAATCAGGCCCGGGTGGGTGATGCCGGCGAGACGCACACCGGGAATGTGTCGGGAGGAGGTGTAGATGCCTTCCAGATCCCAGATGGCCTTAGCGGCCTTGGGGTAGTGATCGGTGAGGAAGCCACCTCCGTTCTCCTTGGCAAAGATGCCCGTGAAACCCCACTCATCCCCCCGCAAAGCGCCGACATCTAATATGTCAACCACCAGGATGTCGCCGGGCTGGGCCCCATTGACCCAGATCGGTCCACTGAGCACGTGGACGACTTCCAGATTGACATCTTCGATGTCTTTCGGGTCGTCGTTGTTCTTGATCTGGCCATCGGTCCAGTCCTTGCATTCGATCCGGAACACGTCACCAGGATTCACCGAAGCCACGGCCGGGATTTCGGGATGCCAGCGGTTGTGGCCAGGCATCTCCTGCTGATCCATCGGTTTGGTGAGATCGACGGAAAAGAGTGTTTTTGGCATCGAGACACCGAGGCGCAATTTCCTCGCCATCCAAAAGGATGACCTGCGGCTCGAAAGTGTCTGTTGATACCAGGTCGTCGGGGCTTAGGGAGTGCTTAACGAGATCGCAGCAATAATCATTGTCAAGGCAGCGGTTTCGCGTCTCTTTGCCCTGGCGGCCGCGGGATCAGTTGTCCTTGAAATCGCCTTTCCGACAAAGATTGTCCTTCAGGCGTGAGACCCAGCCGCTGGGATCAAGCTTTCCTGTCTTTTCCGTCCGGCCGTCAAAATGGAACAGGACCTGCCAGCGGTTCTTGACAGGCAATGGGCGCTTGGCGTTGAGATCGCTGATCGGATCTCCATAGATATTGTCATAGGTTGGCCAGCCCGGCTCTCCCATGACGCTACAGATTGCCGTGACTTCATACAACTTTTCCTTGGCATCTCCGGTATCTGATGTGATCTTCACGACACCCTTGTGCAACCCATTGGCAATGCCTGGCGTGAAGACTTTCACCAACTCCACCCGGCTGCCATCGGCGTTCACCAGCATGTCGCCTGGTTTGGCGTTCTTGATGGCCACCTCCTTGGAGTTGGCGTCGCAGCCGGCCAAGGCCAGCCCCAGACAGGCCAGCAGCCCTGCCAGGTGAATCCCGGCCCTCAGGCCCCCCACAGCGTTGGACAACGTGATCGATCGGTTCGACAACCAACCTAGGATGATTCCAATAACTCCTCCCAGATGCTCTCAGCCCCAAGTGGCGGGGGCAGATCGCTGGCTTGGCAGCGGAAGATCGCCCGGCGGCCCTTCTGCAACAGGGTGCGGATGAGGATGCTGCTGTCGAAGCTGCCGTCGGCCCCGAGGTTGCGGTGGTGCCCATGGGCGTCAATCGCCGGCCCCAGTAGCTGGGGCACGTGCACCGACCCCGGCGCGCCGACCCGGCCCAGGTCGTTGCGCAGCAGGCGCTGAGGTTGGTCTGAAACAGATCACAGGGCCGTGATCCACTCCCTCAGAATCCTCACCTGCCCCGCGTAATCGGCCGGGGGAGCGTGCCAGGGCCAGTCGCTCCTCGGGCCCCCCTGGGAGGTCACCAGCATCAGCCATCGCCGGGCCAGGGCCCCTATCGGCTACGTGCCCTTCTGAAGCTGGTGAATCCCGCCAAATACGGCAAGTTTTTTGCTACAGATATTTTTGGCAAGCAATATGAAACCTCTGCTGTCCGCACCAGCGATAGCTTTGGCAATAACCTTTCCAATGCCGGACTTGATTTGAAATACGGCACAGCCGACGACATCAAACCCACCGATCCGAGCTACAAAAAGAACAGTCAGGGTGTTGGTGCTGAGTATTGGGCAAATGCGGAAACTCCCTTTTCCCGACTCACCAAGCCCGAATGGGGAACCGTGAAGGGGGCGGAAGATGTAGGCCGGCCCCGCGGTTATACCGGTGGTATTGATGTTAACGCTAACAAGAAGCTGATTGAGCCCCTCAACCAGGCCTTGGCGAATTCTCGCTCGCTCGGTCAGTAATGTTATTGGTGCCCAGTCCGCTCCGATCTCCAACAGCGGCGGATGGAACGAAGCGAATATGAGCTTCGGTCAATACTTTGACCATGGCCTCGATTTTCTCGAGCGCAGTGGTGTCAAACAGTCGATTGCCTCCGCTACCTCTGTCAACGATCCCCTGAATGGCGTCTCCGGCGGAGCCGTTGGGGTGGTGGGCGATCGGGGTTGCCCAGTTCGTGATGAACCCCGTGAGCCGCACCTTGGTGCAGGTGGCCTACTTCAATGCCGGCACCCATGGTGCTGCTGGTCTTTATATCTTCACAGGCATCCCCGATGTGCTGCGGGGCCAGTCCCCCGCTGCTGTGGCACCCTTCTTCCCCGGCAAGACGATCACGGCCCAGCAGTTGGCGTCTCAGCCCCTGATCAAGGCCGAAGACTGGGGGGCCGGCCAATTGCTGTTCCACACCGTGACCGGTGACTGGCGTGCCAACGAGAACATGGGCCTGTCCACCTTCCACACCTTCTGGACCCGGGAGCACAGTTTTCAGGTAGACAACATCAAGGCGGTGGCGGCAAATTTTGGCGTGGCTGGCATTGCCGAAGAGGATCTGCACAGCATGGCTCGTATGATTATTGAGGGCGAATACCAGAAGATGGTCTACGAGGAGTTTGCCCCCAGCCTGGCTGGTAGCCAGATTCTTGACATCGGTGCAGGCCGGCTTGGTTTTGCTGGCTACAACCCCAATGTGGATGCCGGTATTTCCCTGGAGTTTGCGGTCGCTTCCTACCGGGTTGGCTACAGCCAGATCAACCAAGATTTAATTCCTGGGGTGGATCTTTTTAACGGCTTCCTCAACCCCCAGCTTTTCTTTGGCTACGGAACTACCGCCATTCAGGCCGGCCTGATCCAGAAGGCCCATGAGGCGATCGACACGATGATGACC
>Ga0209598_10003257_pt1 | contig 12358 bp, 10 predicted proteins | sample M_140807_EF_Meta_FD_187317 | JGI IMG/M metagenome (GOLD analysis project Ga0209598, IMG submission 187317) | Freshwater microbial communities from Lake Montjoie, Canada to study carbon cycling - M_140807_EF_MetaG (SPAdes) (version 2) | ecosystem: Environmental > Aquatic > Freshwater > Lake... | reverse complement strand
GACTTGGCACTTGAAAAGCGGGGCGTCTCGCTTCCCAAACCGGCTGGATTAGTCAGTATCGTTTCACCCGAACCGCCCGCCGCGTCTTCTACGTTGCCTTCCGTACAAGATATCGTGGCCCTGAACGGAAACGTCGAACGGGGTCAGGCTGCCGTCGCCGTGTGTTATAGTTGCCACAAAATCGGTGCTGCGGGCTCGGAGTACGCCCCTGATCTGACGGCATTTGGAAAGACCCAACCTCGCGAGGTCTTGGTGAATGCAATCGTAAATCCATCTGCAGAGATTTCCCACGGCTACGAAGGGACTCGAATGGAAGTAGGCGTGAAGAAGGGTGACAAGTGGAACATCAGCCACACCATCGACGGAATTGTCATCTCGGATGCGGATCCGGTTGTGATCAAGTGCGTGGGCGGGATGGTGCAGAAAGTGGAACGCGCCAAGCTGGCGTCGCTCAACAAGTTGCCCCGCTCGTTGATGCCTCAACCAGAAATGCTGGGCCTCGACGCACAACGCATCTCAGACATCGTGGCCTATCTGCAGTCGGATAAAATAAAGTAAGACTGCCACCGGCGTTTCGTTGCCGCGCGTTTCACGAAAGCCGATGACGCGCAGAAGCGTCTACAACTTTAGCGCCGCCTGCCGGTAATGCTCGTCCTTGCGCCCGCCAATACGCGCGACCGTCGCGTCCGATAAAAAGACGGGGCCGCCCAAGGCCGCCGCTCCTGCAAAAATACGCGCCGCCTTGACCGCCATAAACATCGCGGCCTTCACTGCTTCGGGAGACGCTCCCAGCGTGATCACTCCATGGCTCTCCAACAAAATCACCCGTGGGGGAACGCCGTGCTCCTTCATAAACATTTCCGTCTGGATGCGAATCTCTTGTCCCAACCACAGACCTGGGTCCGTGTACGGGACGAAAACCGAAGCCAGACCGCAGCACACAATTTCATCCGGGAACGTGCGCTTGTGAGCAAAGTCACGGGCGCGCGGAGAACAAAGCACCGCGTTAACGGCCGTTGGATGGGTGTGCCCGACAAACTCCACGTTGGGCAACGAGAGAAAATAGGCGTGGAAGAGCGCTTCCACCGATGGTCGACGGGCATTCGGATCGAGGCGGCACCCCATCACAGCGCGATCCACATCGACGTCAGTGGCCTCGGCGTGGCTGAGCAATTCGAGCAATGGAGAGGAATTACACTCCACAAGATCCTCGGCACCAAGTGTTCCCAAGTTGCAACCGCTAGCCTTGACGAGAAACCGTCCCGACTCAAGACGGGCGGACGTGTTACCTTCCCCCAAAATTGCGAGGTCACGATGTTCCGCTCCCAACTCGTGCGAAAGCGCGAGAAGCGCGGCCCGTTTATCATCCGTAATATTCATGGTTAGACGTCTCCGCAGATGAACACTTCTAGCCCCAACGCCTCCATGGCGCTGGCCTTGGCGAACAATCCGAGCCGGGCTGCGGCCTCATCGGGGGCGTAAACAACTTGAATGTGATTCGACGGATGCCGCGCCATCATCTGATCCCGCGAAATCCCTTTCAGAACTGCATGCATGATCGGCCATTGCTCGGTTGTCAGGGCCCAACGCTCCTCGGTCTCGTGTTGCGGCAGTTCCACCACCTCTCCCAAACCCGTGTCAAAACGCAGGACGCCATCGACCACGTACACACGACTCCATACGATCCAACCCGGTTTGCTAACACCCTTTAACGTACCACCGCCAAGCCGGAAATACATCGCCGGTTGGCGCTCGCTCACTGCTCCTGCCCAGCCTCCAATAAAATGTGCGGGTGGTGCCGCGCCCGAAATCAAAAACACCCAAACGTATTCCTCACGTCCATCCTCGAACCGGTAAGAACGCCCCCAGCGCAGGTCGTGCAGAGTATTCTCCGGCTCAAAACCCAATTGCCGCCACAAACGGTAAGTCACCAACCCATCGAGGCCTGCGCATTCGTCCACCTCGTTAAAGTGCGGCAACGCCTCCCCTTCGTACAATTCCTCCGCACCGCCGGGCTGATATACAGGAGGCCGTAGCGCATTGTTCAGCGTTCCCTCCACCAAATCCGAAGCCGGCACTAAATCCTTCAGCCCCTGCTGGTATTGAATACCAATGGTGGCGCATCCAAAGGTTTCCGCGAGCCGCACGGCGGCGATGTACATTTTGCACTGCAATAAAACCTGTTTGCGAGTCAGTGAGTCTGCCTCCGTGCGCCCGAGTTTGAAAACCACACCGTGCTCCACGTACCAGTCGTAAACGGCAGCCGCCTCTTTGTCAGAAACCTCCAGCATTGCGGCATACAGCGAAGACTGACTGAGACGCTCCTTGAACACGCCAACCTTATGCAACAACTCGTCTGGAATGATCGCATTATACATCCCCATACAGCCCTCATCGAACACTCCCATGATCGCCTTATACTTCAACAAACCTTTCGCAAATCGCACTCCCTCACGCGCAGCAGGGCCGGGCACTTTGCAATCCGCCAGCGGGCGCACGTGAGAAATGTCGTGCTTGAGGCGGCCCTTTTCGAGCCAGCGCTTGAGGCCTTTGCGAAAGAAGCGGTCGTCAAAATTCTCGCTCCAAAGCGTACTATATTTGACGCCGGCTTTTTTGAGTGAGCCGTTCAGGTTCAACATCCCCACTAGTCCCGGCCACGTTCCACTCCAATTTGCCAACGTTAAAATCGGACCCTTGTGAGTCAGAAGTCCCGGCAGGATATGGTGACTGTATTGCCAAACGGCCTCCGCCACGATGAGAGGAGCGTCTGGTGGGATATTCAAAAACACCTCCATCCCATACTTTTGACTATCAATAAACCCGTGCCCTTTCGCCGCATCAAAAGCGTGCGCACGTTTCAACGTCCAGCCTTCAGCTTTCAGCGCCGCCTTAATTTGCAACTCCATCGCAGCTTGGGCAGCTTCACATTTCTGATTCGCGGATTGGCGCAAATCACCGTTGGCAAGGAGGTAGACCGTTTTCATTAGAATTGGATATAGCAGGTTGACGTCTCGCATCTTCGATAACAAACGACCCTGCTGCAACCCTGTCCTGCCTCTGGCACTCCTTTGCGCTCAAATGCTGGGTGCTCGCAGACCACATTGCCCAACACAGCCTCTACGCTATGCTGTGCGAATGCCCTTCGAGCTTGCCTCCGAATATCAACCCTGTGGCGATCAGGGACAGGCCATCGCCAAGTTAACCCGCTCTCTTGAGGCAGGCAACCGACACCAGACTCTTCTCGGTGTAACCGGTTCGGGTAAAACATTTACCGCCGCGAACGTCATCCAGAATCTAGACCGCCCCACTCTGGTCATCTCCCACAACAAAACCCTCGCCGCCCAACTCTACTCGGAATTCAAACAGTTCTTCCCCAATAACGCGGTGGAATACTTCGTCTCCTACTTCGACTATTATCAGCCCGAGGCCTACATCCCCACCACCGATACCTATATCGAAAAAGATTCCTCCATTAACGAGGAGATCGAACGTCTGCGCCTCTCTACCACGTCCTCACTTTTAACACGCAGAGACGTGCTCGTGGTCGCCTCAGTTTCCTGCATCTACGGCCTGGCTTCGCCCATGGACTTTCTCGAAATGCTGCTCACCATTCGCTCAGGTCAAGTCCTTGCTCGCGAGGTGCTTTTACTCAAGCTCATTGAGATGCTTTACGAACGCAATGACTACGATTTCGGTCGCGGAAAATTTCGCGTCCGCGGCGATACCGTGGAAATCCAGGCGGGCTCTGAAGAAGACGAGGCCGTTCGTATCGAATTTTTTGGGGACGAGGTCGACCGGATCACGAAGTTTGATCCGCTTACGGGGCACGCTTTCGGACAACTGACTGTGTTTACCTTGTTCCCAGCCAAGCAGTTCGTCACACCTGCGGAAAAGCTGCAAACCGCGATGCGCTCCATCCGTACCGAGTTAGATGAGCGTATTCCGTGGTTCGAATCACGAGGGAAATTGCTTGAGGCGCAGCGCATTAAAATGCGGACTGAATACGACTTGGAGATGATGCAGGAGATGGGATTTTGCAGCGGCATCGAAAATTACTCGCGACATCTCACCGGTCGACCGCCGGGGTCGTGTCCCTACACGTTGCTGGACTTTTTTCCAAAGGACTACCTGCTGGTGGTGGACGAATCGCACACCACACTTTCGCAAGTGGGCGGCATGTACGAGGGCGACCGTGTGCGCAAGACGACCTTGGTGGAACATGGTTTTCGTTTGCCTAGTGCGCTGGACAATAGGCCATTAAACTTTCCTGAATTCATGGGAATGACGAATCAGGCCCTCTACATTAGTGCGACTCCGGGTGTGTTTGAGATGCGAAATTCCATCGTAGGCAACACCACCTTTTTACCCCTCCAAAAGGCGGGCCTCGGCGAGAGCAATGACGCTCCCCTCAAGCGCATTTCCGCAACCGGCACGCCCGTTGAGCAGTTTGACGTCACGACTCCGGGCGCCGTCCTGATTGCTGAACAAATCATTCGCCCTACCGGTTTGTTAGATCCCCAGATTACGGTGCGACCGCTGCAGGACCAGATTGACGAAACCATCGAGCTCTGTAGGCAACGCACTGAGTTAAAAGAGCGTGTCTTGGTGACGACCCTGACAAAGCGGACCGCCGAGGAATTGGCCGAGTACCTAAAAGATGTGGGACTAAAGGTGCGCTATCTCCACAGCGATATCGATACGATCGAGCGGGTGGAAATCCTGCGCGGTCTGCGCGCTGGAGACTTCGATATTCTGGTAGGGATCAATCTCTTGCGTGAAGGACTTGATCTGCCGGAAGTGTCACTTGTCTGCATTTTAGACGCGGACAAAGAGGGCTTTTTACGCTCGCAAACTTCTCTTATCCAGACGGCTGGTCGCGCCGCACGCCACATCAATGGTCAGGTTTATTTGTTCGCGGACACAGTCACCAAAAGCATACGCGCGCTGCTTAACATCACGGAATACCGACGCGCCAAGCAGATGGAATACAACGCCAAACACGGGATTACACCGCGTAGTGTGCAACGGGCGGTGCAGGAAAGTTTGCACACCATTTTGCGAGGGTCGGATGGGGGCGCGGAAGGCGCGACGAGTTCGGGGACGATGGATATCGCCGAGACTCTGCGCGAGTTGGAGGCCGACATGGTGAAGGCGGCAGGGGCGTTGGAGTACGAAAAAGCGGCGTTGTTGCGGGATCAAATTCGCGAGCTCAAGGGCACCTCCGGCGTCGTGCCCGCCCCACAAAAGAAGATAAAAAAGCCCGGAAAATTCTCGAAGAAAAGTAAATAGCTCCGGGCTAAATACAACTGCACTTCAACCTTCCTCGCCACGCTCACGAGCAAGCTGCACGTTGCCTTCCCCATTGAGTGCCTCACTCGCTGCGTCTAAACTCGCACTATGTTTACGCTCCACAAAGCCGCCAGCAGAGGCCACTCGGACTTCGGTTGGCTCGACTCCAGACATTCCTTTTCGTTCGGAGATTACTACAATCCCGAATCCATGGGGTTTAGAACGTTGCGTGTCATCAACGAAGACCACGTCGCAGCAGGCAGCGGCTTCCCGACGCACCCTCACAGAGACATGGAAATTTTCAGCTACGTAGTCTCCGGAGCGTTGGCGCACAAGGATAGCATGGGCAACCAAAGGCAGCTTGGTCCCGGAGAGATCCAGATCATGAGCGCGGGCTCCGGCGTCACTCACAGCGAGTTCAATCCTTCCCCAAATCAGTCGGCGCACTTCCTCCAGATCTGGCTGCAACCAGCGCATAAAAGCCTGACTCCCAGTTACTCCGAATGGAAACCGACACCCGGCTCGGAGACGCGTCCCAAAGTGCTCCTCATCTCACCGGATGGACACGAAGGTTCCGCCACCATCCATCAAGACGCCTGCGTTTACAGACTACGCCTCATTCCGGGCCAACGCATGGGTCACGCCCTTTCCGAAGATTGGGGGGTGTGGATCCAAGTGATTTCCGGGAGTTTTGTTTCCGGAAATGGAGCCCGAGTGGAAGCGGGCGATGGGCTCGCCGTGGAAGGCGAAACTGAACTCCTTCTGGAATGTATAGAGCCGCTGGAAGCGCTTCTGTTTGAGTTGCACTGAGTGGGCCGCTAAACACGGAACTCACCCATCCTCCAATTCCAGAGAGCATTAAACCAGTAACAGAGCTGGGCTTTCGAGCAGTCGCCGCAGTTCAGCCAAATACTGCGCACCAACCGCACCATCCACCACGCGGTGATCCGCGCTGAGACCAATTGCAAGACGCTGGCCCGCCACAATCGTGTCGTTTGCCCCCACCACGGCCTTCTTCACAATTGCTCCGACGCTCACAATAATAGCCTGAGGCGGGTTGATGATCGCGTCGAAAAATTCAATCCCGTAAGCCCCCAAATTTGAAACGGTGATCGTCCCGCCTTGGTACTCATCGGGCTTCAGTTTTTTGGACCTTGCGCGAGTGGCCAAATCTTTAACCGCTAAACTCAGCGCCACCAGCGACTTGGAATGTGCGTCCCGCACCACCGGAGTCACCAAACCATCGTCCACAGCCACCGCAACGGACAGTCCCACTGAACCAAATTGTAAAATGGAGTCGCCGTTAAACGCGGCATTCACCGTCGGTACTTTCACTGCGGCTGCAACGACCGCTTTTAAAACAAAATCGTTCACCGTCAACTTGATGCCGGTTTCAGGATCAACCCCAGCGTTCAACTCTGCGCGCATTTTCATCATCGGCGCGGCGTCCACTTCGATGTGGAGATAGAAGTGAGGAATGGTTGTTTTGCTCAGCAAAAGCCGCTCCGCAATAATGCGGCGCATCCCGCTTAGGGGGATGACTTGGTCGCCCGCCCCAGCCGCAGCCACGGGTACAGACGTCGCGGTCTGTGCCACAGGGGCAACCACAATTTGCACTCCGGACTGGGCCTGCAAAACGTCCTTCGCGATAATGCGACCGCCCGGGCCAGTCCCTTGCAAAGACGCAAGGTTGGCGCCGCGTTCCTTGGCCAATTTCCGCGCCAAAGGCGAGCTTTTCAACCGAGCTCCTGACGCCAGTTGCATGACTTCAGGCGACGCCGCGACAGCATGTCCTGTAGCGGAAGCTGCCGCAGAGGCTGGGGCCGATGGTGCGGCACTTTTGACGCTAGATCCTGAGGAAGTGACACTTCCGGGCGCAGGCGGCTTTTCCCCTTTACTGAGAACCATCGCGATTTTCGAGCCGATGGGTACTTTCTGGCCGATTTGAACTAGGAGCTCATGGATAATTCCATCCTCAAAGCTCTCCATTTCCATCGTGGCTTTATCGGTTTCCACTTCGGCAACTACATCCCCCATAGCGACTTTATCACCGGGTTGCTTGCGCCACTTCACGAGGGTGCCCTCGGTCATTGTGTCGGCAAGCTTGGGCATTTCGATGTAAGAGGGCATGTTGGCAGGTGAGTTTGGGTGAAAAAACTGTGGGAGGTTTAAACGAAGGACGGGCTAAGGAAAAAGGGAAAACTTTTTAAGGCCCTAATCGATTCGAACACCTATAGCTTGGGAATGACTGGTGTTCAGGTTTTTTATGAGGGCCGCGTGCAGGGTGTCGGCTTCCGTTACTGTGTCCGCCAACTGGCCTGCGGCTTTGACGTCTCCGGTTGGGTGCGCAACCTTCCAGACGGGCGCGTAGAGCTTCAGGCTTGCGGAGAAGCCGATGAATTGGAGCTTTTTGTCGAAGCAATCCGCGAGAGCGAAGTGAAGTCTCACATCCGAAAAGAAGAATCCCGCTCAATCCCATCTTTCACCTCCCGGGGCTTTGAAATCTTGGACTAAAGGTGCACCAAAAGAAGCCCACCTTCGGGACGGCGCCCCGCGAGGCCGGTGAACTGAACTCGCCGCATTCCTAACGCCTCAAGGTTGCATCCGAGCGCAGTATGGTTACATTAGAAGGCTCTCACCCTGCTCATGAAAGCTATCGCAACCTTCGCGGCCCTGTTTTGCAGTGTCTCTCTCACCTTCGCTCAAGACGGGCTCATCCAACACTCAACCGCCTCACCCGCAGGGCCGCTCGTCTCTCTGGCGACGCACATGCCACTACTAACACCCGTGGCAACGCCCTCGGTGATCGCGCCCATTGCTGCCGTCACTCCCCTCGATGCAGGAGCGCCCGCAGCAACAAACAGCGCCGCTGACTCCGAGGACTTGTCCGTAAATAACCTCTGGGAGTTGTTGCGTAAAGGCGGGTGGGCGATGATTCCCCTAGGCGTCCTGTCGGTCATCGTCGGAATGCTCGTTATCGGCTTCACCCTCACGATCCGACGCGGAACTATTGCGACGCGGCAATACATTGGTACGGTAGAGGTTTTGATTCGTAAGAAAGATTATCTCGGAGTTCTGGCGGTCTCCAACCGACATGGAGAAGCCCTCGCGAGAGTGGTGCAGCGGGCGCTGGATTTCGCCACGAAGAATCCTGGGGTGCCATTTGAATCACTGAAGGAAGTTGCTGAAGCGGAAGGTAGTGCGCAAGCCTCTGCGATGCAGCACCGGGTGGCTTACCTAGCTGACATCGGAATTCTCGCCCCTATGGTGGGCTTGTTTGGAACCGTGATCGGGATCATCCATTCTTTCGCAGCCATCGGTAAGGGAGGTGCCTCGATTTCTCGCGACATCTTACTTGCGAGCGGCGTTTCTGAAGCGCTTATCGCAACGGCTTCTGGGCTGGTGCTGGCGGTAATTTCCGCAGGGTTCTACGCCATTTTCCGCAACAAGGTTCAGGGGCTCATCTCGGAATTAGAAGGAGCTTCTAGCCATGTGATGGGCTTGCTAGCGGCTAGCTACCAACGCCGCCGAGAACCAGGCCGCGTGGAAGACGAGTTTTAACCCCAAAGGTTCAATTCGTATCTCAAGCCTGACCGCCCACCGCTCCATCCCTTTTTATGAAATTTCGCTCTCGCACTGAACCGACAGCCGTCGCCTTTCAGGTAGCTCCCATGGTGGACATCCTTCTGGTGCTGCTATGTTTCTTCGTCGTCACTTGGAGCATGGCCCGCAAAGAAAATGAACTCGACGTGCGTGTTCCATCAGCCCAAGCGGGCCAAGAAAGCAACCCGGTAGTCAACCAGACCGTCCTGAATGTTAAGGCGGACGGCTCCATCGTATTAGATCGTAAAACCATCACCAGAGATGCGCTTCAGGCTAAACTCAAAAGCCTCGCCGCACTGTATCCAGACTACGCCATCATCCTGCGAGGCGATGTGAAAACCGACTACGATCACATCGTGCAGGTTTTGGATACCTGCCGCGCAGCAGGGATTTGGAACGTGGCCTTTGCAACTAACAAAACGGACTGACCTTAGCCTCGACTCGTTTGAATTCTTTGGAGCGCGGACTGTTTGAAGCTTCGCGGAATAGTCCTTTTACAATTTTGTATGAAAAAAAGCTCGGTGGCTGGGATGCTTCTTCTTTCAGGGCTTGGGGCGCTCGCACAAGTCCCCGACGACGGGCCGCCCCCGCGCGCAATCCCTGTTAATTCCGGCGATCCCAAAACGGTTCCGAAAGTCATTCCCGTAGTGCCTATAATACCCGGAGTGCCGTTGACTCCGTCACCCCAAAAACCAGCGCTCGATGCGGCTCCTCGCCCGCCGGCTCCGGAAGATTCCCCAGATTTTCGCGGAGATTTGGGTGGAAAGCTCGACATGCCTTCCAGACTTCAGCCGACCGCTCCTCAACCGGTTCCGACTCCCACTCCAGCATCCACGGCTCCCACTCCCAGCGCGACCTCCTCGCCTTCTCGCCCGCTTCCCCAAGCCGCAAGCAACGAGCAGCGACAACTCGGTCTCGCCGACTTCTACTACACGCAACAGCAATGGGATTCTGCTATTACCGAATATCAGCGTTTCCTCTTCGAGTTCCCGCGCTCCACTCAGCTGGGGCCCGCCCTTTACAGGTTGGCGGAAGCTTACATGAAGCTGGGCAACACCAATTCCGCCCGCTTGTATTACGCTAAGCTTGTGGAACTTCCTCACCCGGGTCCAGAAGCCGGTGTAGCTGCTTTTCGTCTGGCCGAGTTTGAACGGCAGGAAAAAGATTTCGGCCTCGCCGAAGCGCACTACAAGCTCGCCGCTCAACTCATCGCGGACGCGAATGTTAAAATTAGTGCGAGATACTTTTCGGCACGCTGTCTCCAAGAGTTGAACCGCAAGACGGAAGCCCGCGTCATCTACCAGACGCTTGCGGACATGGCCGATGCGCACCCGTTCCGAGAGGTGAGTCAATTCCAAGCCGCCTTGCTTGGGGGGGAAGCGGGGCGCACTGAGGATTCGCTAATGCGCTTTGAAAAACTCGCAGCGGAAGCCGTCAATCCGGACATCAAAGCGGAAGCCATCACCCGCGCAGCGTTGACGTTGGTTGAGTTACCGGATCACAAAAAGGCGCTAGCGGCCTTGGAGAAGGCTCTCAAAATACCTGAAACAGCTAAATGGCACCCCATCTTGCAGTTGGGCATTCTAAAAACCTGCATGACATTGGGTGACAACGAGCGTGTTATCGCTGCTTACCATGTAGCCGAGGGTACAATTGACAGCACTCAACTACCTGAAATTCAATTAATTGTCGGTAACGCACACCGCGCACTCAAACAGTACGCGGAGGCCGCCGCGCTTTACACCAAACTCATTGACGCAGCTCCAGTCTCTCCCGCAGCAGCCACCGCGCGTTATGAGCGGTTGGTTTGCTATTACAATTTAGAGCGCAAAGAGCTACCCCAAGATATCGACGCCTTTTTGGCCACCAACCCAGCCTCAACGGAGACCAATAACGCCCTACTAATGAAGGCGGAAATCCTCCGGTTACGCTCCGACTTCTCTGGTGCCGCAGCAGCCTACGCGCAAGTCACCAAGTCAAAGCAGCTCAAATCGGAGCGTCAGAACGACGCTCTCATGCGTTGGGCGGAATGCTCCGTCCGTGCTGGAGACGCCCAGGGAACTATCGCCGCGTCCACTGCTTTGCTGACTGCCGCACCCAATTATCCTTTGGCTGGTACGGCTCTTTTCTGGCGGGCCGAGACCCAGCGAAGCGCGAAACAATACGCGGCGGCTGAAAAAGATTACGAAGAGCTTGTCAAAAGATTCCCCGCGTCCACGGACCGCGAGATGGCGCTGAAGCAACTCGCTTTGTTGCGGGGTGAACAGAGCGACAACGCAGGCATGACTGCAGGATTTGAACGCCTGCTCAAAGAATACCCCGAAACGTCCTCTAAAGCGGAGGCTCATCACTGGATCGGCCGCTCCGCCTTTGAAGCGAAAGATTACAAGACCGCTGTGCCGAATCTAATGGAGGCCCGCAAGCTCGATCCCGCTAACTATTTTGAGTCGGACAGTTTGCGGCTGATTTATTGCACCTACAACCTGAATCTCCCAGAGGATTTCTGGCTGCGAGTACAAGAGTACCTCCCACAAGGCAAATCAAAGGTCTCTCCCGACCTTTTGCGCTGGTGTGCTCAGTGGCACATTGATGCAAAACAATTCGCAAAGGCCGAACCCGCACTCTCCCTTCTCTGCGCTGGCGAAGAAGTGACTGATGCAGACTGGCTCCAACTGGCCAACGCGCGGCTCGCATTAAAAAATCCCAACGGAGCGATTGAGTCAGCAAAAACGTATATCTCTCTGGTAAAACACCCTACATCAAAGGCTAGGGGCTTGCTTATTCAGGCAAAGGCCCAGCTTGAACTCGGTTTAAGCGCGGATGCCCAGAAGTCAGTCGACGAAATGATACGCGTCCAGCCAGAGGGTCCGCTCAACGCAGAAGCTCGAATTGTGGCTGGAGACATTCAGGTCGCGCAGAAGAATTTTGACGCTGCAGCGAAATTATTTGAGAGCGTTTCCATTGTTTTTGACGATGACCAAATCGCCCCGGCCTCGATGGAAAAAGCCTACTACGCCTATCGCTCCGGTGGAAAGTTGAAGGAGTCCCTGACAGTTCTCAACCGGCTCCAAAGTCGTTATCCCGAGTACGCACGGGAGCACCGATTGAAGTAAGCGCCGCTCCGAATCATTAGCGCCGAGCCGAGGCGCGACACCCAGACCAGCTACGATTCCGCTGGGGTGGAGCACCCGTTATTCCGACCGCCGGCGCCCTTGTTTTTCGCGGCCTTATCCGCAGCCCTTGGCGTGATATTCGCCGACAGCGTGCAGTGGCCGCTCGCACCGCTGCTAGGAATCAGCACAGCCGCTATTGTCTTCGCCTGGCTCTTCCCAATTCGTGGCATCAAGCTGGGCCGCTGCCTGTTGTTCTTGCTCGTGTTCGATGCCGCTGGAGCACTTCATTACCAACGCCACGTTCTTTCTTCCTCGCGCGCCGCTGCGCAAGCTCTTGCTCCAGACGCCCCTCG
>Ga0209598_10003256_pt1 | contig 12359 bp, 8 predicted proteins | sample M_140807_EF_Meta_FD_187317 | JGI IMG/M metagenome (GOLD analysis project Ga0209598, IMG submission 187317) | Freshwater microbial communities from Lake Montjoie, Canada to study carbon cycling - M_140807_EF_MetaG (SPAdes) (version 2) | ecosystem: Environmental > Aquatic > Freshwater > Lake... | reverse complement strand
GACCTGAAGCACCAGCTCAAGTTGAAATCTATCTGCGGGCGTACACGGGATAAAGCCGAGGCTTTTGCAAAATCATGGGGTTACGACGACATCGAGACCGATTGGCGGAAGTTGATTGACCGCAAGGATATCGACATTATTGATATCTGTACCCCCAATGACAGCCACGCTGAAATCGCCATCGCCGCTGCTCAGGCTGGCAAGATGATCATGTGCGAAAAACCGTTGTCTCTCAACGGCGAGCAAGGGCTGCAAATGGTTGAAGCCATCGAAAAGGCCAATGTTCACAACATGGTTTGGTACAATTACCGTCGAATCCCTGCGGTTACTTTTGCCAAACAACTCATCGACGAGGGCCGCCTTGGCAGGGTATTCCACTACCGCGCCAAGTTTCTTCAGGATTGGACCATCAACCCCGAACTTCCTCAAGGTGGTGCGGGCCTTTGGAGGCTCGACGTTGGCGCTGCTGGTTCCGGAGTGACGGGTGACCTGTTGGCCCACTGTATTGACACGGCTATCTGGCTGAATGGTGAATTCAGTTCATTGACGGCGCTCACAGAAACATTTGTGAAAGAGCGCAAACACAATTTAACGGGCAAGGTCGAAAAGGTGGGAATTGACGACGCTTGCTCGTTCATCAACACGTTTGACAACGGCTCATTGGGCAACTTTGAGTCAACCCGTTACGCCCGTGGCCACAAGGCCCTCTATACTTTTGAAATCAATGGCGAAAACGGCAGCATCGCATGGGATTTGCACGACCTGCACCGTTTGCAGTGGTTTGACTATAAGGACCAAGGGTCGCTGCGTGGCTGGCGTTCGATCCATGTTACCGATGGTGATCATCCTTATATGAATCGTTGGTGGGTTCCTGGTTTGGCTATTGGCTATGAGCACAGCTTTGTGCATCAAGTTGCTGATTTCATTTCGGGAGTTGAGTCTGGCAAGCCCGCTGCCCCCACGTTCCGCGATGCCCTCAAGACCCAGCGAGTTTGCGATGCAATTCTCGACTCCGGCAAGGATCGTCGCTGGCATGATGTGAAAAAGGACTGACTTTAATTGGCTATAAATGAGCCGGGTGAAGATGAGGCGGTTAACGCCTTGCTTTCACCCGGCTCTTCTTTTTTGAAAAAGACTGCTTTTCAGCGCGCGGAAGCAAGTAGCTTTTCCACGGGTTGTGCAGTTCCCGGAAGAAGCGTCATAGGGCGTCCGGATACATCTTGAATCATGGCATACAAATCCAGCCCCAGACTTGTGAGGACGGTGGCCAGAATATCCCTGTGATGAATCGGGTTGTCGTGAACTTCAGCGGCTGCGCTATCCGTTGATCCAAGCACTTGTCCGGGTTTAATTTTGCCACCCGCAAGCAGGCAACCATTCACTCTCGACCAGTGATCACGACCAGCATCTTTATTGATTTTTGGTGTGCGGCCAAACTCTCCACACACCATCACTGTGGTGGTGTCCAATAGGCCGCGTTCTTTCAAATCATCAAGCAATGCGGAAATACCACGATCTAGCATGGGAAGATTCCCACGCAGGTGTTTGAAGTTGTTGCCGTGAGTATCCCAAAACCCATAAGCGACAGTGACAACTCGCGCCCCTGATTCCACCAACCTTCGGGCAAGCAGCAATTGGTCGTTCCAGAGGGGGGCGCCATCTCCTTGGTGTTTGGAGTCTCCTCGGCCATATCGGTCCCGGGTCCGTTCTGACTCGGCTTCGATATTGAGCGTGCGGCTAAGGGATTGGCTCACAAGTAAATCGAATGCACGAGAATAGGGGCCATCGAAATCATTGCCGAAACCCGATGACTGCGCGTTTACATTCTGAATTAGGGCTTTCCTGACCTTCAAGGCTTCCATGGAGTCTGGCAAAACCTTCATGGAACCAAGGTCACGCGTATCGAGTTTTGCACCCATGGCAGCTTGGCCCAATTGCCCGGGGCCGGGGCTGTTGTAAGGGCGGTGCTGCATGACTGGAAAAAGGTCAACAAATGGTGGGGTGGTAGGTTGTGCCGGCCCTAGGGCGCGAGCAACCATTGAACCTAGATGCGGCTTCCCTTCCCGCTGGGCAATTCCCATGGGGAAGCCCGTAAGGTTTTGATAGCTACTGTGTTCGTCTACAAATCCAACGAGAGATCGCACCAAGGAGAATTGATCTGCGCGTGCTGCCAGCATAGGCAAATGCTCGCTGAATCTGATTCCAGGTAGCTTGGTCTGAATGCTTGAAAATTCACCGCGAATTTCCAGCGGTGCCTTGGGTTTGGGGTCAAAGCTATCTTGATGGGCCAAGCCGCCAGTCAAATAAACAACAATCAGGGAACGCGTGGCTTCAGGGCGGGCCGAGGCCAATACCTCTTTACCTAAAAGTGCGCTCAAGCCTGCGGCACCGTTCGCAGCGAGCCATTGGCGTCTAGAAGCCTGAAAACCGTGGCAGCCGGGTAATGGGAAATCCATGCGAACCACCTGTGCCGTGGGAGGAATGCCTTTGAGGCGGGACTGATATTATACCACCTATAAGTCACCAATTCCACTGGGAGGCCTGAAGGGCTTGCGCCTTGAAGGCAAAGAAGCCAATCTGTCGGCTTACCTAATAGGGAGTGAGCAGATTATGAGCATTGGTTTTGATCGCCGCCAGGTATTGACCACTGCTGGTTTTGCAGCATTACCAGTAGCAGGAATGTCGGCAAGTTCCGCTGTTCCCGCAACCTCGTTCCGGTACTCCCTCAATACCGCCACCATTCAAGGTCAAAACTTGACACTGGACCAGCAAGTGGCCGTTGCAGCCAAAGCTGGTTATCAGGGAATTGAACCATGGGTTCGAGATGTGGAAAAATTCCGCCAGTCAGGTGGAAGCCTGAGTGATTTGGGAAAAAAGTGTTTGGATTTAGGATTGGCAGTGGAAAGTGCGATCGGTTTTCCAGAATGGGTTGTCCCTGAGGCCTCGCGCCGACAGCAATCACTTGAGAACCTCAAAAAAGATCTGGAAGGATTGAAAAATCTGGGCTGCCGTCGACTTGCTGCACCACCTGCGGGTGCCACCAAGGCCACTGATATCCCTCTCGCTGCCGCAGCAGAGCGATTTGGAGTCTTAGCACGTTTGACTCGGGAATTCGAAATGGTGGCGATGGTTGAAGTTTGGGGATTTTCTACATTTCTCAATCGTCTGGGAGATGCTGCTTACATTGCCACCGAATGCGGGAGCACGAATAGTGCTGTGTTGGCTGATATCTACCATTTGTACAAGGGCGGCAGTGGGTTTGACGGACTTGGCCAGCTCTCACCAACGGGATTCCAAGTTTTCCACATCAATGATTATCCCTCGGCTCCACCGCCTGCTGATATTACAGATGCACATCGTGTTTATCCCGGAGATGGCGTTGCGCCGCTGGAAAAAATCCTCCCAGTATTGGCGAAAAATGCTCCCGGATGCGTGTTGTCACTGGAACTGTTCAATCGCGATTACTGGAAGCGTGATGCCAATGAAGTAGCTCGTACCGGGTTGGAAAAGTTGAAATCCGTTGTTGCTCGCGCCATGAAAACTGGCTCCTGAACACAATAGATTTAATTGGAGGGAGTTGCCCATGGATGGGCTGATACTTCTATCGTGTCTGGTATTGGCCCAACCGCCTGCCGCCGTGAACCAGTGGATCGACCTGATGGCACACAACCCATCAGGTGACCTTTTGCATTGGCGACCTTCGATTGAGGCTCCGAGGCAGTCGCGACTCACTCAGTCGCAGTGTGTTGCTGAGCGCCGCGCTTTGTTGCAGTCAATGCGTGATGGCTGGCGTCTCAAAAACGGAATACTTGAACACTCGGGCGATGGATGCGATATCGAGACGAATGAGTCCTATGGGGATTACCGCCTGGAATTAGATTGGCGAGTTGAGTCCAACTCTGAGATTGCTCTGTTTCTGAGAGGCACACCCGGAATTAAGCTGTGGGATCCGCGTTCCCGATACGATCTGGACCGGGGGCTTGGTTCTGCCGGATTGTATTTTAACCGTGAGTTCCGTTCCGCTCCTCTGATCTTTTCAGACGCCAAAGTTGGCGCATGGAATTGTTTGCAGGTGGTACATCTGGGTGACCGTGTGACGGTGCATTTGAACGGTTTGGCAGTAGTAGACTCGGTCCCACTGGAACAATTTTGGAAGAATAACGTGCCCAATCCGCTTGTGGGCCCGTTGGTACTCAAGGCGCACAAGGGAGTTGTAGCCTTGAAAGGGATCAGGATTCAGCAGCTGAGTTTACCTGTGCGGAACACCCCCGAAAGAGCGCATTGAGCGGCCTTCGAGTTGGGTTGGCTTGACATCAATCATGGCATGGCCATATGGCCAATACGAGCCAATGACTTTTAGGCGAGGTGCCATATGCCGCCCCGATTTGATCTGTTTCAGGCCCATACTTCTTCATTAATGGCGTGGAATCGCCGCGGTTTCCTGCTGGGTGCCCTTGGGGCATTGCCCTTAATGGCAGGTTGCATCAAATCATTCGACACCCTCAAGAAGAATGAAGATGGCGAAGAGAAAGACAGGTACGGGGTGCGCACTGTTGGCGAGGTCACCAGTGTGGGTAATGCAGATCCCGTGCCTTTGGGGGGCGTTGGGCTGGTTACCGACCTTGATGGCACGGGTGGGGAATCCCCTAGTGATGGTAACCGAGCTGTTTTGGAAGATGATCTAAAGAAGCTTGGAGTGAAGAACATCAAGGAGTTGCTCTCGTCCTCCAACAATGCATTGGTGATGGTGAGTGCAAAGGTTCCCCCAGGCTCCAGACGGAATGACACGATCGATGTGGAAGTTTCGCTGCCACCCCGTAGTAAAGCTACCAGCCTTAAGGGCGGCGTGCTCCAGAATTGCGTACTTTATAACTATGACTTTGCCCAGAATTTGCTTCCGGATTATCAAGGGAATCGCGGAGCATTGCGTGGTCACCCCATTGCCAAGGCTAGTGGAGCGCTTCTGGTGGGGTTTGGGGATCAGCGCACAGGTGATGTGAGCTTCAGGCAGGGTAGCCTTTGGGGTGGTGGTAGGGTGCAGATTGACCTGCCTTTGACCCTTCTCCTGAATCCGGATCAGCAGTTTGCCCGTGTGGGAAGTCAGGTTGCTGATCGCATCAACGAAGCGTTCCCCGGTACAGCGCCTGGAAATCCTGGAAATAGCCCAGCGATAGCCAAGAATAATCAGGCCGTTGTCCTGAAGGTTCCAGCTCAGTACAAGTTGAATCTTCCAAGGTATTTGCGTGTCTCGCGTCTAATTCCTATGAGCCTCCCTGGCTCGACTCTTTCGGACTATCAGCAGAAGCTAAATTCAGATCTTCTTGATCCCCATTATTCTATTATTGCAGCGCTTCGTCTCGAAGCTTTGGGGAAGGAGTCTATTCCCGCTCTGAAGAAGGGATTGCAGTCCTCCAATGATCTGGTTCGGTTTGCCTCTGCTGAATCGTTGGCTTATCTGGGCAGTCCTAGCAGTGCCGAAGAGTTGGCGCGGGTGGTCCGCGAGATGCCCATGCTGAGGGCCTATGCTTTCACAGCCTTGGCATCTTTGGATGAGGCGATTTGTCAGATCAAGTTGAAGGAATTGCTGGCCGGTGATTTGGACGATGAAGGGCGTTATGGTGCCTTCAGGTCGCTACGTGCTTTGGATGAGAAAAGTGATTCCGTCTCTGGCGAACATTTGGGTGAAGCCTTTTGGCTTCATGTTGTTGCTCCAGATACCACTCCTTTGGTCCACGTGGCAACCAGTCGCCGCGCTGAAATTGTGCTTTTTGGTAAAACGCCATCCCTTAATGTTCCGTTCTCATTGCTGGCTGGAGAATTCACAGTTACAGGTGGTGAGGGCGAGGATCGCTGCATGGTTAGCCGCATATCGTCGGCGGGTGGCGAGCCGCAGCGTCGATCCTGCTCTCTTGCTTTATCTGATATTCTGCGCACCATGGCAACTCTGGGTGCTGGATATCCAGAGGCACTTGAGTTGATTCAGCAGGCTGATAATTGCAAGTCGGTTACATGCCGTGTGCGTCGGGATGCGCTACCACAAACCGTAACCGTTCAGGAACTTGCCAAAATTGCGCGCAGCGGTCACGGTATTGATTTGTCGGAGGCTGATTTGCGACGCACAGGTTCCGAACCAGGTGCCCTTCCCGACCTGTTTGCAGGACCGTCGATACGCAAGAAAAGTGGTACTGGTCCCATTCAGCCTGTTGCCGGAACGGATTGAGTCTTTCTGGAACCATCTGGGGAGGATATCTGGCGGTTCGGGGCAACCCGGGCCGCTGATCCATGCTGACCCATCTTGAAATATCCGGGTTTAAGTCATTCCCCGACAGAACCCGTCTGGAGTTTGCTCCGGGCATTACCGGAATTGTCGGGCCTAATGGTTCAGGCAAAAGCAATATTGTCGATGCTATTCGTTGGGTGCTGGGTGAGCAAAGTGCCAAAAGCCTTCGTGGTGATGGCATGTCAGATGTTTTGTTCAAGGGCTCTGCTAGCCGCCGTTCTGTTCAAGTTGCGGAAGTAACATTGGTTTTAGACAATCAAGCCGGTCATTTGGCAGCAGAACTATCCGAGATTAGGGTGACCCGCCGATTGAGTCGACAGGGGCAATCTGAATATTTGGTCAATGGTTCAACCTGCCGCCTTAAGGATATCAAAGATTTATTTTTGGGAAGCGGAGCGGGTTCTGATTCTTTCTGCGTCATTCAGCAAGGGCAGGTGCATGCCCTACTGCAGGCATCTCCGGTGGAGCGGCGCGCGTTGTTTGAGGAAGCTGCTGGGGTCAGTCGATACAAAGCCAGCCGCGAAGAGAGCCGTCGGAAGCTTGATCGGGTCGATTCGCATTTGGGCAGGCTTGCTGATTTGAAGGAGGAACTGGATAGGCGCGTTCAGTCTGCTCGCTTGCAAGCTGCCAAGGCTGAAAAATGGCGCGAAGTCCAAAACCAAATCAAGGAAGCCCGAATCGACCTCATGGCTCATCATTGGAGTGAAGCTCAAATTGCTCACGTTGGATTGAAAGCACGTTTGGCGGCTATTGATTCTGAAACGGTATCAGATGCCCCAAGCCACATTTCGGAAGCTCTCGGAACTCTTCAAGATCGGGTTGTTAAGGATGAATCTGTATTACGCGAATCGGAACGGGCGGAGGCTGTGCTTGTTCAAGGATTAGCTGCAGCCAGATCGCAGATAGAACGTGAATTTCAGGTAATGGATGCATCAGCCCGCGAACGTGCCCGAACACTTGATCGTGTTCTGCGCGCCCATAGTCGGCTGGCGGCAGGCCGTTTGGCGCTGGGGAACGAGGATCAATTACTTAATGAAATCGGCCTTGAAATAAATCGTCTCACTGTGCGTTCAGCAGCCCAGGAAATCGAAGGGCAACGATGTAAGCAGGCTCTCAACCAATTCCGGGCACTTCAGGAAGCGGCCCAACATGAAAATACAAATTGTGTAAGGGAACTTGCCCTTCTGGAAAAACAGTGGTCTGCCGCGCAAATTGAAACTGAGCGAAACCGGACGATAGTCAGGCAGGCACGGATGGTGGCCCATCGTGCTTCTGAAGGTTTGAACGAAGTCCATGTTGTGCTGGCAGATCTGAATGTCAACCTCGAGGGTGCTAGAAACCGATTGGAAGGGGCACGCGCCGGTTGGCGGGCAGAAGTGGAAGCGCGCGATGGTTTTCAGGCAGCAGTTGATCATTTGGCCAAGCAGGCACAGACCCTCCTGCTTGAGAAGAAAGGCTTAGGTGGTCGGCGTGAAGTCCTCGAAGGCCTTGAACGATCGCATGAAGGTTTTGGAGCTGGGGTTCGGGATGTTCTGGCGCTGTGGCAGGCGGATCCCGCCGGACCGTGGCGTTGCGTGCAAGGTCTATTGGCAGATCACTTGAAAGTCCGACGCGAATACGCGCCACTTTTGGAGTTGGCCCTTGGGGAACGATCCCAGCGTATTCTGGCACTCGATCGATCCCATGTTCGTGCGGCCTTAGGTTCAATTTCAAAACCACTTGATGGCCGAGCAGGATTTTTGTTTCCAGCGGATGAAGACGACGAAGATGACGACGCATTCATTCCGCCACCCGTTCATACCGGAATTATCGCCCGGGCGGCCAATCTTGCCCGTTGTGACCATCCTAGATTTGCGGATTTGCCAGAACGTTTGCTAGGACGTGTTCTGATTGTCCGTGATTTGGAGGCGGCATTTGAGCTTTTGCCTCTCTCCTGCGGTTACAGTCTGGTCACCCTTAAGGGGGAATGGTTGGATGCGGATGGAGGGTTGTCGTGTGGTCCCCTTATTGTCGAAGCTGGCGTGTTGTCTAGGAAAGCGGAGCTGCGTGAAGTAAGGGAACGTCTTGCACAGATTGAAGGTGCTTGGCGGGAAATGGAGCGTGAAAGTGCAACTCAGGCGGCCATGCTGCGCGCTGCACAAGAACGTGTTGGTACACTTCAGCAACGAATAGATCAACTTGCGGAAAAAGAGCAGGCACTGTCACGGCAGGTTGACGATCATCTATCACGTCTCAAAGGATTAGAAACAGAAGCTGAAACGGGGGCGCGAGAGGAACAGGAAGCGTTGGCGCGGCTTGCTCATTTGGTAACAGAATCGGTGGTGTTGGAATCTGAAAAGAAAAAAATGGCCATCAGGGTTTCAGAATCCGCGGATCAGGCATCGTTGCAAGCCATTCAGCTAGATCAGGCATTGGAAGATGTGCGTCAGGCAGACAGATTGTTGTTTGAAACACAGACGCAACTGGCTGAAAAACAGGTTGTTTTATCGCAGGTCCAGATGCGCCGCCGAACACGAACCGATGAAGTCCGTGCCTTGGTTGCCGAAGTTGATCGAGAAGAAACCGATGCACGGGTAGAAGCTATTCGGTCCGAAAAGCATCATCGCGCTTTGCTTGAACAGTTGGCATCACTGCCTGAATATTACAACAGCCTGCTTTACGCACAGGAACTTCTGAGTGAAGCCAAAATAAAGCACGATGAATCCCGCAGGATTTTGGTTGAAGCCGTGCATGCTCAGTCGGATCAGGCTGAAAGTAGGGACCAGAAGTCTCAGCAACGTCAGGCTCTGGAACTTGAATCTGCTCGAATATTGATGCAGCTAGATGAATTAAAACGTCGTGCATTCGATGATTATCAGTTTGACTTGGAAGCCGATATTACCAATCGGTCAGTTCCCTCCCAGTTGGATACTGATGGAGCCAAGATCGAGGACCTGCGCCGACAGGCGCAACGACTAGGTACGGTTAATGAAGAAGCAGTACATGAGTTGCAGGAGCTAACGGAGCGTCAGCGTGCTTTCCACGATCAAATGCAAGACCTTCAAGCTGCCCGCAAAGGATTGCTCGACCTGATAGACGCGGCCAATGCCGAGGGTAGCACTCGATTTTTAACAGTTTTCCATGCAGTCGCAGGTCATTTTCGTGATTTATTCCGCAAACTCTTTGGAGGCGGTCAAGCGGAATTAAGCCTTGTTGATCCTGCTAATCCACTCGACTGTGGCATTGAAGTGATTGCAAAACCCCCAGGCAAAGATGCAGCCAGCCTTTCACTGATGTCAGGCGGCGAGCGCACCATGACAGCCGTGGCTCTTTTATTGGCAGTGTTCCGTTCATGCCCATCCCCATTTTGTGTTCTTGATGAAGTCGATGCGGCATTGGATGAGGCGAATGTCGGGCGATTTACCGATCTGTTGAAAGAATTTTCAGAGCGCACTCAATTTATCTTGATCACACACCACAAACGTACCATGGCTTGCGCGGACGTTCTTCTTGGCATCACTATGTCTGAACCTGGTGTTTCAACGCGCATGGCTGTGAAATTGGATGATTGGCTTGGCAATGGTGGTGCCAAGGTCGCGGCCTAGGTCTGGGGAACCAAATACTCTGGTCTTGCTGGGAAAAACACATCGAAGGCGATTGCCGGCCCGTCGACGGCGGATACTTTGTGCAGAATACCGCCTGGAATGCGGTAAATATCTCCGCTTGAAAGAATCCTAACTTCGTCTCCAATTTCAAAGCGGGCTTTTCCTGAAACCATTACTCCGACCTGCTCATGAGGATGCAAGTGCCACTCAACCACTCCGTGTGGTTCAAAATGCACGCGTGATAGGGTCAGGTGTTCCCCGGCACATACATTGGCAATGACACCCGGGAACAAGTCCCGGGTAATCAGTTCAGCATTTTCAGGAAAGGCGCTTGGCATGGTTTATCGCAATGATCCGCCGAGAAGGAAATGAACTTCTGCTGTCTGCCTGATAATCAACGACATTGAAAGTGGCTCGAAAACGATCGAGCCTGATCCTTCAGGCTGCCATGAACGCGGATCAACCTGAGATTTGATCGAATCAATAATGCTTGCAAGTGTCTGAGCGAACTGTTGTTGGTTGTACCATGGCGGGAACCGTGTATCGCTGATTCCTAACAAGTCGCCAATATAGTAGGAACGCGTCACCAAGGTTTCCCTAGTACGCTCCGCCGTCGTAATCTGGATTTCTTCACTGCGAATGATGTACGAAAGGCCTAAATCCGACAATACCTTTTTGAGCACACTTCGGCCGGTCCAATTCCGGGCGCGAACCGTAACAGGGCTATCAACCCGAACTCCTGCGGCCTCAAGGGCTGGCCGATCAACCAAAAGGCTGACTCCTAATTGCTTTTCCATCGCAGTGAGGAAGTATTCGAAATTTTCACCCTCAATTGTCAAGTTCATGGGTGTGGATAGCGATTTCAATACAGAACGTTCACGTTCGGTTAACTTAGCTCCGGGAGAACGCCGCTTTGATTTTTCTGCCCAATCGGGTGGAAATACTAAATCACCGGTGATTGGAATGCCTGCCTCCTCTATCTGGCGCATTGCAATCATAGTGTTGGCTTCCATACGGCTGCGTAAATCGGCATTCAAATTGATCTGCCCGCGCACTTGCTGCATGCGAGCCGCAGCAAGTGCTGCAACATTATCAGGATTCTTGCGGGCTAATTCTTCAGCGCGTTTCGCGGCCTCGGCTGATTGACCGCCCTGCTGTAAGTCTCGTATTTCTTTGAGGCGTCTTGAAATCTGGTCATCCTGATCACCTTGGGTTGCGGCTGGATTCTTTTTCTTTTGCGCTTGTTGTTGTGCTAGATCTGTTGCCGCGCGAGCATCCGCTGCACGTGCGCTGTCCAGAGCATCTGATTTTTTACGGCAAATATCTGTCAAGTATGCTTTGCGTTTTTCGGAAAGGCTACCATCACGTTCAATCATGGCGCGTACGCGGTCATATGATTCACGTGCTTTGATCGGGTCTCGGGAGGCTTGACGATCTGCTTCAGATAGCCCCTGACGGATATCTGATTCCACACGAGCCAATTCGATGGCCATTCGTGCTTTTGCTTCTTTTAATGGGTCATCATCAACACCAAAGGCACCGTTGACGAGACAGATCCAGAAAAGCAAGCCTACCGTCCTGGTAACCATGGCCATTCCTCCACTGGGCAATTTACGACTTAATTCTACCCCATGCTCCAGCGGGAGGTGGATATTTGAAAAAGAACCTTGATTTCTCACGAGCTGGCAAAACTTAGTATTCAGCTTGAAAATTGCCCTGCATCTTGATGTCCCAGAAGCCATGGACGTAGGTCGCCGGCCAAAAAAACCGATCCGGTTATGCAAATCAGGTCAGTTGGTGATGCGTTTGAGGTGAGCTTTTCCAAACATCGAATCGGGTTTTCTTCAAGAATAATTGTTGCCGGGCATGGTGTTGGGAGGGCCGACACCAAGGCATCGATTGTCGATGAACGTGTACCTCCGGAATATCGGGTCAAATGGATTGTGTCGAATTTTCCGGCAAGGAGGGCCAGCATTCCACTGATATCCTTGTCCTGACTGGCTGCGAATATGAGATGGCGCCTGCCGGTTAAGGGCTGTTGGGATATGGTTTCAATCAGTGCATGGACGGATGCCACATTGTGGGCTGTGTCAAGAATCACCCATGGCGTGTGAGAAATTGTTTCGATTCGGCCGGGCCAGACAACGTTGAGTAATCCTTGCTGGATGCTTTGGGTATCGGGTGGTTGGTCGGTACTGTCAAGCATGGCAACAGCCAAGGCGGCATTATCCACTTGGTGTCGACCTGGAAGTCCAGCAACGAGGTGATGACGCGTTGCTATGGGTGTTTTCAAGTCGAAGCTCCATAGCCCCCGCTTGTAGCCTTCTGAGGCCGGTGCCACATTACTGATGACAATGTCTCTGTCGATTTCCCAAAGGGGTGCCCCTGTTTTTTCTGATGGCGTGGGCCAGTCTGGTGGATTCCCCCCTTCCGTTTGTGGTTCCTATCCTGGTGGCCGGCACCGCCATTACCGTGTTGATTTGCTACGATGAATT
>Ga0209598_10003254_pt1 | contig 12361 bp, 12 predicted proteins | sample M_140807_EF_Meta_FD_187317 | JGI IMG/M metagenome (GOLD analysis project Ga0209598, IMG submission 187317) | Freshwater microbial communities from Lake Montjoie, Canada to study carbon cycling - M_140807_EF_MetaG (SPAdes) (version 2) | ecosystem: Environmental > Aquatic > Freshwater > Lake... | reverse complement strand
TGTTTCTGTGGCACTGTCCTCACGGTCGCCCGCACTGGGCGTTACCCAGCAGGCCTGGCCATTGGGGAGCCCGGACTTTCCTCAACCGAGCGAACGTCTGCCCAAGGGCAGTCCGATCCTCGATCGCGATCACCTCGCCTGCTTTCGCCCCCAGCTTAAAAGAACGCACCTGCCATGAAAAAGCCCCCCGGAGGGGGGCAGTGGAGCACGGAGCGAAAAGGCGATCAGCCGGCTTGGCGAATGCGCCGGCGCAATTGGCGGGATACACCGAATGCCGCGAGAGCGCCGGCGATGGGTAGGGGGCCTGGGGCCGGAGGATTGTTGCTGCTTACAACCGTGTTGTAGCGCGAAAGGTCGACGAAACCGTTGGCTGGCTGCCCCGTTGAGGCTGCGACGAGGAGACCGCCGTTGGTGTTGTTATCGCTGTTGGACAGTAGGTTGACTTCAAGTCTGGCGCCGTTGAGAAGGGAAGCGTCTGCGGCAATGCGATAACGGATATATAGGGAGTTGCTGGTTGGGGTGGATGAAATATTGACTATATTTGTAAAATAGGTGGTAGAAGTTTCGCTGGCGATCAAGCTGCTGGTCGAGAAAGCGGTCCAGCTAGTCGGCAAGGTGTTCGCTGGACTGTTGAAGCCGTACTCAATATCAGTGATGGTAAATGTTGACTCTAGTGGACCAGTATTGGCATCATAAAAGGCCATCTGGAAATATTGGTTAAGATTGATATTAGGGTCAAGATATTGGACATAAGCGTAGTTCGGCGCCACATTAGACTGACTTGTGGGATCAAACGTAAGGCAGTCGGTCCCATCGGCTAAGGAACTGAGATCGCCCGTGAGACACGCGGCCTTTGCTTGGGGAGTGACCAGCAGCAGGCCAGCCGCCACCAGGTTGAGGCTGAAACAACCTGCCAAAAAAGCGCGTTTCATAAAAAAAAAGAAACACGCAAATCTTAAATAGGTAAAAAGTCTAAAGTCAAGAAATTCGCCACATCTTTCCCTTGTCAAGTTGGACCCAAGAGACAACCCTTTGGCAAAATGGCTTACGGCCTCTTGCGGTAAATTTATCGAAAACTTTGTGCGGTCCTGGGCCGCCTGGTGGCCGGGCGTGGAATAATGGTGGCCATGGGGCTGTAGCTCAGCCGGATAGAGCGACGGTTTCCTAAACCGTAGGTCGTGGGTTCGAGTCCCGCCAGCCCCGTGACGTTGATGGCTGCCTTGGGGTCTTGGCGCTCAAGGCACCAGCAGATCCCCATTGTCCTCTTCCAGGCGACGGGTCACTTCATCGCCGACACCAAGATCATTGGCGGCGATCTCACCCGGCCTGTCACCAGGGTTGGTCAGGCCACTGAAACCAAAACCATAAAGAAAGGCCAAGGAGCCATCACGTAACCATTGAAGGATCAGGTTTTGCAAGGCCCTGTTATAGCTCTTGTTGGTTTCGTTTTGCAGTTTTAGAATCTGAGGCGCGAGTTGGCCGATAATTTGTTCTTTTACTGTGGCAATCGGTACAATCAGCTTGCCCTGGGGAATATTGCGAATGCCAACGGCACTGATGCCGGAACGCAGTGCCGTCTCGTCCTGGGCATTGCGAATCATCTCAACGCCACGGGTAAGGGTAGATAATTTTTGCGTGGCTTCCCCCTTGGACGCGCTCAGAACCCTGTAACTGGCCAGGCCTTGTAGGGGGATGATTAGAAAAAATCCAAGGGCCGCCAGGGGGGCGAATTTCCGCACCCATTTGCGATGCTTGCTGATGATGGTCGATTGACGATCCATCTGGTTGGCTAGAAGAATCAGGACCCCACCGATCAGAGGTAGGAACGCGATGCCCCGAACCGCATCCAGAATCTCGATGAACCACCTGGGATCGCTGATGCGGGGCGGTATCACCGCAGCGAAGAATAAAATGAGATAAATTCCAATTAGTACCAGTGCCACCCTGTCAAGAGCTGACGCCAAATCCTTGCGGGGGCCAAGCGAAGAGCCCATGGGTGTAAAACTTGATAATGTTCAATCTTAGCTTGGCGGCCATGATTGTCGATTCATGATCAGGTGAAGCGCACCAAAAAAAATCCGCCCCCTGGAGGGCGGATGGGGAAGGACGAACGTCTCGATCAATCAGCCGTTGGTGGCGATGCGACGACGCAGGCGACGGGACATGCCGAAGGCGGCACCAAGACCCACCAGGGGCAAGGGGCCGGGAACGGCACTGGTTGTGGGGACGTCTTTTTGGGTGAATTTCTGGGAAATGTTGTTGAAAGTGGCGCCTCCGCTCGTAGAGAAGCTGGAGGAAACATTTATCACGTTAACGTCGCTGCTGAAACTCTGAGGACCGACGCTGGTTCCGTTGTTCGAAACAAGGAGTCCAGTCACACCTGTTGAGCTGACTGTTTGAGTAGTTGAACCACCATTAATTGTGGTGTCATCGCCTTGGATTTGGATTCTAGAAAAGATCTTGGTGGGATCGTTGATTGTGATTTTGTAGCTGAGGTTTGCGGATATATTAGACGTCAGACTTTGGTTAGGAGCGAAGCTAGTGCTGACGACCCAAGCTCCGCTAGCGATTGAGAAATCTATGGTTTGACTGGACGTAGGAGCGAAGCCAGTCAGGGTTATGTCGCTGATGGTTTTATCGCCTACAGTGATAGTCTGTCCTAAAAGGTTATCCAAAGATAGGGCTTGGGCTTGACCCGCAGAAAGGGCTAAGCCGCCGGCGCCAGCCAGGCTGAGGGCAACGAGGCCGATTTGGGAGGATTTCTTAAGTTGAGTCGCGAATGACATTGGATTAAGTAGGAGACCGGGGCTGTCGGCTGCATTGCCAGCCCAAGACTAGTGCGAATAGGCAAAGATCCCCTAGATGCCTGCTTTGCTTAAGAAGTAAGCGGTTTATTTGGAAGTATTAAAGGATTTAAAGCACCCTTGATCTCTTAATGATCTTAGATTTTCTTCACAAATTAGCTTTGCCTTGGATTTAAGGTTGCTGTCGGATGCTTGCTTCGTCGGAATTTGACGTTCTTGGCTATGGGAGGCTTTTTGGTTCCGGTGAGGGCCGCCGATGTAGGGGCACTAAAAAGACTTAGGCCTAGGGCGCAGCTGGATGTGGCAACGAGGGTGGTACCCAGCCCTGCCTTAAGTCTTGAACCAAGACGCTGCAGACGCTGCAAAGGAGAGGCTATGGAAGCGAAGAGAAAAATTGTGTAATTTATTTGCCCCGCATTGGCGGGATTGCGAGCCCGGTGTGGTGCTGACGCTCTTTTTGAGGAACTCGTCAAATTCCGCGGGGTTGGTGCGGCGTTTTGCCGGGGATCGTTTGGCTGACGAGGGGCTGGCTGCCCCAGCGGTGGTGTTGGACATTTTTGGGGCGCTTTCGCTAGCGTGGGTTGACCTGGTGGTGCTCGATGACCCCCCTTCATGACCTGCGACTGCGGTTGCTGGTGCAGCAGGAGAGCGAGCGAATCGCCTGCACAGACCCCCAGGAGATGGATCTTTCGGTGGTTCAAGCCCGTTGTCTCTGCTGGTTGGCCCTGTTGGCCGAGGCCCATGAGGATCAGGCCTGCAGCGCCGAACATCGGGGCGATGTGGATCAGGCCATGGGCTGGTTTGCCGATTCCATGCGGCTGCGGGACGTGATCAATGTGGTCAGCTCCATTGAGATCCCTCTGCCGGCTGCCGATCTGGACCCACCTGAGCCTGATTTCGACAGCCCATCGGCTGCAATGCCATGATGGACGTTGATTGACTCAAGGGGAAGCGGTGAGCGAAGAGCCCTGCCAATGCCCTGATTGCCAGCGGTTTTACCGCGAGCACGACCGGTTGATACGCGAAAATCCCAGTCTCCGGCAGCAGCAGGAGCTGAACTGGGCTGCATTGCAGTCGTTTCGCACCTTGGCCGGCCGGGTGCTTGAGGAGCTTCAGAAGCAATACGGCGACAGCGAAACGACGGTTCCGGCCCCGGCCGAACCCACCAATGCCGATACCGCCGACGAGCCTGATGCCATGCAGCAGGCTATGGCGGATTTGGAGAACATCAATGCCCACCTCTTCTCGATCGAAGCCCTGATGGAGCGCATTTTTGATGTGCGTGTGCCCGAAGAGGTGGAGCAGAAATTTCGCGAAGTGGCCGGCGAACTGGCTCCCGACCCCCTCAATGCCGATCGCCTGCGGCTCAACCGTCTCCTACACCAAACGCCCGACCTGCCCGATCACCGACCCTGAGATCATTCCTCGATCTCACAGGTGATGGTGACGGGGTATTCCTCGGCCTGCCAGATCCGGGTGGCGTACTCACGGATCGAGCGGTCTGAGGAAAAGAATCCTGTGCGGGCCGTGTTGAGTACAGACATCCTGTTCCAGTGGCCGCGATTGGCCCAGGCGGTGTTGACGGCGGACTGGGCCTGCATGTATTCGGCAAAGTCGGCCAAAACGAAGAAGGGGTCGTAGCCGGTGAGGTTCTGTAGCAGGGGGCGAAATAGCTCCCCATCTCCCTGGCTAAAGTGCCCCTGTTCGATCAGGCGCAGGACTTCGCCCAATTCGGGTACAGCTGGGATCAATTCCCAGGGGCGATAGCCCTGTTGTTCCAAGGAAACGAGTTGGTCGGCGGTGTGGCCGAAGAGGAAGAAATTCTCCGCTCCCACCTGCTCTCGTATTTCGACGTTGGCGCCATCGAGGGTGCCGATGGTGAGGGCCCCATTCATGGCAAACTTCATGTTGCCGGTTCCTGAGGCCTCCTTGCCGGCTGTAGAGATCTGCTCCGAGAGGTCCGCCGCCGGGTAAACCCGCTCACCGAGTTTGACGTTGTAATCGGCGAGGAAGACCACCCGAAGTCGGCCTTCCATATCGGGATCGGAATTAACCGTTTCGGCGATGCCATTGATGAAACGGATGATTAATTTGGCCATGGCGTAGCCCGGTGCTGCTTTGCCGCCGAAGATGACGGTCCGTGGTGCGCTGCCATTGGCTTGTCCGTTTTTGATGCGCAGATATTGGGCAATCACCTGAAGGGCATTAAGGTGCTGACGCTTATATTCGTGGATCCGCTTCACCTGGACATCGAACAGGGAGGACGGGTCCACAAGGACGCCAGTATGGGTATGGATGTAAAGGCTCAGATCCTTTTTGACAGCTAGTTTGGTGGCCTGCCAGCGCTCCAGAAAGGCGCTGTCTTCGGCCAGGGGCTGCAGGCGTTCCAATTGGCGCAGATCGCGGATCCAGCCGTCGCCAATGCTTTCGTTCAGCAGGGCTGTCAGGCGGGGATTGGCCAGGGCCAACCAACGCCGCGGGGTGACGCCATTGGTCACATTGGTGAATTTTTCGGGCCAGAGGGCCGCAAATTCTGGGAAGAGGTCCCGCTTGACCAGGTCGCTGTGCAGGGCGGCAACGCCATTGACGTGGTGGCTGGCCACGGTGGCCAGATTGGCCATGCGCACCGAACGGGATCCCTCTTCATCGATGATGGATACCTTGCGTAAGATCTTCTCGTTGCCGGGATATTTGAGGCGTACCTGTTGCAGGAAGCGTCGATTGATTTCGTAGATCAGCTCCAGGTGACGCGGCAGCAGGGACCCGAAGAGTTGCAGGTCCCATTTCTCCAGGGCTTCGGGCAGCAAAGTGTGGTTGGTGTAGGAAAGCGAGCGGGACACGATGTCCCAGGCTTGCTCCCAGCTGAGGTTCTTCTCATCGAGCAGCAGCCGCATCAACTCGGCCACGGCAATGGAGGGGTGGGTGTCATTGAGCTGAACCGCCCAATGGTCACTGAATTCCTGGATGGGAATGCCCCTGGCCTCCAGGTTTCGCATCATGTCCTGCAACGAGCAGCTCACAAAGAAGTGCTGCTGCTTCAAACGCAGTCGCCGACCTTCGTCGGTGCCATCATTGGGATAGAGAACTTTGGAGAGGGTTTCACTGCCCACTTTTTCTTCGACGGCGCCGTAATAATCGCCAATGTTGAAGGCATGGAAATCGAAGCTTTCGGTAGCGTCAGCCCGCCACAGCCTGAGCCTGTCGCAGGTGTTGACCCGATAGCCCAGCACCGGGACATCGTGGGGTACCCCGATGGCGTGTTCGGCGGGAATCCAGCGCACCCGATAGGTGCCGTGCTCGTCGCGGTAGCTCTCGGTGTGGCCTCCGAAACCCACGAAGCAGGCTTGGTCAGGATGGGGGATTTCCCAAGGCCAGCCGCTTTTGAGCCACTTATCAGTGATCTCAACCTGCCAGCCGTCACGGATCAGTTGGTCAAAAATGCCAAACTCATAGCGAATGCCGTAGCCAGTGGCTGGAATCTGGAGCGAGGCCAGGGATTCCAGAAAGCAAGCCGCCAGTCGCCCCAGCCCGCCATTGCCTAAACCCGGTTCTTCTTCGACGTTGAGAATCTCGTTGATGTCACTAATGCCGAAACCCCGCAGGGCTTCGGCGGCCTCCTCCTGGATGCCCAACATCAAAAGATTGTTACCCAGTTGGGGGCCGATCAGGAATTCGGCGGAGAAATAGGCCACCACCCGGGTGGGAGTGGCATTGATCGCCTCAATCCCAGCCAGATAACGGGTCATCAGCCGGTCGCGCACGGCGTAGCTGAGGGCCATGTAAAGGTCGTGGTGGCTGGCGGTTGGGGCCAGCTTGCCGAGGGTATAAAAGAGGTGTTCGGTCATGCCGTCGAACACATCCTTGGCTTCCAGGCCGCTGCGGTCGGGGTCGGCGTAGCAGCCTGGGGTCGGTAGCCGCAGGTTGCGCGGTTTCAGCTCGGACATGGTGGGTGCTCTCCGGCTGTCATGCGCCCGCTTCAAAGCCAGCGCGTATCTGTCAGACAGTAGCGACCGTTGCGGTTTTACAAGCTTCCGGCGCTGATATCCGCACGGGAGGCCTGATCGAACCGGCCGGGTTTCTGGCGCCTGGCCCATGGCCCTAGGGTCGCCCTCGGATGGCTGCTTCCATGCTTCTGCCCCTAATACTCGAAATCGGTTCCCACCAAGATGGGGTGGCGGAAACCCTGATCCAGGTGGGTCGTTTCCTGATCATCTTTGTCGCCGCCCGCAGCCTCGCCGAGCTGATGGTCCGCTTGCAGTTGCCCTCGATCCTGGGGGAATTGCTGGCTGGTGTGTTGATCGGTGTTTCCGGTCTGCATCTGCTGCTGCCTCCCGAGTCGGGCGCCCAGCTGGCCGCTTGGCCGGTGCAGTTCTTGAGCCAGCTGGCCTCCGTCTCCACGGAGCGGGTGCGGGAGATTTACGTGACCACCTTTGGCGGCCTCCAGCAGGTGTCCACCCTGGGCCTCTATGCCCTGCTCTTTCTGACCGGTTTGGAAAGCGAACTGGATGAACTGGTGGCGGTGGCCCCCCAGGCGGCCACGGTCGCCCTGACCGGAGTGGTTTTGCCGTTTGTAGCCGGCAGTGCCGGCCTGTACTACCTCTTCCATCTGCCCGTCATCGCCGCCGTTTTCGCCGGCGCGGCCATGACGGCCACCAGCATTGGCATCACCGCCAGCGTCTTCGGCGAATTGGGCTTCCTGAAAACCCGCGAGGGGCAGATCGTCATCGGTGCCGCCGTGCTCGACGACATCCTCGGCATCGTCATCTTGGCCGTTGTGGTGTCGCTGGCTTCGGGAGATGGCCTGCGCTTGGCTCCCATCCTCAAGCTCGTGCTCGCGGCCTTGGTGTTCGTGGCCGCAGCGATCTGGCTCAGCGAGCGGGCCGCTCCCCTTTTTGATCAATTGCTCGACCGGCTCAAGGCGCCGGGGGAGGTGGTGGTCGCTGCCTTCGTGGTGCTCAGTCTCTGTTGTTTTGCCTCCCAGGCGATCGGGCTGGAGGCGGCCCTGGGGGCTTTTGCCGCCGGTTTGATCCTGAGCAAATCCGAGCGCACCGAAGCGATTCAGGAAACGGTTAAACCCCTGGTGGCCCTCTTCGCCACCGTTTTCTTCGTGCTGATCGGCACCGGCATGGACCTTTCGGTCCTGAATCCCTTCGATCCGGCTAACCGGCAGGGGCTGGTGGTGGCCGCTTTCCTGCTGGCCGTGGCGATTGCCGGCAAACTGGCCTCCGGGTGGACCTATTTCAGTGCCGAACCGACCCGTCGCCTGGTGGTGGGACTGGGCATGTTGCCCCGCGGTGAAGTGGGTTTGATCTTTCTCGGCCTCGGCTCCCAAGCGGGCCTGTTGACCCCCTCCCTTGAGGCAGCAATCCTGATGATGGTGATTGGCACCACTTTCCTGGCCCCGCTGCTGCTGCGGGCTGTTTTGGTGGGGCCCGATCCCGATCCCCAGAAGGCCTGAACCGTCAGGGCGTCCGTCCCGTCAGGATCCAGAACAGGGCCCACAGGGCCGTCACGAATCCCAGGCTGGAGGCCCAGCTGGGTCCAAGGGCCCATCCCAGGATCAACTCCATCGCCAGTCCTGCCACCAGGGCCAGGCTGAGGCTGCCCAGCACCAGCAAGATTTGCTGGCTGGCCCCATTGAGCGGGCCGCTTGCCAGACCTGCCTCCAGGGGGGCCAGGCTGAGGCTCAGGGGCCAGTAAAGGGCCAGGGCCCAGAGGGCGATGCCGGGCAGGAGCATCGGCCAGGCCATGGCCACGGGGATCAAGGGCATGGTCGGGTTGCTTCCGCGTCAGCCTCCCTAGCATCAAACACCTTCGATACCGCGCCTTGTGGGGCTGCGGCCGTAACCCAGCCGATGCCGTCCACGTCCCCTCCAGTGCAGCGACCCCTGACCCCTTCAGAAGCCGTCGCTGCGACTGACACGCCATCCGATACCTGGAGTTTTCTGGGCCATCCCGTGCATCGCGTCAGACAAACCCCCCAGCAGCCCCAGGGTCCCGCCCTGTTGCTTGTGCACGGTTTTGGGGCCTCCACGGACCACTGGCGTCACAACATCCCCGTGCTGGCCGAACGCCATGAGGTCCATGCCATTGACCTGCTGGGTTTCGGCCGCAGCGCCAAACCGGCGGGGCTCCCCTACGGCGGGGCCCTGTGGCGGGACCAGCTGGAGGCCTACGTGCGTGCGGAGATCGGCCGGCCGACGGTCCTGGTGGGCAATTCCCTCGGGGGCTACGCGGCCCTGGCGGCCGGGGCCGCCCTAGGCGAGCAAGCCGCCGGGGTGGCCCTGATCAATGCCGCCGGTCCCTTCTCCGACGAACAGCGGCAGCCCACGGGCTGGGGGGCCATCGCTCGCCGCACCATCGGCGCGGCCCTGTTTCGCAGTCCACCGCTGCAACGCCTGCTGTTTGAGAACCTGCGGCGGCCGGCCACGATCCGGCGCACCCTGAACCGGGTCTATCTCGATCGCACCAATGTGGATGAGGCGCTGGTGCAGTCCATCCTGCAGCCATCCCGCGATGCGGGGGCTTTCGGGGTGTTTCGCACCGTCTTCGATCTTCCTAGTGGCGAGCCCCTCGACCATCTTTTCGCCCAGCTTTCCTGCCCCCTGTTGCTGATCTGGGGACTCCAGGACCCCTGGATCAATGCCCCCGGCCGGCGCGCCAGCTTCCTCAGGCATGCACCGCCGACAACCCGCGAGCTGTTGCTGGAGGCCGGCCACTGCCCCCATGACGAGGTGCCCGCACCGGTCAATGCTTCCCTGCTGGAGTGGCTGTCCAGCCTTTCCTAGGCCTGGACCCTGGGAGGATGGCCTGCAATCTGGGCCACTCCCGGCAGCCTGCCGGGAGCCAATTGGCCCAGGCCATCGAACTGATGTTTGATCCGTTCGATCAGGGGGCGGGAGGGGGAGTCCTCCCAGGCATTGAGGCCGCTGCCCTCGGGCTGGCTCAGAACCATGAGATGGCCTCCAAGCCCAAGGCATCGCTGCCGCAGGTTGGCCACCTGGTCGGGGGTCAACGCCCCTGCGGCGCCCTGGGAGTCGCCAGGGGCCCCTGCCCAGGCGATTCCCAGGCCACTGCCAGCACCGAGTTCCAGGGGAATGCTCTCCCATTCGGGGGCGGCCAACAACTGGGGGGCCTGGGCGGGATTGACCCCAAGACGCAGCAGCCAGGCGGGGGGTGAGCCGTCGCCACCCCCCGCCACCGCCAGCAGTTCCTGCAGCCGCTCGGACGTCAGCACCTCGCAGGCCAGGGGTGTGTGGGCGGCAATAACGGCGTGCTGCTCCGCCATGGTGCTGGCGTCCACGCCGGCCAGGCCCAACAGCAACAGGGGTAGGGGCGCCAGACCCGCAGTGGCGGCCAGGGCCGGGCTCCACCAGTCGATCCGCTCAGGAGTCAAACTGGAACCCAGGAGCCATTCGCCCAGCGGCGCCAGTTGGCTCAGGGGCCCCTGAATGAGCAGGCCGCTGCGTCGCGGCGGCAGGGGCATGGTGCGCATGGTGACTTCGGTGATCAGGCCCAGGGAGCCCCAGCTGCCGGCGAAAAGGCGCATGAGGTCATACCCCGCCACATTTTTGACCACCTGCCCCCCCGCCTTGGCCGAGACCCCATCGGCCCGCATCAGGCCGATGCCGATCAGTTGGTCACGGATGCCCAGGTACTTCTGGCGGTAGCCCCCCGTAAGGCCCCTGGCCACCAGGCCAGCGATGCTGCCGCCCCCCAGGGCCCCACTGCCCCAGGGCCAATCGACGGCCAGCCATTGGCCTTGCTCCGCCAGGGCCTGCTGCACGGTCTGCAGGGGCGTCCCCGCCTCCAGTCGGATCGTGAAGTCGCCGGGATTGTGGTCCAGGATGCGATTCAGACCGCTGGTGCGGATCACCGTGCACGCCGGGGCCACTACAGGGCCCCAGCCCAGGCGGCTGGCCTGGCCAGCGGGCAGCCAGGGACGGCCCTCGGCATGCAGCGCCTGCACGAGGGCGCCCAGCTCGTTGGCTTGGGGTTGGAGGATTTCGGGGCCAGTCATGGCAGAGATGGTGCCATGGGGGGGACCCTGGCACGGCAGGCTGGGGCCGATGGATTCCAGTTCCGCTTTGTTCCCCCGGGCCGCCCTTTCCCCCCGGGAGACGATTCCTCTCAAGATCGTCGTGATCGATGACGATCCCACGGGGTCCCAGACCGTGCACGGTTGCCCCCTGCTGTTGCGGTGGGAAGCTCCCGACTTGGCGGCGGCCCTGCGCCATCCCTCGCCGCTGATGTTTGTGCTGGCCAACACCAGGGCCCTGGCGCCTGCGGAGGCTCGACAGCGGGTGGGGCAGATCGCCGGGGCCCTGGCCCCGCTGCTGGCCGAAGCCGTGGAGCAGGGGGTGTGCCGCCATTGGCTGCTGGTCAGCCGGGGAGATTCGACCTTGCGGGGCCATTTCCCCTTGGAGGTAGAGGCGATCTCCGCCGGGCTGGGACCCTTTGGGGCCACCTTGTTGGTGCCCGCCTTCCTGGAGGGAGGTCGCACCACCGTGGCCGGTATGCACCAGCTAGACGGGCGCCCCGTGCACGAGACCGCCTTTGCCCGGGATCGCCTGTTTGGTTTTGGCAGCAGCTATCTGCCCCAGTGGGTGGAAGAGAAGACGGCTGGCCGGATGGCCGCTGACCAGGTACTGCGCCTCGACCTGGAGCTGATGGAAGCCGCCGCCGTGGCCTGGGAGCAGGGGGGTGGACCCGGCATGGATCGGCTGGAGGCCCGCCTCGCCGCCCTGGGAGGCGGGGTGGTGGTGGCCGTGGATGCCGAGCGGCCTGGCCAACTGGCGGCCTTGGGGACGGCGATACGGCAGTTGACCCTGGCCGGGGCCCCAGGGCGAAGCCCCTGGCTGTTTCAGTCGGCTGCTTCCGTGCTGGGCGCTTTAGCCGCCCTGCCCCCCCAGCCCCTGGGGCCCCCCGAACTGGCGGGCCTGCGGCGGCGTGGCCCGGCCGGACCCCGGCCGGGGTTGGTGCTGGTGGGTTCCCATGTGCCCCTGGCCGATGCCCAATTGGAATACCTGCTGGCGGATCCGGGCTGCGTTGGCGTTGAGCTGCCGGTGGCCAAGGTGCATCGCCTCCTGGAGGGACCCCTGCCCGATCGTCTGCTGCCTTCCCTGGAGGCCGCCTGGCTGGAGCAACTGACGGCGGTGCTGGCTTCCGGTCGCACGCCCGTGCTCCATACCAGTCGCGGCGAGCTGGTTTGCCGCCATGCCGCCGAGCGGCGGGCCCTGGGCCAGGCCCTGGCCACCACCATGGCGCGCTTGGCGGCGGCCCTTGTGCCCCAGTTGGGCTACCTGATCAGCAAGGGGGGCATCACCAGCCACGTCCTGCTGGCCGAGGGCCTGCAACTGGCTGCGGTGGAGCTGCAGGGCCAGCTGCTGCCTGGGCTGTCCCTGGTGTTGACCCCGGCCGGTTCAGCCGTGGCTGGCGAGGAGTCGTGGGCAGAGCCGCTGCCAATCCTCACCTTTCCCGGCAACCTCGGCCAGGCGGACACCCTGCACCTGGCCTGGCAATGGATGGAGGGCCAGCTCAGCCCCCGCTGAAGCTTT
>Ga0209598_10003252_pt1 | contig 12364 bp, 10 predicted proteins | sample M_140807_EF_Meta_FD_187317 | JGI IMG/M metagenome (GOLD analysis project Ga0209598, IMG submission 187317) | Freshwater microbial communities from Lake Montjoie, Canada to study carbon cycling - M_140807_EF_MetaG (SPAdes) (version 2) | ecosystem: Environmental > Aquatic > Freshwater > Lake... | reverse complement strand
CCCGACCGGAACGGCGGTCGCCGCCTCCTGCAACGCTCGCTGCAGATGGCGGACTTCATTCTCCGAGGAGAGCTTTGCCCCGTCGGAAGCGCGGTAGACGTAGAAAGTATCCAGCGCCACTTCCCTCTCGGTGGTGATCCGGGCCAGTTCCAAAGAGAGCCCCCGATCCGTGAGCACTCCGAACAAATCGTAAAGCAACCCGATGCGGTCGGGCGTCTGGATGTCGACGATGGTGAAGGACGGGTGGCCGCGGTTGTCGATGAGGATGCGCGTGGGGATGTCGGCCTCCTGCGACATGAGGTAGCCCATTTTCTGGCGGGCTTTGGCGATGTGCGGCCCGAACTCGAATTCCGGATCGGCCAGCGACTCGTCGACCAGCTTTTGCACCAGCCGGTGGTCGCGTTCCGAGGCGACCGGTTCGTGCCGCGCATCGCACACGCGGAAGATGTCGAGCACGAGGTTGTCGGCGCGTGTGTGGATGTCGGCGCTGAGCACGTTGATGCGCGCGGCAAGGAACGCGCCGCAGATGCGACGGATGAGGCCCGGATGATCCCAGCCGCAGACGAGAACTTCGCTGTGGCCGAGTTCCGGATGGTGTATCCACTTCATGACGGGGCTGAGGGCGCTGCGCTCCTCCTCCGTTTCCTGCCGGTAGAACTTGCGGAACATGCGCAGGTGCCCGGCCATCTCGGATGCGCTGAAGTTCCGGAAATAGCGTTCCGGCATCTGGGAAAAGTGCGCCTCCAGTTCGTCGGTGTAGTCCGCGGCGAGCCTCCCGCGGACCTCCTTCTTGAGATCCTCGAAGTCGACACGGCGCTTCTCGAAGTATTCCGTTCCCTGTTCGAAACAGGCGCGGGCGGAACGGTAGAGTTGCCAAACGAGGCCTTCTTTCCAGTCGGACCAGTTGGCGTCGCTCGTACCCTGCCCGTCGGCCAATGTGACGAGCATCAACGGTTCGAGGTATTCGGGTGCCTGCACGATCCCGCAGAAGTGCGCGACGGTGGCCGGATCCTCGAGGTTGCGCGACTGCGCGGTTTTCGAAAGCAGCCCGTGGTTGTCGACCAGCGCGATGAGCGTGCGTTTCTGTTCCGGCGCGAGCTGGAGCCGGCGTCCGACCTTCGACGCCATCGTGGCGCTGGCGTCCTCGTGGTGGCGCCGGTGCTCGGCCTTGCCGGTGTCGTGCAGGAGCAGGGCGAGGTAAAGCGTCGCCGGGTCGTCGTTCTGCTGGAAGAGATCCCGGTAGCCGCGGAGCTTGGGATTTTCCGTGGTGATCAATTGATCGAGCTTGTCGATGCAGACCAGGGTGTGCTCGTCGGCCGTGTAACGGTGGAAAAACTCGTGCTGCACGAGGCAGGTGAGCCGACCGAATTCGGGAAGATAGCGTCCGAGAAAATCGGTCTCGTGCATCATGCGCAGGATGCGTCCGACGTCGCCCTTGCGCGATAGAATGGAGAGGAACACTTCGCGCGCCGCACGGGAATACTGGAAGGTGCGGTTGATCAGACCGAGGCGCCGGCGCACGAGGTCGCGCAGTGCGGGGGACAACGCGAGCCGGCGCAACTGCGCGTGCTGGAACATGCGCATGAGGCGTTGCGGATCCTCGCTGAACACCGAGGACGATTCGGAGTGCAGTATGCCGTTTTTCGCGTAAAAGCCGTCGAAATGCTCCGGCCGCGGCGTGCGCGGTGCAAAAAGTCCCTTGAGGCCTCCTCTCGGCGGCTCCAGTTCGGGCACCATACGATGGATGGCGGTCTCGCTGACGCGCTGGATGTTGCGCGTGTGCCGGTAGTAGTCGCGCATGAACTCCTCGACCCGCGTGAGCACGTGTTTTTGCGGGTAATCCAGACGTAACGACACCTGTCCCTGCAGATAGAGCGTGAGCGAATCGATGGGCCGCTTGTTGATGAAATGCATCTCGGTGCGCACCCGGAGCAGGAAGTCGTAACCCTTCTCGAGCAGCCTGCGTTCGCTCTCGGTGAGGAATTTTTTTTCCACCAGCTTCGCCGTGGTGTTGGCGCCGGCCCGCACGGCGCCGATCCAAAGCAGGTTCTGGTAATCGCGCAAGCCGCCCATGCCGTGTTTGATGTTGGGCTCCTGCATCGAAATGATGCGTCCGTATTGCTCGTGCAACTCGCCCTGGTTGACCAGTCGCCAGGCGGCGTAGGCGTCTCCTTGTCCTTTGACGCATTTCGTCTCGAACTCGGCGCGGAATTTGTTGAACAGCTCGCGGTCGCCGCAGAGGTGGCGCGACTCGAGCATGGACGTCTTGGTCTGCAGGTCGCCGTTGGCCTGTATGATGGCTTCGGGAACGGACCGGACCGAGTGGCCGACCTTGAATCCGATGTCCCAGAGAATGCGGAGGATTTCCTGCACTGCTGCAGTTTCCTGCGGCGTGGTCTTGCGTCCCGCGTGCAGGAACATGATGTCGACATCGCTGAAGGGATTCATCTCGCGCCGCCCGTAGCCGCCGAAAGCCGCAGCGGCAAAGCCTTCGGGCTTGGGTTTTCCGATCGCTTCCGTGCAGACCTGCGCGAAGAGCCGGGAGAAAAGGATGTCGACCAGATCGCTGCGTTGCCGCACCACCTCGCGTCCCCCCGCACCGGAGGAAATGCGCAACCGCAAGCGGTGTTCCTCGAGCCGCCTGAATCTCTGGTAGGCAGCGAGCGATTCCGCCGCGGTGCGGCCCTCGGTCTGCTTCTCGAGGTCTTCGCGCGCCCGCCCGAGAATGGTTTCGAGGTTGTAGCTCATGTGCGGGCGGTGCTTTTACCGCCCTCCGTCGGCGCGGAGAATGACAATTTCCACCCGGCGGTTAAGTTGTTGCTGTTCGATGGTGCCGTCCGTGGAGACGAGGGGCTTGGTGCTGCCCAGTCCGCGCGAGTCGATGCGCGCCGGGTCGATGGCCATATTCCGCGACAGCCAGCTCTTGACCGATTCGGCGCGCGCGAGGCTCAACTTCGCGTTGTAATCCGGTCCGCCGAAGGAATCGGTGTGTCCCTCGATGCGGAAACGCGACTGCGGGCTGCGGCGGATCAGTTCACCGAGTTTCTGCAGGCTGGTCACCGCCTCGGGCCGCAGGAACGACTCGTCGTAGCCGAAGAGCACGTCGGACGGCATGAAGATCGGAGCGTTCGACGCGCTGAGGCCGCCCGATTGCCTGAGCAGTTCGTCGAGGTCGCTGTAACCCGCGGGAACATCGTCGCCTTCGCCCGCGGCGCCCGGTTGCCCCGTGGTCGCGGCGATTTCGAGCGCGGGCCGCGCGGCGGACGAGGGTGCTTCGGACAGGAGTGCTTCGCGCATGGAATCGAGGTCTTCGTCGAGCGATGCCGCGGTGGCCGCTTCCATCTTCGCCAGCGAATCGGCCGCGGCGAGGCCGATATCCGGCGCCTTTTCCTCCGTGATGCCGAGCTGGCCCGGTTTGGCCGCCTTGGCGACCACATCGGCTTTTTCCTCTGCGATGTTTACCGCGGGCAGATCGACAGGAACGGGTGCGGGACGTTGTGGTTTTTCCTCGGGTGCGGCTGTTTCACCATCGTCGAGCAGGCGCGAGTCGATCTCGACGCGGTCGACCTTGAAGGCGCGCGGCACGATCTGATCGTAATACGAATCGCTGAACGTTTTCACCTGGTAGTCGTGCGCCCACCACAGGAACGCCGCGTGGATGCCGAGCGAAAGCACGAGCGCGAGGAGCACCCAGAGGGCCCACGAGTCGGATCTCGGCGGGGTCTCATCCAACGTTTCCATGACCGAGGGTCGGCGCATTTCTCCTCTGAACATTACGGAGTGCCCCGCCCGATGCAAACCCGCACGGCATGGGTTAGGGCTTGACCGTCCGGCGGTCTCTTTTAGGTTCGCCCCTTCCGCGCATGAATGACAAATGCCTAAAAATCGGCCTGCCCTCGGGCAGCTTGATGGAGCAGACCTTGGCCCTTTTCGCCAAGGCCGGCTTCCTCGTGTCCGGCGCGGGGCGTTCCTACCGTCCTTCGGTGGACGACCCCGAGTTGACCATCCGGCTTCTTCGCGCCCAAGAAATCAGTCGCTACGTCGAGGATGGATTTCTCGACTGCGGCATCACGGGCCGTGACTGGGTGGCGGAGAACAACTCCGACGTCGCCTCGCTCTGCGACCTGCCGTATAGCAAAGTCAGTGCCGCGCCGACGCGCTGGGTGGTCGTTGTGCCGGAGGATTCGCCGGTGCGCAAAGTCGAGGATCTCGCCGGCAAGCGCGTGGCGACCGAGGCCGTTGGCCTGACCAAGGAATTTTTCCGCCGTCGCGGAATCGAGGCGGACATCGAGTTCAGTTGGGGCGCGACCGAAGTGAAGGTCCCTGATCTGGTCGATGCCATCGTGGACATCACCGAGACGGGTTCCTCCCTCCGCGCCAACAAACTCCGCATCGTCGAGACCATCATGGAGTCCTATCCGGTTTTCATCGCGAACCGCTTGGCCTACTCGGACGAATGGAAACGCGGCAAAATGGACCGCATTCTCCTTCTTTTGCAGGGCGCGCTGGCGGCCCGTGACAAGGTGGGACTCAAAATGAACCTTCCTAAGGCCAGTCTGGAGAATTTGCTTGAGCAACTGCCCGCTCTCCGGAATCCTACAGTTTCCCCCTTGGCGCATGACGGTTGGGTGGCGGTGGAGACGGTGATCGACGAGAGAGTCGTTCGCGAGATCATCCCGCAACTGAAAGCGCTGGGGGCCGAAGGGATCATAGAATATCCCCTCAACAAACTGGTCTACTGACGTAACACATGGGTTCGATTAAAAAGAGGCGGAAGGCGAAAATCGCCAAGCACAAGCGTCGCAAGCGCATGAAGCTTAACCGTCACAAGAAGCGTTTGCGCTACAAGAGCTAAAGGCTATCTTTGGCCCCATGTTCGCGGGTTTACGGTCGCGGTTCGCCGCTTCCATCCTTGCCCTGTGCGCCTGCCTCGTCTGGGGCGGTCCGACCCCTTGTGGCGCCCTGGTTGCCGATAGCGGCCTCGGCGACGGGGAAGTCGCTCCTGCGAAATTGTCGCTGCCGCCGTCCGCATTGAAGCGCGTCGAGGTGATGGCGCACGTGGCCACTGCCACGCTGGCCGGGGAGTCCGATCCGGCGCAGGCGGAGAAACACAATCGCCTCGCCCTCGATCTCGATCCGGGGAACATCGATGTCGCGGAGCAACTCGCCACCGCGCACCTCGCACGCGAGGAGGTACCCGAGTCGCTCGCCGTCCTCAAGGACACGCTGAGCAAGAACCCGCAGTCGGCCAATGTGGCGTTGCGCATTGCCAGCATTTATGTGGTCAAGCTGCGCAAATTCGATTCGGCCGAGCGCTACGCGAGGCAGGCCCTGCGCGCGGCGCCGGATTCCATCGATCCCTACCAGACGCTCTACAGCATCTACCGCGCCAACGGCCGCACGGCCGAAGCAGTTGCGGTTCTCGACCAGGCCGCGCGCCGCAAGGACAACAAGGATCCGGAATTCTGGGCGGGGTTGGGGGACCTGCGCGAGTTGCATGATCGCGGCAAAAGCACCGCTCCGGCCTCGACCGACAAAGCTCCCGCTTTTGTCTATTACCGCCGCGCCGCCGAGTTGGGGCGCCAGGATGCGGGCGTGCTCCTGCGCGCGCACAACTATTTTTTTGCTTACGGGCATCTGCAGGACGCCGTCACGACCGCACAGCGCCTTCTTGTGTTGCAACCGTCGGACACGTTGACTCGCGAACGTCTGGCCTTCGCGCTCAACGCACTCGGCCGGCAGGACGAGGCGCTGGGCGAACTCGAGACCGTTGTCACCGATGATCCTGCGAGCCTCGCGGCCTATCGTGAGCACGGACGCATCCTTCTCGATCGGGGTGATTTTGCCGGAGCACTGCAGAAATTCGAGAAGGCCCTGCTCCTCAGCGACGAGGATCCGCGCCTGTATCTCCAACTTGTCGAGTTGTGCATGAAGAGCGGCAACAACGATCGCGCCGTCTGGTGGTTGTCGCAGGCTCGGGGCAAATTTTCCCGCCTCCCCGAGTTGCCCTGGTACGAAGGACAGATTCTCGGCCAGCTCAAGCGTTGGAAAGAGGCGCTGCTTGCCTACGACATGGCGGCCGACCTCGCCGCCAAATACCAGCCGTCTTTTCTCAGTGCCGATTTTTATTTCCAGCACGGCGTGACCGCCGAGCGCGCGGGTGAATATGCGCGCGCCGAGGAACATTTCCGTTCCTGTCTGAAAATCGACGACAAGTTCGCCCCGGCCCTCAATTACCTCGGTTACATGTGGGCGGAGAAGGGGCAGAACCTGGCCGAGGCCGAGCAATTCATCCGCCGTGCGCTGGAGCAGGAGTCGGACAACGGGGCCTATCTCGACAGCCTCGGTTGGGTTCTCTACCAGCAGGGCCGCTATCAGGAGGCGCTGCCGCCGCTCGAGCGCGCGGTGGCGCTATCCACGGAACTGGACCCTGCGCTCCACGAGCACCTCGGCGATCTTTTCGACAAGCTCGGACGCCGTAAAGATGCCGTTGCTTCGTGGGAAAAGGCGGCCGCGATGGAAGGATCTTCGAAGGAATTGCCGGCCAAACTCCAAGCTGCCCGCGGCGGCTCTGCGTCCGAAACCGCCGAGGCCAAAGCCGAACCCTAAGCCGTCGGTTTTTTTCTGATCAGCACCGCGAGCAGAGCGGTCAGCCCGAGCAGCACAACGTTGCGCAATGTCGCGCCGCCGGGCGTGGTCAGTGCCACGAGCGCGGGATGCAAAGCGCTCAGGTCCACGCAACCGCAGTCGATGGGCAACTCGCGCCACCAAGCCTGTGCGGTCATCACCGTGAAAAACAGCAGCACCACCGCGGTCCATCCAGTGGCAACCGGCAACCAGATTCCCGAGAGCAGCGCAGTGCCGAGAAGGATTTCCATCCAGGGCAGGGCGGCCGCGATGAGCGAAGCCGGTAAATCCGGCAACACGATCTGGTACGAGTAAATGGTCGCGAGAGTTTGCAGAGGCGACCCGAGTTTCGACAGGCCGGCCCAAAGGAAGAGTCCGCCGATCAAGAAGCGTAGAATGACGGCAACCGCTGTCTTCATTGCGCGCGCCTCCACGACAAGATGCCTCCCTCGAGGATGCGGATGTCGGTAAATCCGGCTTCGTCGCGCAAGCGCATCGCCAGCTCCGTGCTCATTTCGCAATCTTCCGAGCCGCAATAGACGACGACCGCTTTTTCGCGTCCGTGCTCCTCGGCGAAAAAGAGGAGCATCTCCTCGTAGGCTGCCGACGGCAGAGATGCTGCGCCGGGAATGTGCTGTGCGTTGAACTGCTCCTCGTCCCGCGCGTCGACCAGCAACCACTCGCCGGAGGAAACCCTCGGTTGCGCTTCCGTCCATGTGACGCGTTCGAAGCCGTCTTCGTGAGCCTCCTGTGCGGAGCGCAGAGTCCACAGCCCTTCGGGGTGAACCGACTGATACGCCGCACCCAGGGCGAGCGCGGCTAACGGGAAAAAGAGAATCTTGGCAACCAGCTTGGACATGCCTGAGATCAGAGTATGCTCTCGCCGGGCCGCCATTGCGAAGGTCAAACCTCAAGCCGAATCCTATCTTCTTGTCTGGTTTCCGGATTGCCCGCCGCCCGATCCCGCGAAGCCCGGCGCAGCCTCTGGTATCGAGGCGGACGTGAATCAGCTGATCAACAATGCGTTGAGGTAGGTTCCAACCGGGTATTGATGAGCCTGGGCAACGGGGCTACGTCTACATTCAGATTCGTCAGGCGAAGCCGAGTGCGCTCGTTGGCTCGAAGCCGGGGAAGATCGTCCTTGTCTCAGCAATACCGATGCGCTTGTTGAGGACCTCGTGCAAGACGCTGCGGTAGTCTGTCGTGACCGCGAGGTCCGCACCCTGATCGAGGTGTTCGTTCGACAGGCCTTTCCAGTCTCCGTAAACTTTGCCGCCTTTGATGCCGCCACCGAGAACCATGTTGACGCCACCGTGACCGTGATCTGTGCCGCCGCTTTGATTGGATTTCAAGCGACGCCCAAACTCGCTATGAACGACGAGGGTCATCCGTTGGTGAAAGCGGCTCATGTCATTATAAAATGCCATCACTGCCCGACTCATTTTATCTGTAAGATTGGCAAACTTGTCTTCCTGATACTCATGGGTGTCCCATCCGTCGTAATCGACGGTAGCCACGCGCAGGCCGGTGTCCATCTTCGCAAGTTGGGCGATAGTTTGCAGGTTTTCGCCAAGGTCTCCGGTGTCTGCATAGCTGATGTTAGCCTCGGGTTGGTAATCCAAGACCCGACCTTTCTTGTCACGGGGCAGCCTGCTTTGTAGCGCGGTGACGGTGTCGAGTGTGAGCCTGCCGACGCGATGAATGCTTTCATTGCCACGGTAGAGGCGCTTGAGCAGAGCAACATGGTCTTCACTGCCATAACCAAACTGCCGCGCCTGATGCATCGATACGGCGACCCGTGAGTGCATGAGCGAATCCGGAACTTCTCCACCAATGGCCACCGCAGGCAGCAGGCCTCCCGGTTGCAGCGACTCGATCGTGCGGGTGAGCCAACCAGAGCCCTTGCCGCTGCTTTTCTGATCCGCCCCGCCGCGCTCCATCATCTGCTGCGCCTCAAAGTGGCTGCGCGTGCCGCTGGTCAAACCACACCCATGGATGATGGCGAGATCTCCGGCGTCATAGAGCTCCCGCAATGCACCCGCCTTCGGATGCAGACGCATATCCACGCCCGCGTAGCCGTTCTTGAGCGAGAGGCCCTCGTATTTGCCCTTGTCCGTGAGACGCAGGTCTTCCGGTCGGGCCGCGATGTAGCTCAGGTCATTGGCAGGGGCCACCAGGTTCAGCCCGTCACAACCACCACGCAGAAAGAGCACGACCAGGAGATGGTCAGGCCTCGCCGCGGAATCAGCCGCGAAGGAGAGATGGCCGATGCGGCTGCCGGCAAAGGCAACGAGCGACCCCGAGCAGATTTTCAGGAATTGGCGGCGTTTCATGACCTTATCTCAACTGGAACTCCGGGGTGGCGGCAATGAGGGCGACGAACTCGCCGAGGCGGGCGGCGAGATCAGGCTCGTTGAGGGTGATCTCGTCGTTGGGTTCATGCCAGTGCGGTTTGTCGTCCTCTTCATACTGACGAAGCCATTTGGCCAACTCCTCGCGGGTCGTCTCGCCGAGGAGGGTCGGAGCCATACGGTCCATCCAGTGATCGGCCACAGCCTGCCATGTGCACTTGTCCTCTGGCGTGTGGCGGATGAGGTTCATACGAACAACCTCGCCATCGTAATCATCGGTGGCGAGACCCCGGACAAAATTCCAGCGTTTCAGCAGGCTGTTCGGACTTTGCCAGTAGTCTGACGTGTCCGGATGCCCCGTCGGCGGGCCCCATTGGAAGAGGTGCTGGCCGCATCCCTCCAATTCGTAACCGATATCTTCATTGGGACGGAAATCAGCACCGGATCCACGGATGAAGCTGGCCAAGAACTCCAGCGGACGTTTGGTTTTCTGACCGAAGCCCGTTTTCATCTCAGGGGAGAGCAGGATTTCCCGCATGACATGCTCGATCTGATCCGGCGACTTGGCATGAGCCATCCATGCCGCAGCAACGCGGTTGACCAATTCCTCCGCCGGCTCATCGGCGATGAAACGACGGCAAAGTTTGCGACTAAGGTGGATGGCTGTGCCGGGATGAAACGCGGCTATGTCCAGCACCGCCATGCCGTCCGCCAAAGCAGGCTGATTGGGCTCCAATTCGATGCCAAGGACCCGCTTCTGGTAGGGATCATGCCACTTGTCGTAGTAGTAGAACCCGCCGGTGGCTGGAAAGCGGTCGTTATCGCCCTGATCATCCCCGTCGGCCGCAGTCCAGCCAGTGAAAGCCCGGGCCGCCTCATAGACGTCTTGGTCGATGTAGCCTGCCGCCTTGCCCTCCATGGCCCCGGGCACCTCGCGCCACTTGGCATAAAGCTGATTCAGATAGTGCTCCGCACCCAAGGTGTGCAGTTCGAAAAGCTCCCGTGCGTAGTTCTCATTGGCGGGGCTGGCTCTGCTCGTGCGGTTGTTGAGGTAATAGAGCATCGGCAGGCTCTGCCCGACCGCCTGCAGCATCTCGCGAAAATTGCCCAGCGCATGTTTACGAATCACCTCCCGATCATACGCAGGCCAGACCGCGCTGATGACCTCATCTGAATCGATGTCGATGTTGAAATGATTGTGCCAAAAATCGACCAAGACCTCGCGCACCTGCCATTGCGAGTAGCAGGCACGGATGATGGTCGCTACCTCGACTTCGCGTGCGGCACGCTCCCTCTCCGCGTAGGGATACTCCTCCCGGTTCTGCGCGACAAAAAGATTTTCCAGGGACAAGTCGAGCAGAGTCAGTCCGCGCTTTTCATCAACCTTGTATTTCTTTTTTGGCGGCTGCTTGGCCGCGGCGTCATCCTGATTCGGGGCGCGTGCCGCGCCCATCATCATGGAGTTGCCGCCGCCCATCATGTTCATCCTCTCGCCGGGTTTTAGCGTCTGCGGGTCAATGCTGGCCTCATGTTCATACTCAATGCGCAGCTTCTGGCTGGCGATCCTCTTATCTGCCTCTGCGTCTTCCTTTCCGGGCTTCAGCTGCTCCTCGACCCACGCGGGCCATCCCATTTTCGCCATGCGGGAGAGCTCGTCGGGCGTAGCCCCGAAGGTCGCGCGATTCAAGGCCACAAACTCAGGGCTGGGTTTCATGCTGGCACGAATACTGGAGGTTCGACTTGGGGTGAAGCCGTGAGGACAAACAAATTGGCTGCCTCTGCCTCCATGTTGACAAAGTCGATGCGATCGTCCAGTGCGAAATCCCGCCAAGTCTTCCTGAGCCTCTCCTGGGGTGCGGCCCGCACAGTGCCCACCTCGGTCCCGTAGAATGAGCACCCCTTCTCCAGCTTGTTGAGAACCCACTGAATCGTTTTCTGATTTGTCCCTTTCCTCCCCGATTTACAGGCATCGGCCAACGCCATGGGTGTGATGTAACCAGCGCCCGTTTTGCGTCGTTGTTTCGCCGCGAGGAGTCTTCGCTTCGCAAGGGCGAGATCGGTGGTGTTCAAGTTCTCCTTCACCGGCGTCTTGCTGCCCTTGAACTTGGCGATCATGTAGTAGCTGCCATTTTTGACCGCGCCTTCGTATCGGATATTCCTATACAGACTTGACGCACCGGAAACTTTCTTGAACGGTGTTGCAAGACGTTTGGTCGCACCAACTGTGATAACCGATGCGCCGAGCTTCCTGCTTCTGGTAGGCGAGGGAGTGCTCGTCAAAAAGTATCCACAGCTGGTATCCTACGTAGATACATAGCGTCCACGCCTTTAGCATCCGTAGCTCAATGGTAGAGCAGTTGACTCTTAATCAATTGGTTGTAGGTTCGAGTCCTACTGGGTGCACGGCCCGCCGCACGGCTTGAATCCCAAGCATCGCGGGCCTAGTCATGACCAATATCCATCCGGAAACACGCCGTTTTCTCGATCGAACGGCCAAGGAAAATCTCCTGCGGCAAAAAGGGATCGTGGTTTGGCTTTACGGACTCTCCGGTTCGGGCACGTCGACGATCGCCAACGAGGTCGAGCGCGTCTTGCACGGCGACGGACGAATGAGCGTCATCCTCGACGGCGACAACTTGCGCACGGGGCTCAATAGCAATCTTGGTTTCACCGACGACGACCGCACGGAAAATGTGCGCCGCGTGGCCGAGACAGCCAAACTCCTCGCGGGGCAGGGGATCATCGTGTTCGTCTCGGTCATCACTCCTCTGCGCCGCCATCGCGCGGCGGCCCGTGAGATTGTGGGTGCGGCTGATTTTCACGAGGTCTATGTGAAAGCCGACTTCGACACCTGCGCGAAACGCGATCCGAAAGGTCTATACGCCAAGGCCAAGGAGGGGAAAATCGGTCAGTTCACCGGCAAGGACAGCGGATTCGAGGAACCTGAAAATGCGGAGCTGGTGCTCGACACACAGAGTTTCTCCCTTGAGCAGTGCACGGCCGGTTTGCTCGGTTATCTGCGTTCGACCCAAGGCGATTGCCAGGCTTAAGTGTGGCGGAAAGCCGAAAGGCGAATTCCCTTCAGAGCTTCATAACGCCTTCCTCGTTGGATCTTTCTTTTCCTGTTGCTCTACCAGCGCGACCAGTTCTTCGATCGGCATCGCCTGGCCGTAGAGGTGTCCTTGGCCATATTGGCAGCCGAGTCCTCGGAGGTGATCGGCTTCCGCCTGCTCCTCGATTCCCTCGGCGACGATGAGCAGCCCGAGGTTTTTTGCGACGTCGACGATCGTTTGGAGCACGGCCTTCAACTTGGCGTCACCCGACCTGATCCCGCCGATCAACTCCCGGGGAATTTTCAGCTCGTTGATCGGGAGCCGGGAGAGCCG
>Ga0209598_10003251_pt1 | contig 12365 bp, 10 predicted proteins | sample M_140807_EF_Meta_FD_187317 | JGI IMG/M metagenome (GOLD analysis project Ga0209598, IMG submission 187317) | Freshwater microbial communities from Lake Montjoie, Canada to study carbon cycling - M_140807_EF_MetaG (SPAdes) (version 2) | ecosystem: Environmental > Aquatic > Freshwater > Lake... | reverse complement strand
GCCGATAGCTACGACGAATCATTCAAGCTCTACAAAGTTCAACGTCCTTTCCTCGAGAAGAAGTTAGGTGAACAAGGCATGATGTTGCTGTATTCAGTGGCATGGCCTCCGCAAGGCATCTATGTGAAAAAGCCAATCAACTCAGCAGCCGATTTGAAAGGCGTGAAGTGGCGCGCTTACAGCCCCTCAACAGCACGCATTGCTGAGTTGGTGGGCGCTCAACCCGTCACGGTTCAAGCAGCCGAGTTGTCTCAAGCCATGGCCACTGGCGTGGTTGAAAGCTACATGTCATCTGGCTCAACAGGCTACGACACTAAAACTTACGAGCACATCAAGTACTGGTATGACACGCAAGCTTGGCTTCCAAAAAATGCAGTCATCATGAACAAAGCTGCATTTGACGCCCTAGATGCCGCCACCAAACAAGCTGTATTGAAAGCCGGCGCAGATGCAGATACCCGCGGCTGGAAAGTGTCACAAGCTAAAAATGGCGAATACATCGACTTGCTCAAGAAAAACGGCATGAACATTGTGGCGCCATCTGCTCAACTCAAAGCGGACATGAAAAAAGTCGGCGATGTGATGTTGAAGGAATGGCTAGACAAGGCAGGGCCTGAAGGCAAAGCCTTGGTAGATGCTTACAACAAGCCTTGATACACGATGCGCGTTTTTTTAAACCGCATCTATGACAGCGCCGCCGCCTTGGCGGCGCTTTTCATGTGCGCCATGCTGGTGATGGTTTTGTTGTCCATCATTGGCCGAGAATTTAACTTTCACGTCAGGGGCACCGATGCCTATGCAGGCTACTGCATGGCGGCCAGTGGATTTTTAGCACTCGCTCACACCTTGAAGCGCGGTGAACACATTCGAGTCACAGTTTTAATCAGTCGCTTTAAAGGCGGCTGGCTCAAAGGCATTGAGTTGTGGGCACTTGGCATGGCCTCCCTTCTTGCGTGTTTGTTAGCCTACTACAGCGTTCGACTTTCTTGGCAGTCTTATACATTTCACGATATCTCTACAAGCAACGATGCCACGCCTTTGTGGATTCCACAAATTGCCATGGCCCTCGGCACCCTGATACTGGCGCTGGCTTTTGTAGATGAGTTCATCTTGGAATGCTTAGGCCAACGTGAATCTGCCCAATCAGATACGGCGCTTCACAACGAATAAACATGAACGATCTTTTCATCACAGCTTTGCTGGTTTTCACGCTGTTTGTCATTTTAGGCAGCGGTGTTTGGATCGGTCTGTCTTTGTCCGGAGTGGCTTGGGTGGGCATGCAATTGTTCAGCAGCCGTCCGGCGGGCGATGCCATGTCAGTCACCATCTGGGGCTCTTCGTCGAGCTGGACACTCACAGCCTTGCCCTTGTTTATATGGATGGGTGAAATTCTATTCAGAACACGTCTCAGCCAAGACATGTTCAAAGGCTTAGCACCTTGGTTGCAAGCACTACCTGGGCGCTTGCTTCACACCAACGTCGCTGGTTGCACCATCTTTGCTGCAGTCTCGGGTTCATCGGCAGCCACTTGCGCCACCATTGGCAAAATGACCTTGCCTGAGCTGTCCAAAAGAGGCTATCCAGACAACATGGTCATTGGCACCTTGGCAGGGGCAGGCACACTTGGTTTGCTCATTCCGCCCTCCATCATCATGATCGTGTATGGCGTCACAGCCGATGTTTCAATTGCCAAACTTTTTATTGCTGGCGTTTTGCCTGGCCTGATGTTGGCTGGCTTGTTTTCTGGCTACATCATTTACTGGGCTTTGCGCTATCCCGAACAAGTTCCCGCCAATGATCGCCAATACACCTTCATGGAGAAAGTTCGCGAATCTGGCAGCTTAATTCCAGTGGTCTGCCTCATCGCTGCAGTACTCGGCTCCATTTATGCCGGCATTGCAACCGCCACCGAAGCGGCCGCTGTAGGCGTGGTGGGCGCCATGGTTTTGTCTGCGGTTCAGGGCTCGCTTAACTGGTCTAGTTTCAAAGAATCCTTGATGGGTGCAACTCGGCTTTACTGCATGATTGCCCTGATTTTGGCGGGCGCATCTTTCTTAACTTTGTCAATGGGCTACATTGGTTTGCCCAGGCACTTGGCTGAATGGATTGCAACACTAGGCCTGACTCAATTCGAACTCATTTTGGCACTCACAGTTTTTTATGTTGTGCTGGGGTGTTTTCTAGATGGCATCTCCATGGTGGTCCTCACCATGGGCGTCATCATGCCCACCGTTCAAAAGGCGGGTATCGATCCTTTGTGGTTTGGTATTTTCATTGTCTTGGTCGTTGAGATGGCGCAAATCACGCCGCCTGTCGGGTTCAACCTGTTCGTTCTGCAGGGTATGACTGGCAGAGATTTGCTTTGGATTGCAAAAGCCACCTTGCCCATGTTCTTCCTCATGGTGGTAGCTGTGTTGTTGATTTATTTCTTCCCTGCCATTGTCACTTGGATGCCTCAGCAGATGAAGCTTTGAGCAGTTGATGCAGGCTGTGCAACTGCCAGCGTGTAGCAGCCTCAATGGCTTTGGCATAAGGAGGCATGTTGGTGCATTCCAAAACAACATGCCTTAGCTCAGGCGCTTTTTGTTGTAGCAACAATGCACAAGATAAAACGCTTTTCTGCGCAGCATCAAAATTCATTTGTATTTGATTTCCCATGATGGCACGGGCAAACTCTTCTGTCGGCGAAACGCCTTGTATTCTGAGCCTGGACAAGTCTTGAGGCAATACGCCTGCCGCAAGAAAATGTGCATGTCCGAGTACCGCGTCATCCATTGTGAGGACACCGACTGTTTCATTTTCCAATAGCAAATGAGGTAACAACAACAAGCTGGATGTTCTAACAGGCACAGTTAAGACCGACTGCAATTCATTTTGAAGCAAGACTAAAAATCCACAACTGGTTGTAATGCCGTGAACGCCACGCGAAATTAATTGATTTGCAGCTTGCACAAATAAAGGCAAAACCTCGTGCTGTCGCAAACTTTCAGCCGTCTTCACAATTTCAGTGGGAAACACACCTTCCACTTTTTGATACACCATTTCAAATGGCCACCCTTCAGGGCAGCCGATGTCGCCCCGCCAACGCGGAAACTGGGTGTCCAACATCAACACACCCCACCGACTTAAACCTGCTTGAGTCTTCATGGATGAGTTCTTGGAAAGTTGGTTTCAAATATGATATTTTGATTCAAATTCATCCTCTATGATGGCGAGTCTTTTGACTCAATGCCAAAGGCTCTGGGCGGAGTAAACGTTTTTGCAGAAGCCGAAACTGATGCAGAAGGCCCGCCTATTTAATCAGAGGATCCTCCCATGCTATCTGTGATCTCAATTTGTGTGGGCGCCAGTTTAGGCGCGCTAGCACGCTGGCAATTAGGCCTTTGGCTAAACCCTAGCGCCACCACAGAGGGTGTTTTTCCTTGGGGCACTCTGGCGGCCAACCTCATTGGCGGCTATCTCATTGGCATTTGCGTGGGCGTGTTTCAGAACATTCCTCAAATAGACCCTGAATGGCGGCTTTTTTGTATCACGGGGTTTTTAGGGGCGCTAACCACTTTTTCCACATTTTCTGCCGAAGTGGTGGGCATGCTTCAGCAAGGACGCCTGATTCTGGCATTGGGCACAGCCAGCGTGCATTTAATCGGATCACTCGTTTTGACCTATTTTGGGCTTTACACTGTCAAATTGATCAGTGTTAGTCCTATTCCATAAAACTTGGAAATAGGGCCTACTAAAAGATTATTTCAACCGGATATAACTGGAGTATTTATGAACCTGAATCAAGTTGCACGTCGTTTGGCCATCGGCATGGCTGTGGCATTGCCCATGGCCCTTACGGTCAGCACCAGCGCACAAGCGCAATCTTTCTTTCGCATTGGCACTGGCGGCACTGCAGGTACTTATTACCCAGTCGGTGGCATGATTGCCAATGCCGTTTCTATTCCTGGCAAATTGATTGCCACAGCACAAGCCACCAACGGCTCTGTGGCCAACGTCAATGGCGTGGCCAGTGGCGCCATGGAATCTGGTTTCTCTCAATCTGACGTGGCCACATGGGCCCAAAAAGGCACCGGTATTTACGAAGGCAAGCCCAATATTCCAGACTTGCGCCTAATTGCCAACCTCTACCCAGAAACCATTCACGTGGTGGTTAAAAAATCTTCTGGCATCAAAAGCATTTCTGAACTCAAAGGCAAGCGCGTTGCTTTAGACGAGCCAGGCTCTGGCACTTTGGTCAATGCCCGCCTCATCTTGGCGGCCTACAACATCAAAGAATCTGAAATCAGGCCTGAGTACATCAAGCCCAACCAAGCCGCAGACAAAATGAAAGATGGCGCTTTGGATGCCTTCTTCTTTGTGGGTGGCGCACCTGCAGGCGCCATTGCCGAGTTGGCTTCAAGTGGCGGCGGCATTGCTTTGTTGCCCATTGAAGGCGCACAAGCGCAAGCGCTTCGCAATACAAGCTCGTTCTTTGCAATCGACACTGTGCCAGCAGCCACCTACAAAGACGTAGATGCAGTAAACACTTTGTCTGTGGGTGCCCAGTGGGTCACCAGCGCCAAAGCTGACACTGAAACCATCTATCAAATTACCAAAGCCTTGTACAGCGAGTCGACCCAAAAAGCATTGGCCGCTGGACACGCCAAAGGCAAGCTCATCACTTTGAAAAACGCTGTTCAGGGTGCTGGCATTCCTTTCCATCCAGGTGCTGAAAAATACTACCGCGAAGCCGGTGTGTTGAAATAATTTAACGGCTTGTCAAATGCCTACGGGCGAGTTAACTGATGGTTAACTCGCCCGTTTTAACTTGAAGTTTCCAGAGTATTTTCATGACCGCTGCCACCCTGCTACCCGACGATCAAAAGCTACAAGAGCTCGAAGAAAAATTTGATCCCGAGATGCGCTTTCGGCCCACCATGCCGCCGGCTACGCAAATCGTCAAATGGCTTTTAATTGCGCTTTCCGCCTTCCATTACTACACGGCAGGGTTTGGTTTGTTGCAAGAAATCACGCACCGGGGTGTGCACTTGGCTTTTGTGCTGGGCATGATTTTTTTGGTCTTTGCATTCAGCCCATCCTCTGCTGAGAGAAGCGTCAAAAGTTCTTTGTTAAATCCAGGCGGTGTGCCGCTGGTAGATTGGCTCTTAGCAGGCGCATGTGCTGTGAGCGTTTTGTACATTCCTTATGTCTTTGATGACCTGATGTTCCGCGTGGGCAACCCCAGCAACATGGACGTCATCATGGGCAGCATCTTATTTATTTCTTTGCTAGAAGCCACAAGGCGCTCCATGGGCTGGCCTTTGCCGATCATTGCCATTGGCTTCACCGTCTATGCACTGCTTGGCCCCTACTTTCCCGGACTGCTCAAACACGCGGGTGCCAATTGGTCCATGATGATCAACCACCAATACCTCACCAGCCAAGGCATCTATGGCGTGGCGGTGGGCGTTGTGGCCACCTACGTGTTTCACTTTGTGTTGTTTGGCGTCATGGCCACACGCATTGGTTTAGGTCAATTGTTCCTTGACGTTGCATCTACCGTTGCCGGCCGCTACGCAGGTGGGCCCGCCAAGGTCAGCGTCTTTGGCTCCGCCTTGTTTGGCATGCTCAGTGGCTCGTCGGTGGCCAATGCCGTCACTGTAGGTTCACTCACCATTCCCGCCATGATTCGCGTGGGCTACAAGAAACACTTTGCTGCAGCGGTTGAAGCAGCCTCCTCTACCGGTGGCCAAATTACACCGCCGGTGCTGGGTGCAGCAGCGTTCTTGATGATTGAGTTCTTGAACGTGCCTTACCAAACCATCATTGCGGCTTCGATTGTGCCCGCCTTCATGCATTTCTTCGGTGTGTTTATGCAGGTTCACTTTGAAGCCAAGCGTTATGGCCTTCGAGGACTCACAGAAGAAGAGATGCCACGTCTGCGTGAATCCATGCAAATGCGTTGGCCCACCCTCATTCCTTTGGTCTTGCTCATTAGCATCTTGGTATCAGGGCGCACGCCTTACTTGGCGGCCTTTGTAGGCATCAGTTCCTGCGCCATCGTGGGCATGACCACCCGTATAAGTGGCAATCAGTTGAAAAACTGGGGGCTGTTGATTGTCATGCACATCCTCCTGATGACCATCGCTTTTTCTGACTTTGGCAACGAGAACAGCACCATCAAAATGGTTCTGTTCGTAGTGGCTGTCATAACGGGTGCCGCAGCCTACATTTGGGGCGGCGTGCGTGGTCGGATTGAACCTCACGTCTTGGTGGAAGCCCTTGAAACTGGCGCTAAATATGCGCTAGCGGTAGGTGCTGCGGCGGCCACTGTGGGCATCGTGATTGGCGTGGTGACCCTCACCGGCGTGGGTTTCAAAATCAGCTACATCATCACGCAAGCTGCGCAAAGTATTTCAGCAGTCATGGGCGGCATCATTCCTTCTGACTGGATGTCCTTGAACACCCTTACCTTGCTGGCTGCGCTCATCATGACGGGCTTGGTCTGCATCTTGATGGGCTGCGGTGTCCCCACTACGGCCACTTACATCATCATGGTCACAGTGGCAGCGCCTACTTTGGTGGGCCTGGGTGTTGAGCCTTTGGTAGCCCACTTTTTTGTGTTCTATTACGGCGTACTGGCAGACATCACACCTCCCGTGGCCTTAGCTGCTTATGCGGCGGCGGGTATGGCGGGCAGTGACCCCTTCAAAACTGGCAATACGGCCTTCCGTTTGGGGCTGGCCAAAGCTTTGGTGCCATTTGTCTTTGTGTTCTCACCCTCTTTGCTCTTGGTGGCCAAAGGCTTCACCTGGGAGAGTTTCATCATCACTTTTACCGGCTGCATCATGGGCATTACCCTCATGGCGGCGGCTTTGAGTAAATTCATGCTGGTCGAAATGAAACGTTGGGAGCAACTGTCCTGCCTGTTTGCTGCATTGCTCATGATTGCACCCAGTTTGACAGCCACGCTGGTGGGTGTTGCACTGGTCATTCCCATGGCGGTGAATCAGTGGCGCAGAGCCAAAGTCAGTCAAATTGAGCACAGTTAAATTGACCTTAGTCATACTTGGTTTATTTATAAGGGAAAGTCCTTAAAAGCAAGGGTGCAAGGGCGTGATCTACTGGAGGACGAATTCACCCTCAGGAGTCACGCATGCAGGTTCACATGAAGGTCAACGGCAAATCAGTGTCCGTTGACGCAGCCCCCAATACATTGCTCGTCAACGCACTGCGCGAGCACCTCAAACTCACTGGCACTCACGTAGGCTGCGACACAGCCCAATGCGGTGCTTGTACCGTTCATGTCAACGGCCGTGCCGTGAAGTCATGCAACATGCTCACCGCCCAAGCCCAAGGCGCTGAAGTGACCACCATTGAAGGCTTGGCGCATGTCGATGGCACCATGCACCCCATGCAAGCTGCCTTCAAAGAGTGCCACGGTTTGCAATGCGGTTTTTGCACCACCGGCATGGTCATGAGCGCGGTTGACATTGCCAAGCGCCACCCCAATGCCAGCGAACTCGAAATTCGCGAATTACTCGAAGGCAATCTGTGCCGTTGCACCGGTTACCAAAACATTGTCAAAGCCGTGCAGCAGGGTTCTGCTGCCATGAACGCTTAAGGAGCTCACCATGGGTGCATCAGATTTTTCCAAACTTCCTCATATTGGTGAGTCCTTGCGTCGCAAGGAAGACTACCGCTTCCTTACAGGCGCTGGCAATTACACAGACGACATTCGCCTTGACAACATGACGCACGCCGTTTTCGTGCGTTCACCTCATGCACATGCCAACATCAAAAGCATCAACAAGGCCAAAGCCTTGGCAGCGCCTGGTGTGGTGGCTGTACTAGACGGCCCTGATGTCGTCGATGCCAAGATCAATGGCCTGCCTTGCGGCTGGCTGATTACCGACACCAGTGGCAAGCCTATGAACGAGCCGCCGCATCCCATTCTTGCCAATGGCAAGGTGCGATATGTGGGCGACCACGTGGCCATGGTGGTAGCAGAGACTTTGGAACAAGCCAAGAACGCCGCCGAATTGGTAGAAGTTGAATACAACGTACTGCCTGCAGTGGTCGATGTGCGCCATGCCAAAAAGGCCACCGCCCTTCACGCAGAAGCCCCCAACAACCATTGCTACAACTGGGCCATTGGCGACAAAGCCGCTGTCGACGCTGCTTTTGCAGGCGCCGCTCACATCACCAAGCTAGACCTCATCAACAACCGCTTGGCACCCAACCCCATGGAGCCACGCGCCGCCATTGGCAGCTACAACCGCGCCAGCGACGAGTACACACTCTATGTGTCCAACCAAAATCCTCACGTCGAGCGCTTGCTCATGACAGCATTTGTGCTGGGCTTGCCCGAGCACAAAGTGCGCGTCGTTGCACCCGATGTGGGCGGCGGTTTTGGCGCCAAAATTTATTTGTACGCCGAAGACGTGTGCCTCACTTGGGCTTCTAAAAAACTCAACCGCAACATCAAATGGAATTGCGACCGTTCAGAAGCTTTCTTAAGCGATGCTCACGGACGTGACCACTCTAGCCACGCAGAATTGGCCCTCGACAAAGATGGTAAGTTCTTGGCATTGAGAGTTCACACAGATGCCAACCTTGGCGCCTACCTTTCAACATTCTCTACTTGCGTACCCACCATTCTGTACGCCACTTTGTTGGCTGGCCAGTACGCCACACCGCAGGTTTATGTAGAAGTAGATGCTTGGTTCACCAACACGGCGCCTGTCGATGCTTACCGCGGCGCTGGTCGTCCAGAAGCCACCTACCTGCTCGAGCGCATTGTGTCTCGTGCCGCGTGGGAATTGGGCATGACTCAAGATGCCATTCGCAGCAAGAACTTCATCACGCAGTTCCCCTACCAAACGCCAGTGGCTTTGCAATACGACACCGGCGACTTCCACGCCCTCATGAACCACGCCAACAAATTGGGCGACGTGGCGGGCTTCCCTGCTCGCAAAGCTGCCAGTGCGGCCAAAGGCAAGTTGCGCGGTATTGGTTACTCTAGCTACATCGAAGCTTGCGGCTTGGCCCCAAGCAATGTGGCTGGCGCATTGGGCGCTCGCGCAGGTTTGTTCGAGTGCGGCGAAGTTCGCGTGCACCCCACAGGCAGCGTCACGGTGTTCACAGGCTCGCACAGCCATGGCCAAGGCCACGAAACCACTTTTGCACAAGTGGTGGCAGCGCGCTTGGGCATTCCGGTTGAAAACGTCGATATCGTTCACGGAGATACCGGCCGCGTGCCTTTTGGCATGGGCACGTATGGCTCACGCTCTATTTCTGTTGGAGGCTCTGCCATCATGCGTGCCCTTGACAAGATTGAGGCCAAGGCCAAGAAAATTGCGGCTCACCTCATGGAAGCCGGCGATGCTGATATCGAATTTGCCAACGGTGAATTCAGCGTCAAAGGCACTGACAAGAAAATCCCATTTGGCAGCGTTGCGCTCACAGCTTATGTGCCGCACAACTACCCCTTGGACAAGTTGGAGCCAGGCCTCAACGAAACAGCGTTCTACGACCCCACCAACTTCACTTTCCCTGCAGGCACTTACATCTGCGAAGTCGAAATTGATCCTGAAACGGGCGTCACCAAAATCGACAAGTTCACCGCAGTCGACGACTTCGGCACCATCATCAACCCCATGATTGTGGAAGGCCAAGTGCACGGCGGTTTGGTACAAGGCATAGGCCAAGCTCTCATGGAGCACTGCGTGTACGACAAAGAAACGGGCCAACTTTTAACCGGCTCTTTCATGGACTACACCATGCCCCGCGCAGATGACTTTCCAGTGTTCTCCATTGGCCACGAATGCACGCCTTGCACCACCAACCCACTAGGTACCAAAGGTTGCGGCGAAGCTGGCGCCATCGGCTCACCCCCTTCAGTCATCAATGCCGTACTTGACGCTTTGGCCCCCTTGGGCGTCAAAGACTTTGACATGCCTGCCACACCGCACCGCGTGTGGGAAGCCATTCAATCCGCCAAGCATTAATTAGAAATTCGGAGAATTCAACATGTACGCATTCAAATACGAACGCCCCACTGCATTGGCAGATGCCCAGAAATCGGCGCAGGCTGGCGGTCAAGTTTTGGCCGGTGGCCAAACCATGATCGCTGCCATGAAGCAGCGCCTACAACAACCCGAAACCTTGGTTGACTTGGCCGCCATCAGTGGCTTGGCTGGCATCAAAAAAGACGGCAACAACATCGTCATTGGCGCCATGACACGTCACCAAGACGTGGCCGACAACGCTGAAGTTCAGAAGAACATTCCTGGCCTGGCTTTATTGGCCAACAACATTGGCGACAAACAAGTTCGCTCGATGGGCACCATAGGCGGCTCAGTGGCCAACAACGATCCTGCCGCTTGCTACCCTAGCGCCTTGTTGGCATTGGGCGCCACGATCCATACAGACAAGCGCACCATCAAGGCCGATGACTTCTTCCTAGGCATGTATGCCACCGCGTTAAACGCAGGCGAAATCATCACGTCCGTCAGCTTCCCCATCCCCACCAAGTCCGCCTATGCCAAGTTCAACCAGCCTGCATCCCGTTATGCATTGGTCGGTGTGTTTGTAGCCCACACGGCTGCTGGCGCCCGTGTCGCTGTGACAGGTGCAAGCAACGGCGTATTCCGTCATGCTGGCATGGAAGCCGCCTTGACAAAAAGCTTTACCCCCGAAGCAGTGACCGGCGTCGCGGTAGACTCTACAGATCTCAATGCCGACCTGCACGCTTCAAAAGCCTACCGCGCTCACCTGATCACCGTGCAAACTCAAAGGGCGGTGAAACAGGCGAACGGATGACCGCAAAAGACACTTTCAAAACCATTGACGAACTTGCCCAAGCCCTACAAGGCGTGGGCTATTTCGCGGAACGGCGGCTTATCACCGCCGTTTTTTTAAGCCTCAAATTAGAGCGCCCTCTCCTTTTAGAAGGTGAGCCAGGCGTTGGTAAAACCGAGCTGGCCAAAGCACTGGCAAAAATTTTGGGGCGCCCCCTTATTCGTTTGCAATGCTATGACGGCATGGAGCAACGCGAAGCTTTGTACGAGTGGAACCATGCAGCGCAGTTGCTGCACATGCGAGCTGCCGCATCCCAAACAGGTTCAAGCGCCACACCCCAAGACATTGAACGCGAGGTGTATCAAAAACGTTTCTTGGTCAAGCGCCCCTTGCTAGAAGCCTTGCAAACCCCTGCACCAGGCGCACTGCTCTTGATTGATGAAGTTGACCGCGCAGATGAGCCCTTTGAAGCATTTTTACTGGAATATTTGGGCGAATACCAAGTCAGTATTCCAGAGCTAGGCACCATCAAAGCCGAGGTGGCACCCGTCACCATTCTCACCAGCAATCGCACCCGCGATTTGAACGACGCCGTGAAGCGCCGATGCCTTTACCAGTGGATGGACTACCCCGATCGAGATCGCGAACTGGCCGTGGTCAGGTCGCAAGTTCCGCAAGCCAGCGCTCAGCTCACCGAACAGGTGGCAGAGTTTGTGGGTCGCCTTAGAAGTCAACCCTTCTCTAGCGCTTTTCAGCGCGCACCTGGCATTGCCGAAAGCGTGGAATGGGCCAAAGCCTTGGTTGCCTTGGACACGCTTACCCTTGACCCCGAAGTGGTGCAAGACACTGTAGGCATTTTGTTCAAGCAGCGCGAAGACATTGCGGCCATCACGCCACTGCTCAATGATTTGCTGGCGCCTGCGCCCATCACAAGCCTTTAACTTAAAGCTTGGGCCATCATGCTTTTAGGCGACGCGCGCAGCGGCAAAATCAGTGACAACATCACGGGTTTTGCGCGCGCACTCAGGCGCGCGGGGTTGCCCATTGATGCATCGCGCATCAGCTTGGCCATTGAATCGACTGCGCACGTTGGCATCGAAAGAAAAGACGATTTGTCTGCCGCCTTGAAAGCCTGCTTGGTCAGCCGACAAGAAGACTTGGTGGTCTTTGACCAAATGTTTTCAGCACTTTTCAGAGATCCTGAGCTCACCCGCCAACTCTTGTCTCAGCTCTTGCCCAAAGCACCCGCGGCCACACCGGGTGTGCCGCGCAAATCTAGGGTACAAGAAGCTTTGGCAGCCAAAAACAAACAAAATGACCCTGTCAAACCCAAAGAAGACGAACTGAAATTTGACGCGGCCATGAGCGCCAGCGACCGCGAAAGACTGCAACAAGCCGACTTTCAAAGCTTGAGTGCCAGCGAGTTTAGGCTGGTAGAAAAACTGGCCCGGCAAGTTAAGCTGCCGCTGCCTAAAATTCAGGGGCGAAGAACACGCACAGGCGGCCGAGGCGATCGCATTCATTGGGCCAAAACCATGCAGCTGGCGGCAAGGCAAGATGGCGATATTTTGTCTCTGCCA